>VOFJ01000099.1_pt1 | contig 36000 bp, 24 predicted proteins | sample 5384081 | NCBI WGS metagenome assembly VOFJ01 (sample SAMN12384729, study PRJNA508395) | human gut metagenome | isolation source: healthy gut I | host: Homo sapiens
GGGAACATCGGCTGGCGTATGCGCCCGGCGCGTTCAGGCAGAAACGGCATGTCATTACGGCGCGCCCAATGACGGCAGAGGAAATCAATGGGCGGCGTGATATTGCCTCGCAATCCGCGGATCTGCGCGGCGAAAAACGGACTTCTTCCCCCATATCACCGCGAACGTCGAAACGCGCAACGAGGCAATGCTTGCGCGCGCAACGCCATTAACAGGCTGCATTTGCAACAATTATCACGGCGAGTGGCCGTTCGGCAGCTGGGGCATCGGCGCGCGGGAAGACGCGTGGTGCCGCATCGACTTTCGGGCGCGAGGTGACGGTGGACGCAATGGCACTCATCCTCCGCGCGGATTTCCCGCATGACGCGTGGTATCAGCGGACACGTCGTTAACGTCGATGGCGCGGAAGTCGCGTTCGACCTGCAAAGACGGGCGAGAGGCAAATCATCCCGCTGGGAAAACACACGGTGCTGGATGCGGCTGGAGCGGATGCAGATAACGACCCGTCGGCATTCCCGCGCTGACGGAGTGGGAAGTTTACGGATGCGAAAGGAAGGCGAATAAGATGGAAGCAAGAGCGTATTGGCTGCAAACAATGCTGAAAATCGCTGATCCGGTGCTGAAAAACTTGGCGGCAGGGACGCTGAAGCAGAACATGCCGATGGTGTTCCATCCCGACCTGGCGGGTATATGCACCTCGAAGCGTTGGGGCGGACGGTCTGCGGCATTGCGCCGTGGCTGGAACCGGGGATGGCCTGACGGGCGAAGAAGCGGAGATTCAGGCGGAATACCGCGAGCTGACCCGCAAGGCAATTGCAAACGCGGTAAATCGGAATCACCGGACGTCATGAACTTCACCGAAGGGTATGGGCGAGCGCTGGTGGACGCGGCGTTCCTGGCGCGCGGCATCGTTCGCGCCCCAAAAAGCAGCTGTTCCATGCGCTGGATGAGCAGACGAAGCGGAATCTGGTGGGCGCCTTGCGCGCGACGCGGAGAAATTCACCCCGTTCGTGATGAACTGGCTCTTCTTTTCTCCGCAATGGTGGAGGCGGCGCTGCGCGTGATGGGCGAAAAGCGACTACGACCTGACGCGCGTGGATTATGCTGTGAACATGTTTGAAAGCTGGTATCTGGGCGATGGCGTGTACGGCGACGGCCCGAAATTCCGCTGGGATTACTACAACAGCTTCGTCATTCAGCCGATGTATGTTGATGTGCTGCGGACGTTCGCGGATGTCGGGCGCGGCTATGACGAGCTGCTGAAGCAGGTGGAGCACCGCGCGCGGGACGGTATGCAGCGGAGCTGGAGAAAAACATCAACGCCGACGGCAGTTACCCGGTCATCGGGCGGTCGATTTACCGCTTCGGCGCGTTCAGCTGCTGTCACAGGCAGCACTGGAAGAATTTCTACCGAATGAACTGCCGCCGGGCAGGTTCGAACAGCGTTGACGGCGTGCATCCGCAAGGTGACAGAGCATCCGGCGATGTTCGACGCGCAGGGGTGGCTTCAGCCAGGCGTGTATGGCTGTCAGCCGGACTTGGCGGAGGGTACATCTGCGTCGGCAGTTTTATCTATGCCTGACCGTGTTTCTGCCGCTGGGGCGCCGACGGCGGATTTCTGGCTGAAGCCTGAAATTCCGTGGACAGCGCGGATTTGGAGCGGTGAAAACGTGATGCTTGATCACGCGGTGGACTGATGCAGACGTGCCGGGCGGGAGGGCGACTCCTGCCCGACACGAGTCGGACGAATAAACCAAAAAAGGAAATCACCTGAAAGGTTCGCAGATTTCCGAACGATGATGCCGACTGAACGTGCTTATCGTTCGAAATCCAAAAAGAACGCAAAAACCGCAAAAACCTTCAAAAAACCTCTTGACGGGCGGGCGAAAAAGTAGTATACTGACAAAGCTGGTTGCGCGAGCCACCTCAAAGGCGCTTGTGAGACCGGTACGAACCTTGAAAACGATACAGAACAATAACAACGCAAACAAGACAGTAATTCCGAATGAGTGAAACTTGGTCGAGGAAACTCGATTGAGGAATAAAGGATTAAACGAAAGAGTTTGATCCTGGCTCAGGACGAACGCTGGCGGCGTGCCTAACACATGCAAGTCGAGCGGAGACAGTGAGTAGCTTGCTACGAGCTGTTTTAGCGGCGGACGGGTGAGTAACGCGTGAGCAACCTTTCCCAGACAGGGGAATAACACACCGAAAGGTGTACTAATACCGCATAAGACCACGGTTTCACATGGGACTGGGGTAAAAGATTTATCGGTTTGGGGTGGGCTCGCGTCCGATTAGGTAGTTGGTGAGGTAACGGCCCACCAAGCCGACGATCGGTAGCCGACCTGAGAGGGTGATCGGCCACATTGGGACTGAGACACGGCCCAAACTCCTACGGGAGGCAGCAGTGGGGAATATTGGGCAATGGAGGAAACTCTGACCCAGCAACGCCGCGTGGAGGAAGAAGGTTTTCGGATCGTAAACTCCTGTCCTTGGAGACGAGTAGAAGACGGTATCCAAGGAGGAAGCCCCGGCTAACTACGTGCCAGCAGCCGCGGTAATACGTAGGGGGTGCAAGCGTTGTCCGGAATAATTGGGCGTAAAGGGCGCGTAGGCGGCTCGGTAAGTCTGGAGTGAAAGTCCTGCTTTTAAGGTGGGAATTGCTTTGGATACTGTCGGGGCTTGAGTGCAGGAGAGGTTAGTGGAATTCCCAGTGTAGCGGTGAAATGCGTAGAGATTGGGAGGAACACCAGTGGCGAAGGCGACTAACTGGACTGTAACTGACGCTGAGGCGCGAAAGTGTGGGGGAGCAAACAGGATTAGATACCCTGGTAGTCCACACTGTAAACGATGAATGCTAGGTGTAGGGGGGTATCGACCCCTTCTGTGCCGCAGTCAACACAATAAGCATTCCGCCTGGGGAGTACGGCCGCAAGGTTGAAACTCAAAGGAATTGACGGGGGCCCGCACAAGCAGCGGAGCATGTGGTTTAATTCGACGCAACGCGAAGAACCTTACCAGGGCTTGACATCCACTTAAACTTACAGAGATGTAAGGTGTGCTTGCACAAAAGTGAGACAGGTGGTGCATGGTTGTCGTCAGCTCGTGTCGTGAGATGTTGGGTTAAGTCCCGCAACGAGCGCAACCCTTATGGTCCGTTACTAACGCGTGAGGGCGAGGACTCAGACGAGACCGCCGGGGACAACTCGGAGGAAGGTGGGGACGACGTCAAATCATCATGCCCCTTACGACCTGGGCTACACACGTGCTACAATGGCCACGACAGAGAGAAGCGAAATCGTAAGGTAGAGCGGAACTCAAAAAAGTGGTCCCAGTTCGGATTGTGGGCTGCAACCCGCCCACATGAAGTCGGAGTTGCTAGTAATCGCGGATCAGCATGCCGCGGTGAATACGTTCCCGGGCCTTGTACACACCGCCCGTCACACCATGGGAGTTGGGAGTGCCCAAAGCCGGTGAGGCAACCGCGCAAAGGAGCCAGCCGTCTAAGGCAAGACCAATGACTGGGGTGAAGTCGTAACAAGGTAGCCGTATCGGAAGGTGCGGCTGGATCACCTCCTTTCTAAGGAGTAAGCGAAAGCGGAAACTGCAGAGCTTCATCCTAAAGGTCGATCTGGTTGACAAGGGAAGCGAAAGCGAAACAAGTTGACCAGTAAGGAGCTGTCACAGGACAGCAAGGCTGACAAAAGTCAGCAGCTGAAGAAGGAAACGAAGAATCAGCAAAGGACGCACAGCGTCAAAGAGGAAATCTGTTGCGTTTGCGAAGAGAAGTTCTGTATCGTTTTCAGGGTTCGGATGACAAAGCGAAAAACTGATGGGGGTTTCAAAGCAGAACCGTAGAGATGAAACCGAAAGGAGGAAGCGGTTCGAAAAAGCATATGCAGCGAAGCTGCCTGCACCTTGACAACTGCACAGAGAATGATTCTAAATCGAAAAAAAAGACCAGTTGCAACGGATTCTAAAAAAAAGACCAGTTTCAACGGAAATGAGTGAAAACTCGCATACGAAGTTGACCAGTTGGTCTCAGGATCAAGCGACGAAAAAATCAAGCTAATAAGAGCACAGGGTGGATGCCCAGGCACCAAACGCCGACGAAAGACGTGGCAAGCTGCGAAAAGTCACGGGGAACCGCAAGCAGGTATTGATCCGTGAACGTCTGAATGGGGAAACCCGGCGGGTTAACAGCCCGTCACTATTAACTGAATCAATAGGTTAATAGGGGGAACGCGGGGAACTGAAACATCTCAGTACCCGTAGGAAGAGAAAAATAAAGAATGATTTCCTAAGTAGCGGCGAGCGAACGGGAAAGAGGCCAAACCGAAGGGCTTGCTCTTCGGGGTTGTGGATCAGCAAAAAGGACGGAAGACCTTAGCAGAAGAGGATTGGAAAGTCCCGCCAGAGAGGGTAAAAAGCCCCTTACGCGAAAAAGGTCAAACGACGAGCTGACACCAGAGTACCGCAGGACACGAGGAATCCGGTGGGAAGCAGGGGGGACCACCCCCAAGCCTAAATACGAATCAGTGACCGATAGCGCATAGTACCGTGAGGGAAAGGTGAAAAGAACCCCGGGAGGGGAGTGAAAAAGAACCTGAAACCCTGTGTTTACAAGCAGTGAAAGTGCGAGCAAGGCACGATCACGTACTTTTTGTAGAACGGACCGGCGAGTTACGTTATGCAGCGAGGTTAAGAACTTAAGGTTTGGAGCCGAAGCGAAAGCGAGTCTGAAGAGGGCGAGAGTTGCATGACGTAGACCCGAAACCAGGTGACCTACCCATGAGCAGGTTGAAGTGGGAGTAAAATCTCCATGGAGGACCGAACCAGACGTCCGCTGAAAAGGGCGGGGATGACCTGTGGATAGCGGAGAAATTCCAATCGAGCTAGGATATAGCTGGTTCTCCTCGAAATAGCTTTAGGGCTAGCCTCATGGATCATTGGTGGGGGTAGAGCACTGAATGTGCGCGGGGGGCCACAAAGCCTACCAAACGCTATCAAACTTCGAATACCATACAATGCAGACCATGGGAGTCAGTCCGCGAGAGATAAGTTCCGCGGGCAAAAGGGGAACACCCCAGATCAACCGCTAAGGTCCCCAAGTTCACGTTAAGTGGAGAAGGATGTGGAATTGCACAGACAACCAGGATGTTGGCTCAGAAGCAGCCACACATTTAAAGAGTGCGTAATAGCTCACTGGTCGAGTGATTGTGCGCCGAAGATGTCCGGGGCTAAACGTGACACCGAAGCGATGGGTGCATCTGAAGAAGATGCGCGGTAGAGGAGCAATGTGCAGAGGCAGAAGCCGTATCGAGAGGCACGGTGGACACTGCACAAGAGAGAATGCCGGTATGAGTAGCGAGAGGCATGCGAGAAACATGCCCGTCGAAAGCCCAAGGTTTCCTGGGGAAGGTTCATCCGCCCAGGGTAAGTCGGGGCCTAAGCCGAGGACGGAAGTCGTAGGCGATGGACAGCAGGTGTAGATTCCTGCACTACCGATGGAATGAAGCAGTGACACAGAAGGATAACTCGAGCAGGGTGATGGTCAACCCTGTGCAAGCATCAAGGTTGGGTTGTAGTGAAGTACGCAATCCTATAAGCTGAGATGTGATGCGGACCGAAATTTCAGTAGGGAAGCGAGTGAGTTCACGCTGGCGAGAAAAGCTGCTAAGGAGAGTGTGAGTACCCGTACCGGAAACCGACGCAGGTGGGCGAGGAGAGAATCCTGAGACGAACGGGAGAACCCTTGTTAAGGAACTCGGCAAAATGACCCCGTAACTTCGGGAGAAGGGGTGCCTCGAAAGAGGCCGCAGAGAATAGTCACAAGCGACTGTTTAGCAAAAACACAGGTATCTGCGAAAGCGAGAGCTGACGTATAGGTGCTGACACCTGCCCGGTGCTGGAAGGTTAAGGGGACATGTTAGAGCAATCGAAGCATCGAACCGAAGCCCCAGTAAACGGCGGCCGTAACTATAACGGTCCTAAGGTAGCGAAATTCCTTGTCGGGTAAGTTCCGACCCGCACGAATGGTGTAACGACTTGTGAGCTGTCTCAACAGGGGGCCCGGTGAAATTGAAGTATGGGTGAAGATGCCCATTACCCGCGACTGGACGGAAAGACCCCGTAGAGCTTTACTGCAGCCTGATATTGAGTTTCGGTAACTGATGCACAGGATAGGTGGGAGTCTGAGAGACACGGGTTTCGGCTCGTGTGGAGACGATGTTGGGATACCACTCTTCGGTTACTGAAATTCTAACATAGCTCTGTGAAACCAGAGGATGGACAGTGTCAGGTGGGCAGTTTGACTGGGGCGGTCGCCTCCGAAAGAGTAACGGAGGCGCCCAAAGGTACCCTCAGAATGGATGGAAACCATTCGAAGAGTGCAAAGGCAGAAGGGAGCCTGACTGCGAGACAGACAAGTCGAGCAGATACGAAAGTAGGGCTTAGTGATCCGGCGGTATAGAGTGGAATAGCCGTCGCTCAACGGATAAAAGCTACCTCGGGGATAACAGGCTGATCTCCCCCAAGAGTCCACATCGACGGGGAGGTTTGGCACCTCGATGTCGGCTCGTCGCATCCTGGGGCTGAAGCAGGTCCCAAGGGTTTGGCTGTTCGCCAATTAAAGCGGCACGCGAGCTGGGTTCAGAACGTCGTGAGACAGTTCGGTCCCTATCCATCGTGGGCGAAGGACACATGAGAGGAGCTGCTCCTAGTACGAGAGGACCGGAGTGGACGCATCACTGGTGCAACTGTTGTCGTGCCAACGGCACAGCAGGGAAGCGAAATGCGGATGGGATAAACGCTGAAGGCATCTAAGCGTGAAGCCCACCTCAAGAATAAGACTCCACAATAGACCCCTGGAGGACTACCAGGTGATAGGTCATCGGTGGAAGAGCGGTAACGTTTGGAGCTTGATGATACTAATCGGTCGAAAGCTTCATTTAACGCTTGAAAGCTGAAAATGAGGATGGATGGCTGAGCGGAGCGTAAAAACGAAGAAACAATGCGAAGTCAAGCGAAAGCAAATCTGAAACAGAAAACTGAGAACTAATTGGAACGGTCTGAAGAATCATTCGATGTGCAGTTGTCAGGGTGCAGAGGGGTTCATCCCCTTTCAACTTCGACTCTTCTCTTTCAAACGCAAGTAAGTAAAATGAAAGCAAGAAGAGAAAGGCGAAGCAATTAAAATAGCTACCATTTCCGGTGGTTATGACGGAGAGGTTCCACCTGTTCCCATCCCGAACACAGAAGTTAAGCTCTCCAGTGCTGAAAGTACTTGGCTGGACACGGCCCGGGAGGATAAGTCGCTGCCGGATTCCTATTAGCCCTTGATTCGCGAGAGTCAAGGGCGCTTTTTTGTCGTTCGGGGGGAAAGAGAAAATCCCCCCCCGCGCGAACGATTGGGCGCAGGGGATGCGGCTGTCTTTTCCTATGATATTGGTCTTTTCCGCGGGTTCCAGAGGGCAATGGAAACAGACGAAGTCTGCGGTCGCCCTCTGGACTCCCTTCGCCTTCGCCTCCCATGTTACAATGGAAAAGACGGGGCTTGGGGAACGGATGACGGATCAGCACGCGGGCATAGTGTGCAGACGTCACCAACTCAATCGCGCGAAAGGGTCAAGGGAGGAACTCCCCTGCAGGGTGCAGGGACAGCGTCCCTGCTGGGGTCAAGGGGCAAAGCCCCTTGGGTCGCTTTTCTCTGTAAATCCGAACAAAAGACGAGAAAATCAGAAAAACATGTGGAAATGCGGCGCAAATTATGATATAATAGGAGTGCTTGCCCCGAAAAAGGGGAAAAAAATGAGGAATCAAGGGAGGAAATTGATTCAATGGCTACTTCTAAGAACACAAGCGCGCTTGATCGGCACTTTGGCTACACCGCCAAGGGAAGCTCGTTCAAGACAGAGTGCTTGGCGGGTCTGACGACATTCTTTGCCATGGCGTATATCCTGATGGTCAATGCGGGCATGTTCTCCAGCATCCCCGGCGTGACCTACGGCGCGATTTACATCGCCACTGCCATCTCCGCTGTCATCGGCACGGTGGCAATTGGTCTGCTGGCGAACCTGCCGCTCGCGCAGGCGTCCGGCATGGGTCTGAATGCCTACTTCGTTTACACGGTCGTGCTGGGGCTGGGCTTCAGCTATGCCAACGCCCTCGTGCTGGTGCTTTTTGACGGTATTCTGTTCATCCTCCTGACCGTGACGGGTCTGCGCAAGCTCATCTTCCAGGCGATTCCGCAGGCGGTGCGCGTCGCGATTCCGGCGGGCATCGGTCTGTTTATCGCGTTCCTTGGCTTGCAGAATGCGGGCATCATCATTCCGAGCGAATCCACCGGCGTCACGCTGGCGTCCTTCAACCTGCTCGCACATGGCTGGAATGCAGGCGTTATGGCGATGGTTGTGACCATCGTCGCGCTGCTGGCGATTGCCATCATGAGCCACCGCAACGTGAAAGGATCCGTCCTGCTGGGCATTGTCGGCGGCACGGTGCTGTACTATGTGCTGGGTTTCCTGACGATTCCGAACTTCGGCGCGGACATCACGATGTCCAGCCCCTTCGCAGCGTTTGAGGAGTTCTTCTCCGGCGCGTTCGGCAAGGTCTTCACCGAGGGCTTCAACTTCGCGCCCTATGTTGAGGCGCATGGCGTGGCGAACACCGTCCTCACCATTGCGACAACCGCGCTGGCGTTCTGCATGGTGGATATGTTTGACACCATCGGCACGCTGTACGGCGCTTGCGCGCGCGGCAACATGCTGACCAAGGACGGCGAAGTGCCGAACATGGACAAGGCGATGCTGGCGGATGCGATTGCGACCACCACGGGTGCAATCTGCGGCACGTCCACGGTGACGACGTTCGTCGAATCCTCCTCTGGCGTGGCGGAGGGCGGCCGTACGGGTCTGTCCTCGATGGTGACGGCGCTGATGTTCCTTGTCGCCATGTTCCTCAGCCCGGTGGCGCAGCTTGTTCCCGGCTGCGCGACGGCGGCGGCGCTGATTTACGTCGGCGTGCTGATGATGAACTGCGTCAAGGACATTAAGTGGCTGGACGCGACGGAAGCTGTTCCGGCGTTCCTGACGCTGGCGATTATGCCCTTCGCGTACAACATTTCCTATGGCATTTGCTTCGGCCTGCTGTCCTATGTGGTGATTAACCTCTGCACGGGCAAGGCGAAGAACATCAAGGCCGGTACTTGGGTGATTACGGCGCTGTTTGTGGCGATGCTGCTGCTGACGCACTAATTGACAATCAGAAAGACCGCTGCATGAGATGTGCAGCGGTCTTTTTGCGTCTTGGTTTTTATGCAGACTGCGCGGTGTCCCCAATCAACACGCGGGCACTGCATGAGCGTGTCACCAACTCAATCGCGCGAAAGGGTCAAGGGACGAAGTCCCTTGTGTGGGGTCAAGGGGCAACGCCCCTTGGGTGTCCCCAATCAACACGCGGGTACTGCATGAGCGTGTCACCAACTCAATCGCGCGAAAGGGTCAAGGGACGAAGTCCCTTGTGGGGTCAAGGGGCAATGCCCCTTGGGTCTCCCCCTCTCACAGCTTCCCTTCGCGGTAGCGAGCTTCGGCTTCTGCCATGATTTTCTCGGTTGCGGAAACGCCGCAGCGGGATGCACCGGCGGCGCGGGCGGCGAGCACGGTGTCCAAATCGCGGATGCCGCCGGAGCCCTTCACGCGCACATGGTCGGAAACGGACGCGCGCATCAGCTTCAGGTCGTCGATGGTGCAGCCCTTTGTGCCGTAGCCTGTGGACGTTTTGACGAAATCAGCACCCGCCGCTTCCGAAAGTTCGCAGCAGCGCTTCTTCTGCGCGTCCGTCAGGTAGCAGGTTTCCAGAATCACCTTGACAATCGCGTTCCGGCTGTGCGCAAGGTCGCAAATCTGCTTGATTTCATCCTGCACATACGCTTCATTGCCGCGAATCATTTCGCCGATGTTGATGACCATGTCCAGCTCTTCGCAGCCCTGATCCAGCGCCAGACGCGCTTCGTCCACCTTAATCTGCGTGGCGTGTGCGCCGTGCGGGAAGCCGATGACGGTGCAGACCTTGACGTCGCTGCCGCGCAGCATTTCCGCCAAAATCGGCACATCGCAGGGACGCGCGCAGACGGACGCAGTGTCGTACTTGAGCGCAAGCTCGCAGCCGCGGCGGATATCATCCTCCGTCAGGAAAGGCTGGAGCGTGCTGTGGTCGAGCATACGGGCAATATCATGGGGGGTCAAAGACATAAGTTGTGCCTCCTTTGTGACCTTTCGCATCATCGGAAAGGTGCATAGTTTATTTATTCGCCATTCACCGCTTGACTTCCTGCTTTTTGGGCGGTATAGTGTTGATAAAGACTTTCATTCCCACAAAAAAGGAGGAACTATCCATGCCGAATCCCTATCTGCCGCTGTGGGAGTACATTCCAGACGGCGAACCGCGCGTGTTTGGCAACCGCGTGTACGTCTACGGCTCGCATGACCGAGTCGGGCACGACCAATTCTGCGATTATGTGCTGAAGTGCTGGTCCGCGCCTGTGGACGATCTTGGTCACTGGACGGATCACGGCGTTATTTTCCGCACGCGCGACACGTTCGACCATCCCGCCGACACCGACTGGACGAAGGAACACAACGAGCTGTATGCCCCGGACGTGGTGGAGAAGGATGGAAAGTATTACCTCTTCGCCTACATCATCGGCGCGAAGGGGTGCGTCGCTGTGTCCGACCGTCCCGAAGGCCCGTTCACGCTGCTGGGGCGCTACAAGTATACGATTCCGGATTCTGTGTGCGTCAACGGCTGGTTCATCGACCCCGGTGTGCTGGTGGATGATGACGGGCAGGTGTATATCGCGTGCGGCTTTGAGCGCTCGTTCATCGCGAAGATTGACCCGCAGGACATGACGCATGTGCTGGATGGCACCTATCTGGAGCACATCATCCCCTGCGAAGTGACGGAAAACGGCGGATTCACCGACCCCGATTCCCGCTTCTATGAGGGCGTCGCTGCGTAAAATCGGGGATACTTACTACTTCATTTATTCCCCCCAAGCGCGGCAGCCGCCTTGCCTACGCCACGTCCGACAAGCCGATGGGACCCTACACCTACCGCGGCTACATCGTCGATAACGGCGTGGATTACCCGGCAGGCAACAACCACGGGTCTATCTGCCGCATCGGGAATCAGTGGTACATCTTCTATCACCGCATGACGAACGGTTCGGTGATGAGCCGTCGCGCGTGCGTGGAAAAAATCGAGATTCTGCCGGACGGCACGATTCCGCCGGTGGAGATGACGTCGCTGGGCTTTTCGGATGCGCTGAATCCGTATGAGGAAACGCCCGCGGAACTGGCGTGTGTGCTGAAGGGCGGCGCGCTGATTGCCGAGCGGACGCCGTTTGAGCGCGTCATCACGAACATTCAGGACGGCTGCGTCATGGGCTACAAGTATTTCGACTTCGGCGCGGATTACGGCAGCAAGACGATGCAGCTTTTCGCGGACGTGATGGGCTTCGGCTGCGCGTGCGACGTGCATGTGCGTTTGGATGCGGAGGATGGCGAGGAAATCGGCTGCTTCCACGTTGGGCGCGGCGCGGAGTGCATCAAGGCGCGCGTGAAGGCGGTCACGGGGCGGCACGCGCTCTACTTCGCCGTCACGACGCACTATTCCGGCTGGACGGGCGACTTCTTCGCCGGCCGCTGCCTGATGGAGTTCAAAAAGTTCGTGTTCATGAAGTAACCAGAGGCGCTGCCTCTGGACTCCGGCAGGGACGCTGTCCCTGCACCCTGCAAGGGAGTTCCTCCCTTGACCCTTTCGCGCGATTGAGTTGGTGACAACTGCATACAACTTCCGCGTGTTTATCCAAATACAATGACAGCCCTCCCTGCCGTGTGACAGAGAGGGCTGTTTGTAGCTTATTGTGCGTCGTCGTGCGGTTCGCCGCCAACCGGGATGGCATCATCCGACAGTTCGGGCTTGTCCGCTTCGGCGGGTTCGGTTTCCTTCGGTGCTTCCGGCACTTCCGCAGGTTCGGGGCCAGCCGGGGCTTCGGGTGCATCCGGCGTTTCAGGCGCTTCCGTAGTCGGCGCGTCAGCTGCTTCGGGCGTTTCCTTGCCCCAAATTTCCTGATAGTCCATTTCTTCCAGCTGATGGCGCAGTTCCGCGCGCTGTTCCGGCGTCAGCTTCGAGATGTCAATCTCGCCGCGCTTCATCAGCCCGTCGCAGAACTCCTGAAGCCGACGCTTGATGTCGTCCGCCGTGTCCTGACTGTTCCGGACAGTCTCCTGCCCTTTTTCCACCAGCGAGCGCGCCAGATCGCCGCCCTTTTCCACCAGAGACGCTGCCGCGCCGATTCCGCCGTACATGACGTTTTTCACAAATTTCTCCAGATCAGGCATGTTCGTCACTCCTTTCGTTCCACCTGACATGCTCAGTATACCCCATTTTTCCTTTGAATCGCAAGGGAAACAGATTAGAATTTGCTAAGGCTACCCCTCATAATTGCGCCAAAACCAGCCGTGTCATCTTCGGTGACCCAAAGTTTCGAGAAAAAGCGCAGTTCAAGCGCACTGTTTGCACGTGAAATAAACCTCGTTACGCAACCTTCATTCGATTGCGAGCAAGGTATAAATTCGCAAGTGCAAACAGCGTGCAGCAATGCTGATGCAATTTTTCCCGTCCTCGGAATCGTGTTTTGCAAAAATGAAAGATTCTCTTTATTACGCAAAACACATGTTCCACTTTGGAACGCACCGAGGATTTCGCATGTTCGATTGCCTTGAGCAGCTCGAACCTTTCGCTGCTTGCTTTCTTCAGCTGCGACGGACGCTTGTTGATTTGATACCGAATAGGATGTCCTTCATTGTTGACAAGAATTGCATCATCCTTCTTTTCTGCACCCAGATACCCGCTGTCACCATAAACATCCTCCTCCGTTCCTTGCAGAAGCTCGGCAACCATGTTGCTGTCGTGCACATTGGCGGCTGTTGTTTCCACCGTGTGAACCAGTCCGCTGTCCGCATCCACACCGATGTGTTCCTTATAGCCGAAGTACCATTGGTTGCCCTTTTTGACGGAATGAGCTTCCGGATCACGCTGCTTTTCCTTGTTTTTCGTCGATGAAGGCGCGGCTATCAGCGTCGAATCCACAATCGTTCCCTTTTTCAGCATCAGATTGCACTTCTGCAAACTTTCGACCACATTCGTGAAAAACGCTTCGCCGAGCTGGTTTTGCTCAAGGATATGCCGAAAACGCCCGATGGTATCGCCATCCGGCACCTGATTGCTGGAGTCCACACCGCAGAACTGCGAGAACGCACGGCTGTCGATGATTTCATTGCGCGCCGCGTCATCCGCGAGGTTATAGAGATGCTGCAGAACATAGATTCGGAGCATCAATTCCAAGTCGTAGGGCTTATTGCCGCGCTCTCCTTTGTAATAGTGCGGCTGCACGATCCCCACCCATTGCGACCATGGAATCAGTTTCTCCATGATTCCCAGAAACTCTTTCTTCTTCGTTGAGGCCTGCCCCAGCTCGTCGCTGATTAGGCTCATCGTCAATTGCTTCTTCACCTCTTTATTATACCTCTTTTTCGGCTTTTTTGCTGTTCTTTCTTTGTGCGGGAGTGCCCTAAAAAACGCATGATGATGGTTACAACCGCAGCATGGCCGCTTCTACGAGCGTCTCCGCCGGTGTTTCGGGCGCGGAAAACCACCGCTGCCGATTTTCAGGCATCATTTGCTGCAGCGGCTTTTCTGCCCCGTCCGCCACGACGAAAATCGCCAGCTGCTCCCGCGCCTGCACTTGCATCAGCGCGTCGCAGAACGCCGGGCATGCCAGCATTTCCGGTTCAATCCGGTCGATGAGGATGGGCGTGCGCGTGCTGAACGTTCCGCACAGCCCCGGCGCGGCGATTTCCTCCATCACCTGCGGCAGGAGCAGCCAGTCTTTTTCCGTCAGCCGGACGCGGCACAGCACGTCGTTCAGCCGCGGCTTTGGCGGCGGAAGCAGCAGGTGCAGCGCTTCGCCGCGCAGGCTGCCGCCAACGCGCACGGGGATCAGTTGGAAGCCGGAAAACGGCACATTCAGCGCGTTCATAAGCTGCGCGGCGCTTGCCGAAGCACCGTCTCCTGTCAGGTACAGCTGCTGCATCGGACGATTCCTCCATCATGGTCTTTTCGGGCGCTAATTGACGAATTTTCTCCATGCTTTATTGTACCCGTTCGCATTCGTTTTGTCAAGCAGTGCATTTTTCCGCCGTATTTTCCGCGTGGGCAAAAAAACCGGAAAAGTACGGAAATGCAAGGCTTTCAGCAGGATTTCCGCCGTTCAAAGTCGAATATCTTCCCTGTGCGTTTTCAAGCGCTGGAGAATTGTAAATAATCCGCCTGTTTGCTTGACACCGCCCTTGATTTGTAATACAATGTTAACAAACCATCTTTGCGCCTTGGCGCACGAACTTTGAGGTGAACCATTGATGAAGCACAGCTGGCATTGGATGCGGACTCTCCTGACGCTGACCCTCGTGCTGACGCTCTGCGGGCTGACTCCCGCCGCCGTCCCCAACGTGGGCTATGCGGAATCTGCTGCGGAAGGAACGACCACCGCCGCCGCGTACGGCATGGCAACGGCGGATGATGTTATCGTCCGCAAGCAGCCGTCCACGAGCGCGAACTACTGGTTCCGCATCAATACGGGATTCGTCTGCGAAATCCTTGATACCGTCGTTCGCGGCGACACAACGTGGTATAAGGTCAACAGCACGCATCCGACCCCCAATGGGCGCACCTACATCGGCTATGTGCGCGCGTCGTTCTTCCGTCCGCTGACGGCGGAGGAAACAGAGGCGTACCTTGCCAGCGGCCGCGTGAATGTGACGGCGACCCCTGCCCCCGCGCAGACACCCGCGCTCACGCTTCAGCCTTCGGCGGATGATGCCCTTGTGACCGCCACGCCTGCCAGCGGCAGCGATTTTCCGTTTGATACCAGCATCATGGGCGGTACAACGTCGACCCCGCTTGTCTCGATGATTACGCCCACTCCGACGAACTCTCAAGTCACTTACGGTACGGGTGAAATCACCGCCAGCGGCACGAACTTCCGCGTTGCGCCCAGCCTGAGCGCTGGGGTCATCGGCAAGCTGAACAGCGGTACGGTGGTGACGCTGCTTACCATTCCGGACACGATTGACGAAAATCACTGGTATCAGATTCGCTACAACGGACAGGAAGGCTATATCCAGTCCAACTTTATCCGTGTGCTGACCGCGGCGGTGACGGCGACACCTCAGCCTTCCGTCTACGGCACGGTGAAACTGCTGTATGACTCCGCGAACCTGCGCGACGCGCCCAACGGCACGACCCGCGCGCTCTGGCAGGGCAAGGGCTCGACGCTCTCCGTCGCTGGGGTTTCGCAGGATAAGGGCGGCTTCACTTGGTATCCGGTGTATTACGGCACGGACAACACAGTCTATTATGTCCGCTCGGACGTGGTGGAATACACAGCGGGCAGCGGCGTCATCAACACGCCCACGCCTACGCCGGCATCCGGCAGCGCTTACGGCTACGTCATCACCACGGCGGCAGGCGTCAACCTGCGCCTGAGCGCGGGCGGCGAAGTCATCGTGCAGGTTCCGCGCAATGTTGTGCTGACCTGCATCGGCGCGCCTGTCCAGACCTCTGGCAGCAGTTATCTGTGGTATTACGTCCGCTACAACAATCTGGCGGGATACATCCGCGGCGACTTCGTGCGCGTGTGCGACCAGAACGGCAATCCGCTGGGTGAAGCGACCGCTGCGCCTTCCGTTACCGCGACCCCTGCGGTCTATTCCGGCTATGTCAAGCTGACGAAAACCGGTGTCAACCTGCGTGTTTCCCCCGCGGGCAGGTCGCAGGGACAGTATGACATCGGGCTGATTCTCCCCATTGCGGGTGCAACGGTGTCCTCCGGGCGCTACCAGTGGTTCTGCGTCCGCACGCCCGATGGCAAGACCGGCTATGTGCGCTCCGACTGCGCCGTGCCGTGCGACCTGAACGGCAATCAGGTGACGGTCACGCCGACGCCCGCGCCGACCACGACCACGAGCATCAGCACCTACGGCTATATTCAGATTACCAAGCCCAGCACGAATCTGCGCCGCACCATCGGCGGTGAAACCATCCACCAGCTGGCGAAAGAGTCTGTCTGGCCGCTGATTGGCACAGTTATCACCACCAACGGCGTGACGTGGTATCCCGTCTCGGCGGACGGTTACACGGGCTTTGTGCGCGGCGACTGCGCCTACAAGCTCTCCGCCACGCAGGAAGCCAGTTACCTCGCGGGCAAGGGCATCCCGAAGGAAACGCCCGCGCCTACGGGCAGCATTCAGCAGACCAGTTATGTTCAGACGACGCTGGATTACGTCAACCTCCGCCAGACGGCCAGCCGCGACAGCAAGTCCGTCGCGAAGGTGCGCACGGGCACGGTGCTGGCGTTCAACGCCACGACCACGGCGGGCACGTCCACTTGGTACCGCGTTGTCTACAACTCCACGGAAGTGTGGGTGCTGGGCAGCTGCGTCAAGGTGATGACGCAGGCGGAATATCAGGAATGGCTGAACAAGAACCCCGGCGCGGCAACGCCTCAGCCTGACGCGGCGAAGGGCTATATCGTTACCACGCGCGACGGCGTGAACATCCGCGCCACCGCGAACGGCAGCAGCATTCTCACCCGCGTGAAGAAGGGAACGGTGCTCCCGTACTATACCGAGAATATCAAGGCGGGCAGCTATACATGGTATCTCATCCGCCTGAGCAACGGCACGGAAGGCTACATCCGCTCCGATATGGTAAGCAAGAGCAACAATAACGGCGGCGCCCTGCCGACCGCGACGCCTGCGCCCACCGGCAGTCCCACCACGAAGCCGAGCGCAACCTATACAACCCTGCGCCTTGGCTCGACAGGCGACGCTGTAACCCGCCTCGTGCAGGAGCTGATCAATCAGGGCTACTATACCGGCAGCGTCACGAACGTGTACACCTCCGCGGTTCAGGCGGCGGTTCGCGCCTTCCAGAGCGCCAAGGGCCTGACGGTGGATGGCATTGCGGGCAAGCAGACGCAGCACGCGCTGTTCGGCACAGTTGAACCCGGCGCGGACGACTACACGGACTACAACTTCCAGTTCTACCCGGCAGAGAAGATTGACTGGTACACAGGCGGCATCCAGCAGCTGTGGGCGAAGGGCGCCAGCTACAAGATTTACGACGTGCGAACCGGCATCGTTTGGTGGGCGCGCCGCTGGGCGGGTTACAGCCACGCGGACATTGAGCCCGTGACTGCCGCCGACACTGCGCGCCTGTGCCAGATTTACGGCGTGAACAACGCGCAGGAAATCTGGGATAAGAACCTGTGGCAGCGCCGTCCCTGCCTGATTACCATTGGCAACAGGACGTTCGCGTGCTCCCTGTTCGGTATGCCGCACAACCCTGACGGCGACACCATCCCGGACAACAACATGACGGGTCAGATTTGTATGCACTTCACGAATTCGAAGGGTCACGAATCCGGCAAGGTGGATACCTACCATCAGCAAGCCATTGAGTACGCATGGCAGAACTGCCCGGCAGGACACAAGTGACAAGGTAACACCGCGCAATTTGCAGCGGCAGCAGAAGCGCAGGAAGCCATCCCAAAAGAAAAATGCGCCCGACGAGTGGAGGAACAATAATCCTCCATCCGCCGGGCGTTTTGTTATACCACAGCCATGCCCTTTTCTTCCGTCAGGCGAAGAATCGCGCCGTCAATGCACTGCCCAATCTGCGTGCAAAGCCCAACTTGCAGCGCTTCGTCCTCTGCCAGCGCATCCCGAATCGTCTGCACCATCTTTTTCTGATTGCTGTCGCTGAGCAGCCGCTGTTCATTCGCCGTCTTCCGCAGAAGTTTGGGGATGTTCATCTGCCGCATCAGCGGACGGGTCAGCTTGTCCAGCGCAGGACGGCTGACGAACATGGCAATCAGCCCGATTGCCGCGCCGATGACCAGCCCCAGCGGGCCGGACGCAATCAGCGCGATCCCGCCGCCGCCGCAGAGGTTCGCCGCCAACATCGCGACGATAATATCCAGCAGCACCTCCATCAGCGGCATTTCCGGCATCGGCAGATTGTCCCGCATCGGCAAAGTGCTCGTTGTCACCATGGCTTGGCGAATCTGCAAGCGCTGCACATCCACGCCATACTGCTCGCAAAGGCGGTTGAGGTCACGCTGCACGTCCATCAGAATGTTGTCCAGCCACGGCGAGACCACTTCTGACAGTGCTGCGCTCCATTCCGGTGACATCAGCAGCGATTCCGCCCGCTTCTGGCACGCATCTTCCATGTCGCCCAGCGTTGCCGTTTCGCCCTGCCGCCACTTTCGGTATTCCGGCACGAGCACGCTGTACGTCAGTTGACGCGCCATAGCGTCGGAAAGCTGCTCCGTCAGCGCGGGCATAGCGGACTGCACCTTCTGCTCCACCGCATCGCTTTCTACATATGCCGCGGCATCCGCCTTCAGCCGCCTGACCATTTCGTCCACATGCCCCGCGTACGCCAGCCCGCGCGCAATGTCAAATTCCGGCGTGGCGGAAACGTGCAGCACGCTGTCCGGGAATGTCTCACGGCAAAGCTGCTGGAAGAACGTCATCCGCGACGCGCCGCCTGTCAGCAGGACGACCTTCGGCGGACGCTGCGCCGTCATTTGCTGCGCCATCAGCAGACAGTTCATCATCCGGCTGCGGAAGGATTCACCCTCCAATAGCGGTGACGGGCGTTCGCACAGTTCCTCGACGATGGCGGCGCTGATGGTGAGGTTCAGCACATGCCGCCCTTCGCAGAAAATCGTCTCGCGCCTCGTCAGCTCTTCGCCTGTGCCGAGCGTGAAGAACTGCTCCTTGAGCCGCCGCGCGGACAGCATCATCCGGCTCTTCCACGCGCTTTTTTCGCACAGGATTTCCCGCACAAGTTCCGCTTCCTCTGCGCACAGCGCGTCTACCGCCCGCTCCAGCAGCAGCTCATCCAGCATACCGCCGCCCAGCTGCACGCCCATTGTGCTGACGGCGTACTCCCGCCCGTCGCAGACATACGCTAAATCCATGGTGGAGGAGCCAAGGTCAATCACCAGCGCGCAGTCCATCAGCGCCCGGCGGAGCGCTTTGTCCTCTTCCGCTGTCGACGCGGACAGGAATGCCGCCCGCGATTCTGGCACGATGCGCACATTGGGCAGCCCCGCGTCCATCAACAGGGATGCATAGCGCGTGCGGTCGCTGTCCGCCCAATCCGCCGGACAGCCCACGATGAAGCTGACGTCTTCTGTCTCCATGATATGGCGGACGACGCTATGGTCTTGCAGGGCGGTCAGGACACCTTTTGCGAAGGCGGCGACGGTCTGATTGACGAAATCGCTGTTGGTGCGGAAGTTGCGCTTGAAGCAGACGCGGAGGTCTTCAGCCTGGGGGTTATCGCTGGCAAGTGCGCCAACGACGGGATGACCATCATAGCGGGCGAGGGCAGTGATGAAGCTGTTGCGCCCGTGGACAGGGAGGATAACGGGAGCGATGTGCTGGTCGGAATAGAGGGCGACACAGCTTTCACCGTCGCCAAGGTCAAAACCAAAATAACGCATAATTCACCTCACTGGGATAGGAATAAGAGAATAAACACGCGGAAGAACTATGGTAGAGATGCCAACTCAATCGCGCGGAGGGGTCAAGGGGGGACTTCGTCCCTTTTCGTCTGCCCCTTGTGGGTTTTGGGGCAACGCCCCAACCGTTCCACGGGCGACCAATTCAAAGGGAAAAGCCAACAAAGGTGCAGGCAGCGAAGCGTCCCTGCCAGTAACTTTGCGCTTCCTCAGAAGCGCCCCCCAAGCTGCTCTACTCACCACTTGCCCATTGGCGCGACCACGCTGCTGGTCTTGTAGACATGGCATATCTTTTCTGCAAGCAGAGGATTTCGCCTCTGCGGAGGCGACAAGGGGGCTTTGCGGTCACCCCCATTGACCCCTTCGCAATGCACACCCATGTTTCTTGATTTTGATTGTTGCAGGGGGATTCGCGCCTGTGGGCGCGACAAGGGGGCAGCGACGGCGTTAGCCCTTCCTTAAATACAGTCCCCTCTGCTGCACAATCCCGTCCGCCTTCTGCACAATCGCGGGGCGGCGCTGCTGGGTGATGTCCGCGTCCATCACGTCGTAAAACATCGCCGTTTCCGGCGTGTAGTCCACCGCTTCGCAGCCGACCGCGTTCAGCAGACGCTTTGCGTTCGACAGCGGCCACGAGAGCGCTTTTTCCTGATTTGCGTCGCCGTCCAGCCGGGCGTCCTGTGCCATTTCGTACAGCGAGGCATATAGCTCTGCTGCCGTTTCCGCGCCTGTGCTGATGATGGTAACGGATTCCTGCGCGAAAAGCGCTTCGATGGTCTGCGCGTCCAAAGCGATTCGCCCTTCCACTTCCACCAAGCGACGGCGAAGCTCAGGCTCATCCGCCACTGCAACAGGCTTGGGAGGCTTGCGGCGCATGGCGCTCACAATGCTCCCGATGGCGGCGCAGAGCGATACCGACTGCGCAACGATGCACAGCGCGAATCGCCCCATCCAGCCGCTGTTTTCCGGCGTCACGCAGTTGGGCAGCGTCAGCCAGAGCGCCAGCGCACCCAGATTCAGCACCGCGGCGGCGAGCGGGAAAATCAGCGGCTTCCAGTCCCGCTTTTGGGCGGCGGGGATTTCAGCGCGTACCAGTGTCATGGATTGCAGCGCGGCGGCTTCCCGCGCATAGAGCAGATGCAGCAGCTGCCGGCGCGCAGGGTCGGTTTCACTGGTCAGGCGCGCCTGCTCCGCGGTTTGCAGCTGCTGTACAGCGGCTTGCAGCATTTCTTCGGTTGATTTCATGTCGATTTTCTGCCTTTCGGGGGATGCTCTCCCCCAATACAAGGGTACTGCATCTGACTTTCTTTGTCAAGTGCGGCGAAAAAAACAAGGATTTTCGGGATTTTTGCAGAATATTTCATTCGGTATGCTCTGAAAGGGCTTCCATGCGTAGAGAGAATGAGAAAGGCAGGGCAAATCCTATGGCGATGAGCGCCGAAGAAAGACAGCAAATGCTCCTGACGCAGCCGGTGGAGAAGATTATCCCGAAAATGGCGCTTCCCACCATCTGCTCAATGCTGATTACCTCCATTTATAATATGGCGGACACCTATTTCGTCAGCCAAATTGGCACGGCGGAAGCCAGCGCAAGCGGCACATCCGCCTCCGCCGCCGTCGGCATTGTCTTTTCCGTGATGGCGATGATTCAGGCGCTGGCGTTCATGTTCGGCATGGGCAGCGGCACGAACGTCAGCCATCTGCTGGGCATGGGCAAGCGCAAGGAGGCGGAAGTGTACAGCGCGGTCGGCTTCTTTTCCGCAGTAGCGGCGGGCGTGCTGATTGCGGTGCTGGGCAATGTGTTCAATGAGCCGCTGATGCGCCTGCTCGGCGCGACGGAGACCGCTATGCCGTATGCGCTGGATTACGCACGGTATATTTTCCTCGCCGCGCCGTTCATGATGGGGTCGTTGTCAATGAACAACCTCCTGCGCTTTCAAGGCTTAGCGACGTATGGCATGGTTGGCATTATTTCCGGCGGCTTGCTGAATATGCTCCTTGACCCGCTGCTGATTTTCGTGTTCGACATGGGCATTACGGGTGCATCGATTGCGACGGCAATTTCGCAGCTGACGAGCTTTGCCATCCTGCTGGTGATGTGCAGCACGCACGCCGACGCCATCACGATTCATCCGCGCAACTACCGCCCAACGAAGCAGATGTACGCCAAAATCCTGAACAACGGTCTGCCGTCGCTGGGGCGGCAGGGCATCATGAGCGTGTCGACGTCGCTGCTCAACAATGCCGCGGCGGTCTATGGAGACCCTGCGATTGCGGCGTTCGCGATTGTCAGCCGCTGCCTGAATTTCGTCAACTCCACCGTCGTCGGCTTCGGGCAGGGCTTCCAGCCGGTCTGCGGCTTCAATTACGGCGCGAGAAAATATGACCGGATGCACCGCGCGTTTTCCTTCAGCGTCAAGGTAACGACGATTGTGCTGCTGGTGCTGGGCGCGGCGGGCTTCGCCTTTGCCGAGCCGGTCGTCACGCTGTTCCGCCGCTCCGACCCGGAGGTCATCCGCATCGGCACGGAAACCTTCCGCATTCAGATCCTGACCGTGTGGGCGTGGGGCTTTATCACGCTGAGCAACATGTACACGCAGGCAATTGGCTACGGCATCCGCTCGACGATTCTGGCGGCAGCGCGGCAGGGCTTGTTCCTGATTCCGACGCTGCTGGTGCTGCCGAACGTGTGGGGGCTGCGCGGGCTGGAAGTCTGCCAGCCGCTGGCGGATGTGCTGACGCTTGCCCTCGCCGTGTGGATGATGACGAAGGTCATTCGTGCGCAGAAGGCGCAAATGGCGCAGGAAACCGCGTGAAGCCCTTGCAAATCGCATGACAGAATGGTATAATAGCCCTTGCGATTGACCCCATTTTGTGCGAAATTGAAGGGAGCAGCCTTTATGAAGCAGATTACATCCGCCCAGCTGCGGGAAATGTTCCAGCAGTTCATGGAGTCCAAGGGACATCATCGGATTCCCTCCGCCTCCGTTATTCCGGAAAATGACCCGACCGTCCTGTTCACCACCGCCGGTATGCACCCGCTTGTGCCGTACCTGATGGGTACGCCCCACCCCGCTGGCACGCGCCTGACCGACGTGCAGAAGTGCATCCGCACGGGTGATATTGACGACGTGGGCGACCCCAGCCACCTGACCTTCTTTGAAATGCTGGGCAACTGGTCGCTGGGCGATTATTTCAAGGAGCAGATGATTCCCTGGAGCTGGGAGTTCCTGACGAGCGAAAAATACCTCGGTCTGGATCCCGACAAGCTGGCGTTCACTGTCTTTGAGGGCGACGAGGACTGCCCCCGCGACGAGGAAGCCGCCAATCTCTGGCGCAGCTGCGGCGTGAAGGATGACCACCTGTTCTATCTGCCGAAGGAGCACAACTGGTGGGGCCCGGCGGGCATCACCGGCCCGTGCGGCCCGGATACCGAGATGTTCATCATCACCAAAAAGCCCTGCGGCCCGAACTGCTCGCCTGCCTGCCACTGCGGCGCGTATCTGGAAATCTGGAACGACGTGTTCATGCAGTATAACAAGCAGAAGGACGGTACGTTCATTCCGCTCAAGCAGAAGAACGTCGATACCGGCATGGGCCTGGAACGCACGATTTGTGTGCTGACGGGCAAAAAGACCGTCTATGAGACGGACGCCTTCACCGACATTCTGGCGAAGATTGCCGAACTGTCCGGCAAGGAGTACGGCGCGGATGAGGAAACGACCAAGGCGTTCCGCATCATTGCCGACCACATGCGCACGTCCACCTTTATTCTGGGCGACGACCGCGGCGTGTCCCCGTCCAACACGGATCAGGGCTATATTCTCCGCCGCCTGATTCGCCGCGCGGTGCGCTACGGGATGCAGCTCGGTATGCCCGACGGCTTCACCTGCGAAATCGCGAAGGTTATCATCAACCAGTACAAGAATGCGTATCCGGAGCTGGAGCGCAACGCGGCGTTCGTCATCGATCAGCTGACGCTGGAAGAAGGCCGTTTTGCCCGCACGCTGAAGCAGGGCAACAAGGAGTTCGACAAGGTGGCGTCCCGCGCGGCGGATGGCAAGATTGACGGCGAGACGGCGTTCCACCTCTACGATACCTACGGCTTCCCGATTGAGATGACCGTGGAACTGGCGAAGGAGCGCAATCTGACGGTGGATACCGCCGGATTCGAGGAAGCGTTCCGCAAGCATCAGGAGCTGAGCCATCAGGGCGCTGAGCAGAAGTTCAAGGGTGGTCTGGCGGACACGAGCGAGGAAACCGCACGCCTGCACACCGCGACCCACCTGCTGCACGCGGCGCTGCGCAAGGTGCTCGGCGACGAAGTGGCGCAGAAGGGCTCGAACATCACGGCGGAACGTCTGCGTTTCGACTTCTCCTTCGGCCGCAAGGTGACCAAGGACGAACTGGCGCAGGTCGAAAGATGGTCAATGAAGCGATTCAGGCGAAAGTGCCGGTTGTGTGTGAAGAGATGACCGTGCCGGAAGCGAAGGAGAAGGGCGCAATTGGCCTGTTTGAGTCCAAGTACGGCGAGAAGGTTCGCACCTACAAGATGGGCGATTACTCCTTTGAAATCTGCGGCGGCCCCCACGCGCAGAACACTGGCGATCTGGGCACGTTCAAGATTCAGAAGGAAGAATCCTCTTCCGCTGGCGTCCGCCGCATCAAGGCGGTTCTGATTCCCGACCAGAAATAACCAGAGGCGCTGCCTCTGGACTCCGCCAAAGGGTCTTCGACCCTCTGGACTCCCTTTCGCGCGATTCAGTTGGTGACGCTTTCAGGCTATGCCCGCGTGTTTATTGAGGGAGACGAACGTCAGCTGAAACTTTCGCGCAGTGATCGAGGTACAAAATGCACCCCTCTTTCGGTGATTTGCCGAAGGAGGGGTGCTTGCTATCAGAATCAGGAATATCAGTAGTTTTCCGCCTTGACCATGAAGTAGCTCTGCGGATGCGCGCACACCGGGCAGATTTCCGGCGCTTTCTTGCCCACAACGATATGGCCGCAGTTCGCGCATTCCCAAATCACGTCGCCGTCCTTGGAGAACACAAGGTCATTTTCCACGTTCGCCAGCAGGCGGCGATAGCGTTCCTCATGCGCCTTCTCGATGGCGGCGACCATGCGGAATTTATGCGCAATCGCCGGGAAACCCTCGGCGTCCGCTTCCTCTGCCATGCGGACGTACATGTCTGTCCACTCGGCGTTCTCGCCCTCAGCTGCGTGCAGCAGGTTCGCTGCGGTATCCTTGATTTCGCCGCCCTCCAGCAGCTTGAACCACATTTTGGCGTGTTCCTTCTCGTTCGCCGCGGTTGCCTCGAAGAGTTCGGCAATCTGCACATAGCCGTCCTTGCGCGCCTTCGATGCGAAGTAGGTGTACTTATTGCGCGCCATAGATTCTCCCGCGAAGGCTTCCAGCAGGTTTTGTTCGGTTTTCGTGCCCTTAAGTTCCTTAGCCATGGTAAAAATCCTCCTAATCGTTGGTTTAACGTGCATTTTGCAGAAGTCTGCGGAATCATTATACCACAAAATTGAGAAATTTGAAACAGAATTTTTGCCTCCGCAGAGGCGAAATCCCTGCGCTGCACGCGCATATAGCATATAAGTATGAAAGCAAAGTCAACTGAATCGCGAAAACTTGACATTGACGCGGCATGGAGTTCGTGGTATAATTCACAATGTATTCATATGCCAAGATAAAGGAGCAGTATGGATAAGAAGAACTATTGGGTCATTGCGCTGATGGTCGCACTTGCCGTCGGATTGCTGGCGGCGGTAACGCTGCTGCGTCCGAGCGGGGGTCAAAATGGCGAAATCGTCGTGACGGTGGATGGCGCGGAGTACGCCCGTGTGCCGCTGGGTCAGAAGCAGACATTGACCGTCACGCAGGAGGACGGCAGCGTCAACGTGATTGAGATCAGCGAGCGCGGCGCAGTGATGGCATCCTCAACATGCCATAATCAGCTGTGCGTCCAAATGGGCGAAGTGACGCTGGACAACTGGGAGACGCGCCCCAATCAGCAATTCATTATCTGTCTGCCCAATCGGGTAAGTGTGGAATTGGTGGTGAAGGAATGAAGAAAACAGCGGTGCTTTCAGGGCTGATGGCGTTGACACTGCTGCTGGGCGGATGCAGTGCGCAGCAGGCAGGCGGCGAAACCCCGACGACACCCCCCGCCGCGGCCGCCACGGTTGACCCGGCAGAAAAAACAACGGGCGTGGGTTTCTACTTCGACACAGTTGTGACCATCACGCTCTACGGCGCGGACGACACCCTGATGGATGACATTTGGGCGGCTTGCAAGCGTTACGAGAACATGCTCTCCAAAACGGTGGAGGGCAGCGACGTCAGCCGCATCAACAACGCTCACGGGCAGACCGTGACCGTTGATGCGGAAACGTGGAACGTCCTCAGCGAAGCGAAGAAGCTCAACCGCTTGACCGGCGGCGCGTTCGCCATCACGATTGCGCCCCTGACCGCGCAGTGGGACTTCACCGGCGGCACGAACCGTATGCCGACCGATGAGGAGCGAATCGCCGCCCTGCCGCTGGTGGACGACGAGCAGCTCACGCTGGGCGAGAACAACACGGTTACGCTGCCCGCTGGAATGCAAATTGACCTCGGCGGCATCGCCAAGGGCTACATTGCAGACCAAGTGGCGGCACTGGTGCGTGGGCGGTGCAGCGGCGCAATGCTGAATTTCGGCGGCAATGTCTACGCCGTTGGGACGAAGCCGGATGGATCGGCATACCGCGTCGGCGTACAGGATCCGGACGAGCCGAACAGCAGCAACCCCACCGGCGTCATGTCCGTCACGAACAGCAGCGGCCCTATCGGCGTCGTTTCTGTCATCGACCGCAGCGTCGTGACCAGCGGCATCTACGAACGCGGCTTTACCATCGACGGCGTGCGGTATCATCACATCCTGTCGCCATGGACGGGGCTGCCGTCCGATTCCGACTTGGCGTCGGCAACCATCATTGCAGAAAGCTCCATGGACGCGGACGCACTGGCGACAGCGTGCATCGTCCTCGGTAGTGAGAAGGCGCTCCAGCTCACGCAGGAGAACGGATATCCCGCGCTGATGATTCTGCGCGACGGCACGGTGATGATGAACGACCTGATGAAGCAATGGGGCTACACGTCTCTGCGATGATACGCTATTTTCCTTTGAAAATAGTATCAGCTTTCAATTTCACTTTTTCATAGTTCTCAGGAGGAGGCAATAAACCATGAGTGAAACCAAGACAACTCGGAAACAGCTTCCGGCGTACCTGATTCTGGCGCTGATTGCGCTGGCGGCGGCGCTGCTGCTGGCGGTGACGAATGCGATTACGGCGGGTCCCATCAAGGCGCATGAGGAAGCGGCGCAGAACGCGGCGTTCCAGAGTGTCATGGAGGCGGATTCCTTCAGCACCATGAGCATTCCGTATGGCTGCAATGTTACATCGCTGGTGGAAGCGAAGAAGGACGGCAAGACCATCGGCTACTGCGCGGTGTCCTCCGCCAAGGGCTACGGCGGCAATGTCGCTGTGACGCTGGGCGTTGATATGGATGGCAAAATCGTCGGCTGCCAGATTGGCGACACGAACTTTGCCGAGACGGACGGCTTCGGCGCACGTTGGAAAGAACCGGCTCGTGCGGAGGCGTTCATTGGTCTGAGCGCGTTCGGCGACACCATCGAAGCGATTACCGGCGCGACCGTCACCTCCCAAGGCGGTGCTGGCGGCATCCAATGATGTGCTGAAGTGCATCAGCCATGTGCTGGGCAAGGACGTCGAAGGCGACGTGCTGGCGTTCGGCGTGAAGGAGGAAAAGCCTGCGCAGACGGTTGAGCTGACAGGCGACGTGCATCAGGGCAAGGCTGTTGGCTTTGGCAACGGCGAAGTGACCGCGCGCCTGACGCTGAATGATGATGGCACGATTGCGGCGCTGGTTATCGACGCTTCCACGCAGACCCCCGGCTTCGGCACGCGCTGCGCGGACGAAGAGTTCACGGCGCAGTTCATCGGCAAGAGCGGCCCGTTTACCCTGAATGAAAATGTGGATGGGCTGACCGGCGCGACCATCACCTCGACGGCAGCGGTGGAGGCCATCAATGCGGCGCTGACTTCGCCCGCGATGGCGGCGGAGGATCTCGAACCTGTGGCGACGGAAGCACCTGCTGCGACGGAAGCGCCCATGGTGCTGGAAAACGCGAAGACCGCGACGATTGCGGGCTTTGGTGGCGCGGACATCACGGTGCAGGTGACGGACGAAAACGGTGTGATTACGTCCCTGACGGTGGATGCGTCCAGCCAGACGGCGGGTCTGGGTCAGAAGTGCGCGGAAGAAGCGTTCACGGCGCAGTTCATTGGCAAGAGCGCACCGCTGACGCTGGGCGAAGGCATTGACGCGGTGGCAAGCGCGACGATTACGTCTCAGGCGGTTGTAGACGCGGTGAACAGCCTGTATGCGGCGGCTGAACCTGTGGAAGAGCCGACGGAAGCACCCGCCGCGACGGAAGAACCCGCTGCGCAGACTGCGGAAGTCAAGACGGCAACGGCTGCGGGCTACGATGGCAACGACATCACGGTGAACGTGACGGACGAAAACGGTGTGATTACCTCCCTGACGGTGGATGCGTCCAGCCAGACGGCGGGTCTGGGTCAGAAGTGCGCGGAGGAAGCGTTCACGAGCCAGTTCATTGGCAAGAGCGCGCCGCTCACGCTGGGCGAAGGCATTGACGCGGTGGCAAGCGCGACGATTACGTCTCAGGCGGTTGTAGACGCGGTGAACAGCCTGTATGCGGCGGCTGAACCCGTGGAAGAACCGACGGAAGCCCCTGCCGCGACGGAAGAACCCGCTGCGCAGACTGCGGAAGTTAAGACGGCAACGGCTGCGGGCTACGATGGCAACGAAATCACGGTGAACGTGACGGACGAAAACGGTGTGATTACCTCCCTGACGGTGGATGCGTCCAGCCAGACGGCGGGTCTGGGTCAGAAGTGCGCGGAGGAAGCGTTCACGAGCCAGTTCATTGGCAAGAGCGCGCCGCTCACGCTGGGCGAAGGCATTGACGCGGTGGCAAGCGCGACGATTACGTCTCAGGCGGTTGTAGACGCGGTGAACAGCCTGTATGCGGCGGCTGAACCCGTGGAAGAACCGACGGAAGCCCCTGCCGCGACGGAAGAACCCGCTGCGCAGACTGCGGAAGTTAAGACGGCAACGGCTGCGGGCTACGATGGCAACGAAATCACGGTGAACGTGACGGACGACAATGGTGTGATTACGTCCCTGACGGTGGATGCGTCCACGCAGACGCCGGGTCTGGGTCAGAAGTGCGCGGAGGAAGCGTTCACGAGCCAGTTTGTTGGCAAGAGCGCGCCGCTCACGCTGGGCGAAGGCATTGACGCGGTGGCAAGCGCGACGATTACGTCTCAGGCGGTTGTAGACGCGGTGAACAGCCTGTATGCAGCGGCTGAACCTGTGGAAGAGCCGACGGAAGCGCCTGCCGCGACGGAAGAACCCGCTGCGCAGACTGCGGAAGTGAAGACGGCAACGGCTGCGGGCTACGATGGCAACGAAATCACGGTGAACGTGACGGACGAAAACGGTGTGATTACCTCCCTGACGGTGGATGCGTCCACGCAGACGGCGGGTCTGGGTCAGAAGTGCGCGGAGGAAGCGTTCACGAGCCAGTTTGTTGGCAAGAGCGCACCGCTGACGCTGGGCGAAGGCATCGACGCGGTGGCAAGCGCGACGATTACGTCTCAGGCGGTCGTAGACGCGGTGAACAGCCTGTATGCGGAAGCGCCCGCGAAGGTGCTGACCACGAAGGTCAAGGGCTGGCACGAGGGCGTGGCCGTGACGGTGGAAATTGACAAGAATCATGTCATCACGGCGCTGACGGTGGATGCTTCCGGCGAATTCTACGCGCTGGGCGGCAAGTGTGCCGATGAAGCGTTCACGAGCCAGTTCATCGGCAAGAGTGCGCCGCTGACGCTGGGCGTGGACATCGACGCGGTGACGGGCGCGACGCTGACCTCTCAGGCGGTTGTCGATGCGGTCAACCAGCTGGCGAAGTAATACATGAAGAACGGGCAGGACGCATTTTCACGTCCTGCCCGTTGCTTTATGTCTTAGGAAGCATGACTTCCGGGGACTAATGGTTTTCACTCCATACTGGTCATTGGCATGCTTCCAGAGGGCTTTCCGATCGCCCTCTGGACTCCTTCGGCACCCCTTCGGATGCTGATTGAGCTGTGTTGGAAGGTTTTCTAGTTTGTGTACTGGATGTTTTGCCCGCGTGTTTATTTTTTCGGTGTCAAACCCAGTTTTGCCGCGCATTCATCCATATCCAGCGTCGCGAAATAATCCTGTGCGGTCTCCGCGCGGCGAATCAGCTTATAGCCGCCCTCCTGCGTATACAGCACCTCCGCCGACCGCAGGCGTCCATTGTAATTATACCCCATTGCGTGCCCATGCGCGCCGGTGTCATGAATCACCAGCAGGTCGCCGATCTTGATTTCCGGCAGGGCGCGGTCGATGGCGAACTTGTCGTTATTTTCGCACAGACTGCCCGTCACGTCGTACACATGGTCGTGCGGCAGGTTTTCCTTTCCGCAGACGGTGATGTGGTGGTATGCGCCGTACATCGCGGGGCGCATGAGGTTCGCGGCGCAGGCATCCACGCCGATGTAGTCCTTGTAGGTGTGCTTCTCGTGAATCACGCGCGTGACAAGCCAGCCCATGTTGCCGGTCATCCAGCGGCCGAGTTCGGTTTTCAGCGCGACGCCGCCGTTCGGGAAGATTTCCTCGTATACCTTGCGGACGCCTTCGCCGACGGCGAGCACATCCGTCGCGGGCTGGTCGGGGCGGTAGGGGATGCCGATACCGCCGGAGAGATTGATGAACGCCAGCTCCAAGCCGGTTTCGGCGGCGAGGTCGCGGCCGCAGGTGAAGAGAATCTTCGCCAGCGCGGGGTAGTAGTTGTCGTCCGTGTTGTTGGAGGACAGGAACGCGTGCAGTCCGAAACGCTTTGCGCCAAGTTCTTTCAGGCGCTTCAAGCCCTCCTGCAATTGGGCATAGGTGAAGCCGTACTTCGCGTCGCCCGGATTGCCCATGATTTCGTTGCCGATTTTGAAGTCTCCGCCGGGGTTATAGCGGCAGCAGATGGTTTCGGGAATGCCGCCGTGCTGACGGAGAATGTCAATATGGGTGATATCATCGAGGTTGACGAACGCGCCGAGACGGCGGGCATCGTCGAACTCATGGTAGGGCATGGCGTTGGCGGAGAACATGATGTCCCGCCCGGAGAATCCGCAGGCGTCCGCGAGCATCAATTCCGTGTCGCTGGAGCAGTCCACGCCGCAGCCCTCTTCCTTCAGAATGCGGAGGATAGCGGGGTTCGGCAGGGCCTTGATGGCGAAATACTCCTCAAAATCTTCGCACCATGCAAACGCCTGTTTCAGCGTGCGGGCATTGCGGCGGATTCCGGCTTCGTCGTAGAGGTGGAAGGGAGTCGGGTACTTGGCAGCGGCATTTTCAAACACCGCGTCAGAAAGCGAAAAATTCGGCATGGCAGTTCACTCCGATTAACTTATTGGATTCCGCGTCAATATAGCACAGAATGCGGGGGAATGCAAGTTTTTCTGCTGTACAGGTGAAGAAAAGGAAAAAATGCGGCTGGGAAAAATCAAATTCAGGTATGATTCCGGCGAAACCCCAGCAAAATACTCGATTTTTTCCGGGAACCCTTGTAATTTCGGGGGAATGCCGTTATAATGGTGCAATGCCCGGTATCATATTTTCTCGGGTGATACTACTTCCGGATTCGTCAGCGCCGCCTGCTTGCGCCTTTTTGATTCTGGAAATGGTATAGAATGGAGAAGGAGGAAACGATTCTATGGAAGAAGCAACGACTCGCAGTAATTTTGTCTGGGAGGCCGTCGAACAGGATTTGAAGGATGGTCGCTACACGCAAGTGCATACGCGGTTTCCTCCCGAACCCAACGGCTATATGCACATTGGCCATTGCAAGGCGCTGATTACGGACTTCCTGACGGCGGAGAAATTCGGCGGCAAGTGCAACCTGCGCTTTGACGATACGAACCCCGCGAAGGAAGACACCGAGTTTGTCGAAGCCATCAAGAACGACATTCACTGGCTGGGTTTTGACTGGACGGGCGGCCTGTATTACGCTTCTGATTATTACGATAAGTGCTACGAAATCGCGGAGGACTGGATTCGGCGCGGCCTGGCGTATGTGGACGAGCTGAACAAGGAGCAGATGCGCGAATACCGCGCGGCACGCTGACCAAGCCCGGCAAGAATTCGCCATGGCGCGACCGTCCCGCAGAAGAAAGCCTTGATCTGTTCCGCCGGATGCGCGCGGGCGAATTTGCCGAGGGGCAGTACACTCTGCGTGCCAAGATTGACATGGCGTCGCCCAACATCGTTATGCGCGACCCCACCATGTACCGCATCCTCTACAAGGAGCACTGGCGCACGGGCAAGAAGTGGTGCATCTACCCGATGTACGACTTTGCGCACCCGATTGGCGATGCGCTGGAAGGCATCAGCCACTCCCTCTGCTCGCTGGAATACGAAATTCACCGCCCGCTGTATGACTGGGTGGTGGAGCACAGCCAGTCCATGCTGCCGGCACGTCCTCGCCAGATTGAGTTCGCCCGCCTGAACATGACCCGCACCGTGATGAGCAAACGCAAGCTGCGCGCGCTGGTCATGGGCGGCTACGTCAAAGGCTGGGATGACCCGCGTATGCCCACGCTGTCGGGGCTGCGCCGCCGCGGCTGCACTGCCGCTGCGATTCGCGATTTCGTCAGCCGCATCGGCTTGAGCAAGGCGGATTCCACCGTGGATACCGCGCTGCTGGATGCCTGCATCCGCGACGATTTGGGTGAAAAAGCGGCGCGCGTGATGGCGGTGCTGCACCCGCTCAAGGTGGTGCTGACGAACTGGGATGCCGACAAGACGCTCACGCTGACGGTCGAAAATCACCCGAAGCACCCCGAAATGGGCAGCCACACAGTCACGTTCGGCAAAGAGCTGTACATTGAGCAGGAGGACTTCATGGAAGTGCCTGCGAAGAAGTTCCAGCGCATGTACCCCGGCTTCGAGGTGCGCCTGAACGGGGCGTACATCGTCAAGTGCGAGGGCTGCAAGAAGGACGAGAACGGCAACGTCACCGAAGTGTACTGCACGGTGGACATGGACAGCCTGTCCGGCAGCGAGGGCGCTGACCGCAAGATTAAGGGCAAGACACTGCATTGGGTGAGCGCGGCGGACGCTGTGCCGTTCGAGGCGCGCCTCTACGATCCGCTGCTGGCGGATGACAGTGCGCTGGAGGACGAAGCCGAACCGACCGCCGAGGATGCGGTGGATGCGGAAGAAACCGAAGAGGCAGAGGAAGCGGACGCGAATCTGTCCCGCGCGGATTATGACTTCCTGAAGAAGCTGAATCAGCATAGCCTGACGGTGGTGCGCGGCGTGATTGAGCCGTACGCGAAGGAATGCGCGCCGGGAACGGCACTGCAGTTCCTGCGCACGGGCTATTTCTGCAAGGATCCGGATTCCACGGCGGAGCTGCCGGTGTTCAACCGCACGGTTGGGCTGCGGGATGCCTTTGCGAAGGCGGCTAAGTAAGGGAATTGCTTTTCTGCGGAAAAGGGCTTTTGTGAAGCGGGGGTTTCGCTCCCGCAGGAGCGAAATCCCCGCATAAACACGCGTACACAGCATGAAAGTGCGCTCAATCCAATCGCGAAAAAGGGTCAAGGGAGGAACTCCCTTGCAGGGTGCAGGGACAGCGTCCCTGCTGGGGTCAAGGGGCAACGCCCCTTGGTCTCCCCCAAAATCAACACGCGGGCAAAGCATGAAAGAGCGCTCAACTCAATCGTGCGAAAGGGTCAAGGGAGGAACTCCCTTGTGGGGTCAAGGGGCAACGCCCCTTGCGGTTTCCCTTTTATTATGGAACTAAGGAGAATCAGAAAATGAATCAGGAAGTGCGTACACGATTTGCGCCGTCGCCGACGGGCTTTATGCATCTGGGCGGACTGCGCGCGGCACTGTATGGGTATTTGTTTGCCCGGAAGAACGGGGGCAAATTCATCCTGCGCATTGAGGATACGGATCAGGTGCGCTTTGTGGAAGGTGCGACGGAGGTCATTTACGACACGCTGCGCCGCTGCGGCATGAACTGGGATGAAGGCCCGGACGTGGGCGGCCCGGTCGGCCCGTACATCCAGTCTCAGCGCAAGGATTTGTACCTGCCCTATGCACAGCAGCTGGTCAAGACGGGCCACGCTTACTACTGCTTCTGCACGAAGGAAGAGCTGGAAGAGCGCCGCGCGGCGTGCGAAGCGAAGGGCGAAGTGTTCAAGTACGACAAGCACTGCCTGCACCTGACGCAGGAGGAAATTCAGCGCAAGCTGGATGCGGGCGTGCCGTATGTCATCCGCCAAAACGCGCCGACGACGGGCGAAACCAGCTATGATGACCTCGTGTTTGGCCACATGACCTTCCCGAATGACACGCTCGACGACATGGTGCTGATTAAGCAGGACGGTATGCCGACCTACAACTTCGCCAATGTCATCGACGACCACTTGATGGGCATCACTCACGTCATGCGCGGCATGGAGTACCTGTCCTCGACGCCGAAGTATAACCTGCTCTATGAGGCGTTCGGCTGGGAGATTCCGCAGTACATCCACATGCCGCCGGTCATGCGCGATTCGCAGCACAAGCTGTCCAAGCGCGATGGCGACGCGTACTTCTCCGACTATGTGGACAAGGGCTATCTGGTCGAAGCCATCGTCAATTATCTGGCGCTGGTCGGTTGGAATCCCGGCGACGACCGCGAATTCTTCACCCTTGACGAACTGGTGGAGGCGTTCGACATCCACCGCATCAACAAAGCGCCCGGTATCTTCGACGTGAAGAAGCTGACGTGGTTCAACGCCGAGTACATCCGCCGCCTGACCCCGGAAAAGTATCTGGAAATGGTCACGCCGTGGTTCGACAAGGTGTTTGGCGACAGCAGCAAGATGGACTATAAGCGCCTTGCGGAGCTGATGCAGGGCCGCACGGAGGTATTCAACCTCGTGCCGGACATGGTGCGCTTCCTTGCGCAGCTGCCGGACTACGACAGCGCCATCTACATCAACAAGAAGGCGAAGACGAACAAGGAAGCCTGCTTGAAGGCGCTGAACCTGCTGCGTCCGGTGCTGGACGGCATCACCGAATGGACAGAACCGGTCATCCACGATACCGTGATGGCGGCGATTGCCGAGGCGGGCATGAAGAACGCGACGGCGCTGTGGCCGCTGCGCATCGCCATTTCCGGTCAGCAGAGCACCCCCGGCGGCGCGATTGAAATCGCTTATCTGCTGGGCAAGGAGGAAACCCTGCGCCGCGTGGACGACGGTATCCGCCGCGTGAGCGAAATGCCGGACGCGTAAGGGCTTTTCTAAGGCACCACCGCACAATTGGCGGCGCGGCTGGCGATGTCTTTTCCGCCATCTGCAGCATGCAAATTCCTCGATTTACCGCCAGTAAACCTTCGGAATTTGCATTTGCATCTGACGAAAAAATCCATTCGCCAGCCGACCACCTCATTTGTGCGGTGTTACCCTAAAAAACGCATAACGAAAGGACTGAATCCTCATGACGAAGGAATGGGAGAAGCCTGAGGATCTGCGTCGCCGCAAGCCGGTGCTGTGGCTGACCATGACCGCGCTGTTCATGGCGATGGTGGTTGTGCTGAGCATGAGCGCGCTGAGCATCCCCGTGCCGGGCGGACACCTGTACTTTAACGACGTCGTGATTGACACGGCGGCGATGCTCATGGATCCGCTATCGGCGTTTATCGCGTGCGGCGTGGGTGCGTTTCTGGGCGACCTGCTGTTCTATCCCGCGCCGATGTTCGTGTCGCTTATTACGCACGGCTTGCAGGCGCTCGTTATCTCCCTGCTCTGCCGGAAGCTGCGCATGAAGCAGCCACTTGCCTGCGCGATTGCGGTGCTGGCGGGCGCGATTGTCATGGTGGTGGGCTACACGCTGGGACGCGCGTTTGTGTACAGCACGCCGGAATATGCCATCATGAAGCTGCCGTTCCAGTGCCTGCAGGCAGGTGTGGGCGCGGTGACCTCGTGGATTCTGTGCTGCCCGCTGGGGTTGACCCGGCGCTTCCACAGCATCGTGAAATAAACCGCATAACTGCATAAAGGGGCAATCCGCCTATGAAGAAGTTGAATGTGCAAAAGCTGACGCTGTGCGGCGTGATGGCGGCGCTGGTGTTCGTGATGACCTACTTCCCGAAGATTCCCGTGCCGGTGACGGG
>VOFJ01000188.1_pt1 | contig 36000 bp, 52 predicted proteins | sample 5384081 | NCBI WGS metagenome assembly VOFJ01 (sample SAMN12384729, study PRJNA508395) | human gut metagenome | isolation source: healthy gut I | host: Homo sapiens
GCAGGCAAAAGAGTGATCACTTTTTAGGAGGTGGAACGGTATGAAGATAAGCAATACGTAAGGTCAGCGGTTCAACGGAACGGCAGGCTTCCGCTTCGGCAAAATCCGGATCCGGCGTTTCCGGTTCTGGCTCCAGCTCCGGCAGGGCGGCGGCTTCCCGCGCGGTACGGCGCATGGCATCCACAAACAAGTTGCGCGCCGTGCGGTACAGCCAGGCCCGGCGCTGGCTGGGGCCAAGGTCCTGCAATGTACCAATATTCTGCCATGCGCGCAGGAACACTTCCTGCACCATATCCTGCGCGGCCGCATCACTGCGGCACAGCCCGCGGCAATAGGCGGTCAGCTCCGCACGGTGGGCGCAAAACAGTTCTTCCAGCATGGGTTCTCCTTTGGGTCAGGCCGTGGGGCGCGGCCCGGTTTTATCTCCAGTTTTTATCCACGATAATAATTTTGATGCTGCACATGGGGGCATTCTCCTGTGTTTGTTTTTGCAAGGCCTTTACACTGGGATAACGAACCGGGAGGGCAAAGTGTTTCAGCATTTGAAAAAAATATTTGTTCTGAACGTATTGTACCATGCCGGTGCCCGGCCCGCCAGCACTGTCCGCATAAACCGACGGCGCGCCGCATACCGTTGAAAAAACGGTTGGGAGGGCATGTTCTATGAAAGGTGACCCCGAAGAGCGCGCCGTGCAGATTGGGCGGTATCTGGTGCAAAGCGGCGCTACCGTGCGGGCGGCAGCGCAGGTGTTCGGCGTGAGCAAAAGTACCGTGTGGAAGGACCAGTGCCGCCTGCAGCACCTGGCCCCCGGCCTTTGGCAGGAGGTACGCGCCGTGCTGCTGTATAACAAAGCCCAGCGCCACCTGCGCGGCGGCGAAGCCACCCGCTGCAAATACCTGCACGCACAGCACAACCATGCGGATTAGGGGTTGCACCACAGCCCGCGCAACGGTATAATAGAAGCAAAAAATAAGGGCATGGGATCCATGCCTGCCGGAAGGTTGTGTATACAGCATGAAACGCAAGGATTACATCAGCTGGGACGAATACTTTATGGGTATTGCTATTTTGTCCGCCATGCGCTCCAAGGATGATTCCAGCCAGGTAGGGGCCTGCATTGTCAGCCCGGAAAACAAGATCCTTTCCCTTGGCTACAACGGCATGCCCATCGGCTGCAATGATGACGATATGCCCTGGGACCGCGAAGGTGACGAGCTGGAAACCAAATACATGTACGTCTGCCATGCGGAGCTGAACGCCATTTTGAACAGTGCTCACAGCGATCTGCGCGGTTCGCGGGTGTATGTGACGCTGTTCCCCTGCAACGAGTGCGCCAAGGCCATCATTCAGAGCGGCATCCGGGAAATCATCTATCTTTCGGATAAATACCATGATACCAACGCCAGCATTGCTTCGCGGCGGCTGTTCAACATGGCGGGGGTCAAGTACCGTGCTTACCATCCGCACGGGCGTGAAATCAGTTTTGAAGTATAAAGAACAACGAGGCAGGAAAGCATGAAAAGCATAATCATTGGCATTGCCGGCGGCACCGGAAGCGGCAAAACCACCCTGACGGAGCGCCTGCGGGACCATTTTGGCGCGGATGAAGTGAGCGTTCTCAACCACGACAGCTACTATAAGCGGCATGACGAGCTGCCGTATGAAGAGCGCTGCAAGCTGAACTATGACCACCCGGATTCCTTTGATACCGAGCTGCTGGTGCAGCACCTGCAGGCTTTGCGCCGCGGCGAAAGCGTGAAGGTTCCGGTATATGATTACACGATCCACAACCGCAGCGATAAGACCATTACGGTACACCCGGCCCCGGTCATCATTGTGGAAGGCATCCTGATTTTTGCCAGCCAGGAGCTGTGCGATATGATGGATATGAAAGTGTTTGTGGATACCGATGCCGATGTGCGCATTCTGCGCCGCATTGTACGCGATGTTAAGGAGCGCGGCCGCACGCTGGACAGCGTGGTAAACCAGTACCTGACCACCGTTAAGCCGATGCACGAGCAGTTTGTGGAGCCCAGCAAACGCAAAGCCGATTTGATCGTGCCCGAAGGCGGCCGCAACATGGTGGCACTGGATATGCTGATCAAGTGGGTTGCCACCCATCTAAGCACGGCGCGGCAGTAAATAGGGCAATACCGCATAATTCTAAGTGCCGATACGGCGAGCGAGGTGCGGCAGCTGCTAAGCCAAAAGCGCAGATAATACTGGATGTCTTATCGAGCATTTTGGCAACGCAGATGCCGTGCCGCAGCCGCCGAAGCGGTGCTTAAGCCGCTAGGCGGGAATTGTGCGGTGTTGCCATAGAATATGTTTTTTCGCAGCACACGGGATTTGGGGAGAGCGTGTGCTGCGTTTTTGTTTTTATGATGGGTAAGGTACAGTTTGGTTCAAGGTACCCGCGGGACGATGCAAGCATCATCCCCTACAGATAATTTACAATCTTGAGGCGAATTTGCCGTGTACAATGCAGCAGGGTTCGTCTGCGGCGGGGTGAGGTCACCCCGCCCTACAGAGCATTTTTGCGTTTGTTGCACATTATAAAATGGTTCGTCGGGAACGGTCAGGACCGTTCCCGAGCCTAGCTATATATGCCATAATGAAATTTGCCGCAAGGCCCGCCCGGGACGTCGAGGACGCCGTCCCCTACTGTGGGGCAGGGCATATTATAGATTCCAGATTTTCAAATATCTCAAAGTTTCGGCGTGGTCAGGTGACCACGCCCTACCGGTTGTTTCATCCTCCATCTCACATTTCCAATAGCCTCAAACCCCATATTTTCTGAGCGGCGCACCGCGCCGCGGTCCCCCATCATTATTCTTTATTATTTATTCTTTATTCATTCAAACAGCCTCCTTCAACTCCTAACTCCTAACTTTTTCTCTTTTTCCCAAAAAGTTTTCCCCATTCTCGTCATTTTGTTCAAACCCCAAAAATTCATCTTGACACAGAATGTGAAACCTGCTAGAATCCATATTGTTATCAATTCACAAATGCAATGATGGGGAAAAAGCAATCTCCTTTCAGCTTCAGAGAGCCGCCGGTTGGTGCAAGGCGGTGCGGAAGGTTTTGCGTCACTGGCCCCTGAGCAGCTGCGCTGAGCGTTTTGCGTTAGGTACAGCCGGAACCTGACCGTTATCTTGCAGGAGCGATTCACTGTTTGCTTTCTATAAAACAGCCGATCGTGCAGAGCGGCCGCCCCCTGGCGGCAATGAGAGTGGTACCGCGGGTATTTGTAAAATTTACATCCCGTCTCTCAAAGGTAAAAACGCCTTTGAGAGACGGGATTTTTATTTTGTCCGGTTTTCAGGGGCAGACAAACTTTGATGGAGGCAATAAAAAATGATGGACGCAACAAAGTATCATGTAGGTTATTATCCCCCGCCGGTTGAGCCTGGCCATGTCTATGAATGGCCCCAGAAAGACCATATCGAAAAGGCTCCCGCCTGGTGCAGCGTAGACCTGCGCGATGGCAACCAGAGCTTGATCGTTCCCATGAATCTGGAAGAAAAGCTTGAATTTTATGATATGCTCATCAGGATCGGCTTTAAGGAGATTGAGGTCGGCTTCCCGGCAGCGTCCGAGACCGAGTACGACTTCCTGCGCGCCTTGATCGATGGCAACCGCATCCCGAACGACGTCACCGTTCAGGTGCTGACCCAGTGCCGTGACCATATCATCCGTAAAACATTTGAGGCCGTTAAGGGTGCGCCGCGCGCCATCATCCACTTTTATAACTCCACCAGCGTTGCCCAGCGCGAGCAGGTGTTCAAAAAGAGCAAGGAAGAGATCAAGCAAATCGCTGTTGACGGCGCAAAGCTGGTTAAAAAGCTGAGCGAAGAATACGAGGGCAACTTCCTGTTTGAATACAGCCCCGAAAGCTTTACCGGCACCGAGCCGGAATACGCCGTTGAGGTTTGCAACGCCGTATTGGATGTGATGCAGCCCACCCCGGACCGCCCGATGATCATCAATCTGCCGGTCACGGTGGAAATGAGCATGCCGCACATTTACGCCAACCAGATCGAATGGTGCTCCAAGCACCTCAAGTACCGCGACAGCGTGATCCTGTCCACCCACCCCCACAACGACCGCGGCTGCGGCGTGGCAGATGCCGAGCTGGCTGTTCTGGCCGGTGCCCAGCGCATTGAATGCTGCCTGTTCGGCAACGGCGAGCGCACCGGCAACGTGGATGCCATCACCCTGGCCATGAATATGTACAGCCACGGCGTGGACCCGCACCTCGACTTCAGCAACATGCCGGCCATCTGCGAAACGTATGAACGCGTGACCCGCATGCATGTGTACGAGCGCAGCCCGTATGCCGGTTCCCTGGTGTTTGCTGCGTTCAGCGGCAGCCACCAGGACGCCATTGCCAAGGGCATGACCTGGCGCAAGGAGCATAACCTGCACGAGTGGACCTGCCCGTACATCCCCATTGACCCGCATGACATTGGCCGCACTTACGATGCCGATGTCATCCGCATCAACAGCCAGAGCGGCAAGGGCGGTATCGGCTTCCTGCTGCAGCAGAATTACGGCTACAATCCCCCGCCGCGCATGCGGGAAGACCTTGGCTACCGCGTAAAGGATGTATCCGACCACGAGCACAAAGAGCTGAGCGTCCAGGAAGTGCTGTATGTGTTCGAGCGCGCTTACCTGAACAACAAGACCCCGCTGAATGTTCCGGAAGCACACTTTACCCAGAACCCGGATTCCACCATTACCGCCCATATTACCGTGGCTAACGGCAGCAATGCCCCCGTTACCTGCGATGCTGTCGGCAACGGCCGTCTGGATGCTGTGGCCAACGCCATCGAGCAGACCACCGGCATGCACTTCACCCTGGTACATTACAGCGAGCACGCACTGGACAACGATACCGACTCCCGCGCCTGCTGCTATGTGGGCCTGAAATGGGCATCCGGCAAGGAGACCTGGGGCTGCGGCACCCACACCGACATCATCGTTGCCGGTATCCGCGCGCTGGTCAGTGCCATCAATAACCAGTAAGGTTGCAAATAAAAAAGAATAGAGAATAATTAAAAATGATGGTGTGCCTGCGGCACGGTTTGGATATGATGTGCGACACGTCCCGCTGTGCCTGCCTCCGGGTTATCGTTTATCCCCGTTTTTGAGCGGCGCTTGTGCGCCGCGGTCCACCACCATTATTCTTTATTCATTATTACTTATTCTTTAATTCGTAAGATATACGTCAGAGCAAAAGGAGCAGAAATCTATGGGAATGACCATGACACAGAAGATCCTCGCTGCGCATTGCGGCGAAGCTTCGGTAACGGCCGGGCAGCTCATCAATGCCAAGTTGGACATTGTGCTTGGCAACGATATTACCACCCCGGTTGCCATCAATGAGTTCGAGAAAGCCGGGTTCAACTCGGTGTTTGATAAAACCCGCGTGAACATTGTGCTGGACCACTTTGTGCCCAACAAAGATATCAAGAGTGCCCAGCAGTCCAAGCAGTGCCGTGAGTTTGCCAACAAATACGATATCCTCAACTTTTATGATGTCGGCCAGATGGGTGTTGAACATGCCCTGCTGCCCGAAAAGGGCATTGTGACCGCCGGTGACTGCATCATTGGTGCCGACAGCCACACCTGCACGTACGGCGCGGTGGGCGCGTTTTCCACCGGCGTTGGCTCCACCGATATGGCCGCCGGTATGGCAACCGGCATGGCATGGTTCAAGGTGCCTGCCGCCATCAAGGTTGAGCTGAAAGGTGCCATCCACGCCCCTGTGTGCGGCAAGGACGTGATCCTGCACCTGATCGGCGAGATCGGCGTTTCCGGCGCGCTGTACAAGAGCCTGGAATTTGTGGGCGAGGGCGTTAAGAGCCTGACCATGGAGGACCGCCTGTGCATCTGCAACATGGCCATTGAAGCCGGTGCCAAAAACGGCATCTTCCCGGTGGACGAAGCCTGCGAAGCATACCTGAAGGGCCGCAGCCAGCGTCCCTGGACCAAATACGAAGCCGACCCCGATGCCGAATATGAGCGCACCGTGGTGATCGATTTGGATACCCTGGAGCCTACCGTCAGCTACCCCCACCTGCCGGAGAACACCCACCTTGCCAAGGAGGGTGCCGACATCAAGATTGACCAGGTAGTGATCGGTTCCTGCACCAACGGCCGCATTGAGGATATGGAAGCCGCTTACAACGTGCTGAAAGGCAAGCACATTGCCAAGGGTGTGCGCGGCATCATCATTCCCGCCACGATGGCTGTTTACAAAGAGTGCATCCTGCGCGGCTACACCGAAGCGTTTATTGATGCCGGCTGCATTGTTTCCACCCCCACCTGCGGCCCCTGCCTGGGCGGCTACATGGGTATTCTGGCCGAGTACGAGCGCTGCGTTTCCACCACCAACCGCAACTTTGTCGGCCGCATGGGGCACGTTACCTCTGAAATTTATCTGGCAAGCCCCGCCACCGCCGCCGCCAGCGCACTGACCGGCCACATCACTGACCCCAGGGAGGTAGAAGCATGAACGCAAAAGGACCTGTTTTTAAGTACGGTGACAACATTGACACCGATGTGATCATTCCCGCCCGTTACCTGAACACGCAGAGCCCCGCCGAGCTGGCCGCCCACTGCATGGAGGACATTGACAAGACCTTTGTGACCCGCGTAAAGGCCGGTGACATTATGGTTGGCGGCGAAAACTTCGGCTGCGGTTCTTCCCGCGAGCATGCCCCCGTTGCCATCAAGGCCGCCGGCATTGACTGCGTGATTGCCAAGAGCTTTGCCCGTATCTTCTACCGCAACGCCATCAACATCGGCCTGCCCATTCTGGAATGCCCCGCCGCCAGCGAGGCCATCAACGAGGGCGATGTGGTTGCCATCAACTTTGACACCGGTGTGATCACTGATGAAACCACCGGCCAGACCTTCCAGGCTGCGCCGTTCCCGCCGTTTATCCAGAAGATCATCAAGGCCGGCGGCCTGATGAAGAGCATCCAGGAGGGAAAGTAAGATGCAGAAAAACATTGCCCTGATTTATGGCGACTGCTCCAGCCCGGAGATCGTGACCCAGGCAGTGCGCGTGCTGGACAAAGTTGCTGAAAAGTTTGGCCACACCTTTACCTACACCCGCGCTTACATGGGCGGCGAAGCCATTGACAAGTTTGGCGATCCCCTGCCCCAGAGCGAGCTGGACAAGTGCCTGGCCTCGGATTCCGTTCTGCTTGGCGCCGTCGGCGGTCCCAAGTGGGAGGGCATGGCCGGTGACAAGCGCCCGGAAAAAGGCCTGCTGCGTCTGCGCGCCGGTATGGGCCTGTACGCCAACAACCGCCCGGCCAGGATCTGGCCCCAGCTGGCGGATGCTTCCCCGCTGAAGAAAGAGATCGTGGACAAAGGCATCGACTTTATTGTGGTGCGTGAGCTGATTGGCGGCGTGTATTTTGGCGAGCACAAAACCATTGAGCAGAACGGCGAAAAAGTTGCGATTGACAGCATGCCCTACTCGGAGCACGAGATCGAGCGCATTGGCCGCATTGGCTTTGAAACTGCCATGAAGCGCCGCAAAAAGCTGACCTGTGTGGATAAAGCCAACGTGCTGGATACCAGCCGCCTGTGGCGTGCCGTGATGCATCGCCTGCAGGCCGAGTACCCCGAAGTGGAGTACAGCGAGATGTTTGTGGACAACTGCGCCATGCAGATCTGCAAGAACCCCAGCCAGTTTGACGTGATTGTGACCGAGAACATGTTTGGCGATATTCTGAGCGACGAAGCCAGCGAGATCACCGGCAGCATTGGCATGGTGCCGTCCTCTTCCCTGGGTGCCACCACCTGCGGTCTGTACGAGCCCATCCATGGTTCTGCCCCGGACATTGCCGGGCAGGATGTGGTCAACCCGATTGCCTGCATCCTTTCCGCCGCCATGATGCTGCGCTACAGCTTTGGCATGGCCGCTGAGGCTGACGCCATTGAAAGCGCCGTGAACGCCGTGCTGGATGCCGGCCTGCGTACCGCTGACATGATGGCCGACGGCTGCACCAAGGTTGGCTGCACCGCCATGGGTGACGCCGTTTTGGAGCGCATCTGATTGGTTTTACGGGGGTTGTTTTATTCCTTCTTTGAAAAGAAGGAACCGAAGAAACTTTAATCATATTGACCTCATTTTAGATCGTATAACAAAGAAAGTCCGGTACAAGTTTTTGAAGTGACCCCAAAAAGCTAGACAATATTTTGAAGTAAAAATTGTTCAAGCAGCTGAAAGGGCTTGCTGTCTGTGAATTGCAGGCGGCAAGCCCTTTAACTTTGCCTTGATGCGGCGGTTGTTGTAGTAATCCAGATATGCAACGAGTTCCTGCTTGAAGTGTTCCATGGAGCGGAACTCCTGCAAATACAGCAGCTCACTTTTGAGTAGTCCGAAGAAATTCTCTATCACGGCGTTGTCCAGACAGTTTCCTTTCCGGCTCATGCTCTGTCGGATGCCCCTTCTCGCGGAGCATCCGCTGATACCGCTTATGCTGGTATTGCCAGCCCTGGTCAGAATGAAGGATCAACCCGGTTCCATCCGGTATCTTCTCAAAAGCCTTATCCAGCATAGTCGTAACCATACTCAGAACAGGATGGTCAGAGATGGTATAGCTGACCAGATCGCTGCTGCACAGATCAAGGATGGGCGAGAGATAGAGCTTCTCGCCAAACAAGCTGAACTCTGTCACATCGGTGACCCACTTCTGGTTCGGCTTTTCGGCGCGGAAGTCCCGGTTTAACAGATTTGGCGCAATTTTGCCCACTTCTCCCTTATAAGAGCGGGTACTTCTTCATCCTGACACGGCAAACTAAGCCCAACTCTTTCATAAGCCGCTGGACAGTCTTGTGGTTCAGGAGGAAATTGCGCTTGCGAAGTTCTGCCGTGATCCGGCGATAGCCGTACCGGCCCCCTGTTTTCGTGGTAAATCGTTGTGATTTCTTCCTTAACAGATGCATATTTGTCTTCTTTCTGCATCTGCTTCAAATGATAGTAGAAAGTGGCACGGGGTAGTTGAGCGATTGAGAGCAGAATACTGAGTGCGTGTTTTTGCCTTAGCTTCTGAACTACCAGCGTTTTTTGTGCTGGCGTCGCTCGTCTTCCAAAACCAAGGCTTGCAAATTTTTTAGGTAGTCATTCTCCGCACGCAGTCGCTGCACTTCGGCCAACAGATCTTCTTCTACCTCTTTTGGCAGCTTCTTTGACCGACCAGTGCTGCTGCGGCCCCGTCGCTCAACCGACAAGCCTTCCGGCCCTTCTTCCAAATAAATGCGTTCCCAGCGCTCTATAATTTTATGGTCGTTAATTCCAAATTCCTGCATTGCTGCATAGATACTCAGATGTTCTTTTTTCATGGTTTCTACAACCATTTTCTTGAACTCCGGCGTATATCGTTTGTTTGGTACTCCTTTTGGCATAGCAAAACACCCCACTTGTTAGATAGTATATCATACTGTCTAAACAAATGGGGGTGCTGTTCATTTTTGGCTTGTACCGGGCTTTTGGTTTTGGGGAGATATTCGTGTGAAGGCAAGCTGTAGGGCGGCCAGCCTCCTGGCCGCCGGGGAATGGGCTTGGGATTTTGGTATTCACCTTAGTCTTCCCCATTCTGTAGGGCGTGGTCACCCGACCACGCCGGACCTGCACCTTACCACACTCTACAAATTCATAATGCTCTTTCCACGGTCGTGCGGGGAATGATGTGGTAATATATCCGGTAAAGCCCGTCATTTGGGACGATGCAAGCATCGTCCCCTACAAACCATTTTTCGGTTTGCGGCAAAAATTTCACGTTTCTTTGCGGGCGAATCATATTCGCCCCCTACAGCGTTTTGACTTTCACCACACAAAAATGCGCACAGCGTCTGGTTCATCCAGTGCTGTGCGCGTTTTGCTAACTCCTAACTCTTCTTCGCCTTCATCGTTTCCTTCATATGCCGGACGGCCAGCACGGGGTGGACGAACAGCATGCGGGGGCCGCTCCAGCGCATAACGGTGCGGATCTGCTCACGCATTTCGGGCTTGTATCAGCCTTTCATTATATCGTTCTGTTCTGGGGTGGATTGCTTCAGCGCTGTGCCACGCGCGTTTTGTCCGGCACAGCGCGGGCATAGCACAGCGGGGCCAGGGTATCCCCCAGCAGGGCATGTTCCTGCACGGCAAAGCCGCCCGCCTGCAAAAATGCCAGGTATTGCGGCACCATCCAGCTGTTATAGATTTGCAGCCCCGCGCACCGCATGGCAAGCATGCGCAGCCGGGTGCGGGGTACCTCGCCATGCACAAAGGTTGGGGCAAACAGCTGGCCGCCGGGCTTGAGCACCCGGTAAATTTCTGCCAGAGCCTTTTCCGGCCGGGGCATAATGTGCAGGGCGTTGGCGATCAGCACCGCATCAAAGGTTTCGTCCGCATAGGGCAGGCTGGTGGCATCCTGCACCGAAAAGTGCAGCCCCGCCCCGCGGGGTTTCAGCTTTGCCTGGGCGATCATTTTGGGCGAAAAATCCGTAGCCTCCCAGTCCCGCACCAGGCGGGAAAGCCGGAAGCTGAGCTGGCCGGACCCGCAGGCCAGTTCCAGCACGTTCATTTCCGGCGTCAGGTGCGGCTGCATCTGCTGCGCAATGGCAGCATACAGCGGCTCGCTGCTTTGCATCAGCGGGCCATAGCAGCTGGCCCACCGCTGCCAGAATTGCTTGTTATCAGTTTGTTTTGACATTGAGCTTTTTTGCACTTCCTTGGTCAACAAATGTTAGATTTGACTAACATTTGATTCATAAAAACGGCGGTGCGTTGCCGAACCGTCGCAGATTTTTCTGGGGAACGCCTTGTTTGTTTTGATCAGGCACCATTAGTTTATCATAGCTAACCAAAAAAGTCAAATGCTCTGCCGGGGTCTCGGTGCTGCGGCACCGTTATTGCTCCGGCAGAGCGTTCCGATTGTTCAAACCAGGCCGCTGTTCCCTGCCAGCCACACCCCAGCGGCCAGCTGTGCGCCCAGAATCAGCGGCATACCCACCACAAAATACCAGTGCTTGGTTTTGTGGTGGAACAGATACATGCCCGCCCATGCCCCGGCGCTGCCGCCCAGCAGGGCTGCGCCAAACAGTGCGGCTTCCGGCACGCGCCACTGGTGCCGCTTGGCTCGGCGTTTGTCCTCCGCCATCATCAGCAGCGCCGCCGCGTTGATAATAACCAGGTACCCCGCCAACATTGTAATGGCCATGGTCTTTCCTCTCTCTTTCTCATGGTTCAAGCCTTGAGCGGCTCTTACCGGTGTGCCTGCTCCCAGGTTTGCATGGCATCTAGCTGAGCCGGGGTGTGGAACCAATGCTCGCCCGGTTCGTATACCGTCAGTTCCGCATGGTGTTTTTGGGCGAACGTCGTCACCGTGTCCCGGCTTGTCATGGTGTCCTGCCCGGCGTACAGGATTGCTGTGGGGATCTGCCAGCCATCCAGCGGGTGTTGGCGCACCCAACACAGGTACCGCCACGAAAGGGTCTGCCCAAATTCTGTGGTGATCTCACCTTTTTCGCAAAGCTGCTCCGGCGTTACTTTTGCCCACTGCATCATATCACAGATCAGCCGCTCCATATCCACAATCGGCGAAACAAACAGCGCTTTTTCAATCGTTGCCCCGGCAAAAGCCAGCATGGAAAAATAGGCCCCGATGCTGTTGGCCCGCAGCCGAATCCCCTGCCAGTGCTGCTGCAGATAGGCCAGCACCGTTTGCAGCTCCGGCACCACCTGCCAGGGAGTAAAGTCAGTTTCCCCCGTGCGGTCTCCATGTTCCGGCAGGTCAATGCCCAGCACCTGCCAGCCGGTTGGGGCGGCAAGCGCCGCAAATGCTGCAGCTTCCGTTTTATTACCGCCCTGGCCATGCACGAACAACCAGATGTTGGGGGCCGGTTTGCCGTACAGTACAGCCGGAATTGTGCCAATTTTTAATTCTTGAGTGCACATTTGTGGTTTTCCTCTTTATGTGTTGGACAACACTGTAAAAAACGTTTGAAAAAAGGGGCTGATGAGCTCGTCATTTTTTAGCGATACAACAAAAAAGCTGTGACATATTTTTGCCACAGCTTTTTGGTGGGAGCTGGTGGATTCGAACCACCGAAGCATTAAGCAGCAGATTTACAGTCTGTCCCCATTGGCCACTCGGGAAAGCTCCCATATTCACTTGTGCCTCTGCCTTAACAGCGCTTGATTATTATAGCAGGATAAGATGGAAAAAGCAAGCCCTATTTCAAAAATATTTTTGTAAACGGCGGAACGGGAAACGGACGGCTGCGGTGGCAAGTGCCTTGCAATCTAAAAAAACAATGCTACACCGAAAGAAACAGCCTGAGATACAGGGAGATCACCGCCCAGAGTATTCAGCGCATGCAAATTCTGCACCGTGGTATTTTTATGCCTGCTTTTGACCGCATATTGCAACTGGCCCGCATGGAAGAGATGGACTGCGAGTTTGTGGAGGTGACCGCCCACGAGGGGGCCCGCCCCACCCATGCGGTGTGGCAGGGCAGGGTTTACCATCGCGGCGGCGCTGTGGTGCATGACGGTGAGCGGTACGAGGATTTTGAAACCGCCACCGGTTACGGCACCGGGCCCGGCCTGTGCGGCTGGAACTGCCGCCACAACTTTTACCCGTTCTACCCCGGCGTATCTGTCCGCAATTACACGGACGAACGCCTGGCCGAGCTGGATGCCCGCAATATTCCCTATGGCGGCGGGCTGTACACCCGGTACGAGATCACCCAGATGCAGCGGGCGCTGGAACGCAGGGTGCGCAAGTATAAGCGCCGTTACCTGGCCGAGACCGCCGCCGGGGTGGATGCCGGCCAGAGCGCCGCCAAGCTGAAAGCCGCCCGGCAGCAGCTGAGTGCGTTCCTGGCAGAAACCGGGGAGCGGCTGGACGGCGCAAGGACAGAGATGCCAAGGTTTGGGCAAAGGGAAGCAAAACAGGCGGATGCAGCGGCAAGTGCCTTGCAATCCGCCCAAAACAATGCTACACTGAAAGAAAACAATCAGGACTACAAGGAGATCACCGCCCAAAGCATTCAGCGCATCCAGCCGTTTGCCTGTGAGACGCCGGACGCCGCGGGCAGCCGTGCCCTTGCCAACGCCCACAAGCGGCTGCTGTTGGAAGCCCGGAAAGTTCCGCTTGGAACAGAAAAGGCCCGCTGCTATGGGCTGGATATGCAGCCTCTGGGCGGTTACAAGGAAAGTTCTGAACCGGGAACATCTGTAAAAATCAAGGTTCCGAATGTTGACTGTATTGTAATGCACTCGCACCCAAGCGGGCTGACATTTTCGCCTGATGACCTAAGCGCCTTTGCTAATCATGCATCGCTCAAGCTGCTTACTGCGGTAGGCAATGACGGCAACATTTTTGCAATCGAACGCACAGCAAATACTAATGAGACTGCGCTTCAACTTAAAGTATCAAAATTGAACGAAGCCACAAATAAAGCCGAAACTAAGGCTCAGGTTTGGAATCTGATGGACACATTTTTTGAGGAGGTGCAGCAATATGGCATTCGCTATTACTCCGGAAGAGATTGAGCATATGAAAAACTATCTCAAAGAGCACCCGATTGACCCGCAGTATGATGAGCCTGAAGGTTATATTGTGCTTGACGGAAACACCCCACCTTCTCAGCTGGCTGCGCGCGGATATTACGACATTCTGAAAAAACTGGGTGAACTGCCTGAATAACCCCTAAACATTCAACCACGATGCACCCGCACCGTGGTTTTTTCATGCCCATTTTTAGGAGGATACAATGAAGAATCTGCTTGTCCTGATGCTTGCCATTTTGACCGTGTTGACCAGCCCGGAACGGTTCAAGGTGAATTACATCTGCCCGCGCCAGTACCGGCTGTGTTTTACATGGACGTTTTGCCCGGCGTGGAAATTGTGCCGTAATGGCCGCGCCAACGTTTGTTGAAACCACGATGCACACGCACCGTGTTTTTTATGCCTGCCCTGTATGAGGGGCAGGCGGGCTGTTCGCAGGGCATTCAAACACCGGGCAAACCACTGGTATAATGAGAGTGATTCCACCGAGGATGACGAACGTACGGCATCCGCGTTCCGCATCGGCCATCGGGCTGGTACTGCCGCCCTGTTCGACTCCTCAGCAGCTCACGGAGCAGCAAAAAAACAAAAACACCCGCCGGGGTACGGCGGGTGCTTTTTGTTTTGGTGGGACACTGCGCACAGCATCCGAACGCTCCTCCAGTCGATGCATCGTCAATTTCCTGCATCTTCACAATTACCTTTCCGTTTTCGGTGTAATTGAAAGCGATATCGAAATGGTCATCGTACAGATAGATAGCATTGACAAAGGTTTTAATTAGTCGTTTTTGACTGTCCCGATCCGAGATATCCATAGCGGCCATTTTTCGCAGAAAGTATAGGATCATATTCCGTGTGAGCTTAAAGCCCCTGGCCAGCCCCGCATCCGCGCGGGCAGCGCTGAGGGCTTGCTTTTGTTCGGTCAGTTCATCCATGCGGGCTTTTGTCATTTCATTGATAATGCCCATTTCGATGGCTTTCATCACATTGGAAAGCGCTCTATCTACATCCGCAATCTGTCTGTCCAGCGCCCTGATGGTATCGCCAGAAGTATCACTGCGTTCGTATTCAGCCCACACTCTATCTGCGATGTATTTCAGTGTAGCATCATCTTGTAATAAATTTCTGATAGACTTTAACACCAATGGCTCAAGAACATCCTGACGCACAGACTTTTTCGTACATGATTTTTTTCTTTTACGGTTTAGGCAGGTGTAATAGTTATGCTTTACTCCAGTATGCCCGTGACCACTTACCCCAGCCATTGGCGCTCCACAATGGCCACAGAATAATTTATCGGTCAGCAAGTATTCTGCTCTTGACCACACTCTTGATGGAGCACGGCGGTTGACCTTGAGCATCTCCTGTACCTTATCAAACGTAGCACGGTCAATCAATGCCGGCATACCGCCCTCATTACGGATATCGCGGAATATATACACGCCGGTATATTTTTCGTTTTTCAGCAGCCGATGAAGGCTATTAACGGTAAACATACCGCCCCGTGTTGCTCTAAGGCCCTGAGCATTGAGCCAGGCCGCGATTTCGGCCATTGTTTGGCCCCCCGCATACCGCCGGAAAACCTCAGTTATAAAGGGGGCCGTATCTGGGTCGATCTCATATCGTTTGGTATCGGGATTGACTTTGTAACCTATCATTCGTGTACCGCCGTTTGACTGCGACTTTTTAGCGCTCTCACGCTGGCCCCGGCGCACGTTCTGCGCTAGTTGGAGCGAGTAATATTCTGCCATGCCCTCAAGCACGGAATCCAGAATAACGCCCTCCGGGCCGTCCGGCACATCCTCTGCAACGCGCTCTACCCTAACCCCGTTCTTTTTGCAGCGGTAACGGTTAAAGGCGATTTCTTCACGGTTGCGCCCGAATCGGTCAATCTTCCACAGCAGGATTACCCCGAATTGATGCGTTGCGGTATCGGACAGCATCTTTTGAAATTGCTCTCGATCATCATTACGCCCGGTCATCGCCCGATCCGCATAGATGTGGATTATCGTGTAGCCTTTGCCCTCTGCATATTTTTGCGCCGCTGCAATCTGCCCGTCGATGGATTGCTCGGTCTGTCCATGGGACGAATACCGCGCATAAATTACGGCTGTTTTATCTACTGAGCTCAAAATACCACACCCCCATTTAACGAAAATAGGCTTACATTTGCAATTAAGGCTTTAATTTTGTGCTTAAAAAGCCAAGTCAGAATTGGAAAAGGATTGCTATTTTAGGAAACCCAAAACCGCAATAAACAAAATGCCGAATATTACTGTTGCCGCTATAGACCCAATTTCTCCGTTATTGAACTTTTTATACTCTTCATCGAGGTCTTTTTGTGTCGTGAAGTCAAAAGTGTATCCGCAATCTTCGCAGTAAGCCATGTTTTTACGCTGAATTTTCTTTTCCCCCGATGCGAATCTGACATTAGCAACTCTTGTAGATCTGCCCGTACCAGTTGTTCCACTGCTCACATACTTAAATTTTATGCGCTGGCCGCCGCACATTGGGCATACTCGTTCTGATGGTCTGACTTTCGCAATTTTACGCTTTGCAAGGGCGCATCCTATGGCAAGGAAAAGAGAAAAGCATAAATGCTACTGCTACCACCGCAATGCCGAGCATCATATACAGCGCTACCACAATAATTATTGAGATAATTGTAACCATGTTTTATACCTCCGCTTCGTTATTGGAGCATTAAACTTCCGTGTTATATTCTGGCAGGCCACGGCAGATGCCAACAGCCACGCCCTCAATACGCAAGTCGTTAATTTCTTCTTTTTGTGTAGGTCATTGGTGTGAAGCGAGGGTTTTCCGGATGCAAGATTACTGTATCTCCATGACGATAGAACCGTTTTAGCGTTGCTTCGTCATCAATCAATACTGCCGTAATTTGTCCATTTGCCGCTGTCAACTGTGAGCGGATGCACACCAGATCACCATCACAAATAGTCGGAGACATTGAATCCCCTTTACACATGAGGGCAAAGTCTGCCCGCCACATAGATGGTACGCTGATGTACATTTCAACATTTTCTTCCGCGAGAATGGGAGTGCCACAGGCAATCGTGCCAATCAGCGGCACAGTGCTCATTGCAGGCATTGGTACGAAGCCTTTCGGGACAGCCGTATTTTTCGCTGCCTCTTGCGCAGCATCTTGTTCCATTGCCTGCCAATCATCCCACATGAGGCGGCTGTTGCCTTGGTGCTTTTCATTTAGCTCATTTCTTATGCTGTCTGGAATAGCGTCAAGTCGATTATCCGGGTCATTATCCCAATCATAATCATCTGTTGTCCACCCTATTAAATACTCAGGTGTGGTTTTTAATGCTCGTGCAAGTGCAACTATTTTACTGTGGTACGGGTCGATTTTGCCTGCTTCGATTTTCGCAATAGTTGAGCGCGTTCCATATCCGACCGCCTCAGCAAGTGCAGCCTGCGAAATTCCAAGCCGTTTTTTCGACATAGCTTAATTCTATCACCTATGGAATCCATATAAACCTCCATACATCGTAATGTCTAAATTTTTCTTTATACAGTATTCTACTATAAGTGTGATTAAAAATCAAGTTTTTTTTATTTTTTTCAAAAAAGTTGTTGACATATAATCACCTTAGTGTTATGATGCGTGTAGTGATAAATAATCACTTTCCAACAGAACAGAGAGGAGGGTTGATTGAATGTTCAATAGTTTAATGCTTGAAATTGCGATTACTCGTTCGCAAATTTCAAAACGTGATCTCGCAAAAAACTCGGTATATCGGAACAAGGGCTGTATAACAAGTTGAATGGCATTAGTGAATTTAAGGCTAGCGAAATCCGCGCACTGTCTGATGAATTGTCCTTGTCCTCACAAGAACGAGAGGAAATTTTTTTCGCAAAAGGGTGATTATTTATCACTCTTTTGAACAAGAGGTGACAGTAATGGAAAGCATCAAATTCAACTTCGACCAAATCCCTGAAAAGGAAGCCCGCGTTTTGGGCCAAACACTTCTTGAAGCCTGCAAGAAATTCTACTCTGATCCTAAAAAAACCTTGCCGCGTATGAGGCCTGGGAAGCAAAGCAGGAGGCTGAACGTGAATAAAGCGTTGAACGTTGTAGGCCGTATCCTGATTTTCTGTGTTGGCGAGGTTTCTATGTACTTTGCCATGATGGATCCGGTCAGTCGCATCATGCTAGGCGATGACATCAACGCATCACGGCTCTTGATCAGCTGGACCGCCTTGATCCTCACCGCCATCATTGATGACAAAGTTCTCCCCGTTTTCAATTACGACAAGGGCAACGATGCCCACGTCAAATAAATTTTGGAGGTAACACCATGATTGAACTGAAAGTAACCGTTGAAGCTCCCGCTTTGAGCACCGCTATCAACCATCTGGCCGATGCCATTGAAAGCAAGGGCACTGATGCCCCCGCCGCCCGGTAAAAACTCCCGCAGCAAGAAAGCCACTGCCAAGACTGCCCCGGACGCACCTGCGGTTTCTGTTCCTGCCCATTCTGAACCTGTCGGATCCCCGGTGCCCGTTGAACAGCCCGCCGCGGCCCCTCAGCCTGTACAGGCACCCGCGGTTGCCCCGGTGCAGCAGGCCATCCCCGCCACTCCTGTGGCCGCGCCTATGATGCAGCAGCCTGTTGCAACTGCCGCTCCCGTGATGACCCCGCCTGCCGCTCCCGTGACCCAGCAGTTTATCCCCCAGTCCGCTGCTGCGCCCGCTACGCCGACACAGTCTCAGCAGGGTATCACTTGTGAGCAGATTATCAACGCCGCCATGCCGCTGTTGAACAGCAACCCTGCCTTTGCAATGCAGCTGCAGGGCATCCTTGCAAAGTATGGCGTTCAGGCTGTCACCCAAATTCCCGAAAATATGCTGCCCAATGTGGCCGCGGATCTCCGCGCCCTTGGCGCAAAAGATTTAAGGGAGGGCCATTATGGCAAGCCCTGAAATTCACGCCAAGTGTGGCGCGTCCAATGCGTATCGCTATCTAGCATGTACCGCATCGCCCACATTTGAGGCGCAATTCCCGGCCAGTACGAGCATCTATGCCGAGGAGGGAACGCTGGCGCACAGCATTTGCGAACTGTTCGTCAAGACCCACAGCGATGCAGACACGATGGCCAAGGAACTGCGCTCCCTGCAGCAGCACAAACTCTATCAGCCCGAAATGCTGACCTGTGCCAAAATCTACTGTGACTGGATTATGGAGAAAGCGCTGGGCTACACCAATCCTCCGGCGATTATGACAGAGCAGCAGGTAGACTTTTCCGATGTTGTGCCGGAGGGTTTCGGTACTTGTGATTGCGTGATGATTGGCGATGACGCGCTGAACATCTTTGACTACAAACACGGCAAAAAGGGTGTCCGTGTGGATGCCGTGGGCAATCCACAGATGCGGCTTTACGCCCTCGGTGCCCTTGCGAAGTACCGCCCCTTTGTACGGCGACACCATCAAAAAAGTGCGCATGACCATCATCCAGCCTCGAATCAGTGCAGATCCGTCCGAGGATGAGATGTCTGTAGACAATCTGCTGGCATGGGGCGACCGCGTCCATCCCATTGCCGTGGAGGCGTTCAACGGCCCCGGCACATTTGTGCCCGGTGAACACTGCAAATTCTGCCGGGGCAAGGCCAAATGCCGCGCCCGTGCCAACGTCAACACCGCTCTGGAAGATTTCGCATCCTGCGTGCCCATGGGCCGTGTTCCTGCCGATGAGCCGAAAGATAATGCCTCTCGCATGGCGATGGGCCTGCAAAAGGCGTTGACGGATTCGGAAATCGGCCAACTGCTGACGCGCGGCCAGTTTTTGGTGAGCTGGTATGATGACCTGAAAGCCTATGCGCAGCAGACCATCCTCGACGGCGGCGAAATTCCCGGCTGGAAAGTCGTTGCCGGTCGTAGCGTCCGCGCGTTCCACGATACCGATGCCGCATTCCAGACGCTCATCAAGGCCGGGTATGATGAGGCTATGCTCTATGACCGCAAGCCAGTCTCCCTGTCCGAACTGGAAAAGCGGCTCGGCAAGAAAAAGTTTGCCGAACTGCTGGCCGATCAGATTGACCGCCCAATGGGCAAGCCGACACTGGTTGACGAATCTGATAAGCGTGAGCCGTACAACAGCGCCGCCGCTGATTTTGGAGGAGTGAACGCCAATGTTTGACGATGGTGACCATATTACCATCAGCTACTGTCATGAAGGTGAGAGCCGATTCGAGATGGATCTTTACCTACCTATGCTAGTTACTTGCTCCAAAAAGCAAGATGCCTAAAATTCTCAATCAGTTCATCAAAGATGAAAAGTGCGAGGAAAAGGCCAAAAAGCTACTGAACTTTTGGGAGCAACAGCGCGACAAGTACGAGTGTGACCGCAAGAGTGCAGCTCAGGAGTATGTAAACATCTCAACCGAGGTTTTCAGAACTGCAAACCGTTGTCAACACCACAAAGCACCCTGTCGGCACACGCCTGACGAAAGTCGAATTGCAGGATGCAAAAAAGCGACTTGCAGACAAGAAAGCACTCAAAAAACGCACCTACGATACCTTGAAATACAGCTATAACCGTAAGACCCGGCTGGACTTCTTTATCGAGATGCTGAAATGTCACCCTAAATTGCAATGGATATTTTCTGAGGAGGTACAGAAATGAAAGTTGATAAAAACAGCCCTTTGGGCGAAATGCTCTTGAAAATGGCCGCCGAACATGACCCGAAACTGCGCAGGGCCATCCGCAACGATGAAGTTGGCGACCTGAACATCATCGCCCTCGGCGCACCCGATGATGGAATCAAAGATTTGCTGGAATCCTTGTTTATGGGCGAGGACAAATGCAAGAACTGCGGGGAAGTCAAGGCAGCTACACCCACTGATGCGGATGATGCATCCAATCTTGATGCCCTTCTGGACGAACTGCGCAATCTGGCTTGCGATGACGATACCCCGGAGGCCGTTGCCATGCCCTCCCGCATCGTGCTGTTGTCCAATGACATCATGCAAATTCTTAATCACCTGCCGCAACTGATTGCACCCAAAAAGGACGTGCCCTATACCGTGCGCCGCGCTGAGATGCTGGGTGCCATCAAAGACGCGATGCTCGATGCCCGTGCGGATATCGTAACCGTTCTGGCTCGCTATCCCGAATTTGCCGAAATCACGGATAAATACTTCGATGACGACGAAGAAGATACCGCCGAAACCGAATAAAGAAAGGAAATGTGTCATGTATAACAACGATGCACAGAGATGTTTGACCGGCGAGGTTCGCCTGTCCTATGTCAACCTCGACAAGCCCCGTCAGCCGCAGGGCGGCGTGGGCGATGCCAAGTACAGCGCCACCTTGCTAATTCCCAAGACCGACACCGCCACTATCGCAGATTTCCGTGCCGCTATTCAGGCGGCAGCGCAAATCGGCGCGGGGACGCTGTGGGGCGGTATCATCCCGCCGAATCTGGATTCCATCATCCACGACGGCGACGGTGTACGCCCCAGCGGCATCCCGTTTGGCGATGAGTGTCACGGATACTGGGTCATCACCGCCAGCTCCAAAAACAAGCCGCAGGTCGTCGGACAGGACAACATCAATGTCGAACTGGCCCCGCAGGACATTTACAGCGGTATGTACGCCCGTGTGACCGTCCGCTTCTATCCCTTTAACACCGCTGGCAAGCGCGGTGTCGGCTGTGGGCTGGGCAACGTGATGAAAAACCCATGACGGTGAGCCGCTGTCTGGTGGTGCATCTGCTGCCGCTGACTTTGCCGGTATTGGCAACGCCGTGGTCCCGGCTCCTGGTGGTATGCCAGGCACTCCGATGCAGCAGAGCTGGCCGCAGGCAAACCCTGTGCCGAACTGCCGCTCCGGCTGCGCCCGTGTACCAACCGCCCTACTCCGCGCCTGCCGCGAATCCGGCACCGTGGGATGGCGCTACACAGACATATGCCGCTGGCGGCGCTGTGAATCCGCTGACCGGGAAATCGATGTAATTGAATAGTCATCTACCTCTTTTTATACCGGGAGGGGCCACGGCCCCTCCTCTCATGTACTCGGGTAGCTCAATGGCAGAGCAAGCGCGCGATGTCGGTTCAAGTCCGGCTCCGGGGCAGAAATCAAGAGGAAATCCAAGCCCGTACATAAAGGAAAGGAATCTACAAATGAGCTTTTGCAACTTTGCGTAAAACCATGTGCACCGATGTTGACATCGGCACTGCCCTGAAAGAAATCACCTCTAATCCGCACATTGGCGATGTGCTGGCCTTTGACCTGCTGGATGGCCGTCGCATTGAGTGCGCCGTCACTGACATCGACGATAAGGCCATCCGCTTTGATTCCGTGGATTGCCTCGGTGACGGACATGACCTATGGTAAGGTCGAAAAATGGCTTGACCGCATCGATCATCTGATGCCCGATGAACTGCGCAAGGCTATCGTCGATACCGAACGCAAAGCATACTATCAACGGCAAGAAAATTAGTCGTCTTGAACGCCTGTTCCTGCCTGCCGCGTCTGAACTGTTCAGCGGTGACAGTGTTCTCGGTGATGAGGATCTGTATAAGCAGATGGATTGGTACAAAGACCGTCGGCATCGCATGAAAATGGATGAACACAACGGCGATTCTACTGCCTATTGGACATCTTCTCAGCGCACCGGCAACTCTACCAGCTTCTGCTACGTTGACCACTACGGCTATGCGTACACCAACAGCGCCTCCAGCACGTGGCTGTCCGCGCCCGTCTGCTTCCGTATCCGTAAATCGTAACTATCCCCGCGCCCCTTGTGGGCGCGGTCTATGCGGATTCCCTTATAAATAAAGAAAGGAAATGCCCAGATGATTTACAAAGTCACCCTCTTAAAAAGATACCCCCCGACCTCAAGGCGGGCGCGATGTGGGTGTATTTCACCGAAAACGGAAAGCCGGATTTTGCAAACCAGATTGACCCCAAAACCTTTGAGGTGCTGTATGACGAGGAATTGATGCCGAACGGAATCCTCAATGACCCAGAATGGGCAAAAGTTGAGCCGTTTTATGAAAAGCTCGATGATTTGAGATGCCCTCTTTGTGGCGAAACTCGCGGTCATCTCATGGTATGGCCCCTTTTCCTATACGGATTCTGACGGAGATAGATGCCTTGCCGCCAGTGCGAAGATGGAATACGCCTGCGGGCACATCCGAATGTTGCAGAAAGGGAGGTAAAGGTAGCCATGAATGAACAGCTACACCATCTGAGTATTGACCTTGAGACTTACAGCGAGGTCAGTATCGGCAAGGCAGGGTCATATCGGTACATTCTCGATCCGTCTTTTGAAATTCTGCTTTTCGCATACAGCCTCGACGGAATGCCCGTTGAGGTCATCATCGATGTGGCAAGCGGTCAGATCATCCCCCTTTGGTTGAAAAACGCCCTCAAGAACCCCCTGTACATCAAACATGCCTACAACGCGGCTTTCGAGTGGTTCGCCCTCAGTAAGTATCTGGGATGGTTGCCACCCGATCAGTGGCGCGATACGATGCTCCACGCGCTCTACTGCGGCTACCCTGCATCTCTGGATGCGGCAGGCAAGGCGATGGGCCTGCCCGAAAATAAGAAAAAGCTGACGACGGGCAAGGCCCTTATCCGCTATTTCTGCGTCCCCTGCAAGCCCTCCAACGCCAACGGCAACCGCACCCGCAATCTGCCCAAGCATGATCCTGACAAATGGAAACTGTTCAAAGAGTACAACGGGCAAGATGTCGTCACCGAAATGGAGATTGACCACCGCCTGTCGGCGTTCCCCGTACCCGCATTTGTGCAAAAAGCAATGGGAAACTGATTTACAGATGAACGCGCGAGGCGTGGCCGCTGACATGGAATTGGTGCGCGCGGCGCTCTCGTTATCGGCGCTATTGTTAAAAGTCGGTTGATGACTGAGGCCCGCCAGCTCTCCGGACTGGATAACCCCAACTCCATCCGGCAGCTTGCTCAATGGCTGACGGATGCCACGGACAGCGATGCGGAAATTACCAGCGTTACTAAGGAAACCGTCGCCACGATGCTGAAACAGCCGCAACCCGCCAACGTGCAGCGGATGCTCGAAATCCGGCAGGAACTCGGCAAGACCAGCACCAAAAAATATGATGCGCTGGAAACCTGCATAGCGGATGATGGTCGTGTCCGTGGCCTGCTCCAATTCTACGGTGCCAACCGCACCGGGCGCTGGGCGGGCCGTCTGGTGCAGGTACAGAATCTCCCCCGCACATATACCCATCCCCTGCCCCCTGCGCGTCAGCTCGTGAAAGAGACCGCAATATAGACGGTCTGCGGATGATGTACGGCAGTATCAACGATACTCTGTCGCAGCTTATCCGCACAGCCTCTTTGTGGCGACCCCCCGGCAATGTGCTGATTGATGCCGACTTTTCGGCCATTGAGGCTCGCGTCATCTCGTGGCTGGCCGGGCAGGAATGGCGGCTTGAAGTTTTTCGCACCCACGGCAAAATCTATGAGGCGTCGGCGTCCCAGATGTTCCATGTGCCCATTGAAAAAAATCAAAAAGGGCAACCCGGAATATGCGCTGCGCCAGCGCGGCAAAGTTGCAGAACTGGCCCTCGGCTATCAGGGCGGTGTCAGTGCCATGCGCCGCATGGACGTGGGCCACAACCTTGATGATCTCTCCGATGATGAAGTCAAGGGCATTGTAGACAGATGGCGCGAGACAAACTCGATGATTCGTGATCTATGGAATATCGTTGATTCTGCTGCCATCACTGTCATCACCAACGGCGGCGCACAGACCATCCGCTCCGAAACTACCGATGCCATTATCACACTGGCCTGTGAGCTGGATGTCATTACCGGCACTCGGTATATGACGATTTCTGCTGCCGTCTGGGCGCAAGCTGTACTACCCATCCCCAGAAATCGGCGTAAACCGCTGGGGCAATCCCTCGGTCAGCTATATGGGTCAGAACCAGACAACTAAGCGCTGGGAAAGGGTCGAAACCTACGGCGGTAAGCTCGTGGAGAACATCGTGCAGGCTATCGCCCGTGACTGTCTGGCAATCGCCATTGAAAACCTAGAAGCGCAGGGTCTACACGTCGTATTCCACATCCATGATGAAGTCGTCATCGACACGCCTGCATGGGCCGACGAGGACACGATGCTGGAAACCGTCACCAAAATAATGACAAAGCCCATCCCGTGGGCGCAGGCGCTACCCCTCAATGCGGATGGCTGGGTCGATAAATTCTTCAAAAAGGACTGATCACCATATGAAAGCGTTAATTCATCTCGATCAGAACGGCAAAAAGGTCATGGAACGGCGCGTCCATGATGCCGTAATGAAAGAACGTGCCGACATCAGCACCCGCGCTCAGTATGTTTGGGCGCTGTCCATGCCCAATGCGGCCTGCCGCCGTGCACCGTGCAGCGCGTTTCAGATCACTTTGAGGCGGTGCTGGACAAGTACATGGAATACCAGACTGAGGACTTAGGCGACCTATTCATGCGCTCTATGCTCCACGATTCGGGCGTTGAGGTCAAAGCGACCAGCCGAGAAAGGAAGCGTAAAAGAAAATGAGCAAGGTACAAATCGCCGCCTTTACTGGCGAATACTACTTTTTGAGCAACTACTGCACCTGCCCCATCACCATTGACGGGCTGACCTATCGGAGTGCCGAGGCCGCTTTTCAGGCGGCAAAATGCAGTGATCCCATCGATCGCGCGGCGTTCTGCACCGTTCCGCCCAACGTAGCAAAGGCCATCGGGCGCAAAATCAAGCTGCGCGATGGATGGGAGAAAGAACGCGACGGTATTATGGCCGACGTCATCCATGCGAAATTTTCTCAGAATCCTGCCCTTGCACAGGCCCTTATCGACACCGGCGATGCCGAACTGATCGAGGGTAACACATGGAACGATAACTACTGGGGCGTGTGCGGATGCGCCCGCTGCCGTAGTGAGGGCACTAAGGGACTGAACAAGCTGGGGCAGATTTTGATGGCCGAGCGGACGCGGCTGCAGACGGCTACACCCGCCGTAACCGAGGAGGGCTGACAATGGTACACCTCGGAGACATTACCAAAATGAGCGGGTACACCATCCCGCCTGTGGATGTCATTACTTTTGGTTCACCGTGTCAAGATTATCCCGAAAAAAACAAGAATCCCGAAGTCTAACCGGGAACCCTTGCAGCACAAGGATTTCTGCAGAAAAACTTCGGGATAATATTTTCACTTGTATTGTTGTTTGCCTCTTAATTTAAGCATCATCTCCTCGTCATCTGTATTCCAGAGTGCGTCCGGAATCGTATCGTTTAGCTTGTTTGCTGCTTGCTGAATGGCTTTCCGTTTCATTTCTGTATCGGCATGGGCATAAATTTTTGTTGTTTCAATCTGCGCATGGCCAAGAAATTCGGATACCATAGCCAAGGGAATGCCATCTTGGTACAGATGCATTGCCCGTGTATGCCGCAGCATATGGGGATGTACCCGCGCTGGGATGGATGTACAGGCTTGCCGTGCAGATTCTCCGTACTTCTTTACAAATGCCGTAACCGTGTCAGGCGACATCGGTCTTTGAGGGCCGCCATAAGCGTAGAACACATAATCGTCTCGTTTTCTGTTGTCTGCTGGATGAAATTTCTTCAGGTAACTACGAAGATGCTCTGCTGTTTTCGGTAAAATAGGGACAACCCTCGTCTTGTTTCCCTTACCTGTGAGATAAACACAAGGCGAAGTCCTGTGCAGCACTAAATCCTGTATCCTTAAATCCAGCATTTCCTGACACCGTGCAGCTGTATCGTACATTAAAACCAGAAACACCATATTCCGGAACCCTGTGCGTTTTTGGCAGTTTGGCTGTGAGAGAAAGGCAGAGAGTCCTTCTTTCGTAAGATAACCCACCAAAGCAGGTGGTGGCTTGCGTTACCGAATTTTCTCTACGTCGGCCTGTATTGAGATTACACGCAGATCAATAATGCCGCCATATCGCACAAAAGAGCGTATCGCAGCAAGCCTTTGCAGCTGTGTTTGCCTGTTGCAGTTCGAACTTTCTCCAGCCAGTCCATAAATTCCTGTATGTTTTGGCGGGTGAAGTGGCTCCAATTCGCTCGCTGTCTGGGAATAGCTTTTTGCAGTCTCAAGAAAAGTAAAAAAAACAGATTCAGAGCATCCTCATAGGATTTTACCGTATTAGAACTGCAGCTTCGGTTTTTTCACAAGATAAACATTCAGGAATGAACTTACAACTGCAAAGAACTGAGCATCCTTAACCTTCATCATGCACCTCCGGAAGCAATTTTTTCCCATGCAGTACGGTCTACTGTTCCAACACGCTCATAAAAAAATCAGGAACCATGTGGACATAGTAAAGCGTATCTCTTCATAACGGGCGTGTCCCATGTATGCGGAGAGAAACGGCAGCATTGCATCAATATCACGGCCTTCTCGCATCCAACGACAGATACATTCCGTTGCAAAAGTATGTCTGAAATCGTAAACCCTAGGTTTAGGTCCCTCAAACGCAGTAATTCCGGCCATACTGAAGCATCTCCAAAACATTTCTTCTGTCCAACGCTTCGTATACGGCCCCTCCCCATCGTATCTCGGAAAAAAGTAATCGCTGTCCGGGTAAATTTCTGAAATCAGGGTGGAATAGCTTCTCATAATCTGAAGCAAATCATCTGCAACCGCAACGACACGGTCCTTGTGCCCTTTGGATTCCACAACGTAGACAGCACCGCGAACCAAGTCCACATTTTCCTTCTTGAGAAGTCTCGCTTCTGCGGGCCGCAATCCGCAGCAATACAGCAATCTGTAAAATACCGGGATAACAAGATGTCTGGCTGGAGCTTTCTCGTGAGGCCGAAAGCTGTCAGCACCGTGGAAGAACGCTTTTTATCTCCGCTTCATTGAAGATATGTGGAACATACCTAGGGCCTTTGCTGGTCATGGATATGGGAATCATATATGCTTCTGTTCCAACAGCCCGAAGGTACTTTGCAAACTCCCGTATGACCATAATGCGATTTCGGTGGCCTGCTGTGTTTTCCGTATCTCGTTTCTCCAGCCACGCAAGAGCAAGCTCACGATCCAAGGAATCTTTTTCGGGAAATCTCTGCACAGAAATTGTCAAACTTCCATAGAATACGGCAGCTTTCATCGTAAGGAAAGCAGAGACTGTTCTTGTAGTCTACAAAGCTGCGAATCTGTTCTGCAAAGCTGCTTTTCAAAGGATATCGCATCATAACAAAGCCTCCTGCGCAATGGGGATTGCAGAAATAGTACCTGCGCACACTTTTAATTTCTCTAAGGATGACGCGGTATATTGGCGCAAAGACATAGACGATGTATGCCCCAGAATATTGCAGATTAAGGGGTGCGGGAATATCTGCTTCCAGTAGCTGTCTCCCCATTCCCCGTCGGAAAGCATGAGGGCCATTCATCCTTCTACTCTTTCCCAGTGCGATACGAGCATATTTTGCAATCACAGTCCACATACTTCTGAGCTTGGTATAAGGACGCTGTGTCCGTAAAAACACATACTCGGAATCGCATTTTGGCCGAGCATTGAGAATGTAATCAGCAATCGCATTCCCAGTTGTCGTATCGAGCGGTAAAGATACAGGAATATTCGTTTTTTTTCTTGTACAAGGCGTAATTCGCAGGCATCCCAGTCAATGCTGTTGAACTTCAAATTCACAATGTCGCACCCTCGCAGGCCCGTTGTATACGCAAGCATAATCATTGCATAATCTCGCATCCCCATTGTGCTGCTGCGATTTATTGCAGAGAAAATCTTTTGGGCATCTTCGTGAGTGTATCCTACATAAACACGCCGACGTTTTGCAGCAGAGAACACCAGTGCTGGCGAAATATATCGAGAAGCTCAGGATGCTTTTCAGCCATGAATCGCGCAAAGGATCGCATACTTCCGGTCAAATTAAATATACCGCAAGGAAAAGTTTCTGAAATCTTTGCCAGACACCTGGTGACATCCGCCAGGGTAATCTCAGCATAGCGGTATATTCCCCAAAATGCCCATAGTACGGAAAAATGTCCGAACCGATGAAAGATAAAACTGGCGGGTGCCTTCTTTCAAATAGTTTTCATTGTCCATGTACAGTTGGTATTGCGAGAGCAGATTTTCAAACTCTGGCGGAGCGCAGGCAAAATTATATTTTCTTAACTTCCGCTGAGATACCCGCCCTGTCGAGAGGCATTCCTCGATCCAGCGGGCAGCTTTGCGCATCGTTTGAAAAGATGCTTTTGGGATTGTTCCGTTCGCATAATTTTCTTTTGCTTTATTTACGAAAAGAGCAAGCGTTTCTGGAGAATAGAACTCCTCACCGCGAGAAGCAAAAAAATTCAAGATGGGTCCAAATCCGCAATAGATATAATTTGTTTTTGTCTTATCGGATAACTCCAACTGTATGACCGCATCTCTGGTTCTGCAGATAATGTCTATTACCTTCATAGAATTGCTTGGACTGTGTGGTGCGTTTTGAAATAATGGATTGTGTTCCGCCTCCCAAGACCGCAGGGGCTCACCCTGAATTTTTCCATGTTTCGCCATTTGGTCAAGATAAACAGCGGCACGCCGGGTTAAGACCCACTGGTAATGCGGTAATGCTCCGGATTCCATCCTCGCTCGTTCCTGCCAAACAAAATCTTGAACCGTTTCCTTGAAGTATATTGTTTGACCGTTGTCCAAACAATGCTGCACGATCCGTCGAGTCCCATACCGCTCAAATTCCCGTACTGTTTTTAGCCTTGAGTCCGCGCACACTTAAGGCATCTAATACACGCGCAGAAAGGACTGTGATTTCAATTTTGTTCACATCAATACACCTCACAATGTTGATTCGGATTTTCATCCGTAGCAACATTATATCAGGTGCCATCTTCAAAATATTATTCCGAAGTTTTTATGCAGAAATCCTTGCGCTGCAAGGATTCCCGGCTGGGCTTCGGGATTCCTATTTTATTCGGGATAAGGCTGATTATCCTGAATTTCGGGATAACCAGACCCTCTCCATCGCCGGGAAAAGGGCCGGTATGGCCGGAGAACGCTCTGGGCTGTTCTCTGAGGCTGTCCGCATCATCCGTGAAATGAGATATGCCACATTCGGCGCGTACCCCAAATATGCCATTTGGGGAGAACGTGCCGGGGGCCTTTAGTTCAAATAAAGGAGAAGATTTCCATGCCGTCCTGCAAAGCCTCTGCCGGGTCATCGACCCCGCCGCTGTTATTCCTCGACCTACGGACGCACGGGGGGACCATTAAATGGCCCCGCGCCGGTGCAATTCTGGCGGACAACTACTCGCTGGCGTGGCGAACAATGGACGCCCAGCACTGGGGCGTTCCCCAACGTCGCCTGCGCATCTCGCTTGTCCTCGATCTTACAGGTGGGCGTGCCGGAGAAATACTATTTGAGCCGGAAAGCCTGCGAGGGCATTTTGCGCCGGGCATCACGCCGGGGCAAGCAGCTCCCCGAACTGCTGAAAACGGCTCTGGAACAGCAGTTCGCACAGATGCAATCCCCATAAACCTCCAAATTGCGACCCGTCACAAATCCCTTGGAGAGAGAACGGGTCTTGGTATCGGGCAGGCGGGTGATGCCGCCTATACTTTGCAGGAGGGTCACGAGCATGGGATCTGCTGTCTTGAGGATGCCAAAGCCTACACTCTGAAAATTCACTCCGGGTGTGAGGGCGGCGGCAATGGAGTTGTTTATGCAGATGGCTACCTTAACTACATCGATTCTGTATGCTACGCCGCCACTACAGAACCAAACATGGTCATTTGTGATGATTGCTCCCCAGCGATCCGCAGTCGGGATTACAAGGACCCGAATATTGTCTGCTATGACGCACGTGGCAACGGCGATGGTATGCTGTCCCCTACCATAACAGGCGACCACAACAGCCGAATTACGGATTATACTTCTGTCGTAATTGAAAAAATCATCCGCTGGATTGTGCGCCGCCTGACTCCTACCGAGTGTGAGCGCCTACAAGGCTATCCCGATGGCTGGACAGACCTCGGCGAATGGGTAGACAGCAAGGGCAAGACCCACAAGGCCGCTGACACGCCCCGGTATAAGGCGCTGGGCAACTCCATCGCCCTGCCGCAGTGGTACTACGTTCTCGGTGGTATCGCTGACCGCCTGCCGGATAATGCCACGCTCGGCAGCCTATTCGATGGCATCGGCGGTTTCCCGTATGTGTGGGCACAGTTACACGATGGACGCAAGGAGTTATGCGTTTGGGCCTCGGAGATTGAGGAGTTCCCCATCGCGGTCACTAAAAAATGGTTCCCGGAGGCTTAGGATGGAAAACTACTTTGATTTTGTCGTTCACAAATCGGAACGGGCCGTACATACCGATAGCATCGCCCTGACCGTGGACGACCTCAACAATAAGCTGTACGACTTCCAAAAAGACATCGTGCGGTGGGCGCTGGCAAAGGGCCGCGCCGCTATTTTTGCCGATTGCGGCCTCGGCAAGACCGCGATGCAGCTTGAATGGGCGCATCGGGTGTGCTTGCATACGGGTGGAAACGCCCTCATTGTAGCGCCGCTAACCGTTTCCCCCGCAGACCGTGGGCGAGGGCATGAAATTCGGAGTGCCCGTCACCCTTTGCGAAACCGCCGATGACATCCAGCCCGGTGTGAACATCACCAACTATGAAAAGCTGGACAAGTTCGCCGGGGCGCATTTCTCGGCGGTGGTGCTGGATGAATCCAGCATCCTGAAATCCTTTACGGGCAAGGTGCGGAATCAGATCATCGACTTTTTCTCCGATACGCCGTTCCGGCTGGCCTGTACCGCCACCCCCCGCGCCCAATGACTTCATGGAACTGGGCAATCATGCGGAGTTTTTGGGCATCATGTCCTACTCTGAGATGCTGTCCATGTTCTTTGTCCATGACGGCGGGCAGACCTCAAATGGCGGCTCAAGGGCCACGCTGAGGACGTTTTCTGGCAATGGCTGGGTAGCTGGGCCGTTGTGATGAACAGCCCCGCAGACCTCGGCTATGACCTGCCGGGGTACGACCTGCCGCCGCTGAGGGTGCATGAGGTCATTGTTGATGGCGATGAACCAGTCACCGAAAGCATGACGCTGACGCAGCGCCGGGATGCCAGACGGGCTACACTTGCAGAACGATGCCAAGCGGCGGCCAATCTGGTGAATGACGACCCCGGCGAACAGTGGCTCGTGTGGTGCGACCTCAACTCGGAGAGTGAGGCGCTGGCCCACGGTATCCCCCCGATGCGGTAGAGGTCAAGGGCAGTGATAAGGCATCACTGAAAAAGCTCTCGCCTGCTTAGCTTTTCAATGGGTTTTAGCCGGGCGCTCGTAACCAAGCCCTCTCTATCGCCGGATTCGGCATGAACTGGCAGAATTGCCATAAGATGATATTTTGTCGGCCTGTCTGACAGCTATGAGCAATACTATCAAGCCGTGCGCCGCTGCTGGCGATTCGGACAGTCTAAGCCGGTGGACGTGTACATCGTCATCAGTGCCCGCGAGGGCGCGGTCAAGGCCAATATTGAGCGCAAGCAGGCCGATTGTGATAAGATGCGGACCGCGATGGGCGAACAGACCCGCGAAATCGTCAAAAAGCAGTTGCAAAGCACCTGCCGCCTGACAACGCCCTATGAACCGCAAACAACTATGACACTGCCTGCATGGGAGGAATTTAACCATGAATGTGCTTAATCAGTTGATCGACAGCGCACAGCGCTGGGCAATGTATCAAGGGGACTGCGTGGAAACCCTGCGCGGCATCCCCGATAACAGCATCCACTATTCCATCTTTTCCCCGCCGTTTGCCAGCCTGTACACCTACTCCAATTCTGACCGCGATATGGGCAACAGCAGCGACGGCGCGGAGTTCGCACAGCATTTCGGCTACCTCGTGGCGGAGCTGTACCGGGTCATCATGCCGGGTCGGCTGGTATCCATCCACTGCATGAATTTGCCCGCCATGAAATCCCGTGACGGCTTTATCGGTATCAAGGATTTTCGCGGTGACATCATCCGCGAGATGACCGAGTACGGATTTATCTTTCACTCGGAGGTATGTATCTGGAAAAACCCGGTCACGGAGATGCAGCGCACCAAGGCGCTGGGCTTGCTACACAAGCAAATCCGCAAGGATTCGGCGATGTCGCGGCAGGGGCTGCCCGATTATGTCGTGACATTCCGCAAGCCGGGTGAAAACCCTGAGCCTATCCCCCCACGACCATGATTCTTTCCCGGTGGATGTTTGGCAGAAATACGCCTCGCCCGTCTGGATGGATGTGCGGCAGTCTAACACCTTGCAGCGCAAAAGTGCCCGCGATGAAAAGGACGAAAAGCATATCTGCCCGTTGCAGTTGGATGTAATCGAGCGGTGCATCGACCTGTGGACGAATCCCGGCGACATCGTGCTTGACCCATTCGCTGGTATCGGTTCTGTGCCCTATCAGGCCGTACTCATGGGTCGTCGTGGGCTGGGCGTCGAACTGAAAGACAGCTACTACGCACAGGCCGTGAAAAACCTTGAGGGCGCAGCCACCGAGGCCGACAGCCACGAAATCAACACCAATGTGCGCCTGCGATGCCCCGTGTGCTGCATCAAGGTGGACGGCAAAATCTGCCCGCTGTGCGGCAGGGATTTGATGGTAAAGGAGGAATAAGGACATGGAAAGGACGACAAATTCTCATGATGCCCGCCGCGCAGCGGACTACCTGTCCAAATATTGTACTGATTGCGTTGGGTGCACCGACTGCATTTTTGACATCGGCGATGAGGGGCAGTCCTGCCGCATCAATAGCGGGTGCGCCCCTGTTGGTTGGAATTTACCCTCAATCTGGACGGCGCAGGACATCGCGCTTTGCAAAAGGCCATGATGCCGTTTGCAAAAACTATTGTCTGGCCCATTGAGAGAAATCCCAATCCGAATCACCGCTATTTTAAGGGCGATGGCCAGCGTACCATCCCGCTGCCGACATGCGCATTTCGCAACCTGCGCCCCGGCGAGATTGTCAGTCTGGCCGACATTGTGGGCGGTAAAGCTGATGCCCGATGATGTTTTGGAAATGATCGGCACGGCGGCACTGCTGGAACAGCTTGCCGAGGAATCGGCTGAACTGGCGCAGGCTGCGCAATGAGAATCCCACGCCGAAAACCCACGCGGATTGTGTCTCCAATCTGCAAGAGGAAATCGCGGATGTGGAACTGTGCATCAGCATTTTGCCTGCCGCACTGTACGACCCCGCCGAGGTCGGCAGGACGATGACCGCCAAGCATCGGCGATGGAATGAACGGCTACACGATGAAAAGCTGTGGGAGGTTGACAGCCATGAGGATTGACATTCGGGACAGCAAATACTCCACCATCTACAACGAAAAGATGGCCAATAGGCGGCATACGTGGAGGAGCAAAAACTGAAATGAGCCATCCAACCACATACGCCGTTGACTTTGACGGCACCCTTTGCGAAAACGCCTACCCTGAAATCGGTGCGCCCAATTTACCCCTGATTAACACGCTCATATCACGCCGCCGCCTCGGTGCAAGGGTTATCCTGTGGACGTGCCGGGAGGGCGAGCTGCTGACCCGCGCGGTGGAGTTTTGCCGCTGTTTTGGTCTGGAATTTGATACGGTGAACGACAACACCGAGGAATTGAAAAAGGTCTACGGCACCAACCCGCGCAAAATCGGTGCTGACTACTACATCGACGATAAGGCCATATCACCCGATATTTTCGTGCCATAGGAGGAGATTTGCCATGAGTTTGAATTACTGCCCCGTTCCGGGCGCAAGCCAGCCCCGCGGAATGCGGTTCGATACCGAAAACAGCCGGTGCATCCCTGCCGAACGGATGACGCCGGAAGAAATGCGCCAGTTGCACCGCCTTACCATTGTGTACCGCCCCAGAGCCTGCTCGGGCTGCGGGCTGGATCACGACTGCTCCGTGCATGGATGTGCCGTCATCCGCAAAGTATTGCGGCTGTTGGGAGGTGAGGCAGATGTCAGTGTTTGAATTTAATTGCTTGTATGCGGCAAAAGCGCTATTTATGGTTTTTTGTTGTCGCACCGATGCTTTTTTATGCTGGGTGTTTCGCTGGTATATGCTGTATCGCAATTTCTGGGCAGCATCTGGAATGCGATCATTCTGCATCGTTTTCCGATTTTACGTTGCAAAAAGTGCCGCTACTGGGCCACCGTACAGTGCCCGCTGTATGGCCGCAACACGCCGGATGATTTTTGCAGCCGCGGAGAAAGGTGGTGGGATGACTGATGGATATTCTGCTCTCGATCATCGGTAGTGCCGTTTTGACCGTGCTTCTGTCTATTGCTTACACCGCCGGGGTCTGCGCAGGGAAAGCCGCCACCCACATGGAAGAAGATGACGAACTGAAAATTTATATGGATCACACCCATGGTGAGGATGAACAGTAGAAAGTAGGAGGATTTGATAATGTTTATTTTAATGCTCTTCATAAAGGTCATTCTAGGGCTATTTATCATCGCTTTGATCTTGGTTTTTATCACCCCTATTTTTCTGCTAATGACTGTCGGGAAAGCAGATAAAGCGGCTACGCAGTCGTCGTCGGGGAGCCATCAGGATGATGACGAGCCGGAGATGGTGAATCATCCTGACCATTATAACCGCCCCGGCCAGAAAGAGTGCATTGTCGAAATGGAGGAGAAATTCGGCCTCGCCGCCGTGCAGTATTTTTGCCTGTTGAGCCGTTACAAATACTTATATCGCTGCGGCATGAAAGACGATGCAACCCAGGACATATCTAAAGCCAACTGGTATTGCGATAAGTTTCGTGCGCTGGATGGTGATGATGAACTGCTGAACATTGTGCCCGATAACATAAAGGAGGCCATGCGCTATGAAAGTTGAACTGATTGCCTGTTCCCGCCCTCTGTCTGGCCAGTGCGGCATCAACAAATCGTTGAGCGTCGCCGCCTGTATGTTCTCCAATCCCATGCGCATTATTGAACAGGCCGCGAGTGTGTGCTACGACAGTGAGCCGGATTTTACCGCCTTTAAGATTGCCGAAACCTGTGCCAAAACTGGGCATCTGAGCGTGTACGAGCATAGTTATTTCACGTTCCACGTCACCGGCGTCAGCCGTGCTTGCCTTGCTCAGTTGACCCGGCATCGTCATTTCAGCTTTTCCGTGCGCAGCCAGCGCTATTGCGATGAAAGTTTCTCTGATCCCGTGTTTCCCGCGGCCACCAATAGCGATCAGGACGGCATAATCGCCAATGCCTACGACTACGCATGGGATGCCTACGACCGCTTAATTAAGGATGGCGTGGCAAAAGAGGATGCGCGGATGGTTCTGCCCAACGGCGCACCCACTGAACTGTATGTGTCTATGAACGCGCGGGCGTTGATTGAGGCTAGCCATTTGCGGCTGTGCC
>VOFJ01000262.1_pt1 | contig 36000 bp, 42 predicted proteins | sample 5384081 | NCBI WGS metagenome assembly VOFJ01 (sample SAMN12384729, study PRJNA508395) | human gut metagenome | isolation source: healthy gut I | host: Homo sapiens
ACCACTGTCCTGCTGGAACAGGAAAAACGGAAAATGCAGCGTTTGAAAAACCGGCAGGCGTATCTGGAAAGCGGTTCCCGGAAACAGAGGACGCACCGGCTGATTACCCGTGGGGCAGCTATTGAGAGCATTGCACCACAGACAAAGGAGCTATCCGAAGCGGAATTTTATTCCCTCATGGAAAGCATTTTGAATCTGCCGCAGGCGGAGCATTTCATCCGGTCTGCCACAGAGAACCACGCCCGTATTTCCGGGCAGGAGAAAGGCGGTGACTAAGGATAGCACTTTATCATTTTTCAATCGCACAGATCAAGCGCAGCGCCGGTCAGAGCACCATTGCCAGCGCAGCCTATCGAGCCGGGGAGCGTCTTTACAGCAGCTACTATGGAGAAGTCAGCGACTACACCAAAAAGGGCGGCGTGATCGCTTCGGAAATCATGCTGCCGCCCCATGCGCCGGAAATATATCTTGACCGGGCGACCCTCTGGAATGCTGTGGACGAAGAACTGCGAGAAACATCCAAAAGCACAGCTTGCCTATTCCTTTGATATTGCCATGCAGAATGAATTGACGCTGGAAGAAAACATGGAGCTGGCGAGGAAGTTCGTACAGGAGCAGTTTGTGACAAAAGGCATGATTGCCGACCTTGCTTTTCACAGCCCGGAGAAAGAGGACGGCGGCATCCCTAACCCGCATTTTCATGTGATGACAACCATGCGCCCTTTGAACCCGGATGGCACATGGGGACAAAAACAGCGTCGGGAATATCTTCTTGATGAAGATGGAAACCGAATCCGGGATAAAAACGGCGATTATATGTTTAACGCTGTCCATACAACAGACTGGCATGAGCCGGAAACGCTGGAACACTGGCGGGAGCAGTGGGCGGCTGCCTTTAATACAAAATTTGAGGAAAAAGGGCTGGATGTGCGTATCGACCACCGTTCCTATGTGCGGCAGGGGCTTGACCTGATACCTACTGTCCACGAGGGAGCTAATGTCCCCGGCAGATGGAAGCAAAGGGCATCCGCACCGAGAAAGGGGAACTGAACCGCTGGAATAAAGCCACCAACCGGCTCATGCAGGATGTGAGGAAGAAGATCAAAGCCCTGTTTGTCTGGATGGCAGAGGTAAAAAGAAGAACTTTCCAAACCGCAGACACCGAGCCTTGCCGACCTGTTGATCGCTTATTACAACCAGCGCAACGCAGGGGCATGGAGCAATAAAGCCAGAACCGGAAACTTAAAGCAGTTTGCCGAAGCCGTCAATTATCTGACGGAAAACAAGCTGCTCACATTAGAGGATTTGCAGGAGCGTCTTTCCTCTGTCAACGAAGAATTTGAAGCGTTAAGCGACTCCATGAAAAAAGAAATCTGCCCGGATAAAGGAATTGCAGGAATTGATACGGGAGGGCGAGAATTACCAGCGGCTAAAACCTGTTCATACGGAATTGAACAATATCAAGTTTAAGAAACAGAGGGAGAAATTTGAAACATCCCACGATGATGCGGAGTTACGGCTGTTTTATGCCGCCCGCCGTATTCTGAAAGAAAAACTGGACGGAAAACCCATTGCCCTGAAAGCATGGAAACAGGAATACGCACAGTTAAAAACAGAGTATGCCGAACTGTCTCCGCAGCACAAGCCACTCCGGGAGGAAGTCATACGGCTACGGCAGGTGCAGAACGCCGTAGATACCGCACTGCGCCGGCGGGCGCAGCCACAGGCAGTACAGAGAAAGAAACACGAGATGGAGCTATGACATAACCGGCAGCTTTACCGCTACCGGCATTTTTATGGAGGGAGCATTTGAATGTATTTGAAGCGGTGAAACAGTCTGTTACCACCCGGCAGGCTGCTTCATTCTATGGAATCCGGGTGGGGAGAAACGGCATGGTCTGCTGTCCATTCCACAATGACCGCACGCCCAGCATGAAAGTGGACAGCCGCTTTTACTGCTTCGGCTGCGGGGCTTCCGGGGATGTGATCGACTTTGCCGCCTTGCTTTGCTGCATGGATTGGGGAAACGGGAAGCTGCGGTCAGGCTTGCGGAGGACTTCGGCGTTTCCTATGAGAAATCCGGCAATGCGCCGCCAGATAGGAAGCGTCACAACAGGTCACAGCCCCGACAAAAATCAGCGGAGCAGAGATTTCAGGAAACGGAATGGTATTGTTTCCGGGTGCTATGCGATTATCTGCGCCTGCTGGAGCATTGGAAAACAGCACACGCCCCACAGCCGCAGGATGCCATCTGGCATCCTCTTTTTGTGGAAGCGTTGCAGAGGATAAGCTACACAGAATACCTTTTGGATATTTTGTTATACGGAGAAATAGAAGAAAAAAGCGGCATTGATCGCCGCACAGGGAAAGGAGGTGTTGCGGCTTGAACAGCGAATTTCAGAGCTTGCCGCCGGAAACGCAGGAAGCGGTCAAAAGGACGATGGACACAATGGAACCGGCGCAGACACCGGCAGAAATCCGGGAAACATTAGAGGGGACGCAGAAAAGGCGGCGTGAAGAACAGCATCCGAAACTGCCTGACGGTGTTCCAGCGTGACCCGCTGTTTCGTGGGGCGCTGCGCCTGAACCTTTTGACGGAGCAGATTGACATTGTGAAGCCGTTGGGCTGGGAGTGCACCAGTACCACTCTGACCGACATGGACATGAACTACCTGCTTTTGTATCTGGAAGAAAATTACGGGCTTACCAGCGAGAAAAAGGTGCAGAGCGCCATCAAGATTGTTGCCAATGAAAACCGCTACCATCCGGTCAGGGATTACCTGAACAACCTGCAATGGGACGGCACAGAGCGCATCCGTTACGCCCTGCATCACTTTCTGGGAGCCGATACGGACGAATACACCTATGAAGCCTTGAAACTGTTCCTGATGGGAGCCATCCGGCGGGTATTCAGACCGGGGAGCAAGTTTGAGGTCATGCTCTGTCTGGTTGGTGGTCAGGGAGCCGGGAAATCTACCTTTTTCCGGCTGCTGGCAGGCAGGGGGGACGAATGGTTTTCAGACGATTTGAAAAAGCTGGACGATGAAAATGTGTACCGCAAGCTGCAAGGGCATTGGATTATCGAGATGTCGGAGATGATTGCCACAGCCAACGCCAAGAGTATTGAGGAAATCAAGTCATTCTTAAGCCGCCAGAAAGAAACCTACAAAGTGCCGTATGAGACACATCCGGCAGACCGGCTGCGGCAATGTGTATTTGGAGGGACGACCAACCGGCAGGACTTTTTGCCCCGTGACCGCACCGGCAACCGGCGCTTTCTCCCCGTGACGGTGTACCCGGAACGGGCGGAGGTTCACATACTGGACGATGAAGCGGCGGCGAGGGCGTATATCGAACAGATGTGGGCGGAAGCCATGACGGTTTACCGCAGTGGGAAGTATAAGCTGTCATTCAGCATAGAAATGAACCGATACCTGAACGCCCACCAGCAGGACTTCATGCAGGAGGACACACAGGCTGGCATGATCTACGCCTATTTGGAGGACTACACCGGCGACAGGGTATGTTCCAAGCAGCTTTATGAGGAAGCGCTGGGGAACTTAAATTCCCCGGCAGACTGGGAGACACGGGCAATCTGCGAGATTATGAATACCGGCATTGCGGGCGGCATCATACAGGGCTGGGTAGCCTACAAAAGCCCGAAGCGGTATAAGAAATACGGTTCTCAAAAAGGCTGGGAGCGTGTCAACCAAGCTCCGCCGCCGGGGGGACGGTTTTCAGAAAATCACGGAAGAAGAAGCCCGGCAAATGGAACTTCCATTCTGAAAAGCCACCGGTTGACAGTTTGGTTGACGCTTTGGTTGACAGCCGGTTGACGGGGAAAAGCCTGATATTTGGGGCATTTCTCTCCTTTGTCAACCATGTCAACCAAGAAATCAAAAGAAAAAGTAAAAAGTAATAATAGAGCGCCTATGGATTGTTTTCAAAGTCTTTTCTGCCGGTTGACACGGTTTGGTTGACACGGAGACAGTCTGCGGCTGTACACCTGCTGTCTGACATTCCCTTGTCGGGCATATTTCATTTCTGGAGGTAACTGCCTATGGCAAAAAGCAAAAACGAGAGCAATAACAAAAGCAGCGGCACCCTGCTTACCGAAAAAAAGACGGCACCCAGTATTTTGTCATGGGGAAAGTCCGTATCAAGGTATCGGAGCATTTCGCACAGGATGGGAAGCCGCTTGACAGCCTGCTGGAAGATGTGATCCAGCACGCTGCCGCCGCTTCCTGAAAAAATACGGAATAACGACTGTCAATCAGCCCACGCTTATGATATACTTGTACCAGCGAGTATTGTATAAGCGTGGGTTGTTTCTTTAGAAGGAGGATTTTTAACGGTGAAACAACCTTACAATACTACGATTTACAACACGGCGCTTTATATGAGATTGAGCCGGGACGATGAATTACAGGGGGAAAGCGGCAGTATCCAGACCCAGCGCATGATGCTTAGACAGTATGCCGCAGAGCATGGGCTGACCGTTGTAGACGAGTACAGTACATTGACGACGGATGGAGTGGGACAAATTTCGAGCGTCCAAGTTTCCAAAGGATGATTGATGACATCGAAGACGGGGAAAATCAACTGCGTTGTCACAAAGGACTTATCCCGTCTGGGAAGAAACTATATCCTGACCGGTCAGTACACGGAAATCTATTTCCCCAGCAAGGGAGTACGCTACATTGCCATCAATGACAATGTGGACACCATCAACGGAGAAAGCGAGCTTGCCCCGTTCTTAAACATCCTGAATGAAATGCACGCCCGACAGACCAGCAAAAAGGTCAAGGCTGCCATGCACACAAGATTTGCCAATGGCGCACACTATGGAGCCTATGCACCGCTGGGCTATGTAAAAGACCCGGACAAAAAAGGTCATCTTCTGATCGACCCGGAAACACGCTGGATTGTAGAGAAGATTTTTGACCTTGCTGTACACGGGCGTGGAGCCGCCAGCATTACACGGATTCTGGTGGAGGAAAAAGTACCTACCCCCGGCTGGCTGAACTATGAAAGATACGGGACTTTCGCCAATATCTACGCCGGTGCGCCCGCAGAAAAAGCCTATGCGTGGACGATTGCACAGGTCAAGAGCATTTTGAAAGAGGAAACCTACATCGGTCACAGTGTTCACAACAAGCAGAGCAACATTTCATTCAAGAACAAGAAAAAGGTGCGGAAGCCGCAGGAAGAATGGTATCGTGTGGAAAATACCCACGAAGCCATCATTTCTGAAGAAGTGTTCCAAAAAGTTCAGGAGCTGATTGCAAGCAGACGCAGGAAACGCAGAAACGGTACGACACAGATTTTCGCAGGATTGATAAAATGTGCAGACTGCGGATGGTCTTTAGCCTATGGGGAAAACAAGCAGAATAAGAACCCATACGGGTACTACCATTGCAGCAAGAACGGGCAGGGATTACGCCAGTGTTCCATGCACTATATCCGCTATGATGTACTGTATGCCTATGTGCTTGCAAGACTGCAATACTGGTCTATGCTGGCACAGAAAGACGAGGACAAGCTGCTGAAACGCCTGCTCAATGCCAGCGACAGGGAAAGAAACTCTGCGAAGAAAAAGCAGGCTGCGGAGCTGAAAAAGGCAGAGAAGCGTAAAGCCGAGGTTGACGGGCTGTTTGCTAAAATGTATGAGGACTGGTCTGCCGGACGCATAACCGAGTATAACTTCAATATGCTGTCCGAGAAGTACCAGAACGAGCAAAAGGAGCTTGAAACAAAAATAAGACAGCTTCACAAAACGATGGAAGCCGCCGTACAGACCGCAGCGGATGCTGAAAAGTGGATTGCCCTGATGAAACAGTATGTCAACCCTGTGGAGCTGACCGCCGAACTTCTGAACACTCTAATTGAAAAAATAACCGTCCACGAAGCTGTCAAGGGCGAGGACGGAAGCCGTGAGCAGGAAGTAGAAATCTACTACCGCTTCATCGGCAAAATCGACTGACCTTTCTTTTTTACCCAACAATATCTTTAATTAAGGGAGACGGGCAAGAGCTACCCCGATATCCACAGCCTGCTCCTGCTCAGCGCCCTCTTCGATGTTTCGCTCGACCAACTCATCAAAGGAGATTTGGAAACCATGAAACAGGAAGTCAATGCCGCCGACGTCAGGGCCATGAACCGCGACGGCATCATCTACACCATTCTGCTCGCCGCCACGATCATTCTGCCCGTGCCGCTGCTCAAGTGGTTCGGCCTGTACGGCCTCATTCCGGAGCTTTTGCTCTGGGGCAGCGCGATGTACTTTGCCCTCCGGCTCGAGCGCATCAAAAAGGCGAACAACGTCCAGTCCTACAGGGAGATCTTGGCCTTCAGCGAGGGCAGAAAGCTCGATGAGATCGAGCAAAAGGTCGAAGCGGGCAAGCGGCCCTATCAGAAGCTTCTGCTCGTCCTGCTCACCGCCGGGATCACACTGCTTGTCGGCATGGTGCTCAGCTGGCTGCTGCTGTAAGCAAACATCACAAAACCCGCCCCGACGCAAAAGCGTCAGGGCGGGTTTTCCATTTTCAGAAGCAGGTTTCACATATTGAAGCGTCGGCGGGCCTCCTCGCGCAGCGACGGGACGCGGCGCACGACGCGCAGCGGGATGATGAGCCCGACGCAGATGACCACCACGACGAGCGACCAGCTCGGCTGCCACGCCTCTCGAAAATAGCGGTCAAGGCAGTATTCGACGCCCATCGCCATCAGGCCCACCGCGCCGATGCACATGGCGATGGAAGAAAGGCGCGAGCGCCTGCCGTCGCGCAGCAGAAAGCTCAGCAGGAATACGACGACGCACGCCCAGCCGAGCATCGGCAGCACGAGCCCGCGGAACCACCGCCCCCCCGTGCAGCGCAACGGAGATGATCCACACGTAAATGCCGATGGCGGCGACGTCCGCCGTCAGTCGGAAGAAGATCGGGATGCCGCGCGCGAGCATCGGCAGTGCGAACCAGATCCACAGCATCACTGCCGCGCCCGCGACGTAGAGCGCCCAAGGGTGCTCCGTCGGCAAAATGAGATTCAGCAGCCCGCAGCAGAGCGACACGGACGCGAGCATCGCCGTTAGCAGTGCGGCGGCGGCTCTGCGCGATGCTCTCGGCACCTCGGCCGGCTTGGTCGGGAAATAGCGCGGCTCGGTCTCATCCGGCTTCCACGCCGGCGTGCCGCAGAGCGGGCAGCGCTCCGCGCCCTCGTCCAGCTCCACGCCGCATTTGACACAATATGACATCAAATTCCTTCTTTCGATCTGCTATTCATCGGTTGCTCTCTACGCGCACGGGGATTCCCGCGCGCACGAGGAAGCGGAAAAAGTCGCGCTCGGTGTCCGTCTCCGCCTGCGTGCCGGCAAAGGTGATCTCCATCGTGTCGCCATAGCTGATGGACGCGCAGTGGCAGCGCGGCACCGTCGCCTGTCCCAGAATGACCTCCGCCCCGCGGATATGCTCAGCCATTTCGGGCGGCACGGTGAACGCGCCTGGGTTCGTATATGTGCAGGAATAGGGCCTCACGCCGTGCAGGCGGTAATTGAGCGCCATGACGGGATTTTTGAAAACGACCGGAATGAGCCGCAGGAAAAAGTTTTCCGTAAAGCGAACGTTGCCCGTGAACGCCGCCTGCAATTCCTGCCGGTTGATGTGCAGCTTCATAAAATGCCGCACTTGCGAGACGATCTCGGGGAACGTGTAGTCGCCGAGCGCGGGGTCGATATACGGGCGGACGGTGGTGATGAAGTTGCGCAGCGTCTCGCTCGGGAACCAGCCGCGCAGATTGATCGGCACCGCCAGCGCCACGGGGCGCAGGCGGTAGGCTTTTCTCGCTTCTGCTTTTCCAAAATGACGTAAATGAGCACAGCGGAAAGGTATTCGGTGATCGACGCGCCGTACTTTTTCGACTCCTCGCGCAGCTTCGAGAGCGGCACGAAGCCCATCGTCACATGGAACGTGTAAAACGGCTCGCTTGTGCCGGTATTCTGATACGCCGTCGGCTGGCGGTGGAGGCCCAGCGCGTGGTGTCCTGCGTAGCGGGCATAGGCGTCCTCCATCTCCTCCTCGCGCGGCGGCTCGTTCAAATCAAGCACACCGTTCCCCGCAGGGATATCAACGCCGGTCTGGCGCAGGTATTCGGCCAGCAGCGTGCGGAAAAAAACGATGGCCCCGCCGCCGTCGGAAAGCGCGTGGAAGACCTCGATCGAAATGCGGTTGCGGTAATAGTAAAAGCGCACGAGCCAGCCGTTGTCTTCCTTGAAGCGCACGGGCTGGCAGGGGTCGGACACGTCCTCTTTCAAAAACGGCCCCGGCGCGCTGTTGTGCTCCAAATAGTACCAGAACGCCCCCTTACGGATGCGCACGGCAAAGGTCGGGAAGCGCGGCATGCAGCGGTCGATGGCGCGCTGAAGCGCCGCGGGGTCGACGTCTTTTTCCATCAGAGCGGAAAAGCGGTAGATGGCTGAATACTCCTCCTTTTGCAGCGCGGAGTAGAGCGTGCCCGCGGAGTCGAGCTTATACCATTTGCTGTTGGGCTTGGCCATCCGATGTTCCCTCTTTCCCTCTGCGCGGTCTTGAGAGGTTTATTATAGCACAAAGCGGGGCGCGCTACAAGAAAGATGCGCTTTTCCTTGGCATTTTCACGAAATTATGATATCATGCTCTCAAGAATTTTGTTTTTCAGGAGGAGCTATGGAACCCAAACTCCGCATCATCCGCAAAAAGAAGAGCGAGGCCGAGAACGCGCATCTCGACCCGCTGATGCGTGCGCTCAAGGCGCTGCACAGCGCCGGTGCGCCAGAAAGCATGACCGCCGAAGAGCTTGAGCGTCAGCGCCGCAGTCAGGAGGTCCTCGGCAAGCTGACTGCGCCGATGACGGGCATGGATTACGAGGAATTTGCCCTCTCGGGCATGAGCGCGGCGTGGACGCGGCTCAAGGCCCCCCACGGCAGCCGCCATGCGATTTTATACTGCCACGGCGGCGGCTACACGAGCGGCAACCTCGGCTATTCGCGCGTACTGTCGTCCAAGCTCGCGCATGCGACGGGCTACGATGTGCTGAGCTTTGAATACCGCCTCGCGCCCGAGTTCCCCTATCCCGCCGCGGTCGAGGACGCGCTGCGCGCGTGGGACTATCTGATGCTCCAAGGCTACGGCGCGCGCGATATCGTCCTCGCGGGCGACAGCGCGGGCGGCAACCTCGCCCTTGTGCTCTGCAACCGCCTCAAGACGGCGGGCCGCAAGCTCCCCGGCGCGCTCATCCTGATGTCCCCGTGGACCGACATGACGATGTCCGGCCAGTCCTATACAGAGCGTGCGGAGATCGACCCGATGCTCACGCCCGAGTACATCGAAGCCGTGCGCCTCGCCTACGCCGCAGGAAGAGACTACCGTTCGAGCGACCTGTCCCCACTTTTTGCCGACTTCACCGGCTTCCCGCCGACGCTCATCCAGGTCGGCGACCACGAGATCCTGTATTCGGATTCAGAACAACTCCCTATCAGGCGATGAAGCGCGCAAACGTTCCCCTGCCGCCTGCAGGTCAGCGAGGGGATGTGGCATGTGTTTCAGATGTTTCCCATTAGAAAGGCTTCTGTTGCAATAGAAAATATCGCACGGTTCCTTTTTGGAACAATAAGTTCCGGTTTTTTCCCCCTGGTGTGGAGGACGCGGATAAGGGGAGGGATATCTCTTTTTCGAAAAAGAGATATCCCTCCCTTAAACCCTCCCAGAGAAAATTTCCATTGCAAGCGAGCAGCTCGAAGAGCTGTAATGCTTGCCGATTGTTGCCATGCGCGCGGCGCTGCCGCGTTAGCATTGCAAGACGATTTGCCTCTGCTCCTATCATCCGCTGTTGCGCAGCCGTTGGCGGCTCTGCTGCCTTACGGATGCGGCACCCTTGCGGGTGCCGCTCTGCCCATCTTGTAGGAGTACAGCCTAATCACCGTCTATCGCCAGTCTCCAGAATGTGGCGAGCGCAGCAATGCCACATTTTTCCGCAGGAAGTCTGCCGCCGTGCAAACGTCACACGCGCCTCACGGTAGTAAGGCGCGGTTGCGAGTTATCACGAATCGCAGGGATTCATGGCGAAGCCATGTACACCGCACCCGATTCCGCAGGCTGAGCAGTTCTTCAAGCCTAAAGCTGTCGATGTCGGGGGTCGAGGGGAACTCCCTCGCGTTCTCTTGGGGGATTTAAAGGGGGCCATTCTCTCACGTGAGAGAATGGCCCCTTATCCGTGCAGCGCCATCGGCGCTGCCTCTCCCCGCGCCGTGCGCGGAAACTCCCTCACCCGTTGGGCAAATCAAAAAAGTGCAACTTTTTTTGAAAAACCCACTTGACAAGTGGGCCCCGCGTGCTATAATGCAACCAACAAGTGAAGAGCTTCAAACCTATGACGGAGAGAAGTAGCCGATGCAGATAAGCACAAAGAGAGTCCCGGGTGGTGTGATCGGGGCGGCGGACGGTCGGTGAATGGACTTCAGAGGGCGGACCGAACGGCGGAAGTCAAGTAGGGACCGACGGGTATCCCACCCGTTATCCATCGGGGCGCGTATGATGGTGCGCGTAAGCGAGCGGGCGTTTTACAAAACGTCAATTTGGGTGGTATCGCAGAAGTTTGATGACTTTTGTCCCATGTGTATGGGATGAAGGTCTTTTTTTTTCTTTATATTCCTCCTGTTCCGGCAAAACCCAGGACCTCATCTGCCACCCGAAATCAAATAAATTTGGAGGAAAACAAAAAATGAAAAACAACATGGTGAAAAAGCTTCTGACCCTGGCCCTCGCCGGTGCGATGACCCTGTCTCTGGCCGCGTGCGGCAGCAAGAGCGACGACAGCAGCAACGACGCCCAGCAGGGCGGCGACGAAAGCGGCAAGACCTACAAGGTCGCCATCATCAAGCAGCTCGACCACGCCTCTCTCGACGAGATCGCGAACGCTGTGGCCGCCGAGCTCGACAAGATCGCAGCCGACAATAATGTGACCATCGAGTGAACGACATCACCTCCGGCCAGAACGACCAGACCATCTTAAAGCAGCTGTCCGATCAGGCGATCGCCGATCAGGTCGACGCCATCATCCCCATCGCGACGACCGCCGCGCAGATCTCTGCCCTCTCCGCTGAGGACACCAAGACCCCCGTTGTTTATGCCGCCGTCTCCGATCCCGAGGCCGCGAGCCTGACAGGCATCGACTATGTGACCGGCACGAGCGACGCGCTGAACACCAGCTTCATCATGGACATGATGTTCGCCCAGAACCCGGACGTCGCCAAGGTCGGCCTGCTCTACTCCCTCTCTGAGCCCAACTCCACCAAGCCCATCGCCGACGCGAAGGCCTACCTCGACGCCAAGGGCATCGAGTACGTTGAGCAGACCGCGAACACGAACGACGAAGTCGTCGCTGCCGCTTCCGCGCTGATCGCCGACGGTGTGGACGCCGTCTTCACCCCGACTGACAACGTCATCATGGCCGCCGAGCTCGCCATCTATGAGACCTCGCCAAGGCCGGCATCCCCCACTACACCGGCGCTGACTCCTTCGTCCGCAACGGCGCTTACGCCACCTGCGGCGTGAACTACACCGACCTCGGCGCCAAGACCGCCGACCTCGCCTACTCCGCCATCACCGACGGCATGGACACCATGGAGGACTACTACCTGATGGACGGCGGCATCATCACCGTCAACACCGACACCGCCGCCGCGATGAGCCTTGACTACTCCTGCTTCGACAGCATGGGCACCGTTGTCGAGGTCACGACCACCAAGGACTAAGAAACATCACTTCCCCGCAAATGAATTGCCTTTCCCCCGACCTTCCGTCGGGGGAAATTGGCCTGAAAGGAGAATTTTCCCATGCTCATCATCACGCAGACCGCCCTTGAGCTGGGCTTCCTCTACGCGCTGGTCGCGATGGCGCTGTTTTTAAGCTACCGCATCCTCGACATCGCCGATCTGACGACCGACGGCTGCTTCGTCCTCGGCGCGGCCGTGTCCGTCACCGTGACGGCCGCGGGACACCCTGTCCTCGCCATCTTCGCCGCGATGCTCGCGGGCGCGTGCGCGGGCTTTGTCACCGCGTTTTTGCAGACGAAGCTCGGCGTGCCGTCGATCCTCGCCGGCATCGTCACGAACACCGGCCTTTACACCGTGAACCTGATGGCCATGGGCTGGAAATCCAACCAGAGCCTGCTCGGCGGCAAGACCGTCTTCACGATGCTGCGCGAGACCGGCATCGGCGGCGAGTGGTACGAGCTGCTGCTCGCAGCGTTTGTCACGCTTCTGGCCGGTCTTCTGCTGGTGCTGTTTCTCGGCACGCGCATGGGTCTTTCCATCCGCGCCACGGGCGATAACCCCGACATGGTGCGCGCCTCGTCCCTGAATCCGTCGTTCACGATCACGGTCGGCCTGTGCCTTGCCAACATGCTCACGGCGCTCTCCGGCGCGATCGTCGGCCAGTATCAGAAGACTGTGGACATCAACTCCGGCACGGGCATCGTCGTCATCGGCCTCGCCTGCCTCATCATCGGCGAGACGCTGCTCGGGCGCAGAAGCGTCAAAAAGGGCGTCATCGCCGCGATTCTCGGCTCGATCGTTTACCGCTTCATCTACGCCATCGTATTCTACACGAAGATCGTGCCCGTCGAGTGCCTGAAGCTCCTGACGGCCATCATTGTGGCGCTGGCCATCGCCGCGCCGAGCATCCAGAAGTGGGCGACATTCCAGAAGCGCAAAATGGCCGCCAGAAATAAGGAGGGCGTGTAAGATGCTGGACATTCAAAATCTCTCCAAGACCTTCAACCCCGGCACGGTGAATGAAAAAGGCGCTTTCTTCCCTTTCCCTGCATTTGGACGAGGGCGATTTCGTCACCATCGTCGGCTCGAACGGAGCGGGCAAGTCGACGCTCTTCAACGCCATCGCGGGCAGCTTTTATGCCGACGAGGGCAGCATTTCGCTCGCGGGCAAGGACATCACCTTCATGCCCGAGCACGAGCGCTCCCGCCGCATCGGGCGTCTCTTTCAGGACCCCCTGCGCGGCACCGCGCCGAGCATGACGATCGAAGAAAACCTTGCGCTCGCGTACCTGCGCGCGGCGCACGGCAATCCGTTCAGCCGCATCAGCAAGAAGGACAAGGATTTCTTTGCCGAGCAGCTCAAGCAGCTCGACATGGGCCTTGAGGACCGCATGAAAAACCCCGTGGGCCTGCTCTCCGGCGGCCAGCGTCAGGCGCTCACGCTGCTGATGGCGACGATGGTGCCGCCGCAGCTCTTACTTCTTGACGAGCACACCGCGGCGCTCGACCCCGCAACGGCGGAAAAGGTGCTCGACCTCACCCGCCGCGTCGTGGTGGAAAGTCACATCACCTGCCTGATGGTCACGCACAACATGCATCAGGCACTTGAGCTCGGCAACCGCACACTGATGATGGCGGACGGGCACATCGTGCTCGACGTCGCGGGCAGTGAACGCGCGGGGATGGGAGTCGACGATCTCATCGCGCGGTTCAAAGCAGGTGCCGGACATGAGCTTGATAACGATAGAATTCTTTTATCGGAATAAAATTGCAGCACAAAGTGCTGCCACCCTATTCCCCACACCGTGTGGGGGCGCGGGTAAAGGGGATACTCTCTTTCACGAAAGAGAGTATCCCCCTTTTGATCCCCCGAGAGAAAGGTTTTCCATTGCAGGCGAGCAGCTTGAAGAGTTGCGGCGCTTGCCGATTGCACTACCTGCGTGCGGCGCTGCCGCGTTTAGTTCTGCTATACGATTTGGTGTGCTTCCATTATCCGCTGCCGCTCTGCTGATCTTGTTTTGGTGCAGCCTAATCACCTGCCACCGACAACGCATGCTATTTCGATAGTGCATACTGCGGCGAGCGCCAGCAATGCTAAACAATCCAAAGTAGGCGGAAATTGCTGAAGACTGCCGAATCGCAGGCAAAGCGGCAGCGGAGATAGAAGTAAGACAAATCGTTTAGATTCATCACTTGGCAGGCACTCCCATTCCAGAGGCATAAAAGTCATTCAAGCCAGAGACTGCCAATCAAAAGCCTTTCTCCTTGGGGTTCCAAAGGGGATATTCTCTTTCGCGAAAGAGAATATCCCCTTTGATTCGTGCAGCGCCGACGGCGCTGCCTTCCCCTCCGCACCTGTGCGGAAACAACGCTCCACAATGTGGAGCTTTTTTAACGCATGGGTCATTTTGTCCGCTTGAGGCAATACCAATTCCATGCTATACTTATCGTTAAGAAAACGACAAATTCAAAGGAGAACTGCATGGAGAGCATTTTTGAAAAACGTCTTACCGTCACGCCCGACTACTGTGACGCGTCGGGCGCGCTGTCGCCGTTGGCGGCGTTTACGATTTTTCAGGGCATCGCAGCGCAGCACGCGGAGGTGCTGGGCGTCGGCAGCAGCGCGATGGCGAAAAAGGGTGAATTCTGGCTCACGGTCCACACGCGCGTCGATCTCTTTGAGCGCGCGTACCTGATGGACGAACTCACGGTGCGCACGTGGGCGGAGGCGTGCAGCGAGCGCGACGTACGCACGTACCGCAGTTACACACTCTCGCGCGGTGAGGCGGTCATTGCCCGCGGCAAGACCGAGTGGGCCATCTTAGGACCGGAGCAGAAGATCATCCGCTTTGGCGACTCGGGCTTCCCGAAGGACTACCCCTTCCCCGCCGAGACGGCCATCCCCGAAAAATTGCAGCGCTTCCATGAAAAGTTTGAGGACGCCGACCTTTTCTCGCACTACGCCGTGCGGTCGACAGACATCGACCTCGGCCACCACATGAACAACGTGGCCTATGTGCGCCTGCTGCTCGACTGCTTTTCAGCAAAGGAGCTCGCGAGCGGTAATATTCAATCGGTCGAGCTACACTACTCAACGCCATGCTTCGAGGGTGAGGCGCTGACGGTCTACAAGAAGTCACTCGATGACGGCACGTGCCGCATCGGCATCGTCAAGCCGGACGGCAAAACCGCCTCGCAGGCGTGCGTGACGTTCAAAAAGTAATCAGCCATGAAAAAAGCGGTTCCCGTTCGGGAACCGCTTTTTGTTGTTCTTTGCGCTGTTTAGTTGTTGCTGGCGTTCGTGGCGCGGAGGGTGACGTCGTGATAGCCGCCCTCGACGATGCTGGTGGCGGAGACGAGCGTGAGCTTCGCGTTCTTCTGCAGGTCAGGGATCGTCGTCACGCCGCAGTTGCACATGGTCGACTTGACCTTGTAAAGGCTTCTTGCGACGTTATCCTGCAGGGAGCCCGCGTAGGTGACGTAGGAATCCACGCCCTCTTCAAACGCAAGGCCCGTCTTGCCGCCGAGGTCGTAACGCTGCCAGTTGCGCGCGCGGTTCGAGCCTTCGCCCCAGTATTCCTTGACGTACACGCCATTGACAAGCAGCTTGTTCGTCGGCGATTCGTCGAAGCGAGCGAAGTAGCGGCCCAGCATCAGGAAGTCCGCGCCCATGGCGAGCGCGAGCGTCATGTGATAGTCGTGCACGATGCCGCCGTCGGAGCAGATGGGGACATACACGCCGGTCTCGCGGAAGTATTCGTCGCGCGCGGCGCTCACCTCAATGAGCGCGGTGGCCTGGCCGCGGCCGATACCCTTCGTTTCGCGCGTGATGCAGATGGAGCCGCCGCCGATGCCGACTTTGACAAAGTCCGCGCCGCTCTCGGCGAGGAAGCGGAAGCCGTCGCGGTCGACGACGTTGCCCGCGCCGATTTTGATGGTATTGCCGTAGTTCGCGCGCACGTAGTCGATGACCTTCTTCTGCCAGACGGAGTATCCCTCGGACGAGTCGATGCACAGCACATCCGCGCCGGCCTCCACGAGCGCGGGGATGCGCTCGGCATAGTCGCGGGAGTTGATGCCCGCGCCGACGAGGTAGCGCTTCTTGTCGTCCTGAAGCGCGAGGGGGTGCTCCTTGTGCTCGGCGTAGTCCTTGCGGAAGACGAAGTAGAGCAGGTGGTCGTTTTCATCCACGATGGGCAACGCGTTGAGCTTGTGCTCCCAGATGATGTCGTTAGCCTCCTTGAGCGTGGTCGACGCAGGAGCGGTGACGAGCTTTTCGCGCGGAGTCATGAACTCGCGCACCTTCAAATCAGTGCTCATGCGGCTCACGCGGTAGTCGCGGCTCGTCACGATGCCGAGGAGCTTGCCGTTGGGCGTTGCGTCCTCGGTGATGGCGACGGTCGAGAAGCCGTTTTTCTCCTTGAGGGCCAAAACATCGGCCAGCGTGTGCTCGCTTGTCAGGTTCGAGGCTGACGGCACAAAGCCCGCCTTATTGCTCTTCACGCGGCGCACCATCTCGGCCTCGCTCTCGATGGACTGGGAGCCGAAGATGAACGAAAGGCCGCCCTCTTTGGCCAGCGCGATGGCCAGCGTGTCGTTCGACACCGACTGCATGATGGCCGAGACCATCGGGATATTCAGGCTGATGGGGCACTCCTCCTGCCCCTTGCGGTAGCGCACGAGGGGCGTTTTGAGCGAGACGTTGTCAGGAATGCAGTCCTCGGACGTGTAACCGGGGACGAGCAGATATTCGCTGAACGTGTGAGACGGTTCGGGATAATAATAAGCCATTGGGTCTGCTCCTCTCTTCTTAAATTACTTGAAATAGCGCACGGCAGAGGTGAACAGCTCCATCTCATACTGTCCGGGAACGTTGCGGTAAAGCTCCTTGCCGATGCGCTCGGTGTGCCCCATCTTGCCGAATACACGGCCATCGGGCGAGGTGATGCCCTCGATGGCACAGATCGAGCCGTTGGGGTTGAATGCTGCATCCATTGTAGCATACCCGTCAAGGTCTACGTACTGCGTGGCGATCTGGCCGTTTTCGGCGAGCTTCTTCACAAGCTCTTCGGATGCGAGGAAGCGGCCCTCGCCGTGCGAAATGGGCACGGTGTAAATGTCGCCGACCTTCGTACCCGCAAGCCAGGGGGACTTGTTGGAGCACACGCGCGTGCGGACCAGACGGGACTGGTGGCGGCCGATGACGTTGTAGGTCAGCGTCGGGAAATCAGCGTCGGTGTCCATGATCTTGCCATAGGGAACGAGACCGAGCTTGATGAGCGCCTGGAAGCCGTTGCACACGCCGAGCATCAGACCGTCGCGCTTTTCGAGGAGGTCCGTGACCTGCTCCTTGACCGCGGCGTTGCGGAAGAACGCCGTGATGAGCTTGGCACTGCCGTCGGGCTCGTCGCCGCCGGAGAAGCCGCCGGGGATGACGATGATCTGGCTATCCTTGACGGCCTTGGCAAAGCGCTCGACGCTGTCAGCAACGTCGGCGCTCGTTAAGTTGCGGATGATGAACTGCTCGGCGTCCGCGCCCGCTTCGAGCAGGGCGCGATGGGTGTCGTACTCGCAGTTCGTGCCGGGGAAGACAGGGATCAGCGCCTTCGGGCGTGCGACCTTAACGGCGGGCGCGGCGCGCTTTTCCGTTTCACAGGTAAAGCGCACGACCGTACCGGCGTCCTGCGTCTTCGTCGGATAGACGGATTCGAGCACGGAATCGTTCAGGGCCAGCAGCTCAGAAATGCTCGCCTCGTCATTGCCGATGGTGATCGTCTTCTCCGCCGTCGTGATGCCGATGCAGACGGCGTCGGGAATTTCCTCGGTGAGCTCGGCGACGATCGCGCCGGGCATGGGCCGGTACCAGTCGAGAGCGGTCGAAGCCGCGGCAAAGCCGACCTCGTTGCCGAGCGACATCTTCATCACCGCCTCGGCAAGGCCGTTTTCAACGGCCCAGGCGCTTGCGGCCTTGCCCGCGCGGGCGAGCACGGTGAAGCGCTCCCACGCGGCGGTCTTCTGCTCTGCCGTGCCGCCGTAGAAGAGATAAACGCCGTGACCGGCGGACTTGAAGTCAGTCGTCACAAGCTCGCCCGCGCACACCGGTGCAATGGCGAACGAGATGAGCGTCGGCGGGACGTCGTGGTCTAAGAACGTGCCGGACATCGAGTCCTTACCGCCGATGGCGGCAGCGCCGAGCTCAAGCTGCGCGTCCAGCGCACCGAGGAGCGCGGCAAAAGGCTTGCCCCAGCGCACGGGCTCATTGCGGAGCTTTTCAAAAAATTCCTGTAAGGTGAGATATGCCTTGTGATAATCGGCGCCCGCGGCGACGATCTTTGCGACCGAGGTGTAGACCGCGCTGTGCGCGCCCGTGTAAGGATCGGCGCTCAGTGCGTCGGGGTCGCACCCCCAGGCCATCACGCTGCCCTGCTCGGTCTTGCTACCCGGCAGCACCGGCAGCAGCGCCGCCATCGCCTGCGAGGGACTGCGCTGCGTCTTGCCGCCAAAGGGCATGAGCAGCGAGAACGAGCCGACCGTTGAGTCGAAGCGCTCGGTAAGGCCGCGGCGGGACGCGCTCTTGAGGCTGCCCGCCATATCGCGCAGCGTGTGCGGCGCGCAAGCGGACTCCGCCTGCTTCTTTCCCGCTTCCACGCGAATGCTTGCGTGCTTGACTGCGCCGTTCGTGTCGAGGAAGGCGCGCGAAAGGTCGGCGACCGTCTGGCCGCGCCAGTGCATGACCATGCGGGGACTCTCAGTCACGACGGCCACGCGGTAGGCCTCCAGGTTTTCGGCCTGCGCGGCGGCGATGAACTTCGCCTCATCCTCCGGCGCGACGACGACGGCCATGCGCTCCTGCGATTCGGAGATCGCAAGCTCGGTACCGTCGAGGCCCTCATACTTCTTGCGCACGGCGTCGAGCTCGATCTCGAGGCCGTCGGCCAGCTCGCCGATGGCGACAGACACACCGCCCGCGCCGAAGTCGTTGCAGCGCTTGATGAGGCGGGTGACCTCGCCGTTTCGGAACAAGCGCTGGATCTTGCGCTCTTCGGGCGCGTTGCCCTTTTGGACCTCGCTCGCCATGGTGGTGAGGGACTTCATATCGTGGCTCTTCGACGAACCGGTCGCGCCGCCGATGCCGTCACGGCCCGTGCGGCCGCCGAGCAAGATAACGACGTCGCCCGGGGCGGGACGCTCGCGCACAACGTTCTTGGCGGGCGCCGCGGCGACGACCGCGCCGCACTCAAGGCGTTTGGCAATGTAGCCCTCGTGGTAGAGCTCGGCGACATGGCCCGTGGCAAGGCCGATCTGGTTGCCGTAGGACGAATATCCCGCCGCCGCGGTCTGCGCCAGCTTGCGCTGGGGGAGCTTTCCGGGAAGCGTCTCCGCGAGCGTCTTTCGCGGGTCGCCGCCGCCGGTGACGCGCATCGCCTGATGGACATAAGCGCGGCCGGAGAGCGGGTCGCGGATGCAGCCTCCGATGCAGGTGGCCGCGCCGCCGAAGGGTTCAATTTCGGTGGGGTGGTTGTGGGTCTCGTTTTTGAACATCAGCAGCCAGTCCTGCTCCTCGCCGTTCACCTTGGCGGGAACGTGGATAGAGCAGGCGTTGATCTCCTCGCTCTCGTCGAGCTCGGGGAGAAGGCCGCGTTTCTTGAGCGTCTTGGTGCCGATGGTCGCGATGTCCATGAGCGTCTGGGGGCGCTTGGCGGCCTTCTCGATGCCGTAGACCTCCTCGCGCGCGGCGAGGTAGCGGTCATACGCATCCTTGACGGCGGGATCCTCGATGCTGACCTCGTCCAAATGCGTAGAGAACGTCGTGTGGCGGCAGTGATCGGACCAGTAGGTGTCGACGACGCGCACCTCGGTCACGGTGGGGTCGCGGTGCTCTTCGTCGCGGAAATAGGCCTGCAAGGTCTTGAGGTCGTCTAAGTCCATCGCAAGGCCCATGGACGAAAGAAGCGCCGAGAGCGCCGATTCATCCATCCCGGTAAAGCCGTCGACCGATGCGACGGGCTTGGGCTCGGAGAGGTTCTCTTCGAGCGTCTCGGGCTTTGCAAGCGAGGCCTCGCGGCTCTCGACGGGGTTGATAACGTGGTGCTTGACGGCCTCGACGTCCTTTTCAGAGAGCGTGCCGTAGAGCGCGTAGACCTTCGCCGTGCGGATGCGCGGGCGCTCGCCTGGCTGAGGAGCTGGATACACTGCGCCGCGCTGTCCGCGCGCTGGTCGAACTGGCCGGGCAGCGGCTCGACAGCAAAGACGGCGGCAGCGCCGCTCGCGTCGATCTCCCCGCTCGTCAGGTCGAGCTGCGGCTCGGAGAAAACGGTATTTGTGGCATAGGCAAACAGAGTCTCGTCGATGCCCTCGACGTCGTAGCGGTTCCAAATGCGCACATTTTCAAGACTCTTGAGGTCCAGAAACGAGCGGCAGTCGGAAAGAAGGCTCGCGCACTCGGGCGCAAGGCCGGGCTTTTTTTCAACACAGACGCGATAGACCATTTACTCTCTCTCCTTTTGCGCGGCGAGGGCTCGGCGGCCAATGTCGCTGCGGCAGTATTTGTTGGCAAAATCGACCTCGGACGATAAACGGTAGGCCTCCTTCACGGCCTCCTCCAGCGTGGGGGCGACGGCGGTAACGCCGAGCACGCGGCCGCCCGCGGTCAGGAGCCTGTCTCCGTCTTTCTTCGCGCCCGCGACGTAGGTGTGCGCAGCGGCCTCTTCGCTCATCGTGATGGGGAAGCCGCTCTCGTACTTCTTGGGGTACCCGTTCGAGGCGAGGACGACGCAGCAGGCGGAATCGGTCGAAAATTCGACGGGGACGTCCTTGAGCGTGCCGCTCGTCGTGGCCTGCATGACCGTGAGCAGGTCGGACTTGAGGAGCGGCAGCACGACCTGCGTCTCGGGATCGCCGAAGCGGCAGTTGTACTCCACGACCTTCGGGCCGTCCTTTGTGAGCATCAGGCCGAAGTACAGGCAGCCCTTGAAGGGGCGGCCCTCGGCCTTCATCGCGCGGATCGTGGGCAGGAAGATCGTCTGCATGCACTCGTCCGCGATCTTTTCCGTGTAGCAGGGATTTGGGGCGATCGTGCCCATGCCGCCGGTGTTCGGGCCCTTGTCGCCGTCCAGCGCGCACTTGTGGTCCATGGAAGACACCATGGGAACAACGGTTTTCGCCGTCGGTAAAAGCTCAGAACGGAGACCTCGGGCCCCTCCATGAACTCCTCGATGACGACACGCGCGCCGCTCTGACCGAAGGCCTTGTCCTCGATCATGGAGCGGACGGCGGCTTTCGCCTCCTCCACCGTCTGCGCGACGACGACACCCTTGCCGAGCGCCAGACCGTCGGCCTTGACGACGATGGGCGCGCCCTGAGAATCAATATAGGCACAGGCGGCGTCCGCGTCGGTGAAGAGTTCGTACTTTGCCGTGGGGATGCCGTACTTTTTCATCAGATCCTTGGAAAAGGCCTTGCTCGCCTCGATGACGGCGGCCTTTTTGTCGGGGCCGAAGCACGGAACGCCCGCCTCGGTCAGCGCGTCCACCGCGCCGAGGGCCAGCGGATCGTCCGGTGCGACGACGGCGTAGTCGATCCGGTGCACTTTCGCAAATTCGACCTGCGCGGGGATGTCCTTTGCGCCGATCTCCGGCACGCAGACCGCGTCGGCGGCGATGCCGCCGTTACCGGGCAGGCAGTAAATTTTCTCAACTGCGGGATTTTCTTTTAACTTCTTGATAATGGCGTGTTCGCGGCCTCCGCCGCCGATGACCATGAGTTTCATTCGTTTCGTTCCTCCTTTTAGTGATGGAACAATCTCTGTCCGGTAAAGGCCATGGTGATGCCGTATTTATTCGCGGTCTCGATGACGTTGTCGTCGCGGATCGAGCCGCCGGGTTCCGCGATGTAGGTGACGCCGCTCTTTCTCGCGCGCTCAACATTGTCGCCGAACGGGAAGAACGCGTCGGAGCCGACGGTCACGCCGCTCTGGCGGGCGACCCAATCCTTACGCTCCTGCACCGTCAGCGGCTCGGGGCGCTCTCTTTGAAGACGCGCTGCCATGCACCGTCGGCCAAAACGTCGTCACACTCGTCGGAAATATAAACATCGATGGCGTTGTCGCGGTCAGGGCGGCGGATACCGTCCACAAACGGCAGCGCAAGCACCTTCGGGTGGCGGCGGAGATACCAGTTGTCCGCCTTGCTGCCGGCAAGGCGCGTACAGTGGATGCGGCTCTGCTGGCCGGCGCCGACGCCGATGGTCTGTCCGTCCTTGGCGTAGCAGACGGAGTTCGACTGCGTGTATTTGAGAGTAATGAGCGAAACGATCATGTCGCGCTTCGCGTCATCGGGAAGATTCTTATTTTCGGTGACGATGTTCGTGAGCAGGCTTTCATCGATTTTGCAGTCGTTGTGCCCCTGCTCGAAGGTGATGCCGAAGACATCCTTCTGCTCCAGCGGCGCGGGAACATAGGCGGGGTCGATCTGCACGATGTTGTACTTGCCGCCCTTTTTCGTCTTCAGGATGGCAAGCGCCTCCTCGCTGAACGAGGGGGCGATGATGCCGTCGGAGACCTCGCCTTTCAGATATTCCGCCGTCGCGGCGTCGCACTCGTCGGAGAGCGCCGCCCAGTCACCATAGGAGCAGAGGCGGTCCGCGCCGCGGGCGCGGATGTAGGCGCAGGCGATGGGCGAAAGGGCCTCGTCAGGCTCAACAAAGTAAATCTGCTTGTCCACCTCGTCGAGCGGCAGGCCGAGCGCCGCTCCCGCGGGAGAGACGTGCTTGAAGCTCGCCGCGGCGGGCAGGCCCGTGGCCTCCTTAAGCTCGCGCACGAGCTGGAAGGAGTTGAAGGCATCGAGCAGATTGATGTAGCCTGGCTTGCCGTTCAGCACGGTGAACGGCAGGTCGCCGCCGTCTTTCATAAAGACGCGCGCAGGCTTCTGGTTGGGGTTGCAGCCATATTTGAGTTCGAGCTCGTTCATATCGTTCTCCTCAATCGCCTAAATTCTTGTTGAACAGCTTGACTTCGCCGTTCATGTTTGCGTAAAGGGACACCTTGTTGTCCTCGTTGAGCGCGTCCCAGACCTCTTCGGGGGAGGGGACGCTCACCTCCATCGGCTCGCCCGCAAATGTCGGCAGCGGCGTGCCGTCGCCCTGATAGGTGCTGATGAAGTAGGCCTTGTCCGCGTCGCAGCCCTCGTAGCAGAAGAACTCGCGCAGGCACCGGCCGTTGTTATGCTTGAGGATGGACATCTCGAACGAGCCGTCCTCATGCACGATGGCGGAAATACGCGGCGTCAGTTCGGCTCGTCGGGCTCGTACTCGCGCGTCATCAGGCCGCGGCGGAAGTCGCCGTGCTCGCAGATCGTGTCGGTCTGGTCGCCGTTCGTCACAACGAGGTCGCTGCCCATCGTGCGGACGGGGTGATAGATGATGAGGCTCGGGTCGGCGAGCTTGGCGGGGTCAAAGGCCTCGGTGCGGATGCCGTCGTCGGTCTTGACAAAGACGCGGTTGCGGCTGTTCTCGCTGCGGCCCATGATGAAATAATAGACGCGGTCCTTGCCGACTAAAATGCCGCGGCCGGGATAAGACGTATTTTTCAGAAAGTGCAAAAAAGTCGACCATTTCAGTTCTCCTCTTCTGTGATGGCGCGGCAGACAAGCTCCGTCGCGCGCGGCAGGATCTTCCATTCGGCCTGCTCCATCACGCGGCGCTGCTGGGTCTCTCGGGCGTGTCACCCTCTTCGATCTCGACCGCTTTTTGCAGGATGATCTCGCCGCCGTCGGGGATTTCGTTGACAAAGTGCACCGTCGCCCCGTGACCTTCACGCCGCGCGCGCAAGCGCAGCCTCATGCACTTTAAGCCGTACATGCCCCCTGCCGCAGAACGACGGGATCAGCGACGGATGGATATTCAGAATGCGGCGCGGCCACTTTTTCGTGAAGTTCTCGCTCAGGATGCTCAAAAAGCCCGCGAGGACGATGACGTCGATCTTGTACTGCTCGAGCAGAAGCTCGATCGCCGCCTCAAAGTCGTGCTGGATGAGGCTCGACGGCACGGTGTGTGCGGGGACGTTCGCCTTTTCCGCGCGTTCGAGCGCGTAGGCGCATGCCTGAGAGGAAATGACGAGCGCGATCTCGCCGTGTGGAATTTTGCCGTCTCTCTGCGCGTCGAGCAAGGCTTGTAAATTCGTGCCGCCGCCCGAGACGAACACCGCGATGCGCGCGCTTTTCAGCATAGTGCGACCTTCTCTTCCCCCGCTCACGACCTCGCCGATCACGTAGGCGTCCGGCCGTTTTTCCTTGAGGGCGGCAAGCGCCTTGTCGGCGTCATCTTTGGCGACGATCATCGTCATGCCGACGCCCATGTTGTAGGTGTTGAACATGTCGTGCTCGGGGATGCTGCCCATGCGCTGGAGCATTGAGAAGATCGGCGGCGTGCGGAGAGCGGATTTGTCGATCTTCGCGCACAGGCCGTCGGGAATGCAGCGGCGGGATATTTTCGTAGAAGCCGCCGCCCGTGATGTGGCTGACGCCGTGGACGTCGGCCACGTCCATCGCGGCGAGAACGGGCTTCACGTAGATCTTCGTCGGGCGCAGCAGTTCTTCGCCCAGCGTGCAGCCGAGCTCGTCGACATATGCGCCGAGGTCCGCGTGCTCAACGTTGAAGACCTTGCGCACGAGGGAATAGCCGTTGGAGTGGATACCGCTTGAGGTAAGCGCGATCGCAACGTCGCCCGGACGCATGCGGTCGTGGTCGATGATCTTCGCGCGGTCGACAATGCCGACGGCGAAGCCCGCAAGGTCGTAGTCGTCGGCAGACATGGTGCCGGGGTGTTCGGCGGTCTCGCCGCCGATGAGCGCGCAGCCGGACTGCACGCAGCCCTCGGCCACGCCGGAGACGAGCGTCGCGACCTTCTCCGGCTCGTTCTTGCCGATGGCGATGTAGTCGAGGAAGAAGATGGGCTTTGCACCGCAGCAGATGATGTCGTTGACGCACATGGCAACGCAGTCGATGCCGACGGAGTCGTGCTTGTTCATCAGCTGCGCGATGCGCTGCTTCGTGCCCACGCCGTCCGTGCCCGAGACGAGCACGGGCTCGCTCATACCGGTAAGATCGGGTGCGAACAGGCCGCCAAAGCCGCCGATATCGGACACAACGCCTGGGATCATGGTGCGCTGGACGTGCTTTTTCATCAGCTTGACGCCCTCGTAGCCGGCCTCGATATTCACGCCGGCGTCACGGTAGCTCTCGGAAAAACTACGCATTTTTCTTTTTCTCCCCTTCACTGATTTTGCACTCAAAGCGGTCCTTGCCGCCGTCTTTCGGGATAGAGGTGGGATAGCCGCCGCCGAAGCAGGCCGTGCAGAAGCCGTTTTCGGTGTTGTCGGCGAGCTTGACGACGTCCTCAAGGCTTAAGTAGCCGAGCGAGTTGACGCCGATGATCTTCGCGATCTCATCGACCGGTGGTGCGTGGCGATGAGGTTGTTCTTGTCGTCGATGTCCGTGCCGTAGTAGCACTCGGAGACAACGGCGGCGCGCTGACGCGCATGTGGATCTCCTTCGCGCCCGCCTTCCACAATAGGTCGATCGTGCGGCGGCAGGTCGTACCGCGGACGATGGAGTCGTCGATCAGCACGACGCGCTTGCCCTCGACCACGGAGCGGATGGGGTTGAGCTTGATGTTGACCTCGTTTTCGCGCATCGTCTGCGTGGGCGAGATGAACGTGCGGCCGATGTACTTATTTTTGATAAAGCCGATGCCGTAGGGGATGCCGCTCTGGCGCGCGTAACCGAGGGCTGCATCAAGGCCGGAATCCGGCACGCCGATGACGACATCCGCCTGCACGGGATGCTCGAGCGCGAGGAACGCGCCTGCGCGCTGGCGTGCGACGTGGACGCTGCTGCCGTCGATGACGGAGTCAGGGCGGGCGAAGTAGATGAACTCGAAGACGCAGAGCTTTTTCGGCGCTTTGCCGCAGTGGCTCGTGTCGGAGCGAACGCCGGCCGTGTCGACGACAACGATCTCGCCGGGGCGGATGTCGCGCTCAAACTCGGCGCCGATGGCGTCGAGCGCGCAGGATTCAGACGCGAAGACAACAGAGCCGTCCTTCAGATGCCCCATGCAGAGGGGACGGAAGCCGTGGGGTCGCGCGCGGCAATGAGCTTCGTCGGCGAGGAGGACGAGGGAATACGCGCCCTCGATGCGGTCCATCGCAGCGGAACAGCCTCTTCGATGGAGCCGCGGTTGAGTCTCTCCTGCACGATAATATAGGCGATGACCTCGCTGTCGGTCGTGGTCTGGAAGATGGAGCCGCGACTTTCAAGCTCCTGCCTCAGCTCGCGGGAGTTCGTCAGGTTGCCGTTGTGCGCGAGCGCCATACGGCCCTTGAAGTGGTTCACTAAAATGGGCTGGACGTTGCGCTTGTTGTCGCTGCCGGTCGTGCCGTAGCGCACATGGCCGACGGCGATGGTACCCTTGCCGAGCGATTTGAGCTGCTCGGGCGGGAAGACCTCGCTCACAAGGCCAGTGTCGCGCAGCGAGCGGAACAGGCCGTCGTCGTTGACGACGATACCCGCGCTCTCCTGTCCGCGGTGCTGGAGGGAGTAGAGCGCGTAGTAGGCATAGGACGCGACGTCCGCCTCCTGAGGCGTAAAGATGCCGAACACGCCGCATTCTTCGTGAATGTGGCGCGCCGGGATGATGTTGTGATTCTCTGTCATATTTGATCTTACTGTGCGTCGTGAGCCATCAGGCGCTTCATGACTTCGGCGTAGGCGTCTTCCACGCCGCCGAGGTCGCGGCGGAAGCGGTCCTTGTCGAGCTTTTCGTTCGTCTTGCTGTCCCACAGGCGGCAGGTGTCGGGGGCTGATCTCGTCGGCGAGAACGATCTGGCCGTCGACGGTCTTGCCGAACTCGAGCTTAAAGTCGACGAGCGTGACGCCGCACTCGCTCCAAAATGCCTTGAGCGTGTCGTTGACGGCGAAGGCATACTTCTTGATGAGCTCGATTTCCTCCCAGGTCGCGAGCTTGAGGGCAACGGCGTGATAGGCGTTCATCAGGGGGTCATGCAGATCGTCGTTCTTGTAGGAGAACTCGATCGTGGGCTCGGAGAAGACGATACCCTCCTCCACGCCGTAGCGGGAGGCAAAATGACCGGCGGAGATGTTGCGGATGATGACCTCCAACGGGACGATGGAGACCTTCTTGACGAGCGTGTCGCGCTCGCTGAGCTCTTCAACAAAGTGGGTCGGGATGCCGGCCTTTTCCATCTTGGCCATCAGACGGTTGGTCATCTGGTTGTTGATGACGCCCTTGCCGACGATGGTACCCTTCTTTGCGCCGTCAAAGGCGGTGGCGTCGTCCTTGTAGGAAACGATGACGAGGTTGGGATCTTCGGTGGCGTAAACCTTCTTGGCCTTGCCTTCGTAGAGCTGTTCTTTCTTTTCCATGATGACTGTTCTCCTTTTATTTTATATTTTTGTTGATTGATGTGGATGGATGGTTTCTCAGTTTTTGTAGCGCTCGCGAAGCTCTTCGTCCGCCTTCAAGACAGCGGCGGTGCCCTCGTCACGTGCGGCCTGGAGCTTGTGGGCAAGGCCCTCGTCGCTCACAGCCATGATCTGGACGGCAAGGATGGCGGCGTTTTTCGCCCCGTCGATAGCGACGGTGGCAACGGGGATGCCGCTCGGCATCTGGACGGTCGAGAGCAGCGCGTCCATGCCGTCGAGCTTCGCGCCGCTGCACGGCACACCGATGACGGGAAGCGTCGTATTCGCGGCCATCGCGCCGGCCAAGTGCGCGGCCATGCCCGCGAGCGCGATGATACAAGAAAATCCGCTCTCCCGTGCCGACGCTGCAAATTCTCTTGCCTCGTTCGGGCACCGGTGGGCGGATAACACGCGGACCTCGGTCTCGATCCCATATTCCTTGAGCGTCTGGATCGCGTTCTCGGCGACGGGCATGTCGCTCGTGCTGCCCATAATAACGGCTACCTTTCGCATAGTTCTGCCTCCTTAAAAAGCAAAATGGGCGCTCCACTGCCTCGATGTGCAGTTGAAGTGCCCAGACGGTCGCTGCTGAATTTCAGCAAGAAACGCTCTCTGCTCCCCCTGTGGTGACCCACGTTTCCGTCAGTTACAAAAGAGCTCAACTTGACAAACAATATGGTATCACAGAGGGGGCTCTTTTTCGTCCATGCGGCAAAGAGAGAAAGGCTTCGCCCTATTTATCAGTTTTTGATAATAATCTACATATCTATAAGTTATGCTAATACTTATCAGTAAAAATCTGCCGTTTCGGCAGCGCAAATAAAATCGGAAGGCCGCGCACTCCCCGTACGCGGCCTTCCATCATCATGTTTTCAAAAGGCAGGCATCCGCCGATGGCAAGACTCAACAGGATGACCGCAAGCGCAACGAGCACAGGTGCTTTTCGCCTGAGTTTCCTCATCGCGCGCTTTTCGTCCCAGAGGAATCCTCACTTCGCCAGCTCCTTGCCCAGCGCGCGGCAGGCGTCCAGCGCGGCGTCATCAGGCGCTTCGGCAGGTCACGCTCTCGCACACAAAGGCGGATGCCGGAATCATCAGATCCTTTTTCCCAGCCGCGCATCCACTCGCCGTCGCGCCCCAGCCGTAGGAGCCAGGAACAGCGCGGCGCTCTTGCCGCCAAGGCTGCGCTTGACCTCGTCAAACATGGGCTGGAACTCCATCTCCTCGAGCACTTCGCTGCCCATGGCGGGGCAGCCGAAGGCGATCGCATCGTAAGCGCTCAGCTCGCTGGCCTTGACACGGTCGGGGTCAACATCGTGACCTGCGCGCCCGCGCTCTCCATGCCCTCAGCGACGGCCTTGGCCATGGCCTCGGTGTTGCCCGTGCCGCTCAATAAACAACAGCAGTCTTTTTCATATTAGTATGTTCCTTTCATAAATCAGTATCTATCACACTGCCACGGCAAGCTGCTCGATGCCCGAGCCGGCCTCCCAGAGTGCGCAGTAGATCTCCGTGCATTTTTTGAAGCGGGCGAACAGCTCGCGCGCCTTCTTCTCATCGCCGTAGACCTTCCACAGCCCCGCGCATTTGAAGTTGCAGGCGCGGTGGTCGATGAAGCCCTTGACGTCCTCCGGCGGATACGAGAGGAAAAGCCCGACCTCATGGGGGAATTCGCCGCCCTCGCGGAATCGGCGGATGAGGTTTGCGATGCAGCGTCCGCAGTGGCCGCTATTGTAGCCCGCGTGGTGCAGGATCTCGGCCGCCTGTTCGTCCTCCAAATCTCTCCGCAGCTCAGAGGGGCGGTACAGGTACAAAAGGACCTGTCCTTTCAGGAAACGGATCGGCAGCAGACACAGGCCCTTTGGCACAAGCAGACGGTTCAGGCGGCGGATGTCCGCAAAGAGCGCTTCCTTATCTTCGCAAGGACAAGGGAAGAGGCTGCCCGTTTTGATACCTGCCAACGTCGGCGCACCCTGCCGCACCGAGGATCTCTTCAGACATGCCCGTTTCCCTCCCTTTGGTTTTCGGTGGTGGCTCCCCCAGGAGTTAGATTCCTCTAGACTTTTGGGCAACGTCCCCGCTCTTGACGTGTCTTAGGATACCCGAAAAGGCCCCATCCGCTCAAATTGATCGGATGAGGCTCAAATATTTTATTCTGCCTTTTCCGCCGTCGGCGCGTACCGGCGATAACTTCGCGCGCCCGCGCGGTACGCGCTCGGCGACACACCGATCACACTGCGGAAGGCGCAGCAAACTTGCTGGCGTTGTCGCCCAGCCGAACTGCCCCGCGATATCGGAAACGCCGTGCGGTCGCTCGTGCGCAAAACTGCGCGCGGCACTATTACTGCATCTTCTGCGCGCAAAACGCTGCGGGCGTCATGCCGTACACGCCGCAGCTCGCGGCGAGCTGCGAGGAGCGACGCACCGAGTTCCTGTGCAAGCGCGGAGATCGTGACGTCGTCTCCGTGCTTGCAGCAGCGTCGCGCGCCGCGCGCAAAACTACTGCGCAGCGACGCCAACAGCCGTGCTTTAAATTGCCACGTCGAGCGCACTCAAAAAAGCAGAAGTTCAAAGCACCTTAACCTTAAAGTAGCCGCGTCTGATGCCGGCGGGCAGGCGGCGTAGAAAGCTCAGAAGATGTGCTCCACGCGCGCGCCGACGAACGCGAGACAAAAGCACTCCGAGTCGGCGAAAAGAACTTCTCCGCCAGCACGCTGGGGCGGACGTCGACATCCTGCAAAATGCAGGACAAACGAGTCAGGTGCGAGGGCGGGGTCGAGCGTGGCGGTGATGCCGTGGTAGTGCCCCGTGGGGAACTCCACCTCCCCTCGATAGCGGCACGGCGCACGACGGAGAGGTCTCCGGGGGCCAAAAAGTAATGCTCGCCGCCGCAGCGGTATTCCACGCCCCTCGCGGCAGTGCTGGATCTCGACAGGTCCCGCCGCATTCGGCTCTGCCAGGCGGTGGGACGGCGCGTGCACATCGTGATAGGCAAGCCTCAATGCCGGGAAAACGGGATAGATGTGATGCGCACCTCGCCGTCCGTCTCTCTGAGGCGGTAGGCGGTGCGCGTTCCTCGTTTTGCTGCAAAATTTCTGCGTGGGCGCTGCATTTCTTTTTACCTGAGACTTTGGTTCGATCAAGGAAGCTTCCCTGTCCTTTCTTCTACATATAAAAATAGAAAACGCCGCAAAGCGCAGATCCCGCGCTTTGCGGCTTGTCTTCTGCTGATCAAACGCATTCCTCGCGCGAGATATCCGCGTTTTCCTCCGTCGGCTTCCCCTCCAGCAGCTCAGGGGTGCTTGAGATAGCGGCACGCTCGCCCAGAACAGCGCGTACTCGTGTCCCGTGCAGATGCGCTCATCCATCACGACGGAGAGCGGGATCATTTTTCATTATACTCCCGCTCATATAATTGGCAATAGGCTTGCCCATGCAGACGAACACGCCCGTCGTGCCGAACTCGTAGCAGTGGTGGAAGATGGAATTCGTGTTGATGGGCGAGGTTGGTGATGAAGAGGCTCGTGTGGAACGGGCTGAGGTCAATGATCTTACGCGGCAGCAGAGGCCGCAGCGGTCCCATCAGCTTGACAAGGCCGAACAAAAGCCCCGGCAGCACCGGGATGGCGAACAGAAAATTCGCGAAGCGGTTATCCGGCGTATTGTTGTTGTGCGCGGCCACCTGATTCTGCGCGACCGCGTCCCTCGATCTTGCGGTTGATGGAAGATATCGTCCCCTGTCCTCAAAGAAGAACACCTTGATCGACGTCTTGTCCGCGCGGCTGTCGGCGCGCGTTTTCAGGATGACGAAGCTGACGCAGAAGTGGTTGCGCTGATAGATCTTGCTGTTCATGATAAAGCCGGTTGATCTTCCGGATTTTCCTGATACGCCTTGAAGTATGCCGCCAGAATGAGCGTCATATACGGGATATGCGGACGCCTTCGCGGCGCTTTTTCCTGAATGTAGCGGCGCAGGACCTCCATATCAGCGTATTCGGTGATGAAATTCTGCGCGTCGTAGCGCCGCGCGGCATGACGCCAGGGCAATGCCGAAACGATGGTGGACGCCTCTTTCACTCGGGTTCCGTCGGGACGCATGGCAAGTTCCTCTTTTTTTTGAGTTAACCCCATCTTACCTGCTTTTGCCCGCGCGTATTGCAATCATTTTTCTTAGCTTGAGTCTTTATTAAAAATTGGTTGTCTCGTCCTCTCCCCAGTCGAGCGACACATCGACGACACGCAGGAGGCCGGAAAGCGTCGAGGGCACATAGGCTCTGGCGAACAGATCGTCCTGCGTGCAGAGCGTGCGGGCGCTTGTACCGTCCACACTCTGCATCGCCGTGACGAGAAGCGCCGCATGCTCGGGTGCGGCCAGCGTCTCGGGAAGAGCGTCGGCGGCGTATTCCGCGCGCGACAGAACGTTCTTATCGCTGTCCATCCAGACGAAGTCGACCGATTCTGCCGCCGTGTGCGCCGCGAATGAAACGCTCACCTTGATCGAGCGGCTCTGCGCTTTGCCGTTCACGCGCCAGTCGCTCGACCGCTCGGTCGAGATCGTCCGCGTTTGGTTCAGGTTTGTGCTGGGTGTCCTGTAACATACGTTCGTGCCGTTGGCCTGCGTGCACTCGGCATAGTAGTCCCCCGCGGGCGTGCGGTAGACATAACATTCGTACAGTTCCGCCCGTCCCAGCGCGTCGAGCGCGATCTCTCCGCCCGTCTCGTAGCTGCTGCCGTTGTCGTCGACCTTGATGTGCATTCCGCTGCCCACGACCTCGTCGGACACCGCCGCACCGACGGAATAGTTGAATTCAGAGCCCTCTTCGTAATCCGGATCGTCGGGTTCAAACGCTGTGATGGTCACAAACACCGGCACGCCGGGCACGCCGAAGTCGTAATCATCGCCGTTCTCCGTCGCGTAGCGCCTGCCGTCGAAGGGTTCGAGGGCGAAGAAGTATCCGACCCATTCGTCGTCCATGGTCTCCTGCGCCGCGGCTTCGATCCGCTCGGGCTTGTAGAGCGCAAAACTCACGCCGAACACCACCGCGAGTGCCAGTGCAAAAGCGATCAGTCGTTTCATGCTGTTCCCTCCCCCCAGTTGACCTTGATGCTGATTGAGCAGAGCTTCCCGTCCTGATAGCGGAAAGTATCCAGATTTGAGTAAGCATACGGCTCACTGTCATTGCTGCGGCTGCAAATGTCGTATTCCGCCGTCTCGCCGTTCCAGTCCGTGCCATAGCTCGTACCGATGAGGTACGCCGCGCCGTCCGCGGCGGTGATGGACTCGGCAGCGCATCGGGCGCGAACTCCTCGAGCTTCAAGAGTTGGTCGTTTTCGTCCATGCGCGACGGTGAACTTTGTCGGCGTCGGACGGGCAGCGACGGTGATGGCGACTCTGACCTTCACGCGCTCGGACTTGCCGCCGATCGTCTCGGTCTTATCGCTCGTGAGCGTGTGGGTCATGCTGGCGCCGTCCGCGCCGGACATGCCCATGCTGTTGCCGCGCGTCAAATAAATGCGTCCATCCGACGTCTGGTAGATGGGATAAAGCTTGAAAATCACTTGTCTGTCGCCGCAGGGTAGACCTCGCCGGAGAGGTCGATGTCCGTCGTACGGACGCCGTTGTCATCGTCGATACCGGCCTTCCCCAGCGGCGCACCGAGTGCGCCGAAGATCGTGATATTCGGCGACTTGGCGTCCTCCTCCGTAGCAGCGCGTCCGGCTCCATCGTGCAGTAAATGCCGCCGCGGTCTTTGAGCGCCCACCAGTCTTCGTCCGTATCCATATAGAGCCGCCCGGCCTTCCAGACGAATTTGCCCGCGGCCGAGACCGCAAGATCGCCGCCGATGTCGAGATCCTCTTCCGAGACGAAAGCCCCGATGAGCGTGCCCTCTTCCTCCTCGTCCGCGGCGGACTGCACCGCGCCGCCGTCAAGAAAGGCAATGAGAAAGGCCGCCGCGAGGATCGCAGCAAAAATCAGTATCGTTTTCGTTTTACTCTTCATGCTCTGCCTCCAATTCTCCGTCGCATTGCAGAATGTCGCCCACATTGCACTCGAGCGCGCAGCAGATGCGGTTGAGCGTTGCAAAGCGCACGCCCTTAGCCTTGCCGCTGCGCAGAATGGAAAGATTCGCCTCCGTGATGCCGACGGTGGCGCAAAGCTCCTTGCTTGTCATGCCGCGCGCTTTCAGCACCTCGTCCAAATGTATCGTGATTGCCATGGCAGCGCCCCCTCAGATAAAGAGGTCGTTGTCCGCCGCAAGGGCAACGTTCGAGGCGATGAGCCGCGCACCGAGAAGCGCTGCGAGCACGAAGCACAGCTCGAAGATCGGCAGACGGATCGAAATGCTGGTGCTCAGGAGCATCGGCGCACAGAACGCCTGTAAAACGTTGACCGCGAGGGCGAACAGCACGCTGAGCTTGAGCACCTTGACACACCATTCGGCAAGCTTTGGCGCGTAGGCGGCGCTCTCCTGCGTAAACGCGCCGTCTTCCATCGTGTCGAGAAGGCCGATGGCGAAGGCGCACGCAAATCGCCGCGGCGAGCAGCGTAGGAAGGACTTCCGCGGCAAAGCGCAGGGCGAGGACAACATAGCTGAACACAAGGCTCTTCGAACCCGTTATGTCCGTTGCCACAGGCAGGATCGTATCGTCTGTAGAGGCGGTGTTGCCCGCCTTGAGCGCGCGTCGACGGCAGAAAAACAGGCCCGCAAATTCGGCAAAGCAGACCTCAAAGACGAAGTACGCCGCCGCGAGGATAAGCAGCGCACGGAAGAGCTTCAAGAGCTCCTGCGTATCGCCGCCGGAAAACCGGCGCAGCAGCCGCAGCACGACCCAGCCCGCGAGCAGCGCGAAAACGAGCCACTGCCAGGCAAGGCGCGGGAACAGCGCCTCCGCCGATGTGCTCCAATAGGCGGTCCAGCCGTGCGGAAAGAGCGCGCAGGCCGCGGCAAAAACGCGATGAGCACGAGCAGCGCGTCCTCGAGGCTTCAGCTCCCGCCGCGCCCCGATGTGCACGAGCGCATCGAGCGGCAGCAGGATCACCGCGGCATACAGCGTGAACGCCAGCGCGAAGCCAAAGCGTCCCGAGGCGGCCAGCGCACTCAAACCCTGCCCCACTGCGCTGCCGGGGAATCCGGCGACAGAAAAGGCGTCGCCCTCGAAAAAGCCCACAGGGCGAGCGCAAGCAGCGCGCAGATGAGCGCCTCCGCCAAAAGTAAGGTCTTGATCCGGTCACGTTTCATATCGCACCTCAGAATTATTGTTTTGCGATAATTTCTATCGTCAGCGTAGCAGAAGAATTATCGTTTGTCAATAATTTCTTCATTTTCTTTTTGTTTTTCAAAGCGCGGCACAGTTGTTTTAAATAAATGATAAGTTTGCTTTTTTTCTATTGATTATCCTGCACAATAGACTATACTGTAGCTGTCATATCATGCAATTTCTGTTGCTATTGCTCAAAAAAGACAATCAGGAGGACACCAACAATGAAGTACAATCGCACCTACAACTTCTCTGCCGGTCCCGCTATGATGCCGGAGCCCGTGCTGGAGGAAATCCGTGACGAGATGATGAACTACCGCGGCAGCGGCATGTGCGTCATGGAAATGAGCCACCGCTCCAAGGTGTTCCAGCAGATCATCGACGAGGCCGAGGCCGATCTGCGTGACCTGATGGGCATCCCCGATAACTACAAGGTGCTGTTCATCCAGGGCGGCGCCACCCTGCAGTTTGCCGCCGTGGCATGGAATCTGATGAAGAACGGCAAGGCCGTCTACATCGAGACCGGCGCCTGGTCCAAGAAGGCCATCGCCGAGGCCAAGAAGTACGGTGAGGTCATCGTGGCCGCCTCCTCCAAGGATAAGAATTACAGCTACATCCCTGACTGCTCCGATCTGGACATCCCCGAGGATACCGATTATGTCTATATCTGCGAGAACGAGACCATCCACGGCGTGACGTGGAGCAAGCTGCCCAACACCAAGGGCCACGTGCTGGTGTCCGACCAGTCCTCCATGTTCCTGAGCAAGCCCTGCAACGTCAGCGACTACGGCATGATCTACGCCGGCGTCCAGAAGAACGTAGGCCCCGCCGGCATGGTGGTGGTCATCATCCGCGAGGATCTGATCCGCGAGGACATCGACCCCAAGATGCCCATCTACATGAGCTACAAGACCCACGCTAAGAACGGCTCCATGTACAATACCCCCAACTGCTGGGCCATCTACTGCTGCGGCAAGGTCTTCAAGTATCTCAAGAGCATCGGCGGCCTGGAGGAGATGCACAAGCGCAACATCGCCAAGGCCAAGGTCATCTATGACTTCCTGGATCAGTCCAAGATGTTCACGGGTACGGTGGAGCCGGAGTTCCGCAGCCTGATGAACATCCCCTTCGTCACCGAGAGCGCCGAGCTGGATGCCGAGGTGGTGGCCGCCACCAAGGCCGCAGGCTACGACAACCTGAAGGGTCACAAGTCCGTGGGCGGTCTGCGCGCGTCCGTGTACAACGCCATGCCCATCGAGGGTGCGGAGGCGCTGGTGGACTTCCTCAAAAAGTTCGAGGCCGAGCATACGAAGTAAAAGGAAAAATACTATCCACCCATTTTAGATGCCCCTCACCAGTGAAGCCGTTCACCGGGGCAACACCCGCCGGCTGGGTTATGCATGTACGTCCATGTCGCCCGCCCGACAAAATGAACAAATTTATAGCAAGGAGAATTTC
>VOFJ01000448.1_pt1 | contig 36000 bp, 49 predicted proteins | sample 5384081 | NCBI WGS metagenome assembly VOFJ01 (sample SAMN12384729, study PRJNA508395) | human gut metagenome | isolation source: healthy gut I | host: Homo sapiens
GGTTTTCACTAACAGCCCTCCTGCAAAATCTGCAAGAACTCCTGTCTACCGATTTTCAGGAAAATCAGATTCATTTCACACTTACCTGTCAGCCGGAATTCATCGACATGGATGGAGACGAGAACCAGCTATCCCAAGTCCTGCTCAATCTCCTTAGAAACTCCATTCAGGCGTTAGACGGAAGAACAGACGGAGCAATCGAAATTTATGCATATCGGGACGAGCATATATCTATCGACGTCACAGACAATGGTCCCGGTATCCCCGATGAACTGCAGAGAAAAAATATTCATTCCGTTCTTCACCACCAAATCCGAAGGAACCGGTATCGGATTAAGTCTCTGCCGACAAATCATCCGTAACCACAACGGTCATTTGTCTATTTTGGAAAGCCGTCCCGGTAAAACAATTTTTCATATCGACATTTCACTGTAAAACAAACCTTTCACGGCTGCCTTCGAGTGTTTATTATCATATAAACGAATTTTTACACGATATGAGCACCAAAGAACAATACTGGAAATATTCCCCTCATTGTCATCATCCTGTTTATGGGAGTCATCATCTTCCGCCAAATCACTCCTTTTTCTGGGGGGATTGCTGGGAGCACTCACCATCTACATTCTTGTACGCGGACAGATGAATCATCTGGTAGAAAAACGAAAAGTTTCGAAACGAAGCATCAGCGCACTGTTGATTACCGCAGAAACGATTTTCGTCTTTCTTATCCCTTTGGGATTGACTGTCTGGATGGTGGCAAACAAGTTACAGGATATCAATCTGGATCCACAGACCTATATTGCACCTATTCAACAGGTAGCAGAATTCATCAAAAGAAAACAGGATACGATGTATTTGGGAAAAGATACGCTGTCATTCATCATGTCCATACTTCCCCGTATCGGACAAATTATAATGGAAAGCATCAGCAGCCTTGCCATCAACCTGTTCGTCATGATCTTTGTGCTTTATTTCATGCTGATTGGAGGAAAAAAGATGGAAAGTTGCTTATGTCAATGACATTCTGCCATTTAATGAAACCAATACGCAGGAAGTCATTCACGAAATCAATATGATTGTCCGTTCCAATGCTATCGGCATTCCCTTACTGGCTATCATTCAGGGGAGGCGTGGCTATGATAGGCTATCTGCTTTTTCGGAGCACCCAACATACTGATGCTGGGATTCCTGACCTGCTTTGCAACCATCATTCCGATGGTAGGTACGGCATTGGTATGGTTTCCTGTAGCCGCTTATCTTGCCATCAGCGGAGACTGGTTCAACGCCATCGGGCTTTTTGGCTATGGAGCTATCGTCGTATCGCAATCGGACAACCTTATCCGGTTCATCCTTCAAAGAAGATGGCGGATACACATCCGCTTATCACTATTTTCGGAGTAGTCATCAGTATGCCGATATTCGGGTTTATGGGAGTCATCTTCGGTCCGTTGCTGCTTTCATTATTCTTTTCTTTTTTGTGGATATGTTCAAGAAAGAATATTCTCGACTTGCGAAATAACCTCCCATCGAGATGACGAAACTACCGAAAAATTGTGTACTTTTGCGGCTGTAAAAACGACACTAAAATTTGATGGAAACATTTACATTCAATACTGTCGAACTGATTCTTTTATCGGCGGCAGGTATTCTTTTTTATCATTCATTTCATTTATTATTTTTATGTACAATCGAATACATGTCCACAATAAGGCTGTAGGCAAAGAAGAGGCGCATTTCACACGAGAACTGCCTCCACTTTCCGTGATTCTCCGTGCACGCAATGAGGCTGAAAATCTTCGTAAAATTCTACCTGCCATTCTGGAACAGGACTATCCACAATTTGAAGTGATTGTCATCAATGATGCTTCCACAGATGATACCGAGGATATACTGGGAGTGATGGAAGAAAAATATCCTCATCTTTACCATAGTTTTACGCCCGAAAGTGCACGCTATATCAGTCATAAGAAACTGGCTCTAACGTTAGGCATCAAAGCCAGCAGCAAACATGACTGGCTCGTATTTACGGAAACAAACTGTATGCCCGCCAGCAACCAGTGGCTAAAACTGATGGCACGTAATTTCACTCCGCAGACCCAAATTGTGTTGGGATATAGCGGATACGACCGCACAAAAGGATGGTTGCACAAACGTACTGCATTCGATACTTTGTTCCAGTCTTTGCGCTATCTGGGATTCGCGCTAGCCGGAAAACCTTATATCGGTATCGGACGCAACCTGGCTTACCGGAAAGAACTATTCTTTCAACAGAAAGGTTTCTCCAAATACCTGAATCTGCAACGTGGAGAAGATGATTTATTCATTAATGAGCTAGCTACCTCCTCCAACACCCGTGTTGAAACAGACTTCAACGCTACCACACGGATACAGCCCGTATATCGCTACAAAGATTGGAAAGAAGAAAAGGTTAGTTATATGGCTACTGCCAGATTCTACCACGGAATACAGCGTTACCTCCTGGGATTTGAGACATTCTCCCCGTTTGTTATTCTATATTGCCTGTATAGCAGGCATCGTAATCGGGATTCTTAATTTCACTGGCTGGTAGCAGGCATCGCATTCCTGATCTGGGATACTGCGCTTCACAATACAAGCTGTCATTATCAACCGCACGGCAAAAAAAGAAATGGGTGGAGGACGAAAATACTATTTCTCGTTACCAGTTTTCGACCTTATCCAACCTGTACAGTCATTGAAGTTCAAACTCTGCCGTTTCTTCCGGGGAAAAGGAGATTTCATGAGAAGATAAACCGGATTTCGTGAGAAGACAGAGTTATTGTTAAATCAATCGCTGCATATAAATAGCATCCGAACCATCGTGATAATAGCATGGCTTTTATTCCTGTTGGAATAAAGCCATTTTTCATATATAGTCCGATAGCGGAAGTATTGGTCACTTTCACTTCAAGCGTAATCTTTGCAGCCTTACATTCACCGGTAGTCTGAATCGTCTGGTCCATCAATACCTGCCCCAGTCCTCTTCCTCTATAATCCGAATGAACAGCTATCGAATAGATTCTTAAATAGCGAGTTCCCCCATGAAATAACAGGGGAGACATAAGCGATCACCCTATCCGCCTCCATCATCACATAGAAAGTTCCTTTCGAACGGCTTATCAGATAAGCAAACTGCTCTTTTGAAAAACTGTCTTCCCGGAAACACTCCCACTCTATTTCCAAAATAGCGGGAATGTCTGCCTGCTGTGCTTTACGGACGATTATCGGCTCCATAATCAATAATGTTTTGTTTCTAGCACTTGTTCAAAGTGATTCAACAAACGGTAATACATTTCATCACCGATAATGGCATCTTCCAGTCCATGATCGATACTGGGATTATCATTGATTTCAATTACATAAGCCTTATCATCCACCATTTTCAGATCGACTCCATACAACCCTTTTCCTATCAGATTGGCAGCCTTTACAGCTGTATCCAATACCACACGAGGCACCTGATAAATAGGAATCGTATCTACCAATCCACAACGGCTTCTGCCCGAATCATAGTGACAGTAAATCTGCCAGTGTCCTTTCGCCATATAATATTTGCAGGCATAGAGCGGTACACCGTTCAATAGACCGACACGCCAGTCAAATTCCGTTGGAGTAAATGCCTGTGCCAGCAAGATTGCCGATTTTTCAAACAGTATCTTCAGACTGGCTTGCAGTTCCTCTTCGTTCGACACTTTTTTCATACCAATGGAATAAGAGCCATCCGGTATTTTCAGGATAAAAAGGAGCACCTACCAGTTCGCTTATCTGTTCAAACGAATGATGGTTGGATTGAAAAATCAATGTAGACTTAGGAGCAGATATCTTTTCCTTCTCAAAAAAAAGTTCTTTCAGATACACTTTGTTCGTACACCGAATGATAGACAACGGATCGTCAATAACAGCCATTCCGTTTTTGTGCAGCCAACTGTGACAAATGGAATGTATAATGATTGAGTGAAGTTGTAGTACGAATAAACAAGGCATCAAAATTCGAGCAAACGGATAGCATCATCTTCGGTTATCATCTCCACATGGATGTTCATTTTCTTAGCTACCTCCGTCAATTTGTGCAGAGCACCTTTATTGCTGGGAGGAAATTTCTCTGTGGATCGACCAATACAGCGAGACTGTAACGGGAAGCCTTTGCCGACTTCGGTGCACGCCATATTTTCTTGTTAAAGTTATCCAGCGTATTGGCGAAATCCTGCTCTGCATCATTAAGGCGATTCAGGGGAAGAAAATGAATGCCCTCGATCTGATTTCTGGGATGAGTATTCAAAGCCACTCTTAACAATGGGCAAGGGTAATTCTCGAAAATAAAACGCGCAATCCGTTCCAGACCTTTTTCCCGGCATTTGCCAAAGTAAATATTCAGGTACCAGATATCATCCTTGATGTCATTCTTCTGTATCCATTGATAACAAAAGGGCTTGCAGACTACGGTCCATCCGCACCCCCGTTCCAGCCTCCATTTTGTTGATGATATCAACATCCGGAATGACTTTCTGTCCTCTCGTTTGGGCTAGCAGCGAACAGTAATACCCTTCAGAGTTATAGCTGTAATCATTGCTAAGATTAATAACTAACTTCCGGTCTTTCTCCACCGGCTTGTTTTTTTAGATAGTCGGAAACAGTCAGGACACTACTTGTCTCATAATACGGTTTCCAGTCATCCAGATTATCCAACAGGATTAACACATTATTCATAATGGTTAAAAAATTAAACCTACAAGAGGATATTAAGTAAATTGGGCGCAAATATAGACATATTATTCACTCCACATCACGCAATAGACCAAATTATTTTTGCAGTAAAAATCAGATAGGAAAAAAGAGGATTATTCGTATCTCATGGAGCTTTGCCGGATTGATCTTAGTGATTAAAAAAGAGGGCCAATCAACATCAATACAGAAGCAAACAAAGTACCCAAATTAATCAAGATAAAAAGTAAAACATTAAAAGATACCGGGACAGTATCTACATAATAAGTCTCCGGATCAAGTTTGAAAAGTCCGAATTGAGATTGAAGAATACAGAATGCCAAACCAATGGCATTGCCCCAGAGCATGCCTTTGCCAATCAGAAAGACTGCAAACCAAAGAAAGGTTCTGCGAATCGTGAAATTATTGGCTCCCAATGCTTTTAAAATCCCAATCATATTGGTGCGTTCGATGATAATAATCAGTAAACCGGAAATCATGGTGAAGCCGGCAACTCCTATCATCAAAATCAGAATCACCCATACGTTCAAATCCAATAAATCAAGCCAAGCAAAGATTTGAGGATTCAGTTGTTCGATGTTACGCACATAATACACACCTCCCAACTCATCTTGCCTGTTGTCAATATCAGTTGCGATCTCATAGGTTATATCTTCCAGTCTATCATAATCTTTCACCTGTAATTCCACACCGGTCACCTGTTCCGGTTGCCAACCGTTCAAACGATTCACCAGATTAAGATCCGTCAGTAAAAAAAGAGGTTGTCGTATTCGGAGAAATTCGTCTGATAAATTCCGGCAATCGTCAGGCGACGAGCGCGAATATCATCCTGTATATAATAGGTATATATCTTATCTCCCAGTTTCAACTTCATTTTAGTTGCCAACGCTTTCGAGATAAGTACTTGATTGGTAGAAACTGAATCACTGAAAACAGGAATCTCCCCTTCTACCAAATACTCTTTTTATAAAATGGGGGTCAAACTCCGGACCTACCCCTTTTAACACCATTCCTTGAAAAGCGTCATCGGTCTTAATCATACCCGGTTTGGTGGAGAAACGCTGCACATGGCTTATCTCCGGATAATCAGCAAGAGCAGTCATCATACTGCCTCCTACCACAATGGGATGGGTTTCGTAAGAACTGACCGCATCCAAATTAGTTATCTGGATATGCGACCCGAATCCTATAACTTTATTTCTCACTTCACTTTTAAACCCGATGACTACCGCCACTGCAATAATCATTACTAGGCCAAACCAATAGCAATACCCGCCATGGCAATGAGGACCGCAGGACGTGACACCTGCTTTCCGCCATCGCTTTCACGATAGATACGCCGGGCTATGAAAAGTGATAAAGACATTTGTTTAAGTATTAGGTATTAAGTATTAAGTGTAGCAGCAACAAACACCCCAGAAACTACGGTTAATACTTAATACTAGAATTTATTCCGTTCTTCCCGGATACACTTCCAAAGCCTTCTGCAAGACAAAAAGTGCACGGGTTAAATCTTCTTTTTTCAATACGTAAGCAATACGAACCTCGTTGATTCCAGATCCCGGAGTGGTATAGAAACCGGAAGCCGGAGCCATGAATACAGTCTGACCTTCATACTCAAAATCAGAAAGACACCATGCGCAGAACTTATCGGAGTCATCTACCGGAAGTTTTACCACTGTATAGAAAAAGCTCCCATCGGAATGGGCGAATAAACGCCGGGAATACGGTTCAAACCGTCAATCAAACATTTTACGACGTTCTACATACTCATCATACGTTTCGCGTGAATATTCTTCCGGAGCGTCCAAAAGAAGGCTTCTGCAGCAATCTGTCCAATCAACGGAGGACTCAAACGAGCCTGACAGAACTTCATAACAGCATCGCGTATCTCCTTGTTTTTGGTAATCAACGCACCAATGCGGATACCACATTCGGAATATCGTTTGGATACCGAATCAATCAGTACCACATTATTTTCAATACCTTCCAGATGGCAGGCAGAAATATAAGGAGAACCGGTATATATGAACTCACGATATACTTCATCAGAGAAAAGGAATAAATCGTACTTCTTTACCAAGTCACGAATCTGATTCATTTCACGACGTGTATACAAATAACCGGTAGGATTGTTTGGGTTACAAATAAGAATCGCTTTCGTACGTTCATTAATCAGTTCTTCAAACTTCTCTACTTTCGGAAGAGAAAAAACCTTCTTCAATGGTCGTAGCAATAGTACGAATCTTAGCCCCGGCAGAGATTGCAAATGCCATATAGTTAGCGTATGCAGGTTCGGAACGATAATTTCATCTCCCGGATTCAGGCAGGAAAGGAAGGAAAAAAGCACGGCTTCCGAACCTCCTGATGTAATGATTATATCATCTGCTGTAAGGTTGATATTGAACTTTGCATAATATCCCACTAATTTTTCGCGATAGCTACGATAACCTGCACTGGGGCTATATTCCAGCACTTTACGATCAATATTGCGTATCGCGTCAATCGCGGCCTGAGGAGTGGGCAGATCAGGCTGTCCGATGTTCAGGTGAAACACATGGACTCCGCGTTGCTTGGCAGCGTCTGCCAAAGGAGCCAGTTTTCTGATAGGAGATGCAGGCATCTCGTTTCCGCGAATGGATATGGTTGGCATAATTTTAACTACAAATTACTAATTACTATTTACTTTTTTCTACTTGGAGGCTGCAAATGTACGCAATAATTTGAATACAGAGACATAAAAACTTTAAAAACAACCTTAGCAAGGTTAAAATCGTTATGGTAAATTGAAAAAAAAAGCTATACATTTGTCATACGGAAAACTTAAAAACAATATCATAATGACCATACACCTTATCTCATTCGCTTCAATACTTCACAAACAAGTCTCGCTACGTAGCTCGCACGAAGCTATTTTGAGCGAGATTGAAAAATATTATACTGTAAAGTTCGTCGACCATCAAGATATGGACAAACTTAGTAGTGACGATTTCAAAATCATTTTCGTCGCTACCGGTGGGGTGGAAAGACTGGTCATACAGCATTTCGAAAACCTCCCTCGCCCCGCCATTTTACTGGCAGACGGCATGCAGAATTCTCTTGCTGCCGCACTGGAAATTTCCACCTGGTTACGGGGACGCGGAATGAAAAGTGAAATTCTGCACGGTGAATTACCGGCTATCATCTTACGTATCCATACACTTTATAATAATTTCCAGGCACAACGTTCCTTGTTCGGCAAACGTATCGGAGTCATTGGAAGTCCTTCTTCCTGGTTAGTTGCCAGTAACGTAGACTACTTGTTGGCAAAACGTCGTTGGGGAATCGAATATGTAGATATTCCATTGGAACGGATTTATGAACAATTTAAACACATTACGGATGACCAAGTCGGAGCATCATGCGCAGGCAGCATCCAAAGGCTCTTGCCTGCCGCGAAGGAACTCCCGAAGATTTAATCAAAGCGATGCGATTATACCGGGCAATCAAAAGGTCTGTCAGGAAGAAAATCTGGAAGCGCTGACATTAAGCTGCTTTAAACTGATTGAACAAATCGACACTACCGGATGCGTGGCATTATCTTTATTGAATGATGACGGGATAATAGCAGGTTGTGAAGGAGATCTTCAATCTGTATTTACGCTATTAGCAGTTAAAAGCACTTACGGGTAAAGACGGATTTATGGCAAATCCTTCCATGATTAATTCCCGTACGAATGAACTGATATTAGCACACTGCACCATAGGACTCAAACAAACGGAGAGATATATTATCCGCAATCACTTTGAAACAGAAAAGGAATTGCCATACAAAGGGCTACTTCCGACGGGGGATGTAACGATCATAAAATGCGGCGGTGAATGTCTGGATGAATATTACTTGTCTACAGGAACATTGACTGAAAACACTAATTATATTAATATGTGCCGTACACAAGTGCGCATCCGCATGAATACTCCGGCCGAATACTTCTTAAAGAATCCACTGGGAAATCATCATATTATGCTTCATGGTAACTATGAAGATACGTTGAACGAGTTTTTCCAGGCAAATGCTTGCAAGAGGATGGAATAAAGGCATCTATAAAAAACGAAAGATTTATGATAGGAGAAATTACATGTGCTATAAATAGAGTTGAAGAGCAAATAGAGCAGGCTCTTTGACGAAAAAAGAGGAGTTTATCATGGCCTATGAAGATGCGCTACCTAGAACTATGTATCTGAAGAAGTTGACTGAAATTGATTCACGAAATAGACGAGCTAAAGAAAACGTTGATTTCGTTGAATGAAAGAGAAACAAGAGATCCTGGATATGGAATAACTTATCCTATGGGAATATCTTCCCATTTCCCCCATGCCATTCTACCACCGAAGTAAAACCTGCTTTCTTCAAAGCGGCTAACCCTTCGAAGCGGGCATTGTTTATTCTTTCAGGGTAGTGCGCATCACTATTCACCTGTACCCGAATACCCAATTCTTTCAGGAAAGGGAAATAACGTTCATTCGGATAGAATGTACCCAGGCTCATGATAAGACTTGGTATTGATTTCCACCATATAACCACGTGCGGCAATCACCGCGAAGTAATCGCGGACCAACGTGTCATACCATGCTTCATCAAGCAAACCCGGACGATAACAGGAAGCGTTATAATGCATCTTGTCAGCATGGCCGAGCAATATCAAATCCTCCCAGGCTCTACCATACGGAGCAGGTTCTTATAATAAAGGTGGACAACAGAATCCAAGTCACCATCGAAGTGCCTGTCTACCAATTGACGGAAAAGATCTGCCGGGGGTATCAATATCTACGATTTTCCCTTCTGGAGAATACAACATATGCACAGAACCTATCCGGTAGTCAAGTGGTAGTTTTTTGAAAACAAGGCAAAGAGGGATTGTTTTCTTCATTCAGGTAGTCAATTTCGAGACCGATGGCAAGCTCTATCTTACCTGCATATTTCTTTTTCAGACGAGAGAATTCGGAAAGGTAATCTTCCATTCTATCCCACTCCATCGTCCATGCGGTAGAAAATGGTAGTGGAGCATGAGAAGAAATGCCATAAGAAGTAAACCCTTCGCTGATAGCAAAACGAATAAAATCGTCCATATTGGCTCGTCCGTCGCAATACAGGCAGTGGCTATGATAATTGGTTAGGTTTGTCATACTAGGTTATATTGTCTGGGGGTATATTATCATTATTTGGTTATCCGGGAATATAATAAACTATACTTGTGCCATCGAAGTGGCACAAAGGTGCCAATATAGTGGCACGAATCAGCCTTCTATTTCGCTAAGTTCCAACCAACGCATTGTCTTTTCGTCAATCATATCATTGACTTCGGGCAAACGTTTTGACTTTTTCAGTCAATTCGTCAACGGAAAGTGTGCCGCTACAAAGAAGTTCCTCAATTTGTGTTTTTTCAACTTCCAGTTCGGCGATTTCTTTTTCCAGTTGCTCGAATTCACGCTTTTCCTTGAAGGCTCATCTTACGTTTGTCGTTCAGGCGGACACGGGCGGTCTTTTTCTTCCTGCGGCTTCTCCGCTTCTTTCTCTTTTGTTCTTTCGCCTCTTTCCAGTCACGATAATCACTATAATTTCCGGGAAGTCACGGATATCTCCCTGCCCGTTGAATACCATCAGGTGATCTACTACTTTATCCATAAAGTAACGGTCATGGGAAACGACAATCACACAGCCTTTGAAGTTTTGGAGATATTCTTCGAGCACATTCAGCGTGATAATATCGGAGGTCATTGGTAGGCTCGTCCAATACTAGAAAGTTAGGATTACGCATCAGGATGGTACAAAGGTAAAGACGGCGACGCTCTCCCCCACTCAATTTATAGACATAGCTATGCTGGGTTTCAGGAGTAAACAGGAAATGCTGCAGAAATTGAGAAGCAGTCAGCCTTCTTTCCATTGCCCAATTCGATGACTTCGGCAATATCCTGTATCACATCAATCACTTTCATCTGTTCGTCAAACTGAAGTCCGTCCTGCGAATAATAACCGAAACGAACTGTTTCGCCAATATCCACTGTTCCGCTATCAGGCTTGACTTGTCCCATCAATATCTTGATAAAAGTAGATTTTCCGGTTCCGTTATTTCCTACAATTCCCATCTTCTCATAACGAGAGAAGATATAAGAGAAATCATCCAGAATCTTCAGATCTCCGAAACTCTTGAAAAGATGGTCGGCTTCGAATATCTTGCTTCCGATATACGATGCTTTCACTTCCAGGCTCTTTACATTATCAGTATTAAAACGCTGCTTCGCAACCTTTTCCAATTCGTAGAAAGCATCTTCCCGGTAACGAGCCTTATGTCCGCGTGCCTGCGGCATCCGGCGCATCCAGTCGAGTTCTGTACGATACAGATTATTGGCACGCTCTATTTCCACGCTCTTAGATTCAATACGTTCCTGACGCTTTTCGAGATAATAGCTGTAGTTACCTATATATTGGTAGATTTGTTGATTGTCTATTTCGATAATCTCGGAGCAAACACGATCAAGGAAGTAACGGTCGTGAGTCACCATCAGCAGGCTAAGGTTGGTACGACGCAGGTAATCTTCCAACCATTCGGTCATATCCAAGTCCAGATGGTTGGTCGGCTCATCAAGGATTAACAGGTCCGGTTCGGTAATCAAAGCATTTGCCAAAGCAACACGCTTCAGCCTGTCCGCCGGACAGTTGCTTCACTTTCTGATCGAAATTACGGATTTTAAGTTGTGAAAGGATTTGCGTTTGGCTTTCTGTTCATACTCCCAAGCTTTCTCCTGATCCATACGTGCCAAGAGGTTTTCCAATCCCGGATGACCTTCGGTTTCCATGCAGCGTTCGTACTCCTTTATCAATTCCACCGTGCTGTTACCATGATGGAAACAGGCTTCGAGCACTGTCAGTTCTTCGGGATATTGCGGATCCTGTTCCAGGTAATCCACCCGAAGATCACGACGAAAACAATATTACCGCTATCATAACCTTCCTTTCCGGCAATGATATTCAGTAAGGTAGTCTTTCCACTACCGTTCTTTGCTATTAATCCTACCCGCTGACCTTCGGCAATGCCCAAAGATACATTTTAACAAAAAGAACCAAGTCACCGAAAGACTTGGTCAGGTTATCTATCTGTAAATAAGGTACTGCCATTTTAATCCAAACACTTCTTATATTCTTCTAGCGCATTTGCAAGTTTCTCTCCGCCTTTACTTTACTCCAAACGAGCGTTTCATCGGGTCGATCGATGGTCCGATCTTTATATTGGAGAACAGGAGCTTCCCCGGTTGCCGTCAATCAATGTCTTCCATTCCATACCGTCCACTTCATTTGCCAGAATTGCACAAACAGTGATACCAATAGCCAACCATTCCTCTTTTTTTTTTCAAACCAATCTTACCGCTGTCAATCACTTGTTGAAGTTTCTCCAAGTCCTCTTCTATTCCTTGAAAATCCTTTCTTCAATTCCTGCTTCACGGTAGATACCGTCCATTCATATCCTTCATTAATCTGATAGATTTCGGAAAGGCGGACGGGAATCAACTCGGCCGGATACTTCTGCCCTTCTTTACGTACCTCCAAAGTAGCGATTACATCTTCCGCCTCCTTCACAACTCCACCTTTAGGCACGGTGAAAGAACATTCAAAAGCAATATCGTCAACGCCTGTAATCCACAAATGGGAAGTATAATAAGTTCCCTCCTCCTGAAACATTTCTTTACTATACGCACATTCCCACGTTTCCGACTTTCACCAATGAAGCCGAATCGTTCTCTTTCAGTTCCTGCCGGATGGCATCTTTGCCATAACCGGCTTTTCCTTTAAATGCGGATATACGAAAATTCCCCGTCCATACATCGGGATTATAGAAAAGAAAAGAGCCTTCGCCATCTTCAAACTCATTCCAGTCTGATGGATAGTTCATAGAAAACCATGCTCCGGGAGAGATAAATTTCTTGCCTTGCATCCTTTTACTTTAAAATGATTACTTGGCAAAAGTACGAATTAAATACGAATTACAAAACATCATTTCCCTATTGGCTGTATTTTCCTCCGCACATCTTTAGAAATCTCCAGAAACATATAATTCAATTTCCCGGAATGAATACCTTCTTCGTTCTCCTTATACTTCTTATTAGCATATTGCTTCGATTTCTCGAAAGTCAATAGCGACATTTCATTCTGCGACTTGCCTACCATTGTGGAGTCCAAAGCTGTTCATCCGGGAAAAAGTCATCCAGATCGACATCACCAATCATTGTTGTTTCTAGGAAGTTCTTATCAGTATGTGAATTATCGGTATAATACCCCACAAACATGTGCCCCGGCGTACGTACCAGAATAGGATCGATATTAATAGCCCGAAGTAATGAGGCAAACAATACACTCCCATCCACACAGTTTATCTGCGAAGACTCCAATGCATCATCAAACGTGCGAACCCGCTGCGAGAAAACAACATTACTCGAAAGGCTGGTGTTGGAAACAGAACTGTAACGGAATTTGCGTTTCTGCAATATATTCCAGAGAGCATACACCTGCTTGTCCACCGCCCCTTTAGCCTTACTCTGATAGCCGAAGAAGCGATTGACAATACGAGTATTCAGTGCTTCGCGAAGCAACTGGTCAATCATAGGATTCTCTTCATTGACATAGGCAGCAAAGAAAATACTTGTATCATGGAATTTGGTTCCATTCGATACATACCCCAACAGACATTCATTGATACTGCGCACAGAGAAATGTACGCACCCGTTGCCCCAGATCTTTTCCATTCATCTCGACAGTAATAGCCACACTTACCGGTTCTGCCTGCACCTCATTTTTCAGAGCCTTCATAGTTCCAGATGATATCAGGATAAATCGTATATTCCGTTCGAGGCTTGTTTAGTACAAATTCCGACACCGAACGGGAGAAAAAAGGCGTTTCAGCCACTTCAATCCGTACCCGGCTATAGGCTGTCTTCGACTTCACCCGAACAGCAATACACGATTTCGGATTCCCCAAATAATTAGAATCCGACGGAACAATCACCTGCGCATCAGTAGTGGCAACAGACAAAATCGCTGAAGGAAATATATTTCCGCCCAGATCATCCACAATTTCAAAACCGGAATTGAATGAAGTATATTTAAACACAGACATACCGCCAAGGAGAATTAACAGTACCACCACCGATCCTATTATTTCCTTCCGATGCCGTTTTAAGTCAATTTTTTATCATTATTTGTAGTTTCTATAATCAAACGTTTCTATTTTATCTCGCTAACAAAGATAACAAATAGTGAGCGGTTTTTCCTCTTACAATCAACAAAAACTTCCATATTCCTCATCAATTCTCGGAATTCCCGGAATGTAACACGATTGTAACGTCTGTTTCATCTGCCCGTAACAAAGTCTCCTCATCTTTGCAAAGGATAAAATAAAAACGTAACTTTGTCATATCACATTAATACATACATCTTATGAACGATTACCGTATTCTAGTTGTCGACGATGAAGAAGACCTCTGTGAGATTCTGAAATTCAATCTTGAAAACGAAGGTTATGAAGTTGATACTGCAAACTCTGCTGAAGAAGCAATGAAGATGGACATCAGCAGCTATCACTTGATTCTTCTCGATGTGATGATGGGGGAAATCTCCGGATTCAAAATGGCGAACATGCTGAAAAAGGACAAGAAAACGGCTAAAAGTGCCTATTATCTTTATCACAGCAAAAGATACCGAAAACGATACTTTGTGACCGGATTCAACCTGGGAGCAGACGATTATATTCAAAACCTTTCTCGCTGCGTGAAGTCATCGCCCGTGTGAAAGCCGTATTAAGACGCACAGTGACAACGGAAACGGAAAGAGTCCCCGAACGTCTTACTTATCAGTCGCTCGTTATTGACATCACAAAGAAAAAAGTAAGTATCGACGATGAAGAAGTGCCATTGACCAAAAAAAAAGAATTTGAGATCTTGCTTCTGCTGGTACAGAATAAAGGACGTGTATTTTCCCGTGAAGACATCCCCCGCATCTGGAGTGACGAAGTGTACGTGCTCGACCGTACTATCGACGTAAACATCACCCGTCTACGTAAAAGATTGGGGTATACGGCAAATGCATTGTCACCCGTCTCGGATATGGATACTGTTTTGAAATTTGAATAAATAATTATGCCGAATTAAATAGTTATTATGAACCTGCCTGTAACTCAAAAGCATTTTCTTTCTTTTAGCCGAAAACTTTTCCTTTCGGTTATTTCACTATTCCTGGTATTTGCCATTTGTTTTATTGCGTACCAGTATCAACGTGAACGGGAATATAAAATAGAACTGCTAAACACCAAACTGCAAGATTACAACAGCAGGCTCTACGAACAACTGGAGAATCAACCTCTTGACAGTGAAATCATCGACGGTTATATCAATAACCATATCCTGGAAGACTTGCGTGTAACCCTTTATTGATGCTCAAGGAAATGTTGTTTACGACAGCTATCCAAGTCATAATAACCAGATGGAGAACCACCTGAACCGTCCGGAAGTACAGAAAGCCATAAAACATGGCAACGGATATGACGTACGGCGTACTTCCGAGACGACCGGTGTCCCCTATTTTTATTCGGCTACACGTTACAAAGATTATATTGTCCGTTCGGCTCTACCTTATAATGTCAGCCTCATCAACAATCTGAAAGCCGATTCACATTATTTATGGTTTACCGTAATCGTGACCTTATTATTAATGATGATTATCTTCTACAAATTCACCAACAAACTGGGGACTTCCATCAGCCAGGCTCCGTGAATTTGCGATGCGTGCCGACCGGAATGAACCTATTGAAATGGCTATGCAATCAGCTTTTCCACATAACGAACTGGGGGAAATATCCCAACATATCATACAGATATACAAGCGGCTGCACGAGACCAAAGAAGCTCTCTCTACATTGAACGTGAAAAGCTAATCACCCACCTTCAAATCTCACACGAAGGACTGGGAGTATTTACAAAAGACAAAAAAGGAGATTCTGGTCAACAACCTCTTTACCCAATACAGTAATCCGATTTCAGACTGCAACCTGGAAACTACGGAAGAAGTCTTTGCTATCAGCGAACTGCAAGAGATCATTCATTTTATCAATAAGAATCAGCAAGAACGTTCGAGAGGAAAAGGTGAAAAACGAATGTCTGTCACCATCAATAAGAATGGACGGACATTTATCGTAGAATGTATCATCTTCCAGGATGCCAGGCTTCGAGATTTCCATCAACGACGTTACCCAGGAAGAAGAACAGGTTAGACTCAAACGCCAACTGACCCAGAATATCGCCCATGAGTTGAAAACTCCCGTCAGCAGTACCCAAGGGTATTTGGAAACCATTGTCAGCAATGAAAATATTCCACGCGAGAAGATCAACGTATTCCTCGAACGTTGTTATGCACAAAGCAACCGTTTAAGTCGGTTATTACGCGACATCTCCGTACTCACCCGCATGGATGAAGCCGCCAGCATGATCGACATGGAACGGGTAGACATCAGTGTGTTGGTAGGTAACATCATCAACGAAGTATCGTTGGAGCTTGACGAAAAACATATTACAGTCGTCACCTCCTTAAAGAAGAGTATACAAATCAAAGGAAATTACTCACTACTTTATTCCATCTTCCGTAATCTAATGGACAATGCCATCGCATACGCCGGAAGTAATATCAGATCAATATCAACTGTTTCCGTGAAGATGAGAAATTTCTACTATTTCAGGCTTTGCCGACACAGGTATTGGAGTATCTCCCGAACATCTGAATCGTCTCTTCGAACGTTTCTACCGGGTAGACAAAGGTCGTTCACGGAAAGTAGGTGGAACAGGACTGGGACTAGCTATTGTGAAGAACGCCGTCATCATCCACGGTGGCAGCATCTCCGCCAAGAACAATCAGGGAGGCGGGCTGGAATTTGTATTTACATTGGCAAAGGAGAAGTAAAATCAGGAGTTATCCTGCAAAACTTGTCTAATCAAAAAAACTAACAGAAGAGAACGCAGCAAAAAAATATAAAAGGAAGAAAAAATTCTTTGAATAAAGTAGAAAGGACATTATCTTTGTCACCAATGTAATCTACATAAATTCAATGTAATAATTGTTAGTTATGAAAACAAACATCCATATTCTTCCAGCTATATGCATCCTTTGCCTTTGTGCCTGCAAAAGCGGCAACGCTTCCAGTCTGAACAAAAATGATGTAATACAAGACACCATTAAAACCTTTTACATTGCCTGCCATCCCCCCAATGATGACAGCCCCGGAACAACGGGCAGACTTTCTGGTAAAACACTATTGGGATAACGTCAACTTCGCCGACACTAATTACATCCACCACCCCCGAAGTGACCGAACAAGCTTGGGCGGATTATTGTGACATACTGAATCACGTCCCGTTGGAAACTGCACAAGAAGCCATGCGGAAAACAATCGAACAAACGAATGTAGACAAAAAAGTATTCACCTACATCACCGACCTGGCGGATAAATATTTATACGACCCCAACTCCCCCATGCGTAACGAAGAATTCTATATTCCCGTATTAGACGCCATGTTAGCTTCTCCCTTGTTAGAGGAAATTGAGAAAGTACGTCCTAAAGCCCGCCGGGAATTAGCACAGAAAAACCGTATCGGAACCAAAGCCCTGAACTTCAGCTACACATTAGCTTCCGGCGCACAAGGCTCCCTCTATCAACAGCAAGCCGACTATATCCTCCTATTCATCAACAACCCCGGCTGTCATGCCTGCACAGAAACAATAGATGCCCTGAAAAACGCACCTATCATCAACCGACTTTTGGGACAAAAAGAAACTAACAGTCCCTCTATATCTACCCTGACGAAGAGTTGGACGAATGGAGAAAACACCTGAATGAATTCCCCCAAAGAATGGATCAACGGATATGACAAGAAATTTGCCATCAAAGAACAACAACTATATGATTTGAAGGCTATCCCCACCCTCTACCTTTTAAACAAAGAAAAGACCGTGCTCCTAAAAAAGACGCCACCGCACAAGCTATCGAAGAATACTTAACTAATGTTGAACTAGAGTAAAACGATACAAAAATGAGGGTGTTCGGAGAGTGCTGTACAAAGCGCTGAAACGCCTACCAGTAAAGGGGAAAAGCCAATGAAAACCAGTAGAGTAGAGAAGAGTAAAGAAGAGTAAGTAAAAAAAGTATTATTTCTGTTATAAACAACAGCAATAATACTGGGCAGAGAAGATGGCTTTGGATGCTGCCGTTGTCGGTTCGGATCACTTCGTCGGTACCGTTTCTGTTCCCGTGTCCCTCATGAACTGTTCGTCCGGCAGATGACCGACTTTTGTCTGGTAGGTTGTTGATGCTCGCCCGGTAGGTAACGGACATTCACACGGTAGGTAACGTACGTTTGTACGTTAGGTAATTTCTATATTATTTCACGGGCTACCGTTTCAATACTTGTTTGCTAAAGTATCATTTGCTTCAAAACCGCCTCTAAAAATCCGCTAATTTGGTAAATTTTGTAATAAGTGACAGTCTCATTTACAAAAAATACAGAAAATATCGAAGAAAACAAGTTGGTTCTTTCTCTTTCGTATCAGGACGAAAGAAAAAAGAATATCCCCCAACTTGGAAAAACAAATAAACTCCCTATCTTTGTCCCGCATTGGTTTGCGACTCCCTTACGGGGGAAGCAATTAAAAAGGGAATCAGGTGTAAATCCTGAACAGTCCCGCTGCTGTAAGTTCCATGCATGTTACAAGCAATTCACTCATTGCCACTGGAGAATAATCTGGGAAGGCGTTTGTAACAGGAATAAGTCAGAAGACCTACCATGCAATTATGTTTCACTGCTTTCGAGGAAAAAGCGTTGAGTCTAATGAACCGGACAAGTCGTCTATCATTTCATTCATCACTCTAATTCAGAGAAAGTGTGTTAAAACGAATAAACTCTGCCAAGTTTATTTATGCGTGTCCGGTCGAAGGGATTTCGCCCGGACACTTTTAAATAGCAACAGACTGAAATAAGGAATAAATGAAAGAGAGAACATTTAAGAAAATGATCTTTGCAGTATTCTGCTGCCAATTCTTATCCATACCACTTTTTGCACAACAGCAAAAGGTAGATACGACACATACATATTCTATTCCTGAAATAACAGTATCAGATATCTATCAGACTCGCGAAGTACGTTCTACCGCTCCCCTGCAAGTTATTCTCCAAAGACGCCCTGAAAAACCTGCACGCCCTGCAAGTATCCGACGCAGTGAAACACTTTGCCGGAGTGACCGTAAAAGACTACGGAGGTATTGGCGGACTAAAAACAGTATCCATACGAAGCCTGGGAGCACAACATACCGCTGTTGGCTATGACGGGATCACCCTAACCGATTGCCAAACGGGACAAATCGACATCGGGCGTTTCTCGCTTGATAATGTTGACCAACTCTCTTTAAGCAATGGTCAAAGTGACAACATTTTCCAGCCCGCCCGCTTCTTTGCAGCAGCAGGTATCTTGAATATCCAGACACTCACTCCCCCGCTTTGAGAAAGAAAAAACAACCAATATAAGTGCATCTTTCAAAACCGGTTCATGGGGGCTGGTCAATCCCTCCATACTATTAGAACAACAATTAAACTCCAAATGGACGGTATCAGCCAATGGTGAATGGATGTCTTCCGATGGACATTATCCATATACTCTACACTATGGAGATGCAAAAAGAAGATCTGACCTCTCGTGAAAAGCGAAAGAATACAGACGTGCAGACTTTTCGTGCTGAAGCGGGACTTTTTATGGCATTTTTTCTGATAAAGAACAGTACCGACTTAAAGCATATTATTTTCAGTCTTCCAGAGGACTACCCAAAGCCACCACTCTTTACAATGACCATTCTCTACAACAATTGTGGGATAAAAATACATTTGTACAAAGCCAATACAAAAAAGAATTCAGCCGCCAATGGGTATTCCAATCTTCTGCCAAATGGAACTGGAGTTATCAGCGTTATCTGGACCTAGACACTCCAAATTCTAAAGGTAAGACAGAAAACAGTTATTATCAACAAGAGTATTACCTCTCTGCTTCTGTCCTCTACCGGATGTTGGACAATCTTTCATTCTCTCTTTCTACAGATGGAAGCATCAATACAATGAATGCTAATCTTAATGAGTTTGCACAACCTACACGTTATTCATGGTTGACAGGCTTTTTGCGGGGAAGTACATGAATGATTGGCTAACAATCTCTGCATCGCCTTTAGCAACAATTATCAACGAGGATGTAAAAAGAAGGGGGTAGTGCCGGCAACCATCGTAAATTAACACCGTATATAAGTGCTTCATTCAAACCATTTTATCACGAAGAATTCCGTATTCGCTTCTTTTTATAAAGACATTTTCCGTTTACCTAGTTTCAATGATTTATATTATCAGGAAGTGGGAAACACTAAATTAAGACCGGAAAACGCACGACAATACAACGTAGGTCTGACATATAGCAAAAACGTATGTCCGTTCTTACCTTTATTTATCTGCCACAATCGATGCATATTACAACAAGGTGACAGATAAAATCATCGCCTACCCAACTAAGAATCTTGCCGTATGGAGTATGAGAAATTTGGGTGAGGTTGAAATCAAAGGAATTGACGCCACGGGTAGTTTATCTCTTCAGCCCTGGGAAAGAATCCGTATTAATCTCTCCAGTAATTATACCTACCTACCAACAAAGTTTTGGATATAACTAATTCTGACCCCACTACCGAAGCAGGGAGGACTTACAAACATCAGATAGCTTATACTCCTCGTGTATCCGGTTCGGGACAAGCCGGCATCGAAACACCGTGGATCAACTTTTCGTATTCATTCCTCTTTCTCTGGGAAACGGTATGTGCAGAATGAAAATATAGCCGAGAATAGTATGGAGGGTTATAGCGATCATAGTATTTCAATAAGTCGCAGTTTTCACATTCTAAAAACTCATACTTCAGTCAGTGTAGAAGTACTAAACATAGCCAACAAAAACTATGAGATTGTGAAAAACTTCCCCATGCCAGGGGCGCTCCGTCAGAGCAACTTTAAATATAAGATATTAAGAATAAAAGCAGGTAAATTATGAATATAAGAACAAAAATATTATATATATATCAAACACTATTTTGCGCATTCCTGTCACTCTTCGTAGCTTGCGATGACTTAGAAGACAAGTCGACTTCAACAACCATAGATGGTAATATTACAGAAACCAGAACAGCCGAAATATACATATTAAGTGAGGGTTTGTTCAACTTGAACAATAGTTCATTAGCTAAATATTCATTCAAAAGCAACAAACTAGTCAAAAAACTATTTTAAAGACTTGAATAAGCGTGGGCTAGGTGATACAGCCAACGACATTGCACTCTACGGAAGTAAACTGTATATTGTAGTGAATGTATCAAGTACCATTGAAGTGATTGACTTCCAAACAGGTATATCGATCAAACAAATCCCCATGTTTACGGATAATGGAAGTTCAGACAACCACGCCATATCGCTTTCTATGAAAACAAAGCATATGTATGTTCGTTTGATGGAACAGTAGCACGTATTGATACGACTTCGCTGCAAATAGAAAGTTTCACAAAAGCCGGAAGAAATCCGGAAAACATTTGTGTTAAGAATAAGAAATTGTATGTCTCCAACTCTGGAGGATTAGACTATTCGGAAGGATTAGGGGTAGATAATACAGTCTCCGTTATCGACATCGAATCTTTCACCGAAATAAAAAGATAGAAGTTGGTCCCTAACCCCGGCTGTATTTCACCAGGACCGGACGAAGCGGTCTATGTGGCAACTTATGGAAGCAATATTGCAGACGGAGATTTTAACTTTGTGAAGATTAATAGCCAAACGGACGAAGTAGAACGCATTTATAACGAAAAAGTGATGAACTTTGCCATCGATAATAACAACATAGCCTATCTATATAATTATAATTACAATACCGAAGCATCGTCTATCAAAGTACTAAACTTAAGAACCGGAGAGACGATACGGGAGAATTTCATCACAGATGGAACTAAGATTAGTACTCCATATAGCATTAATGTCAACCCTTATAGTGGTAATGTGTATATCACAGAAGCATATAGCTATACGATAACCGGAGATGTATTATGTTTCAATACAAACGGTCAATTATTATTCAGATTAAACCGTATCGGTCTCAATCCCAACAGTGTCATATTTAGCCAAAAAGCATCGACTGGGGATAGTGACGGAGAAGAATCCGACCCGAATGCCCCCTCTGCTTTTTTTGCCAATAAAGTATTAGACTACAATCCGGCTCCCAGTCAATATATGAATACTGTTACCACTGCTTATAAAGAGAATTATACCGCTGAAGAGGTTAGAAAATATGCAGAAGAACAATTGAAAGATACCGACCTATGCTTGATTAGTCTTGGAGCATATGGTGGTTATATCACAGTAGGATTCGATCATACCGTTCCTAATGTCCCGGGTGAATACGATCTTAAGATATATGGTAACGCATACTATGATATGTTCGGAACATTGACCGGTGCTCTCGGGGAAGCTCTGAACCTGGTATTGTATTAGTGTCCAAAGACACTAATGGAAATGGATTAGCAGATGATGAATGGTATGAACTGGCAGGAAGTGAATATAACTCTCCTGCTACGACCAAAAATTATACAATCACATATTATCGCTTCCATCCTCTCCGAAAGAAGATGTTAAGTGGACTGACAATAAAGGTAATGAAGGATATGTATATCGGAATGATTACCATACAACAAATTCTTATTACCCAGCATGGATAAAGGAAGATCAAATCACATTCCACGGAAGTCGTCTGAAAGATAATACAGTGAATGAACCGCATGAAAATATGCCCGAACATTGGGTGGGTTATTGTTATGCCTGGGGATATGCCGATAATCATCCGAATGGAGAAGAACAATGTAAATTCAAAATAGACTGGGCAGTAGATAAGAACGGAAATCCTGTCGTATTAGATGGAATCGATTTTGTAAGAATCTATACGGCAGTCAACCAAAAAATAGTGGATGGATGGGAGAAATCTCCACAGAGCTACAGCCGTCGAAGATTTACATTTCAAGAAATAGAAAAGAAAATAAACTATGTATAATTTATTAATTCAAGAAAAATGAAGAAAAAAATGAAATTCCCTAATCAGCCAACTTTATTCTGTTGGCATTATTCGCACTGCCATTTGTTTCAACATCATGTAGTGATGACGATGACAATAGCACAAAAGTAGAAATTTCCAGTTTAGGTGTAGAAGATGGAACTACTATAGTAACAGGACAAATTATTCAACTTGAAGGCTCAATTAAGCAACCCACAAGGAGAAGTTCATTACTCATGGTCAACAAGCTGGAAAGGAAGTCTCTACCCAAAGCACTTATACTTTTCAAAGTGATGTCACAGGAACTCACACGATAACGCTAACTGTAACAGCCAACAATGAAGCGCAGGAAAAAGTATTAATATAATAGTCGTTAAACCACCATTCTATGTTATTAATGAAGGTCAAGGCAAAGGTTCTGTTAATAGATACAAACAGGAACAATGGCAATATAATATAGTAGAAGGACTAGGAGTAACTTCAACTGTAGGTATTATCAATAACGGTTATATGTATATCGTTAGTAAAAAAAAGTCCTTTCCTTGTTAAAATGAATTTGGAAAATAACCAAATTGTAAATAAGATAGAAGACGGGTTGGACCAGAATGCACAAGGACAAAACTTTTGCATTGTTAATAATGAAACTGGTATTCTTACAACTAGTAATGGAGCATTCAAAGTTAATTTAAAGCAATTGACATTAGGTGAAAAGTTATCAGGTTTAGATGCAGTTAGTAGCGATAATGAAGATATATATAAAACAGACAAATACATATTTATTAGTAGCAAAAAACACAATTAAAGTATATAATACTAATGATCTTTCCTTTAAACAAGACATAGCCTACCAAATAAAAACAGGATTCGCCCAAACCAAGGATGGCACATTATGGGGCGCAAAATGGCAACAAATTAATTAAAAATCAATGTAGAGACATTAGATTATGAAGAAGTTGAATTACCTAACGGACTTAGTGTTTTTTATAACCAGTGGCCTATACTCCTACAGGATTATGTGCATCTATAACAGAGAATGCATTATATTTAGTACAAATGTTTTGAAGAAGGTTACAGTGTATATGGCAAGAACATTTATAAATATAATGTAGAAACAAAAAATGCTACCCTATTCTTCTCTGCTCCTGCTGCTGATAAATCGGTATATGGAGCAGGTGTTCAAGTCGATCCCAGAAATGGAGATGTATACATTATCTATACAGAAGACGGATGGTCGACACATTATTTAAATACTAATATTTACATAGCAAATGGAGTCACTGGTACTCAAAAAAAAGAAGTAATTGATTATACTGGTACTTATTGGTTCCCATCGACTATAGCCTTTCAATAAACATAGTACTACATTAGAAATCATCCTATAATTTTAAAGAGTCAGATATTCCCAATGGAAGTCCGACTCTTTTCATTTCTCCGTAAGCATCCGATAAAGTACCCGTTTTCTTTGTTATATTTTCATTGCACCTTTGCCTTTGCAATATTGCATGAACTTCTAACATATTTTCATTATGACACAAGAACAATTTAGCTCTTTACAGGAACTGCATCGTTTAAGCGGTCTGAGTCTTGTGAAATTTCTGCAACGTGAACATGTCAGTTACTCCACGTACAATTATTGGAAACGTAAATCTTCCAGTGTTCCCGATCACGAAACATCTGCTCCCCAATCAGTCTTAGCTCCCATCAGCCTCAAGTCCCCCTGTATTGCTTCCTCCTCTTCCGTTTCCGGAATGACCCTGTTGTTTCCTAATGGCGTCCGCGCCCATTTGGGTGCCGGTATGGAAGAGGCCGCTTCCCGTTTGATTAACCAATACACCTGTTGCCATGTTCTGTCTGAATGATACGATGCGGTATTTTCTCTGCCCCGGCAGGACTGATATGCGCAAAGGGTATCAGTTCCCTCTGCGGTGTGGTACACGAGCGTATGGGCTGCAGTGTCAGGAACGGTGATGTATTCATCTTCATAGGCAGCAGCCGTAAGTTGATGAAGCTTCTCCATGCCGAGGATGGCGGTCTGGTGATGTATGTCAAACGCCTTGAAGCCGGTCATTTCAAGGTTCCCGAATATGATGAGAAGTCGCGCAGCTATCCGATGGAATGGCGCGATCTTGTCATTATGGTGGAAGGAATCCGGGAATCTCCCGGGCAGCGTTTGAGACGTCTGAGGGCGGAACGAAATGTATATACCGTATAAAAATAGATGTCGTATTCCTTGTCTGTCCGGGATATATTTTGTACATTTATAGTGTAATTAAAAGAAACGGATTATGACTCAGGAAGAGATGCTTTCACAGATGAACTCAATGCTGCAGTCCCTGCAGCAGGTGAACGCATCCCAGGCTGAGACCATCATCAGGCTTACCCGGCAGAATGAATCCTTACAGAATCGTCTCAATGAGCTGACGGCTCAAGTCGCATGGCTGAACCGCCAGCTTTTCGGTCACAAGTCAGAGAAACTCCCGTCTCTTGATTCCAGCCAGCCTGACCTGTTCGGTGACTTTCTTCCTGATAATGCGGCTGAACTGGAAAAAGCGCGTGAAGCAGCGGTGCAGACCATCACAAAAGAAACGGTGGAGAGCAAGAAACGGGAACGGAATAACCGCAGGATAATGGAAGGTCTTCCCGTACTTGAAAGGGTAATCATCGAGCCGGAAGACATTGACCTGGAACTGTACAGGAAGATTGGTGAGGAAGTGACCCGTGTGGTGGAACATAAGCCCGGACAACTGTATATAAAGGAGATTGTACGCCCCAAGTATGCCCTTAAAGACAACACTTCACTTCCACCCCTCGGCAGAAAAGGAGTGGAGATAGCAGCCATGCCGCTGTTGCCTATATACAAAGGGATAGCGGGGCCTACACTTTTGGCGGAGATACTCCTGCAGAAATATGAGTATCATCTTCCCTTCTACTGCCAGGTGAAACAGTTGCATCACCTGGGCTTCAAGGCCAGTGAAAGTACCATAGACGGATGGTTCAAGCCTGCGGTTGAACTTCTCAAGCCACTTTACGAGGTACTCAGGCAGGAAATCATGAAATCCGACTACATACAGGGGGATGAAACGACCGTACCTGTACTGGACAAGGCAGGACATCAGACCAACAAGGAATACTTGTGGATGGTCAGGGCAGTAGTCGAACGACTGGTGCTTTTCCATTATGACAAAGGATCACGGTCAGGTACGGTGATAGGGCAACTGGCTAAAGACTTCAAGGGTTATTTCCAATGTGACGGCTTTGAGGGTTACGAATCTGCTTTCAAGGCCAACCCGAACGTGCGCCTTGTTAACTGCATGGCTCATATACGCAGGTATTTTGAGCAGGCACTTGCTGAAAACAGACAGATGGCGGAACATGCCTTAAAAGAAATACAGCTTCTATATCGCATAGAACATGACTGTGACCAGATGCAGAATCTTACAGAAAATGAACGAATGGGAAAACGTCAGGAACTTGCCGGCCCCATTATGGATGCCTTGAAGCTATGGATGGAAACAGAAGGGATAAAATACAGCCCAAACAGCCTGACCGGGAAGGCGATAACCTACGCCTATACCCGCTGGGAGAACATGATGAGGTATCTGCAGGACGGACGTATCCATATTGATAACAATCTGGCTGAAAATGCCATCCGACCAATCACACTGGGTAGAAAGAACTACCTGTTCTGTGGAGACCATCAGGCGGCCGTCAGCATGAGTGTCGTCTGTTCGTTGCTGGCAACGTGCAAAGCGCATAAAGTAAATCCGCGCACGTATCTGAATGACGTTATAGCAAGAATGCCATATATGCAGAAGGCAAATTATGAGGAACTGCTACAAATGTTGCCACACAAATGGAAAGAAAGGAATAAAGAATGATGGAGATACAACCATAGATGGCTGCTTAACTTGAAAGGAGATACAGCCTTTTTTTTATAGTGTACTTTATCGGATGCTTACATTTCTCCACCCACTATATTTTGATTTCCCACTATTTCACAAAAAAGGCATCCGCATCAGCCAAACTTACAAAAAAAGTCATCATATATTTGTTAATCACGCATATTTTAGCTACATTCGTCGTTCAAAAACTATTAAATCTACAACAATGGAATTACCTTTTTGCTGAATCATGGAAAATCAAGATGGTAGAACCCATCCGGAAAAGCACACGTGAAGAGCGTGAGCAATGGATTAAAGAAGCACATTATAATGTCTTTTCAACTCAAATCAGAACAAGTTTATATCGATCTCATCACCGACTCCGGCACCGGAGCGATGAGTGACCGTCAATGGGCGGGAATGATGCTAGGTGATGAAAGCTATGCCGGAGCGACCTCATTCTTCAAGTTGAAAGAGATGATTACGAAACTAACAGGATTTGAATACATCATACCAACCCATCAGGGACGTGCCGCTGAAAATGTTTTTTTCTCTTATTTGGTACATGAAGGAGACATTGTGCCCGGCAACTCACATTTTGACACCACCAAAGGGCACATCGAGGGACGTCATGCCATCGCATTAGACTGCACCGTCAATGCAGCCAAACAAACCCAACTAGAAATACCGTTTAAAGGAAATGTAGACCCTGATAAATTACAGAAAGCCCTCACAGAATACGCTGAACGGTTCCTTTTATCATCGTCACCATCACCAACAATACAGCCGGAGGACAACCCGTCTCCATGCAAAACCTGTACGAAGTACGTGCCATCGCCGACAAATATGGCAAACCTGTACTTTTTCGACTCTGCACGTTTTGCCGAGAATGCCTACTTCATCAAAATGCGCGAAGAAGGTTACCGAGACAAAACGATCAAAGAAATCACACGGGAAATGTTCTCTCTTGCCGATGGCATGACAATGAGTGCCAAGAAAGACGGTATCGTAAATATGGGAGGCTTTATTGCCACCCGTCGTAAAGAATGGTATGAAGGAGCAAAAGGCTTCTGTGTACAATATGAGGGATATCTTACGTACGGAGGAATGAACGGACGGGATATGAACGCCCTCGCCATCGGACTGGACGAAAACACCGAATTCGACAACCTCGAAACACGTATCAAACAAGTGGAATACCTGGCAAAGAAACTGGATGAATACGGAATCCCTTACCAACGCCCAGCCGGAGGACACGCCATCTTCATTGATGCGCCTAAAGTGCTGACACATGTTCCTCGAGAAGAATTCCCGGCACAGACGCTAACTATAGAGGCTCTACCTGGAAGCCGGTATCCGTGGATGTGAAATCGGTTATATCCTTGCCGACCGTGATCCGGTGACCCATGAAAATCGCTTTAACTGGCCTTGACCTACTTCGTCTCGCAATCCCCCCGCAGAGTATATACCGACAATCACATGAATGTAATAGCTGCCGCCCTCAAAAATGTATATGAACGCAGAGAAAGCATCACTCATGGAGTACGTATCGCCTGGGAAGCTCCCTTAATGAGACACTTCACAGTTCAATTGGAAAGATTATAAACTTGGAGAATATTTGTTCGCGTAAAACAAAAGTGTTCCCCAAGTGTTTATATTATAATCGAACTTAATACGTAAAAATTATGGCAGAAGATTATAAATAAATAGACAAGGAAGAAAAAACATCGGTATGAATTTCAGATCGATGGCAAAATAGCTGAAATAGACTATATCAAATCAAGCAATGGAGAAATATACCTTGTACATACCGAAGTACCCGCCTCATTAGGCGGCAAGGGAGTAGGCTCACAACTTGCGGAAAAAGCATTGGCAGACATCGAGCGACAAGGTCTACGCCTGGTACCGCTTTGCCCGTTTGTAGCCGGATATATTCACAAACATCCGGAATGGAAGCGAATTGTAATGCGTGGTATTCATATTAAATAAATACATATATGGGAAAAAAATTGAATATACCAATGGTGAACTGACCATTGTGTGGCAGCCTGAATTATGTCAGCACGCCGGAATATGTGTAAAAGATGCTACCCAATGTTTATCATCCCAAAGAAAGACCCTGGGTGCAGATTGAAAATGCGACAACAGAAGAATTAATTGCACAAAATCGGCAAATGTCCGTCAGGAGCATTGAGCTATCGACTTAATAAAAAGAGAAATAACCCAATAGTGAAAGACTTCGCTTGAAAGGCTTTGAATTCATAAAAATGAGATTGCTTCAAAATAAAAAAATGAGGCAGTCTCATTTTTCGTTTTAGAAAGACACTACATTCGGACAATTATAACACACCGAGAAAAGAACCTCACACATTTCCTCGTCCGTTCAATTCAATGTCCACGTCAATACAAAGTCCGGACAAATACGATAACCGACAGAATAAAGTTCTTGCTGCGCCGTAACTAACTCCTGAACCTGAAACGTCCCCTCCTCTTGAGGAATAAAATGCGTCAGCCGGAGTTTACGAAGATCAGCATCCGCATTTTCCATCCGCTTGAAAACAGCTTCCTTTGCCGACCAATGCAATAACAGCCCCCAAGTTATATCTCCCTGATAAGATTCTACTTGCTCGTCAGGACGGACATAGCGGTCGCATACCTTGTGAACCCGTTGGGCATATTGTTCAATGTCAATGCCTACCGGAACCGAAGAAGCAAAAGCATCACCGCCACATAACCTTTCGTATGAGAAATACTGATAAAAAAAAGAATGATCTGTGAGATAAGGTTTCCCCTCGGGAGAGTAACCATTTCCTTATCCTCCTGCAACATGGAATACAACAGAACACGAACCGACAACCATTCCATCTTACGACGTTCGGAGACAAAGCGATTCAATTCCTGCTCACAGAAAGCTCTTCGCGCACCGGGCAAAAGAAGCAATAAAAGCATCCAAAGACTCTTCCATCTTCCAGACAGCCCACTGTATGCCATTCGTCTTATACTGCAGAAACGACGCCATCTTCCATTTCTTTCGGCAGAATTGTAAACTTAACTTTCAATATACGGCGACTATCCATTTCGAGCACTTCAAACTCATAATTGTGATACGTCACTTTCTCATGCAGCGCGGGAATTCACCTTTAATTTCGAGCAACATACCTGCCAATGTATCTGCATCACCCACCACCTTTTCAAATTCGTCTTCGTCTACTTTTGCAATCTTATAGAAATCCGTCAACTGCGTTTTCGCTTCAAATATCCAGGTATGGTCATTCAAAACAACGTATGTACGCTCTTCATCATCGTATTCGTCGTGAATCTCACCTACAATCTCTTCGATAATATCCTCCATCGTTACCAGTCCGGAAGTTCCTCCAAACTCATCCACAACAATAGCAATATGAATCTTATTCGCCTGGAAGTCACGCAGCAAATCATCAATCATCTTCGTCTCCGGCACAAAATAAGCCGGACGAATCAATGACTGCCAACGGAAATTATCCCCCTTATTGACATGAGGCAGAAGGTCTTTAATATACAGCACCCCTTTAATATTGTCCCGTGAACCGGAATAGATAGGAATACGTGAATAAGCATTTTCAATGATACATTGCATCACCTCCTTGAAAGATGTACGGATATCCAGATCGACCATATCCAGACGTTGATGTCATCACCTCCTTCACTGTTTCTCCGCCAAAACGGATAATTCCTTCCAAGATATTATTTTCCTCAGACAGTTCTCCGCTTTATCTGTCAGTTCTAATGCGTGCGACAGTTCATCCACAGAAATATTGTGACTCTTCTTCACAAAATGCTTATTCAGAAAAGTTGTCGAACGCACAAGCACAGTAGCTATCGGACGGAATACCTTTTCCAGAAAGTAAATTCCCGGTGCCGAAAAAAACGGCAAAACCAATGTTTTCTGTGCCGAATAAATCTTAGGCATAATTTCACCGAACAACAACAGGAGGAAGGTCAGGATGACGGTCAGTATCAGGAACTCTGCCAACGGAGAATGGAAAACAAACACATTCATAAAGAAGAAATTGCAGAGCATGATAATGGTCACATTCACAAAATTGTTCGTAATCAATATCGTTGCCAAAGAGACGTTCGGTGTCCCCAAGAAGAGCACTTATTTTATCGTCGGAAGGATGATTGCGCTCATCAATATCATTCCGATCAGAAGGAGATAGCGAGAAAAAAGCTATTTCGGAAGCCGAAGCAAAACCGGAAGCAAGCAGGAGCACACCTGCCAGCGCTATGGCAATAATAGCAGAGATAGAAGGAGTGTTTACGGTAATACCGTTGAAAATGTCAGCCAATTGGCTTAAATAACCATCTGAGTCCAAAGAGTTTATATTTTAGTTAAACAAAAGATAATGTGCCAATGAGTTAGAAAAAATCGATTGGCACACTATCACATTATTTAGAACGGCAAATCATCTGCCGGATTATCTTGTACAGGTTGCGCCTGCGACTGCTGCGTTTGTTGCGGCTGGCCGGCAACCGGTTGTTGCTGCTGTCCCATAGCAGGCTGTCCGGAAGCAGAAGCTCCCGCACCCGGGTTGGCTCCTTTCGGAGACAACATTTCCATATTATCCACATAAATTTCGGTGATATAGCGCATAGCACCCGACTGGTCACTGTAAGAACGCGTTCTTATCTTCCCTTCCAGATACAGCTTGTCACCTTTGTGCACATATTTATCTACAATCTCCGCCAAACGGTTAGATGCAACGATATTATGCCACTCTGTTCTTTCGGGAATCTGGGTTCCATTAGCCAACGTATATCCACGATCCGTCGTAGCCAATGGGAAAGTTGCTACTGCCGAACCTGTATCGAAGTATTTCACCCGAGGATCTTGTCCTACATTTCCTACCAATATCACTCTATTTACTGACATATCTGTATCAAGTTTATGATTCTTAAAATTAAATCTGCTGCCAAAATTAAACAGAATAACAATAGGATGCAAGAATTTTAAGTATTAAAACTTAATACTTGCCATTTAGTGCTTGCAGCAGAGTTTGCACCAGCCTTGAAATAGCGTACTGCTCCAGTTCCTCCACTTTTTATTTTCTGGAAATCACCGAAAGAAGTCAAATTTTCAGATAATGTTACTTCATACAGATTAGCATAAATCACCCGGTGAGACAACACATGCTTCACTTCCCTGCAAACAGAACGCACCACCGGCACTTCCCCGATGCAAAGAATGTACGGAATTCCGGCAAAGCAAGAAACTCTTCCTCCGAAAGAGCCGTCGGAGTCTCTATCAATGGCAATTCGAACAGATTCTTCCAAATATCATTTCCTGTTCGTTTATTTATAAAGGTATACGCGCCCGCACGTACATAAATATAATTGAAGTAACGATTGGTAGTCTTTGTTTTATGCTGTTTCACCGGGAAGCTTTGTCACTAACCCCTTCGAAAGTGCCGAGCAACCGCCTGCCAAGGGACAAAACAAACAGTTGGGCGACTGCGGAGTACACTGAATCGCTCCGAAATCCATTATCCCCTGATTGTAAACAGCCGGATGCTTCTTATCCAACATCTCATCTGCCAATGCTGCAAAAAGTTTCTTTCCTTCCGTCGAATCAATCGGAGTATCTATACCGAAATAACGTGAAAGCACCCGATACACATTACCGTCCACCACAGCGTATGGCATATCGTAAGCAAATGAACAAATAGCCGCCGCCGTACCCCCCCACCCTTTCAGAGCCAGCACTTCCGGATATGTTTTCGGGGAAAACACCATTCATGCTTTTGGCGGCAGCATGAAGATTGCGGGCACGAGAATAGTACCCCAGCCCCTGCCAATACTTCATCACCTCGTCCTCATCCGCAGCAGCCAAAGTCTGCACATCGGGAAAACGCTTGATAAAGCGAAGAAAATAATCATACCCCTGCGCCACCGCGTCTGTTGAAGAATAATCTCCGAAATCCAGATCAGATACGGATCGGCAGACTCCCCAGGGCAGTTCACGTTTATTCTCTTCATACCACTCTACAATCGTTTTCGTAAAACTCGTTCATATCCTCATTCCTAATGTATTATCTAACATTTATCTTGTATATCCTACTCAAAAGGCACACAAAAGTAACTCTTTTTGCTCTAAGAAAACCCTATGCCACTATTTTTTAGAAAAAATGTGCAGAATATATTTTTTTAGCAGACCAAAAAGCTATATATTTGCAGTCCAAAAAATTAGCAAAAACCATAGTAATAATATTTTTTTTTTAAGGAAAAATGACTAAAGCAGATATTGTAAACGAGATTACAAAGAAAACTGGGATTGATAAGACAACCGTTCTTACAACAGTTGAAGCATTCATGGATGCCGTAAAAGATTCGTTGTCTAACGATGAGAATGTATACCTGCGTGGATTTGGTAGTTTCGTGGTGAAGAAAAGAGCACAGAAGACTGCTCGTAACATTTCTAAGAATACTACTATCATCATCCCCGAGCACAACATTCCGGCTTTCAAACCGGCTAAGACATTTACAATTTCAGTAAAAAAATAAATTTAACAAGAGTATTAACCCATAAAATGTGAAGCTATGCCAAGCGGAAAAAGAAAAAAAAAGACATAAAATGTCTACGCACAAGCGTAAAAAAAGACTAAGAAAGAACAGACATAAAAGCAAAAAATAATTTTTAAGTCTGGATCACACAGAAATAAAAAGAACAAACTTGCGAAGCTCGATGTCTTTCAAGTTTGTTCTTTGTTTAAGTTTTAACCCAAAAAATGAACAATTTGTCAAAAAGTTGTTCATAGTAAATGAGATTCAATCAATAATAAGGAAACAAACAGTGACAAGTGAACTAGTAGTTGACGTACAACCCAAAGAGGTCTCTATCGCTCTTCTCGAAGATAAGAGTCTGGTGGAACTTCAAAGCGAAGGGAGAAACATTTCTTTCTCCGTGGGCAATATGTATTTGGGACGTATCAAGAAATTGATGCCCGGTCTGAATGCATGTTTCGTGGACGTCGGTTACGAGAAAGACGCTTTCCTTCATTATCTTGACCTGGGTCCTCAATTTAACTCACTCGAAAAGTTTATAAAGCAGACTTTAAGCGACAAGAAGAAGCTGACTTCTATCAGCAAAGCAACCCTACTTCCCGATCTTGACAAGGACGGAACCGTATCCAACACACTCAAGGTGGGACAAGAAGTAGTGGTGCAAATCGTGAAGGAACCTATCTCCACCAAGGGACCGCGACTGACGTCCGAGATTTCATTTGCCGGACGCTACCTCGTGCTTATCCCTTTCAATGACAAGGTTTCTGTTTCGCAAAAAATTAAATCGAGCGAAGAACGCGCCCGCCTGAAACAGTTGCTGATGAGCATCAAGCCGAAAAAATTTCGGTGTCATCGTCCGCACGGTAGCCGAAGGCAAACGCGTAGCCGAACTCGACGGAGAGCTTAGAGTCCTGGTTAAACATTGGGAAGATGCAATGGCTAAAAGTACAGAAAGCCACCAAGTATCCGACGTTGATTTATGAAGAAACCAGTCGCGCCGTAGGTTTGTTGCGCGACCTCTTCAACCCTTTTTTTTGAGAATATTCACGTCAACGACGAGGCTGTGTACAACGAAATCAAAGACTATGTATCACTGATCGCGCCCGACCGGGGCAAACATCGTGAAACTGTACAAAGGCCAGCTTCCCATTTACGACAATTTCGGTATCACCAAGCAGATTAAATCATCGTTTGGTAAAACAGTCTCTTACAAGAGTGGTGCCTATCTGATTATTGAGCACACTGAGGCGCTTCACGTAGTAGACGTGAACAGCGGTAACCGCACCAAGAATGCCAACGGGCAGGAAGGTAACGCACTCGAAGTAAACCTGGGAGCCGCCGACGAGCTGGCTCGCCAACTGCGATTAAGAGATATGGGTGGTATCATTGTCGTAGACTTCATCGACATGAATGAAGCCGAAAACCGTCAGAAGCTTTATGAACGGATGTGTGCCAATATGCAGAAAGACAGGGCACGGCATAATATTCTGCCGCTCAGCAAATTCGGGCTGATGCAGATTACACGCCAGCGTGTGCGTCCGGCTATGGACGTCAACACGACCGAAATTTGTCCTACCTGCTTCGGAAAAGGCACTATCAAGTCGTCCATTCTCTTTACGGACACTTTGGAGAGTAAAATTGATTATCTGGTCAACAAACTGAAGGTTAAGAAATTCTCGTTACACGTCCATCCGTATGTTGCCGCCTACATCAATCAGGGACTCGTTTCCCTGAAACGGAAATGGCAGATGAAATACGGATTCGGTATCAAGGTTATTCCAAGTCAGAAACTCGCTTTCTTGCAATATGTGTTCTATGATACACATGGAGAAGAAATCGACATGAAGGAAGAAATCGAAATCAAATAGACAGAAAAGGCGGCTCGTGGGAAACGGGTCGCCTTTTGTTTCTATCATTCAATTTATCAATTTCTTCGGTTGTAAGTCCGGTACATTCCGAAATTAGTTCGAGAGAAAGACCTTTGGATTTCATGATACGGGCTGTTACTTTCCTTTTCTTTCTGCATCCCCTTCTTTTCAGCAAAATCCAGCGTATTGAAATAGTCATTGTAGACTTTCCATTCTTCTTCGTACTGTGCTCTTTCCTCCTGGGTCATATTTGCTTTGGAAGCCAGCTTTTCCAGTCGTTCGAAGACGGCTTTTCGTGCCTTAAAAAGGCATTCTGTCAAGTGTATCCATATGCTTTAGTATATAAATCCAGCGTTCAAAATCCGTATTGCATTCATCCTCTTCTTTATTAAAGTTTGGCAATTGATAAAGATTTGCCGAAACTTGTCATTAAAGAGCTTTCCTGTAGCCCGGTCGGATAAGACAACATCTGTCCTTATCGTTGCAGGCATGTCCTTGTCCATTACAAAGTTCATGAAGAACACTCCATATACAGCATCCAACCGGAAATTCCATTGTCCCCTTTTTGGCTTGTTGCGTAATGGCCCTTGAGAGATAGAAAAGAGCACGGTCCTTAAAATAAGGTTGTTCCCGATTCTGCATTTCCACGATAATACGCTCACCTGTATCGGTCATGCAGTAGATATCGTAGATGATCCCTCGTTCATTTTTACTTCCGGCTGTTGTTCGTTGTTGAGGAACTGAATGTCGGTTATCACATGCCTCCTACGAGCAAATCATTTAAGAAGCT
>VOFJ01003575.1_pt1 | contig 35851 bp, 44 predicted proteins | sample 5384081 | NCBI WGS metagenome assembly VOFJ01 (sample SAMN12384729, study PRJNA508395) | human gut metagenome | isolation source: healthy gut I | host: Homo sapiens
GCCTGATCAGAGATGCCCCGGTTACGCATGCTCATCCATTCCAAGCTCAGATATTGCACCGGACACGGTTGCGGTATCGATTTCTTTTGCATAAAAATCCCGTTTGAAATGTCTGAATTCTCAAGCTCATACCAATCGAATATGGCTATATCCTGTGAAAGCGCAGGCAATCCCAGCCGGTGGGTGGTATATCCCTCTTGCTCGACAGTAGCAATGCATTCGTTCCCGGTAATAACGATTCCGCAATCCGTTTTGATATCAAGAAAATCAGATGTATGATTTGTTTTGTAATATCTGTTGATCGGCTTGCCGTCCTCAAGAGACACAATACGCATCATGATGTCAGCATTTTTATCTTTCAATGCGTTGTCAATCGCCGTAAGAAAATATGTGTTGTCCATACCTTGCGGTTTCACAATCATCATTCTGCTCATTTTGCCCTCCATAGCGCCAACCGCCTCGCCATCAAAATTTAAGATTGACAGCGCAGACAGAACGCCAAAACAGCAGACAGAAGCAGAAAACTACCAGCCGTTTCATAATTACAGCCACCTCACTTTCATAAATCCTTCATCGTGGGCAAACCCGCCACTACAGGAATGCAACGGGCTTACCCTCCATACAATTTGATGATCATACGCTACTCGAACTATAAGGCATTCTTACGGATTATTATCCCACCAGACGCGACAAGTCCCAAAAAGGCCCCACGCAGTTGCTATAGCTGTTTTATTTGCATCAACAACGTCGCGAACGATTTCGCCTGCGCCTACTTGAGCCGAAGCTGAATGCCTTTGCAAGCGATGCAGATAAGACGATTTTGCCATGAACCCCGGAATCGTTTCCCAAGCCCAAAAACCTCCGCCTACGTTTTTCGCTGCCAGACGCTGCTGCTGCAACTATACAGCAACTTGCCAAAAGCATGATACAGATCATCACGGCAATAGTATTACGAATTTTCATGGTATCCACCTCCTTTCATTAAATTTGCTATAAACTATCGTTTTAGATAGCCAATGCACTTTTTTGTTGTTTGTGTAGCAGACACTTTATCTGCTACCGTCCCTGCGCATATCCCGCAGTTCTTTCCTACTGTAGAAGATGCTCAGCGCAAGCAGCATAGCGCAGTAGAACAGAATGCCGATTGCAAGGATCATCTGAGCATCACGCCATTCCGAGTAGGAGAGAGTGTGAAAGCCCAGCACACAGAGATGTCCAAGCATGTAGGCGATGGGAATCAGAATCAGCCGTTCTACCAGACGGCGCGGCTTCTCCTTTTTGCGCAGATTCAGCCATATTACACCGAGGATCACAAGCAGGACTATGTTTATCGCCAACCAGTAGCCCATCGAAAGCCCTGGCAGCGCCATCCATCCGCCACTGTCGGGTTCAATCTCGCCGTAGATGCACACAGCGCTGTTACTGGAGCTTTGGTTAATAAACTGCGTAAAATAGATGAGCAGTTCATGACCATTCTCGGGCTTTACAGTCACATCCTGTGCGCCGGGTTTGGAGAACATCCTGTCCCATGCACAAGTCCACACTTCAAGGTGGTAGACTGTCTGCTTATCGGCCGAATCGGCGATCCGTTGGAGCTTGTAGTTCGTGATTTCACTGCTGAAAGAGATAGTTGCTTCTCCGTTTGCTCCCTCTGTTACCGTAACCAGTTCCTGCGAATAGGCGAAGTATTCCGGCGCGGTTAGAAAGGAGAGCCCCGACAGCATCAGTGCCAACAGTACCGCCGCCGTGCATAGAATAGCTTGTACCTTCTCCATCAGCAGCGCTTTTTTTAGGCGTTTCAGCGGCTCGGCATCGATATCCGGCACGTGCTGCGCAGCTACCGGCTGAACAGGCTTTCGCAGCTTTTCCAGCTCCGCACGGCAGGTGGGGCAGTTTCCCAAGTGTTCCTTTACAAATTCCGCCGTATCCTCCGATACCATATCCTCCGCATAGAGCGGCAGAAGGTCACATACAATGCTGCACTCATTTTTCATCTTCGTCAGCCTCCATTCCTTTTTGGATCATTTTTCGTGCGCGGTGATAGGTGACGCACGCCCAGTTCTCCGTCTTTTGAAAACGCTCCCCAATTTGCTTGAAACTCATCTCACCAAGAACTCGCCACATGAAAACCTCTTTGTACGGGTCGGGCAGCTCATGCAGCAGCTTTTTTATCTGCCGAACAGTCTCGCTGCGCAGCAGGATTTCCTCGGGCAATTCCTCCGCTTCCAGCATATACCGTTCTACGTCCGCCGCGAATTGGGTCTTACTGCTCTGTTTCAGGTAAGTAAAATAACAGTTCTTTGCGATTTGGCACAGCCACACCCGTATGTCGCAGTCGCCGCGGAAGCTGTCAATGCACCGCAGCGCACGGGAGAAGACTTCACTGGTAATGTCCTCCGCTAACTGTTCGTTCCCGCCGGAGAGCTGCCGCAAATAGAGAAACACATCCCTGAAATAGTCCCTGTATATCTGCTCAAAGTCTGCCACCTTTTTTCACCTCCTTGACCCGTTTACCTATATGACTTCGCAAAACGCAAAATCTTACAAGGTCTTCGAAATATATTTTTGGTTTGCACCTCTTTTTGATCTTATCGATTAAACGTCAGGGCATCGGCCCTTTTTGTGCAAAAAGCCGATGCCCCATTTGTGTGGCCTGTGGGCTTTGCGTTGTACGTAGCGCCTACGGGTCGTTAAATATGGTTATCTGTTTTCTGTCGTGATTGCTAATGCTGTTGGACTCGTTGTTGATGTTATCGCCACGGCTCAAGCGGCAGTAAAGAGCGGCTGTGCCGAGGGTGATTTTCTTGACTGACTGTTTCAAAATAGCCTCCTTCCCACAGCCAAACAGGAGGAGTTTATCCTAACTATATTATACCTCTGCCGACCGCCTATGTTAAGGATGTCGATGAAAAAGTTAAGCTGGCTCAAAGTCGGCCAGCATCAGTTTCAAAAGAATGTCACGCATAGACTCACCCTCGTCCTTGTAGACGGGCGTGATAATGAATGTGTTTTTTTCCTGCTTGATAGGTGTATTCCTCCTTGCAGTGACTTCATCCATAGCGTCCTCCACCAAGCTACTTGCTCAAAGTATTCCCTGTTTCGTAAGCGATTGCCGTGGGCACGTTAGCACGCCCAAATCGCGCGGTTATAGAAAGTCAAATAGAGAGCTACCTTTTCCCGCATTTGGGGCATCTTTTTCTACGCTTCTTCCGTTTGTTTCTTAATTTTATCGATTATACCACGAAATCTTTATTTTGGACGTTCCCTTATGAAAAAGTAGCTATCCCCAACTGGAATAGCTACTTTCAGTCAACGTATGGCAACTAAAAAGTGTGATGGAATCCGTTCTATCATCTTCAATTCTAACAAATCAATATGTTAGCTCAGTTCCATCTACTTTTCGGCATTTTTAGAAATTCGTTTCCGTATCTCATTTACAGCTTCTGAACGATTGTGAAGTGCCAGCACCTCATATGTTGCATAAACAGTGTAGATTACAAATTGTCTTTCCAGTTTCAGTGACATTGTTGATTTCACTATAGTTGATAGCAAATTTTTGCATAGGCATATTGGGCTGATTCATGCTCAACGCTGTCATACCTACAACGGAATTTTCATAAACATCACAATATGAACGACTTCCTAAAAAAAGTAGTAATCAAACAGAATAAAGCATATCAATTAAAACCGATCCTATTAAAATAGCAATCAAACGATAATGCTGATGGCTTAGTTCATAAAAAGGCTTCTGGAGTAGCCATAATAAAGATGCCCAAAAGAATCAACAAAGGACACAAAACACAAAGTAAAACTTTTCTACCTGCTGCTCCAGTTTTTGTCGATACTAACAGTTCACCCATATCGGAGCCTGTACTTATAGAAGATCTACTATTAAGCGGTGCCCCACACTCTTTGCAAAAGGTCGCATTTTTCCAGATTTTGCGCTCCACATTTTCCACAGAACATATTTACTACCTCTCTTTTTCTATATTATTCCTCGTTATCGTTGTTCGATTTTCGTTCCGCAATGGTTGCAGAATGCGTTGCCAGCAGTGACGGGATTATGGCACTTCGGACACAAAGCTCCCCGACTCGTTAGAGGATATATCCTCAACCTTTGCCGCAGGAGGAATTTTCGTGCCGCAGGCGTTACAGAACGCTGCGTCAAGAGAAACATCAGCACCGCAATTGGGGCATTTCGTCACCCCTTTTATCTGCTTGATGTTTTTCTTTGCACTCCAATATTTCAGCGTTCAGCGAGCTTATTTTTTTGTATGCGTTCAATTTCCTCGCCCTGCGGATCAATTTTATGATGCTCATAGTATGCTTGCCCGATCTCAATGTAAAGCTGGGCAATCTGCTTTTCCTTTTCGGAAATGATACTATTCAGCCGTGCAACATCAGCGAAATTTTTTACCTGCTGTGCAACACCTTGTCCGGCACCTGAAAGTTTCTCCCCAATTTTTTCAAAGATAGACATACTTTTTCCTCCGATTTTCAGTCTTTTTCAATAACCAGGAACGAAGAATCATTCTCACTGGTGGTGCAAATAGACTTAGAAAATTTCTTCATTATCTTTCACCTCATGAATTATTTAGCTATTTCCTTGTATAAGAACGTAGAGTTCTAAAATCAAGAATAATCAATTTATTGCCCGATAAGTAATACCCGCCGTTCTCTTCTACATCTTCCGCGCTGTCCTGTTTTCTAAAGCGTTTGGAATCAATATTTCCCTTGCTGCTGCTCAAAACCAGCGTCCCATCATCATCAACAGAATAGCGGTCGCAGCTTTCCCACCAACCACCATCATAAGTAAACGGGACAGAACAAGTACCATCTTTATTAAAAATAAGGACTTCCTCTCCATCGTCGCTGCTCCAGGTCCCAACAATGGAAGTGCGGCTCTTTCCACATGCAACCAATGACAGAATCATTGTAAGGGTTAATGCCAGCACTAAAAACCGGGTTTTGGAACTGTTTTCATTATCATTTACCTCCAGTATCAAAATTCTTAACAGTAATAATCAAAAAGTATGTCCTTTGAACGGAATGATTTCACCAATGGAGCAGCTTTGCAAAAAGGAGCGGCTTTACAAATTCCGTATGGAAATGCCATCTCGCGGTGCTTTGGGTTGAAGCTATATCTGTTTGCAACCATATAATTTGCGTTAGTAAACTGAGCTGCAAATTCATAGCTGGTATTGCTGCGCAGCCGTGTCCTCTGCCGAGTTCACGACGGCTTCCGTTCTGAGTTACGAAGGATACTGCGCATAACTGCAAAATGTATATTTATGCGCTCTCTTAATTTGGAAAACAGTATGCGAAGAACAGTTCTGCATAGTCAAGTAATTCCTATGTTCAGCGAATATGCTGTCCTTTTCGTGCCATTATTGTACACAATTGTGGCAATATCTGCCAATGCCGCAAATGCATATATATGCATTATATGCAAATATATTTTTTTCCTTATAAGTGGGCATGGCGAATGATGGGCAATGTTGCGCGTAAATAGAAAAGCAAAGCCGCCTCAAGCGGTGGGGCTTATTCAGCCAATGCTTAGTCAGCGCCTGCACCATATAAAAACGCAAGATCTGTATTTTTTATCTGATTCTGCGTTTAAGGAGCCATTCCCCAAAATGTGACCGTGGTTGTTGTCAACCATGGGCATGAGTTGTAACCTCTATGTCAATGAGAAACGTTGAATATGTAAAGATCTATCGTGGGGACATTTCTCTTGATAGCATCACCACAAGCAAGGAAGTATAGGAGGAACCGAATATGATCAAAAAAGAAGAAACCTGTTTATCATGCTGGTTGTCATCGTTCTGGTGCTCAGCGCGACAGTCGGCGTGATTGTCGCATCATCGAACGGAACGCGCTTTAACAACACCATACTGGCAAGCAGCGTTGCAGCCGTTTCAAGCAGCGGCCTGTTGACAGTAACCAATCAATATCAAGGGATTTCCGGAAAAACAACCAAAGGTGAGATCACGACTTATATTGAGAAGAAAACGTGGGGATTGTTTTGGAAGCGCGTTGATATTGGCGAGCCTAATAACGAATGGTACGATGTGATATACAATTACGTTTATGCCGGCGATCACACGTTCCAGCTGCCATCAAAAGGGACATATCGCATCACGGTTGTCTATGTGATATCCGGTTCGGGTGGTGCTCCCGACACGATTACTCGAACAATCAAGAAAACGTATTAGGCGCACTGCCAAGCATTGTTTGGAATGCCTTTCAGTGTGAGATACAAACGAGGGAGATTGTCGGCATTAGCCTGCAACCTCCCTCGTTTCGTTTGTGCTGTTGTTTCACTGTCTTTGAACCGAGTCTATTAACTTAATCATCAGGTCAATCCCGTAGTCTCCATAAACCGTTAGACTGAAAGCGTATTGATCGTGAAGCCACACTGCAACCATAACGCCGGCAGATTCATAAATTGATACATCTGTGCCGGATAGGTCAATTTGGGAGTGTTTTCCCATTCTCATTATCTACATCAATTGCAAAATCTTCTGTTACGCTTTGCGCAAAGATGATCCGATCTCCCGCCTCATTTTGATAGAAGGAAATACAACAGGAGTCATTTTTTACGACGATTTCTTCTGCATATCCATCCGGAAGTTCCGTTAGACGGTAATGCTCTGTAATCTGTCTTCTTTCAGACTTTTTCCGTAAAGAAGTGAACATAGGAGTCAAATGTCTCCCGGATGAATTTAGTTGCCGCAGCTCGTACCGAAGGAATGCTGCAAGCGGTCAGCGCAATCAGTAAAAATGCGGCTGCGACGGCTGCAACCCGCTTAGGCACAGTGTTCGTCATTCGCCAGAACCTACTTCGCTGTGCATGTGTAAGCTTATCCATTCTGCGCAAAAAATCATCTGAGAATGAATGGTTTATCTCTCGTTCATTCCTTGGAATCTCGGCGAACTCAGCAGAAACAACTTCCCGAAGCGCCGTTTTAAGTTTGTTTTCAGCCATTATTTGTTCTCCCCTTTCGAATAGCTGCACATGAAGAAGCTTTTTTCCCACGCACCAGCCTTTGCTTTACGGTTGACGCCTTGCAGTTCAGCAACTTAGCCGTTTCAGGCACCGATAGCTCCAATACAAAGTGATAATACAGGGCATCTCTGTATATGTCGCCCATAGATGCTATTGCTGATACAATCTTTTTGTACTCAATGCGATTATGTATCCTTTTCGACAAAAGCATCGTCCGGCATTTCTTCCGAATCAGGCACATCTGTTTCGTTTTCTTCCTTCGTTCGAACACGTTCATGACGATGCTTTCTTAGGTGATCTAAGGCAGCGTTTTTTGTCGCTTTTAACAAATAGTTCCTTAAATCAGTCTCGTTTTCGATGGTACTGATTTTTGCCATATACTTCTTTGCAACCCTCAGAAAGACGTCATGTGCAATATCCTCGGCATCAGAATCGTTTTTAAGCACGGTGCGTGCAACGAGAAACATCTGTTTTCGATAACTGAGATATATTTCCTCAAATAGTCGGCGATGAGATTCGTCGTCTATAAAGCTCATATAAATCAATAGCATTGGTTTTCCTTTCTATAGCCCATGAGCCTCCATTCATACAACGATTGTAACGGGAAACAGGTTACAATCAAAGCTCAAGAATGCTATTGGCAAATTCTTCCCATCGGTACCACTTTTCCTTCTTATGCGCAAGGTAATCAATACCGCTCTCGGTTGCCTTATACACCTTGCGTTCTCTGCCGGCTACCGGGACAAGCCGTGATGACAAATAGCCCTTAGCCTCCAAAGCGGACAGCAGAGGATAAAGCATTCCCGTTTTCAGTTCAAACTCAGCATCGGTGCACCTATCGCTGACTTTCTTTATGACTTGGAACCCGTACATCTCCTCTCTGCTCAACAAATGCAAAATCAGGAAATCATAGCGACCATTCATGTTTTCACTCCTCAATGTCAGTACAAATTCTACTGTATGATTTCTACTGTATAAAATTATACTATACCCTTGGCGTGCGTTCAAGGCAGGGGTGGGATAATTTCTTTCGGGAATCTGTAACCGGTTCATAGCCTCAAAACGTTGTATGTGTAAAGGCGGCAATAGAGCGGCTCAACAGATTGGGAGGAGGCGATGCTTTATGATTGAGGAATAGTAGTTCAACATTTCAACGCAAAAAATACGATTTACGAGGAGGTTTATGTATGAAAAGAATTCTTTCTGGCATTTTTGCCGCTTTGCTTATCCTCTGCGCTTTGCCGGTTGCGGCATTTGCAGAGCAACAGTCTTCGGATATCGATCCGATTACTGTTCAACCAATAAGTGCTTCCGGTGGGGAGATCGTTCGACCCACTTGGCTTGCATATGGGCCAATCACCCAGTATCCCGCTGAGGGAGGAACATGGGAATACGGCTTTTGGGATGCAAAAGTTCGATCCTATTACACCGTGGATCGTTGCCATGGCAGTACCGTTGTATTGAATGGCAATACCGTTCGTTCGGTAGATACTGCCGCTGGGGAAAAGTCAATCGCAGAAAAATGGGCAGTTCAGTGGCCTTCGCACGATGACCGCTATTACTACCGTGTTTGCAACTGAGTATCCCTTTAGCAGTTCACTTTTCGAGCAGTTAGGCTGACAGTAGTTGTCTTCGGAAGTGCTTCATTCACCTCCGAAGACCATCCTTGTGGAGATGAGCAAAATATCGGTTCGCTCACAAATGCACGCAAAATATAGTGCGTTAGTATTGCAAGACTCTTGTTTTACTCATCTCTGCTATCCTTGAAGCAAGGAGGTTTTTTTTGTGATTAAACAGAGCATTAGACTGGTGGGGGGCATTATTGCATTGTTCGCCCTTATATTGGTTTTTAAGCATTCGCATTTGATGCAGGAAGAGAAACCTTTGAATACAACCGAAAGATTTAACATAGCTGTTTTATCAACAACTATATCGAAAGAACGACTTGTAAACGAACTAAATGCTCTTGTCGATCAGTAACGGTGCTGTCTTAGTGAAGGTTGTTCCAAACCAAGATAATTATGATAGTCAGAAAGATATCATATGGTTTGGTTCTCTCCAGCCTGACGGAACCAGTCCCAGAATCCGGGATAACCGCATTTCGTGGTTGGAGCCTTCTGTCGGCGGTGAACTGATCCATTCTTCCGATATGGGAGTAAGACCGCTGTACGGCAGCTACTCGATGCTTGGAAGTACAGAGTTCAAGGTTGCCTTGGCAGAATGGTGCAACAAAAATGAGATGAGCATAGACTTCTATAAACAGTACCCGCTTCCGGCAGTGTTCCTTGTATACTTTATCCAACATGGAATCGGAAACGCTGTGTTAATCTCATTCTTTTTGTTCCTGACAACAGTTATTGTCTGGTTTGTAACACACGCGAAGGCCAGGGCTTTGCGATTACTTGGCGGAGTCCCGTTGCAGCGTATTCATTTTGAGGATACGCTGACAATTATATCTTTGACCTCTCAAGGCTTTTTTTGTGGGGTGTGCAGCGTTTTTCATATATTTAGGCATTGCTTCCGGAATTGATCAGCTTTCTATTATGTTTCTGCCTTTTATTTATACTGCAATTACTTTCATCACAATATCGGCTGTTGTTGTACTGCTGATATCTCTGTTTGTGCAGCCTAAAAAGCAAAGCATTTATCTTTTAGGAAGATACCCTTGAAACAGTTCAGGCTGCTTGGACGAGCTGCCCTGATATTCTCCATTGTTCTTGCCTTAATGGTTGTGCCTACTACCATTACGATGGCTTCGGCATACAGAGCACTCTCGAATGACTATGCTTCATGGGAAAGCCTTAAGGACGCCGTAGGAATTTCATATAACGATGTTAACGGACTGTACAACGATTATTGGATGCCTATGGTCGAGAACTTTTTCGCGGAGATGGCGGACAGAGACAATCTTTGTCTGTCAATGGCTGTTGACAGAGCCATTGTGCTTGATAATGCTAAAATGGGGAAAATACGATCATATCGTTGTCACAGACCGCGCATGGGTGGAAACCACCGTATTCGGGGACAATTCCGATAAAGCTGATAGTCTGATTCCGATAGGCTTTGATGATATTCACGCCGAATTGAAAGACTTTTTGTCTAAGCAGCTCCCTATTTGGACGAATACAGGAGAAATACAGCCGGAAGGCATGGGTATATGCGAATTTAACGGCGACAGCTTTTTGGTTTTGCCTCCAAACGCATCGTATGGCAACAGCACCATACAAGCGAAAAAATCCATTGATTATTCTGGTGGAGGAGCCCGTGAAAACGTTGAAAGTAAGCAGCTTTCCTTCTCCCTATGTCTTCGAGTGGAAACATTGTTTTCAAAAATGAAGCTGTCTTGCGGTCTGTTCTCAACGAATCACCTCTTATGGAAAAAATATCCTCCATAAATTCGTTCACAGAGGGCGCACTGAAATATGCGCAGCTTTTTAAGCAGGAGTCTTTCTATTACTTTGCGGTGTGTGCGCTTTTTGCCTTGTTTCAATGGGCGCTGCGGGGATCATGAGTGCGCAGCTCTGGATCGGAGAGAACAGGAAGCGTATCTTCACACTGCATACGGCAGGGATCAAATACAGCGCAATCATCCTGCCTGTACTGCGAAAGGAAGTCATAGTGGCGGTCTGTACAGTTCTTGTCGGAGGGATTGTTGTTTATTCCATTCGTCACCCGGAACCGCTGTTGTTGCTGTTATCATCGGCTGTACTGTTTTTGATGTATGTACTGTTGAATTTTGTTGGGTATATTTTCTTTTTCGAAGCGAGAGTTTTTTGCAAATGTCATTTAGGCGGGAATGACCGTCCTTAGATAAAATGCGAACAAATACAGAGTGGAGGTTGAGCAAATGAATATCAGAGCCAATAATGTATCCTTGTCGATAAATGGTCGGAGAATCCTGTCAAATGTGACATTGCTTGCGGAAGGCGGAAAAATGACTGCGCTTACCGGGAAATCCGGAAGCGGCAAGACAACTCTCTTGAATTGCTTGGGATTGATACATCCTATCGACAGCGGAAAAATATTTGTGGATAATAACGATGTAACGGGGTGGCGTGAGTCACAACGAACGCTGTTTTGGAAGGATCATGCATCTTTCATTTATCAAGATTACGGGATTATTGATGATGAAACAGTTTCATTCAATGTCTCTTTGAAAAAGTTTGGAAATAACCAGGGACAGATAAAAGAAGCTTTGGAAATTGTCGGGTTGCAGGGCAGGGAGAAAGATAAAGCTCTCGTCCTTTCGGGTGGGGGAAAAGCAGCGATTGGGAATTGCAAGAGCAATTCTGAAAAAAACGCTTCCGTTATCTTTGCGGATGAGCCAACCGCTTCACTTGACAATTCCAACAGGCAGCTTGTAGTCTCGTTGCTGAAAGACTGTGCAAATAGGGGCGCTGCCATAATTCTTGCAACGCATGACGAACGATTGGTTGCCGAATGTGACACAGTGGTTAGACTCGGAACGTAATAGATTGTCAAACCGAACAGATGAAGGATACATGCAGCGAATATCTGATTGCACACCTTCTTTTTTTCCTCTTGACTTTCTCCGAGTTATGTGTATAATAGAGTTATCAGGAACTTTTGTTCCAGATAGGAGATAAGTACAATATGAGAAGCAAGAGCGAGGAGCTGATGCTCCGCATCCGGGGAGTACATCGAAAGCTACTTTGAGCGGTATTCCTCTACCCCCACCGTCCGGGAGATTGCCGGAGCCATGAAGATCGCGGTTTCCTCCGCACACAGATACCTGGTGGCTATGGCGGAGAAGGATATGGTTTTCTACGAAAACGGTACGCTCTCCACGCCGAAGATCCGGCGGATGAATCCGGCGGTGAGCCCCGCCGCCATTGTCGGCTCCATCCCCTGCGGCTCGCCGGAGGAAAAGGAAGCCCGGGTGGAGGAATACCTGCCCCTGTCCGTGTCCTTCTTCGGCAAAGGGGGACTTCTACGCCCTCCGTGCCTCCGGCAGTTCCATGACGGGGGCGCAGATTGACGATGGCGACCTTGTTATCATCCGCCAGCAGCACACCGCTCAGGTTGGAGAGATCGTCGTTGCCCTCACCGACGAGGACAAGAACACGCTGAAACGGCTCTTATATGACGATGACCGGCAGAGCTATTACCTCCACCCGGAGAATAAAGACATGGAGGATATCTATGTATCCGGGCTTCGGGTACAGGGCGTAGCCACCCATGTGATCAAAGCCCTTTGACGGAGGTATTGCCCATGCAGAAAAAATATGTGTCCGTCAACGCGGAGGTGGATACGGACGGTGTGATCCGCCCGCTTCTTATCCGCTGGCATGACGGCAGACAGTGGGAGGTGACAAAGGTGCTTCATACCTGTACTGCTTCTCACGATGAGTTTGAAGGCGTCCGCTACACCGTCAAGATCGGTCGTGCGGTAAGATATTTGTATCGGGAGGGTCAGCGCTGGTATGTTGACCGCTCCCCGTAGGAGGTGTTTGTGAGACATGAGGATTTTTTCCTATGAGGAACTCGATGAATTGGGCGAGGCTTAATTCGCCAATACCTTGGGAAGGAAGCGGAGCGTACCTGCTGCGTGGACATCGAGGGGTTCGTTACGGACTTTCTGAAGCTGCCCCTGCTGTACCGCAGCTTTGCCGAGGAGGACAGCGACAAGATCGGCTTCATTGCGGACGGCGTGACCCCTCTGCGCGTCTACGAGAACGGGGCCGTTGTCCGGCGCGTGTATCCCGGAGGAACCATCGTAATCGAGCGCTGCCTGCGGCGGGAGCACGAAAGCGGCAGGCGGCGCTTCACCATCAGCCACGAGTGCGCCCACTACATCATGGACAGGGCTGTTCCCTCTGCTGCTTTCCACAGAGAGTTTGATAACGAGCGCATCTACTCTCAAGAGGACTTCAAAAACCTGTTCAGCTTTCGGGAGACGCAGGTTGATCGCATGGGTGCTGCTCTCCTGATGCCCCGCTTCATGGTTCGCAACGTAATGATCTCGCATGGATGTTCTTCCCGCATTCCCGTGTTCGGAGACAGCATTCTGAAATTGACGGACAAGCGCCTTATTCGGCAAATGGCAAATACAATGGGCGTGTCCTTCTCCGCCTTTCTCATTCGGCTGCGGGAGCTGGGCTGTCTGTGTTACAGACCGCTGGCGGAGTACATCACGGAGGAAATGGGGCTGGGACAGGACGGTGGCGCAGGATGAGAAAAGCAAGCGCTCCCCGTAAGCTCTCGCCGGATGTGTCACGCAGGCTGTCCGATTCCCGCAGGGAATCCGCCGCGCTGACCCTCCGGGAGATCCACTGCCCCTTTTGCAGCTTTCTGGTGGAGAAGGTGTTCTCCGACGCAGCGGGACACAAAATGGTCTGCTGCCGAAAATGCAAGTCGGAGTATCCCATCAATCTGGGCTGCTTCCGCAGGATAAAGGCGAAACAGGCCGTCTGCCGCCTGCTTTCCGGAAAAACGAGGCAGAAAAGATAAACTGAATACAAAAACCGACTTTTAATCGAGCAAGCGGAGAGAATCAGATTCATTCTGAGGAGACTGCCAAGCGCCGTACAAAGTCAGACTGGACCGGTAAATGAGTTCGGTCTGCTTTGACGGCGCTTTTTTGCTGCCCGATTTCTTTGTACGGCGTTGAAAGTCCTTTCCCCGCTTGGCTCGGGAAAGGACTTTTTCCATGAAACGCCGCTTTGAACAGTACAACACCCATTACCCGTGAGCTCCGAATTTTTGATTTCACCCAAATTCAAAAATTCAAAGGAGATCACGGCATGAAAACATTAAAGGAGTTCGATTACGACCTTTGGGCAATCGAGGAAAACGGAAGAAAGAGATATTTCGCCAGAATCAAGGCCACCGGCGAGGAAACGGAGGTCAGCCTTGAGGTGATGCGGCTGCTGCTCCGTCAGGAAAAGCAGATGCGCCGGGAGTACGCAAAACAGCAGACCATCGGGCCGGTTCTGAGCCTTGACGCCATCCGCGACGGCGGAAGCATGGACGAGGCCGCATGGCTGCTGGATACGCGGCAGCGCATCGACTCCGAGGTGCTCACGGCAGAACTCACAGACGCATTCTGCAAAACGCTGACGGACAGCCAGCGTTCGATCTTTCGGGAATGCCTCATCGAGGGGAAAAGCCAGACTGCGTATGCTGCGAAGCACGGCATGACCAGGCAAAGCGTGCATGACGCAATCGCACTGATCCGCAAAAAAGCAAAAATATATTTTGCGTGATACCTGACAAAAAGGGCAAAAAAATGTCCATTGAAAGGTGAGAGGACAAATCTCACCGCAAGGGATACGGAGATTCAGTTTTCTCAGAGCCGCAAGGCTCAGCGAACCTTGAAAACTGAATATCCAGGCATCAGGCACATTCCCAACGCTATGGGCTGAACCCCTGAGCCGCTTTCGTGAGTGCGCCACGACCTCGTCGGAGCGAGCTGCGTATCCTTCGCTTCCATGCAAAGCATGAAAGCTCAATCACTGCGCTGCTCCTCCTCTCCCATCAAAGTCCCTGACTTTGATGGGTACCCACATGAGCGAGCGATACAGCTTACACGATAAAAGCCGGGCTGCTCCCGGTGGAGGCGACGACAGGTGTTGGGGACAATGATACTTCCGTAATTCGCGGCCCGGCCACAATGAAGGCGGGGAGGTTCGATTCCTATGGAGCGGTGCAGCACACCGCCGTCTGATGCTCTCCCTGCTCTCGGGGCGTCGAGGACAAATAGAGAGCGTACATACCCGAAAAGCCAAAATGACAAAAGACAAGGAGACACAATATGAACGCACAGGACAGATACAACAGCGAGAGATATCCGGACATGACCTGCTTTCTCGCTTTGAGGAATATCGAAAGAAACGAAAGAAAGGAACGGAGAAACCGCATGAAGGAAAACTGGATTTACCGCAGGGGCGACGTGTACCTTGCCAACCTCGACCCCTACATAGGCTCCGAGCAGGGCGGCACCCGCCCTGTGGTCGTCCTGCAAAACAACACCGGCAACTACTACTGCCCCACGCTGATCGTCGCACCCATCACGTCCAAGGCCGGAAAGAAGCCGTCCCAGCCCACCCACTACTACGCAGAGTACATCCACGGGCTGGAGCTTCCCGGCATGGTGCTGCTGGAGCAGATCAAGACCATCGACAAGCGGCGCGTGAAGAAGTACCTGGGCAGGATGACCCGGCAGCAGATGGATGAGATCGGGGAAGCCATCGAGGAAGCCCTCGGGTTGTATGTCCCCGAAGAAATGGAGGCCCCGTAATGAATCCCGTACTGACCATCGACCCGGAGTTCGAGGCGAAATGCCCGCCGCTGACAGAGGACGAGCTTTCGCAGCTCGAAGAAAACATCCTGGAGGAAGGGCTGGTGCTCATGCCCCTCATCGTCTGGAACGATACGATTGTGGACGGTCACAACCGCTACCGCATCGCGCAGGCGCATCCGGGCATCGGGTTCCGCACCCATGAAAAGCAGTTCAGCAACCGCTACGAAGCCCTTTCCTGGATTTGCAAGAATCAGCTTGGGCGGCGCAACCTTACGCCGCAGCAGAAGAAATATCTGATTGGGCAGCGTTACGATGCAGAGAAAAAAAACACATGGAGGAGATCGGAAAAGCAATCTGCCAGAATCAAGTGGTCAAAATGACCACTTGATTGCAGCACAGAAAACAAGAGAGCGAATTGCTTCAGAGACAGGAACAAGTGAGAGCTATGTTAAACGAGCGGATCAGTATGCAAAAAGGTGTGGACGCCGCTGAAGAAGTGCTTCCGGGCATCAAGAATGACCTGTTGCTCGGAAAGTTTAAGCCCAGAGAGACCGATGTGGCGGCTGTCGCCCGCGCATCTCCGGAGGAGCGTCGGGAAAAAGCGGAACAGCTCAGGGTAATCCCGGAAAAGAAGCCCAAGGCAGATAAGGAGTCTGCCCGGAGTGGAACAAAGCGTCAGCAAGAGGTTTATGCGACTATCGACAAAAGCTACGAGGATATGAAGGACTCCAAGCGCGTCACGGAGGATTCGGCACTGGTAAGCCTGCGCTATACGGCGCGGAATATGGTCGAGACATGCGACGTGCTTTTTACGAACTTCCCCGGTCTATTGGAAAAGCCGGACTACAAAGATCAGGTCATTGAAATCATGCAGGAGCCAAAACAATACATTCTCAAATTGGAAGGAGAAACAGACAATGAACAGCATTAAGACACTCTACAAGCTGATGGAGGTCAGCAGCCGGGATTTGGAGATTCCCGATGCGTACCAGCGCAAGCTGAACACCGAGCGTGTGGCAAAGATCGTGGCCGGGTTCAATGAGCGTATCGCCAACGAACCGAAGGTTAGCTTTCGTGACGGTCACTATTATGTGTTTGACGGGCAACATACTATTGTGGCGCGCAAGCACATGAACGGCAACAACGACCTGCCGATCCTCTGCAAGGTGTACTACGGTATGACAAAGAGGCTGAGGAAGCTCTGCTGTTTGCCATGCAGACCGGCTACTCCGCAGCCCTGACGCCCAGCGCGAAGCTCCGTGCCAATCTTCATGGCGAGGACAAGGCGTCGGGCGAGTTTTACGAAGCGACCGAGGACGTAGGATTTCATGTGGGCTTTGAGCGCGGTGGAGGCGTCGGGCGCATCATCTGCATCAATACCGCCTTTGCGGAGTTCAAGCGTGTCGGCGCAGAGCTTTACAAGGAAGCGCTCACCATCCTGCTGGAAGCCTGGGGCGGCGATCCTGATTCCCTCCGAGCCGAGGTGATTCAGGGTATCGTCCACTTCGTGGAGCTATACCACGGCGAGTACGACCGGGAGCGGCTCATTTACGGCCTCCGCGCCTACGAGCCCAAGTTTGTTTACGCGGCGGGCAAGGCGGAAAAGGAGCTGCGGGGCGTAAAGCGCTACGTCAACCTGTTCTACCGCATCTACAACGGCAGGCGCAGGCATTCACGACCCTTCCCATGAAGTTCTGAGGGAAGGGTCTTTTTATCCGCATCGAGGCCGGAAACCATGGGGCTGTGTTCCGTCACAGCCCTATTCTTCTGCCCTCGGCTCGGGCTCATAGATTTATATATCCAATCATAACCATGGAATAAACAAAACAAGGAGGTATGGCATGGACGCATATACGGCATCCGATATGGATGTTCGCACCGTTGACCACAATACGCTGGTGGATATCCGCGACGTAAAGGTCAACACGGCGCTGCCCAAGCGGGGCGCGTATTTTGGATTTCATCCGTCAGATCGGCAACCCCTACTGCTACCGGCATGGGAAATATGTGGTCAGGGTCAGCTTCGCCGATACGGATGTTTCATTGGAGGACAGACTGGAAGCATATATCCGCACGAAGGGCTGACCCCGCGACATCCTCGACAGTTATGCACTATGCAGGTACAATTTTGGAGGAAAGGAGCTGGCAATATGCAAAACAGCACGGAAACAAAAATCTGGAACGCCACGCTTTACCTCCGGCTGTCGAGGGACGATGGGGATAAAGAGGAATCCAACAGCATTATCGGACAGCGGGAGCTGCTGCGTGACTTTATCCGAACCCGCCCGGAGCTTCGAGAATACGCCGTCAGGATCGACGACGGCTTCACGGGCGTTTCCAATTTCGAGCGGCCGAGCTTTTAAGAAAAATGCTGGAGGACGTAAAGGTGGGACGCACCAACCGCATCATCGTGAAAGATCTTCGCGCTTTTGGCCGTAATTATCATGGACGCTGGCGAATACATCGAGAAGATATTCCCATTTTTTAGGCGTGCGCTTTATCGCCGTCAACGACAACTACGACAGCATCGGAAAAACGCTTCAGGACAGCTTATCCCGTTCATAAACGAAGCCTACTGCCGGGATATTTCGTGAAAGTCCGCACCCAGCTTGAGGTCAAGCGCAAAGCGGGCCAGTATATCGGCGCATTTGCCGTGGTACGGCTATCTGAAAGACGAAACAGAACAAAAAACCGTCTGGTGGCGACGAATACGCCGCGGACGTCGTGCGGGATATCTTCAAATGGAAGCTGGAGGGCATGGGCCGCAGGATATCGCCGCCCGATTGAATCACAGCGGCATGCTTTCGCCCATGGAATAAAAGATGCGCTGGGCATGAGGCTTGCCACCTCGCTAAAGGCGAACCCGCAGGCGGCATGGTCGGCCAACGCCGTGCTCCGTATCCTGAAGAACCCGGTCTACACAGGCATGCCTCATTCAGGGAAAAAACCCAGCGAAGGTGCGGAAAGCGCGTCAACAAAGCCGGAAAGCGAATGGGCAATCGTTTCCGGACGCCCACGAAGCTATCATTGAGCGCCGGACTTTGACAGCGTACAGAAGGCGCTCTCGTTGGATACCCGCCGCAGCCCCGGCGACAGCGCCGTGCAGCTTTTCAGCGGCAGCGAATTGATTTCTGCGGCGAGTGCGGCGCAAAGCATGGTACGCGAAGACCGTCCCTCCGGGAAGAAGAAGTCTACTACGTCTGCTCGGCGGCGTTAGGACAAGAGCTGCTCTCCCCATAGGGATACGGACGAAGCGCTGGAACAACTGGTTTTGGACACGGTAAAGCAGTATATCCGGGACGTGGTTGATCTGGACGATATTCTTGCCATGACGGATACCGCCCCCTGAGAACCGCAGAAAGCCAGAAGGTGCAGCGGCAGCTCGACAAGAAACGCTCTGGAGCATGAGCGGCTCCAGAAGCTGCTCATGTCCCTGCGCGAAAGCCTTGCAGACGGCATCATCGACCGGGACGAATACGCAAGGCTCAAAGCAGAATTACGCAGGACGCTGCGCCGAGTGCGAAAAACAGATGGACGCCTTGCAGGAGACCCTTACGCAAATCATAGAGTATGGCGGCGAGCACCGGAGTGGATGGCGCAGTTCAGAAAGCACCTGAACATCGCGGAATTGGAGCGCAGCATCGTTGTGGCGCTGATCGACCGCATCCTCATTTACATGGGACAACCGCGTGGAAGTCCGCTTCCGCTTTGCGGACGAATTTGCATGGCAGACGGATATTCTCAGAAGATCACAAATACGGAGGTGGTGGTATAAGTGGCAAGAACGAAACGAAAGACAAACCCGGTCATTCCGGCGGCGGGAGCTCCCGTACAGGCGCAGAAGCAATGCGCCGCCGCCTATGTCCGCCTTTCCGTGGAGGACAGCGGCAAACCCGGCGCGGATACCATAGAAGGGCAGAAAAACCTGCTGCTCCGGTTCATTGAAGATGACCCAACGCTTACCCTTCTATGGGCTGTTCTGCGATAACGGACAAACCGGCACGGACTTTTGACCGTCCTCAGTTTGAAAGATGATGGAGGAAGTACGCAAAGGGGCATATAGACTGCATCGTGGTCAAAGACCTGTCCCGCTTTTGGCAGAAACTACAAGGAAGCCGGCAACTATCTGGAGCGAATTTTCCCGTTCCTGGGCGTTCGTTTTTATTGCCGTCAACGACAAAACTTTCGATACCGCCCAGCGGGCGCGGACGGTTATCTGGTTCCGCTGAAAAATCTCATCAACGAGGTTTACAGCAAGGATATTTCCAGGAAATCCGGCTCCGCGCTGGCCGCGAAGCAGAAAAATGGCGATTTCATCGGCGCGTGGGCACCCTACGGCTACCGCAAATGCCCGGACGACCCACATAAGCTGGAGCCGGACGAGGCAACGGCTCCGTTGTCCGGCAGATATTCCGTTGGCGTGCCGAGGGCATTGGCGTCAACAGATTGCAAGGCGGCTCAACGATGAGGGCGTACCATCCCCCCTCCGCCTACCTGTACAACACCGGGGTATGCAAAACGGAGAAATATAACGGCGTGAGCTGGTATGTTCAGACGGTCAAAAACCTTCTGTCCCGGCAGGTGTACATCGGACACATGGTGCAGGGAAGGAAGCGGCAGTCCTTCTACGAAAACCGGGGCAGTACAAGAAGCCAAAGGAGGAGTGGATCGTCGTTGAAAATACTACCCACGAGCCGCTGATCGACCGGGAGACCTTTAATAAGGTTCAGGAAATATCCCGGTGCAAAAATGAAGCATACTTTGAAAAGCTCGGCAGGTTCACGCATCTGGAAACCACCGAAAACATCCTCAAGGGGCTGGTCTGCTGCGCCGACTGCAGAGCGTCCGCTGGTGCGGTACAAGAATGTGAGCCACGAAAAAGCTGTGGTACACCTTTATCTGCCCGACCCGCCAACGACATTGGCAGCTGTCCGCTGAAAACATCCGGGAGGGACGCACTGTTCCCCATGCTCCTGCAAGCACATTCAAACCCGATCGCCCTTGCCGCCGATATGGGCTTTCATTGTCCGCAGGTTGAACAGCCCCCCCAAAATACAGAAAGCAGACTGCGACGCTGCAAAGGCAGGCTGGACGCCGCGAAAGGGCGCTCAAACGCTGCAACGGCCTTCGTATGACGGCCTGTATCAGAGCTATGTGAATGCGCTTATGACCGAGCAGGAGTATATGACGCTGAAGCGTCGCTACAAAGCGGAAGCCGAGGAAGCGGAGCGGTTGATCGAGACTCTGACCCGCCGACAGGCAGCGGAAGCGGCGCACGTCGGAGAACCCGTTCCTTGCGGCCTTTGCGGCAGCTTCCAGGGGCGCGGATGTTTTTGACAAAAAGAAATGGCGCAGGCGCTGATTGAGCGTGTGTATGTGGACGGTGACAGCAATATCGAGATCGTGTTCCGTTACCGGGACGAATACAAGGAGCTCTGTACATATCTGGAAGGAGGAAAACTGACGCATGAAAACGGCGATGTATCCTTCGCATATCGAGCGAGGATGAGGATTTGCGAACCGGCGAAAAAGAACGAATCCGAGAGCATATCCAACCAGCGTAGCCTCCTTCGGGAATATGTATCCGGTCATGCGGAGCTGGTCGGCTCTGAAATACTGGAGTTTGTGACGATGGCTGGAGTGGTACGAACTTCAGGCGTCCCGCTGTGAAGGCGCTTTTGGACGCAGGTCAGGCGCGGGCAGGTAATTGTATCGTGGTCAAAGACCTGGCATCCCGCTGGCCGTGATTACCTCACCGTGGGCGACTACATCTCCCGCGTGTTCCCGTTCCTCGGTGTGCGCTTCATTTCCGTCAATGATGGTTTCGACAGCAGCAATCCGTTGAGACATCGACAGCCTCGATGCTTCGTTTCGGACGCTGATCACGACCTGTACAGCCCGCCGTGACTCTCCCGCAGGGTCAAAAGCGCAAAAAGGGCCAGAGCCGAGCGCGGGGCGTTTCTCGAGAGTCCCTATGCGCCCCTTACGGATATGTCAAAGAACCCGGAGGACAAAAAGAATCATCTGCTGGGTGGATACGGAAGCCGCTGACGTGGTACGGCATCTTTCAAATGGCGGCAGACGGCGCAAAAATGGCCAGATTGCGGCGGCGCTGAACGGGAGACGGCGTAAGCTCTCAAGAACTATAAAGTAGAGGCAGGCTGCACAAGAACACCGTGGCGCAGTATCCAGGAGGAAAACTTCTGGACGGCCAATCTGGTCGCAAAATTCCTGCGGGACGAGCGGTATATTGGAAAGACGGTGTACGGCAAACGGAGCCGGGACATTGTAGGCAGCACGCATACAGTCAAAATCTCCCGCAATGATTGGGTCATCGTCCCCGACGCATGCGAGGCTATCGTGCCGGAGGCACTGTTCAGCGCAATTTGTATGAGGGGGAATACAGGAACGCGAAGTCATGACGGGCGGAGGGAATCCGCTGAAACGTAAGGTGATCTGCGGCGTATGCGGCCACGCCATGCAGCGGGACAGCAGAAAGAACGGCTCCTACCGCTGCGTCACGAAAAGGCTGAATGCCGGTTTTGACTGCTCAGAAGGATAGAATTCCGGAGATCGATATTCAGGAGGCTGTGATCGACACCATACAGATCTATGCTCAATACGCCGTCAGCATAGACCGGCTTCTGCAAACAAGACAGGAGCAGCGGCGGCGGACCGCAAACAGGCGCAGCGCCGCTTGCAACGGGCAACTCAGAGCCGGAAAGCCCAGCTTGACGAGCGGCTGCAAGACCTCAGGCGAAAGGCTGGTAGAGGGCGAGAATCCCCGTGAGGAGCTTCGCGCGCAGAAGAAAGCCTCTGACCGGCGCAAGCGGAAATTTCCACACGGTCTTGGAGCTGGGTGCAAAATAAGCGGCAGCAACGACAATGGCAATGCTGTGATCGAGCAATTCAAAGAGCTATGCCGGGATTACGGCGCTGACCAGAGAAATCTCAATCGAGCTGCTGCAATCCGTCACCATCTACCGGACGGGCGCATGGATATCCGGCTGAACCTTACCGATGAGATTGAATCTCTGCTGGAAACCTTGCGCCGGGGAGTCCTGTACGGCGTGAATTTAAGTCCTTTTTGTACAGCAGCCGACGATGGTTACAGCGGAACAAATTTGACCGCCCGGACTGGCAACGCCTGCTTTAGGCATGATTGACGACGAAGGGCGTATCGGTACCATTATCGTGAAGGATATGAGCCGATTGGGGAAGGGATTATCTTCAGGTAGGTATGTACACGGAGATGGTGTTCCCAAACAACGATATCCGCTTCATCGCCATCAATAACGGAGGTGTAGACGGGAATTGCCAATCAGATTGGACAATGACGCTGACATAGGATTTCATCAACATTTTCAACGAGTTCTATGCCAAAAGACACCAGCAAAAAGTCAAGGCTGTGTTCCGTGCCAAAAGGAAATTCCGGCAAACCCTGACTACCAATCCGCCTTACGGCTATCTGAAAGACCCCAATGACAAGCACCATTGGATCATAGACCCGGAGGCGGCCCCGGTAGTACGGGAGATGTTTAAAATGTGCGTTGCCGGGAAAGGCCCTTCGCAGATCTCGAAAGAACTGATGCGTCGGGGCATTCCGACTCCCCGAACATATGCATACACTTGGGATCAAGACGCCCGCAAAGCAGTCGGAACAGCCTGGATTCTGGAACAGCAACGCACCATAGCCGACTTGCTGATGAAGCCCGAATACTTGGGCCATACTAGAAGTCAATTTCCGCACAAGAAGGAAGTCCTTAAGTGCAAAAAGACCGTGTGGAACGATCCTTCGAATGGTCGATTTTTGAGAATACCCACGAACCAATCATTGATCGAGGAAACATTCGATATCGTCCAGCGTATTCGAGACGGGCGCAGGAGACTTACTCCAATCGGTGAGATGCCGATACTCTCCGGAATACTGTTCTGTGCCGACTGCGGAGCCAAACTGTACCAAGTCAGAGCGAGGGCTGGAAACACGAGCAGGAGTACTTCACCTGCGCATCCTACCAAAAGGGCAAGGGCTTTGTTCTCCCTACCAAATCCACAATGTCCAGGTGGAAGAGACCATACTTCACGGTGAAGAGCATTACGGCTTATGCGTTCCCATGGAAACGGAATTTGTAGAACTGGTCACGAAGCAGAATGAAAAAGGGAGCTCAATCGCCTGATGCGCAACAGCAACAAAGAGCTTGTTCAGGCAAAAGAACGCATCAAAAGTTGGATAGTATCATGCAACGTCTCTACGAGGGACAACATCGACGGAAAAATATCCGACGACCGTTTTTCCCGAATGCCCGCTACCTACGAAACCGAGCAAAAGCAATTGGAAGCAAGAGTCTCCGAACTGGAGGCGACCATTGCGGAGGCTCGGGAACAACGCCTGAATGTAGATTCCTTCTTGGGAATGGTGCACCGGTACACGGACATTACGGAACTTACCGCTGAGATCATCCGCTCTTTCGTGGAGAAGATCGAGGTGAAGAAACCGGAAAAAATCCCCGGCACACGGACAAAAAAGCAGACCCTGGTCATATGGTGGAACTTTATTGGCGTGGTCGATATTTCACAACAAGAGCAAAAAGAAAAGGCATAGCCTACATGATGCATAAGCCGTATGCCGTCTTTCACTGAGCACCTTTCGTCCTTAGGTGAATGCGGACTTTGCGCGATCTCTTTTTTGGTCGTAGTTTGTGTTGTCGATACCGCATCGAATGCGCGGCGGGCAAGCAGCCCGCTCAAGGGGATTGGTCGAAGGAGGGTGTTTCGGCCGACGGAGTCGAGTTTCGGCGTTGCAGTCGGGGTTGGTGAATCCGACGGTTCGGGCGAAGTCGACGGCTCGGGAGAACCTGAGGGTTCGGGTGTCAGACTCGGTTCAACTGTCGGGGTCGGCGACGGCGTTATGGCCGGGGTCGGTGTGGGTTTTTCGGGACGATTGATAGTGCCGTTCCAAAGCCCGTGTGCAATGGCGTATTCGTAATCACGCTGCGCAAGTGCGGAACGAATGGTCGAACCCGCTTTGTATTCATCGCCCCAAGGGTTTGCCTTGTCGGGATCGGTGGGATCCCAACCGCGGGTGAAGATGTCACCGATGTTAACTTTGTAGGGTGTGGGCTTGCCGAGCGGACCGACACTGCTCCAGTTATCGTATAACAACTGTTGTGCCGTGCGGAACATTATCAAAAATCCACTTTGCATCGTTGCAGGCAAGCCTGATACAGCCGGCGGATGCAAGGTTGCCCAATTTGTTGTATTGCTTATACTCCAAATCGTATTTATGAATCGTGTAATACGGCACGGAATGGAAAAGGATGCCGCCAACAATGCGGGTTACATACTGCCCGTAGCAGGGACCCATAAGGGTGTGCCAACTGTAGCGTTCCTTGGTTTTAAAGATGCCGCGCGGTGTTGCATAACCTGCGGAGCAGACCATGGAAAGATAGGGACGGGTGTGAGTTGCCCTCTTCGTCAATGCAATAAACGGTAACGGTGTTTCCCGCGCGATTGATGCAGATAAGATAAGGATAACCGTATTTTGGCCCTTGATGTCAAGATCTCATAGCCCTCGGTTTTTTTAGCTTACGCATGAATTTTTTTCCTGCGTCGGCATATTTTTGCTTTCAACCGGGTCATCGGAAGGATACGGATTGCGCGAGGGCGACGACAGTACAGCTGTCGGCACAGGGGTAGGCGTCGGCACCGGTGTTTCCGGGCTACATCGGTAACAGCGTCCGTTGTCGGAACGGGCGTTTCTGTGGAGCCGGGCTTCTCGGTATTATCATCCGGCGTTTCAGTCGGCTCAAGGGTCGGCGAAATGCTGCCGATGAAGGGCTCCGGGCGTGGGCGTGTCGCCGCCGCCGGTACAGGAACAGGCTGCCAAACAGAAGATTGTGGCAAAAGAAAGAATGATACCAATGATACGTTTCATAAAAAACACCTCCAGCGTGTCGCTTTTTTGAATAAAATACGCCGAAAAAAACTGCAATAATATTTCGGCGGCTGCGCACCGTGCCTTCAACCGTGCATCGGCAGTGTGTATTTTAACGGATAATCGACAAAATTTCAATAGGCGAAAATGCCGAAAAATAAAAAATTCACAAATTGGCCATAATTCACACATCCGATTCTCGGCAGCTTAGGTCACATAATGAAAACGAAAAAAGCAGCGCGCCGCGGAATTGGGCATAGCGGCGTTGCGGATTGAATAAAAAACCGAAATCGGAAATCAGTCGAGATAATCTTTAAGGCGCTTGCTGCGGCTGGGATGACGCAGGCTTGCGAAGAGCCTTGGCTTCAATTTGGCGGATACGCTCACGGGTGACATTGAATTCCTTGCCGACACATCCTCAAGCGTGCGGGTTTGCCGTCGTCAAGCCCGAAAACGCAGGCGAACGACTTTCTCCTCCCGCGGGGGTGAGCGTGTCAAGCACTTCCGTGAGCTGCTTTTAAGCATTGCGTATGTGGCCATGCTGTCCGGGTGCGGGGGCATCGTCATCGGGAATGAAATCTCCGAGATGACTGTCCTCCTCTTCGCCGATGGGTGTTTTCAAGAGAAACGGGTTCCTGAGCGATTTTTTATGATTTCACGAACCTTTTTCTTCGCTGATGCCCATTTCTTCCCGCAATTTCATCGGGACGGGGATCTCTGCCGAGTTCCTGAAGCAGCTGCCTGTTAACGCGAACAAGCTTGTTGATGGTTTCAACCATGTGCACGGGAATCCCTTATAGTGCGCCTGGTCCGCAATTGCGCGTGTTATCGCCTGGCGGATCTCACCATGTTGCATATGTTGAAAACTTGTATCCCTTTATGATAAATCAAATTTATCAACCGCCTTGATAAGGCCGAGATTGCCCTCTTGAATCAGGTCAAGGAATTGCATCCTCTGCCGACATAACGTTTTGCAACGCTGACAACCCTGAGGTTCGCTTTCCGCAACTCGCAATATCAAACTCGGAGGTTCGGCACTCTGCCGATTTCTTTAAGATACATGCGCGGGGTCATCGATTGCGATTCCTTCGGTTACGGCAAGCTTGGGATCAATCCGTAACATCCTCGCCGGCGACGCGGGGTCGTTTCACAAATGCTGGATGAATCGCATCTTCCGATCATAGGGATTTACTCCATCCGACAACATTCAGAAGCGGCAATAACCTCTTTATAGGTCAGTCCACCCTTGTTTTCGCGGTTTCGCCGCGTCTTAATCAGCTCGCTGTCCACTTTCGCATGGGAGTCAGCTTGGTTTCATCTGTCATGTGGGTATTTTAACCCTTGGTTAATGAAGTATTTCTCTTGTTTAACATGTTTAATTAGCACCGAATCCGCCGAACACGCATCAAACTCCGAAAAGGATTTTCGGCAGAAAACGAATCAATCGGATTTTCGCAGAACCCTAAATCAGGTTTTCGGGCTTTCAGCATAAGATTCATCTGTTCGCGCAAAAAAGCTCCGCTCGCTTGGCTTTGTCGGCTTCCGCTTCCGGAAAGTACTGCAAGCTGACGTATGCGCTCACTGTATTTATCGTAAAAATAGAGTTAATGCAGTCGGCGGCGGATTCAAGCGGAGATGTTATGTCCTCTGCAAGTGCAGCCGCAGCGCGCCCGCATCTCGCTTTTTCATCGCCGTTCAACTCCGCAAGAAGAAGCCGAATGTCAGGCTTTTCGGCGGATTTGTATGCCTCCCGTGAGCATGGCGGCAAACTTTGCCGTCCCCGGCGTTGAAAAAGTTCTGTTGAAAAATTCTCAAGCTGTTCGATTGCGGCGGCATCCTGCGCCTGAAACAAGCATACAGGCAAGCAGAAGCTGCTCCGCCTTTTCGCGTTTTTTCAGCACCTGCGGTTTTTTGTATCCGACGGAGTCGAATGCGGGTTTCGCTGTCGCGGGGGCAATGCCGTCTTCGGCACGCTCGGCATCAACACCGCATTGGCTTTGGATAACCTCCCGCGCTATGCCGCTTTTCGGAAACAACTTTGATATAGCGATCGCGCTCCACCGGCTCAAGTGAAGCAAAGCCGACATGCATCGGAGGCGTATTTTTGCCGTCCGTCTGCGGTGTTAAGGTCCAACCGCATCGGCCATTGTTTCAAGTTTAAACATAACGGCCGTAAGAGAAGCATCCTTAAGCGAGGAACGCTTCGGCTCCGTTCGCACGAACGAATTCATCCGGATCAGTCCTCCCGGAATGACTATGACACGCGGCTCGAGTTCCCCGCGGGCAATAATATCAACTCCGCGCAGCATTGCTTTCTGTCCCGCCGAATCTCCGTCATAGGCATAACAGACCCGCTTTGCAAAACCGTCCCATGAGGCGCACCTGCTGGCTTGTAAGCGCGGTGCCGAGGGAAGCAACGGCGTTGTCGATTCCGGCTTGATGAAGGCTGATAACATCCATATAACCTTCGACCATGATAAGCTCATCAAGCTTTCGCCCTTTCATAAGGTTGATGGCATAGATATTGTGACGCTTGTTATAGATGAGCGTGTCTCCGGTGTTCATATACTTTGCACCTTCGCCCCTTGCCGATGATGCGTCCGCCGAACGCAAGAACGCGTCCGCTTGCGGAAATGACTGGAAACATCAGCCTGTCGTGAAAAAGTCAAAGGTTTTTGATTCATCCTTGCGTCCTTTGACGCAAAGTCCGGCAGAAATAAGCTCATCGCGCGTAACCCGCGGAGGTCATATGTTTAAAAAAGTTCATCCCAATCATTGGGTGAGTAACCGAGTCCGAAACGGACAGCCGTGCTGCCGTCTATACCGCGGTTAAGCAGATACTGCCGCGCCGGAAGTCCCGCATCGGAAAGCAGCACTTGGTGATAGAACATTGCCGCCTCACGATTTGCTGCATACAGTCTGTCGCGCAGGGCCTTCTTCGCGCAGTTTGGCATCGTTGATTTCGTTCGGCATGTCCATGCCCGCCCGCTGTGCAAGAAAACGCACTGCATCAGCGTAACCGAGGCTTTCGGCCTGCATGATAAACTGAATCACGCTCCCGCCGGCTTTACAGCTGAAGCAATGAAAAACCTGCTTGTCGGGGCTGACGGTGAACGATGCATCGCGCTCGGGATGAAAAAGGACAGAGTCCCCCAAAGACGCCCCCCTTTCGGGGAAAGGCGCGTGTATTCGGAAACGACGGAAACGATGTCGTTTCTGTTCATCAATTCATTGAGCCACGTCTCCGGAAATGCCATTATGTCCTCGCCGATACAGTTTCAAAAGCGGAAAGGCGGCCGAAATCGAACCCTCTTCTCCCCTTTACATTTATACATTACGACATGAAACGGAAAATTCCTGCAAAAAATTTGAAACAAGCCCCGAAATTAAAAAATATATTTTCAGACAGATACCTGTTGAGCATGAAATAAGGCAAAACACGAACAGTACTGCGGCATAATTGCATCCTGCGAGCGCATTTCAATGTACGGAACAGGCGCCGATTCGGCTTAAAAAATGCCTTCCAGGGAAAAGGTCGTTTGTTTCCATAAAAACGAGAACCATCTCTTGATTGCGGAAAAGTTTTCGATGTATTCATCCCTTGTTCGCCGTCCGCACCGAGGTCGGCAATTGCGGCGGCATAAAGCTGAATTTCAAGAATATCACGGTGACTGAACAGCAGCTTCAGCGTCGGTTCCGAATCCATAAGAAGCTGATAAATGCTCTCTCCGGCAGAATGAGCGGCGGAAAAGTCCTCCGTTTCGGCAGCATGACAGCCGGCGTCAATCATCGGAAGGATTTTCCGCTCAAGTTTTTTTTATATAAATGTTAGAAAAAATAAAGACAAAAACGAGCAGGAGCATTCCGAAAGCCAGTGCCGCAACAGAAACCGCGGACTGATTGCGTATATTTGCGTTTGCTTTTTTTTTCATTGCGTTCGGCTCAAGATTTTAAGCGCTTCTCTGTTCTTTTTTTTCCTGATTCATCATACGGTTCCTCCGTGACAGGCAATGCATTTTGTTTTGCCGTGCATTTTGTGCGGACAAAGACGGTATCATTTTTTTTCGTGCAGATTCGTAAAGCGTGCGCGAACCTTTGCGCAGTTTTTTTTGCTTTTTTGCTGAACATGAACAATTCCGCCTGAATCAACGGACATAAAAAGGCAGTCCTCGGCCCGGTCGATCCCGAACCTTTTCAGCAATGCATAAAATCCTTTTTTCGTCCAACCCTGCCGCCCGAACCGCCTCCGGATGAACCTGTCCGTCGCAGATAAGCAGCAATGCGGGCATGGCTTTTTCGGATTCAAGCTTCAGTCCTTCGTTGGTCGGGGTTTGAAACGGTCCTTTCAAAAGCACACTGAGTCCGCCGTCCGTTTCAAGGATGGCATACTCGACCTGCGAGATTGAAAAACATCCTTCATCCGCAGCTGTTCGGCAAGGTCAAATAAACTGTAATTAGCTGCACGCATGGCATCCTCGCGCACAACCCCTCCGGAAATCATAACAAGCGGACTTCCGCAGACGAGCTTGCGCAGCTTTTTCGCTTTTCAGCGACATGAACGAAATCAGGCGAGTGCAGCGCAAACATTGCAATGATCGAACAACTCCGTACAGCAGCGGAATCGCGGGATCGGACATCGGAAGCGCCGCAAGGTTTGCAATAAGCAGCGTTATTGCAAGGTCAAACGGCTGCATATCGCTCAGCTGACGCTTGCCCATGAGCCTGAGAACAACAAACATAAAAATGTACACAAGCAGCGTTCGTATAAAAAGTGTTAACATATTTCTTTACCAGCCTTTCATCGAAAAAAGTATTTGCAGTTTGGCTCAAAGCGATACATTCGGAAGGACTGTGTGCGTAAGATGCCGCGCAATGCGTATACTTTTTGCATCGCCTGTGCTATAATGATTTCGTGCGGCATGAAGCGAAGTGTCCGCAAAAATAAAAGGCAGCAACAGGCAGCAAGGGTGCAGCATGGATAAAAAACATCGGAACAGCGACGAAACATACGAAAAGTCCGTTGAGCGGCATGAAAAAAAATGCGCCGCGATACGGCAAAAACGACATCGACATCAGCTTTTGCGCCTGCCGATTCTTGTTCTGCTTGCGGCAGCGGGGTATGTTTGCGCCGAAACTCCTGTCCTCCTGTCCGCAGCAAACGGGCGCATATACAGCCGCGCGATCATCCCGTGATTTCGCGGGTTTTGGGTGCAGCAAGCAGCATATTCCCGTTTTCTGTGCCGAGGTGCTGATAATTTCCGTCGGCACGCTTCTTGCGGTCACACTCGTTGTGCGGCTGTTCAAACTCGTGTTTTCAAAACGCCTGAAACGGAAACACAATCGAATGCGCTTTTACAGGCCTGCCTGATTTCGCTCGGAATGTTTGCGGGCGCGATGCTGAATCTTTTCTATGCATTGTGGGGAATAAATCACTACAGAATGCCCGCTGCTTCGCTTTTTTGGGATTTTCGGATGAACTTGAGCGCGTCAACTCGGCGAAATCCGAATTCATTGCCGCGGCCGAAACGGGTGACAATTGGGCTTCATCCGATATTTATGCGGAAATGCTTGCATCAACCTGCGAAAAAAATTGCGGCTGCGGCTGCGGAGAACAGAAGCCGCCTTCATTGAGAACTGAAAACGGTGTGTTTATCGCAGAGGACAAAAACTCAGAGAATTCGGCTTTATCCGCAGTATTCAAAAGCGTTCAAACGGCATATGCCGCGCTCTCGGCAGTCAAAACGAATTGTTCGGCAATCCCGTCTTTTTCCGCAAAAATCGGTGCATTTTTTCAAACATGCTCTCGCGCCTTGATATTTCCGGAATCTATATTCCGTATACCGCCAGAAGCGAATGTGAACACCGAGCAGCCCGCGCTTCTGCTGTTTGCTTCCGCTGCGCATGAGACCGCACACTATTTCGGCTTTGCAAGAGGATGAGGCAAATTTTCTTGCTTACTATGTCTCCGGCTTTTCGAATGACCCCGCCCTGCGCTATTCCTGCGAAATGCTTGCCCCCTGATGCAGTGCATGAATCGGCTTGCCTCCGTTGACGAAAAAACTTTTCTACAGCGTCCGTGAACGCTTCTTCACCCCCGCAATGATTCGCGTCGCCGATTATTCCCGTTGGACTGAGCAGTACAAAACGATCCCCTCGGCAGCGCAAATAACAAAATTAATGACGCCTACCTAAAACATAACGGCCAAACCGCCGGCGTCAACAGCTATAACGATGTCGCAGAGCTGCTGATTGCGTTTGAAATGCGGAAATGAAGAGGTGAAAAATACATACTGTCTGCAAAGTCGAAAAGCCCCGTTAAAAACGTGAATTTGAAAATCTGAAAACGCCAACAATCACGTTGCGGTTCGCCGTCAACTTCCCGTGTTGCGAATCGTCGCAAAATATGATACAATCAATTTATAAATCGTTTGGGCGCATCAGGGTTCGGACGTTAAAACTGCAGGAGGCGCCATGGAATTCACGGGCACAGTAACCGGCATAAAGTTTCAGAAACGAGGAGAACAGGTGGACCGTTCTCAGGATAAAGGGCGATGACGAAGAGTTGACCGCTGTCGGCGTGATGCCGTCCGTGAACGACGGCGAACGGGTGACCGTGACGGGCAATATGACGGCGCATCCGATGTACGGCGAGCAGATCCGCGTGACTTCATATAAAAATGATATACCGACTTCGGCCGAAGCTGTTCGCGCTTATCTTGCGAGCGGCTTTATTAAGGGTATCGGCGAGGCGACCGCAAAGGCTGCTTGTGGATAAGTTCGGCGCGGGAAACTCTCCGAAATTATTAAGACCGAACCGATGAAGCTCACAAAAATCAGCGGTATCGGGCCGAAAAAAGCGAAAATGATCCCATGAATCCTACCTTGAAAGGCAGCGATGCAGGACATAATCATGGGTATGCAGGAGCTTGGGCTTTCCATTGCAATGACGATGAAAAATATACAAGCTCTACGGTGAAAACTGCGTCAGCATGGTGAAGGAAAATCCGTACAGTCTGATTGATGATTTTGAAAAACGTCGGATTTAAGACGGCGGATAAAATTGCATTTGAGGCCGGATATGAGCGTGAATCGGAATTTCGTGTTCGTGCGGGCATAAAAATACGCGCTTTTCGCTTGCAAGGCAGGAAGGCAATACATGCCTGCCGCGGATATGCTGGTGATGTTTGCGGCAAACAACGTCCTCGGCGTTGTGCCGGAACGGTGGAAGCGGTGCTTGAAAAAAATGCTTGAATCGAGGTTCTCTCTCGTCGAAAAAGCGTATGGGTGAACGCGATTACATTTTTTGAAATATATGCATTATGTCGAATCGGATTTGTGCGGCTTTGTTTTCAAATATCGTCACTAATGTTGATATTCTGTCCCTGTTTGATATCGACGGTGAAATAAAACGACTCGAAAAACAATTCGGCGTCACTCTTGCAGCTGCACAGAACGAGGCGGTGAAACGCGCCGTGACGGACGGAGTTCTGATCGTTACCGGCGGCCCCGGAACCGGAAAAACCACCATTTTGAAATTCGTTATTGAGATTATGGAGCATCTCGGGCTGCAAATCGAGCTTGCGGCACCGACAGGCAGGGCCTCAAAACGCATCAGCGACACGACAGGGCGTGAGGACAAGAACGCTTCACCGTCTGCTTGAATACAATTTTACAATAATTCTTTCAACCGAAACGCGGATTATCCTGTTGAAGCGGATGTTATTATAATTGATGAAATGTCAATGGTTGATGTGATGTTGTTTCACTCCCTGCTGAAAGCGGTGGCCAAAGGCACACGCCTTGTAATGGTGGGCGATGTGGACCAGCTGCCGTCGGTCGGCCCGGGCAATGTGCTTCGCATCTTGTGAATTCCGATGTAATTCCGGTCATAAGGCTGAATGAAATTTTCAACAGGCAGGACGCAGTCGAATCGTTACAAATGCGCATCTTATCAACCGCGCGGGGAAATGCCTGTTTTGGATAATATTGATGAAGAAAAACGACTTTTTGTTTTATGAATGCCCCACGGCAGATATCGCGCTTTCATCCGTGCTGAACCTTTGCGGTGATTATGCTTATCTTCGGCAAAATAAACGAACTGCAGGTGCTTTCGCCGATGAAGGGAAACATGCTCGGAGTCGTGAACTCAACACTTTGCTTCCAGGCGGAGCTGAATCCGGCGGCGGTGACAAGGCCGAATTTAAACCCGGTGAAATCACCTTCCGAAGAGGGTGACAGGGTGATGCAGATAAAGAAATTATGATATTCAGTGGAGAAAAACAAAGCTTGGTGCGGACGACAGCGAGGGAGAAGGTGTTATCAACGGTGATATAGGCACGATTCTTCGTGTGGATAATGCCTCAAAATTCATTACGGTGCTGTTTGATGATGAACGGGTTGCGGATTACAATTTCAATCAGCTTGAAGAAATTGACCTTGCATACTGCATATCTGTTCACAAAAGCCAGGGCAGCGAGTTCCCTGCGTCGTTCTTCCGCTTGTGAACGGCCCAAACATGCTTTTAATCGCAACATCCTGCTACACTGCCGTGACAAGGGCGCGCAGCAAGGTTTACATTCTCGGTTCGGTCGGATGCATTAAATATATGGTGTCAAACACAAACGTCCGCAGGCGATACAGTGCGCTGGAAACTTTTTTTGCGCGAGAGAGAAACGAAACCCTGCCCGACGATGTAAGGAACAATGTACGGTTTTATACAAATTATCATTGAATGAGTGATATTGCCGGAGCGGCAAACCGATATGAACAAAAGATTTAAACAATGGATAAATTCAGCACTCGACTTCGTTTTTCCGCAGCACCTGAAATGCCATTCCTGCTCAAAGGAAGCGGCTGTGAAGGAATACGGAATCTGCTCGGAGTGTCAAGCGGGTCTTGCCGCGAACCCGTTGGCCGAACAAATCGAGTTTGTTGATGAATACGCCGCAGGATTGTTTTTATAACGATGTTTCAAAACGCGCCGTTTATGCGCTGAAGTATAACGGTGCCGTTTATGTTCGGGAGTTTTTGACGCACTTCATGTGTGTATCCCCGCCGATTGGCCGATTGACTGCATCGTTCCCTGTTCCGCTGCATCCGCGACGCGAAAAAAGGAACGCGGCTTCAATCAAAGTTTCATCCTTGCAAAATCCGTGGCGGAAAGGTATAATATCGATATCCGTGCGGAATTGCTTAAACGTGTGCGGGACACAAGCCCGCAGGTCGGCATGAATGCAAAACTGCGTGCAAAAACCTGAACGGCGCATTTGAAGCGTCGCCCGAATGTGCGGGGCTGTCGGTTCTGCTTGTGGATGATGTCCGGAACAACGGGCGCAACCCTAAAAGAGTGTGCATCGGAGCTTAAAAACACGGAGCAGCAAGAGTCTATGCATTGACCGCGTGCTGCACTCCGCCGGAATCAAACTGATACTTTAACTTTTTAAAAGCTATATAAGGAACGGAAATATGAGTGAACTTTTTTTACCCGCAGCCGGATGCCGGATATCAGGCAGGTCTATGAAATCGAATGCAGCTGCTTTTCGCAGCCGTGGAGCGTTGAATCCCTCATTGGTGAGGTTATCCGCAATGATGCTGCAAGCTATGTTGTTACGCAGAGGACAACGGAAAAAATTGTCGGTTATGCCGGCATGTGGCGGAGATGTTTGATGAGGCACACATGACTAACATTGCCGTTGCTGCCGAATATCGCTGCCGCGGCATTGCACCAATTTGATACTTTGCCTTATGCAACAGCAAAGCGAACGGTGGAAAGCGAATGACGCTTGAAGTCCGCGAATTTAACACAAAGCGCAGCGCGTGTATTCCGCACTTGGGTTCAGGTACGCGGGAACAAGACGAAAATACTACAGTGACACGGGTGAAAATGCACTGATACTTTGGAACGATTCCATCGACAATACGCTCCCGCGCTCATGCGGACGGAAGCTGTTCGGAAAGTTTGTGATTTCATCGAAAAACGCCGAATTCAATAGGGCTTCGCTGTTTTGTACGGAGCATAACCTATTGTTTTTTATAGTAACAATTTAAATTAACATATTGCATGGAGGAAACAAATGAAACAGGTTGTTAATGCACAGAACGCGCCCGCCGCAATCCGGACCTTACAGCCACTGCGTAAAGGTCGGCAAAATGGTTTTCACTTCCGGTCAGATGGCATTGATCCCGCCGTCGGCGGACTTGTTGAAAGGCGTTGAGGCTCAAACGATTCAGGCTCTCACGAACCTTAAAGCCGTTCTCGAAGCTGCCGGTTCAAAGCATGGAAAATATCAAAAACAACGGTATTTGTTAAGGATATGAACGATTTTGCAAAGGTCAACAAGCTTTACGGAATGATGATCCCCGCACCCTTCCCGGCAAGAAGCTGCGTTGAAGTTGCCGCGCTGCCCGCCGGTGCACTTGTTGAAATCGAGGCAATGGCATTGCTCAACGGCTGAGCAGACTGATTGATTCGAATATCGTGCGTCGACGGTCTTTCCGTCTTTCATCACCCCAAATACGAAAGCGGCTTTGCTGAGGTTTTTTGGTGCACGACTGAGAATCATTCGGAAAACGAATGGACACGCTGCAAAATGCACCAACTTCAAATAAACTTATAAACTATCGTCCGATTGCGGAGATTGCGGTC
>VOFJ01003065.1_pt1 | contig 35821 bp, 55 predicted proteins | sample 5384081 | NCBI WGS metagenome assembly VOFJ01 (sample SAMN12384729, study PRJNA508395) | human gut metagenome | isolation source: healthy gut I | host: Homo sapiens
TATCAGTATTGCTTTGTTCCGGTTACGTATTGCTAGTGCCCCAGTGAGGGGCCTTCCAGGATCTGGATACCGGCCGCTGGTTCACGAGTACACCGACTATGTCATTGCCAAGGTCTTATGAACGGCATGGATGAGACCCACTTCGCTCCGGAGGGCTACCGAGGTATGCTGGTGACCGCCCTGTACCGCCTGGCAGGGAGCCGGAGGGCGGGCGCGACCTTCCACCGATGTGGCTCAGGGGCCGGTACTACGCGGACACGCCGTGGCCTGGGCGGAGGATCTGGGCATTGTCAAGGCATCACTGCCACCGCCTTCCAGCCGAGGGAACCGTCACCCGCCAGCAGGCAGCCACCTTCCTGTACCGGTATGTCACCGAGTACCTGGAGAAGAAGCTGTCGAGGGGCAGACCTGACGGCGCTTTACACACGGCAGCAAAGTGCAGGATACGCCAAGACGGCCATGAGCTGGGCTGTGGCCGAGGGCTTCTTTGAGGGCTACGGAGACGGCACCCTGCGTCCCTTCACCGCACTTTGACCGGGCCAAATGGCCCTACGACATTCTGGATCTGGATTTCCTAGCCAATTTTCTTGCTCGTATCCCTCGCCGGCCATTCGTTGAACATTGGTTATTCAGGAAGGTACTTGGCAAACAACAAGAATCCAGTATTCATGCGGGTTTGCGGCGGGATGGCTCCCAAACGGCAGCTGAACTGACAATCGCATATTGATCCCATTGTCTCAAGTAAAGCCATCGACATGCCTTTGTCAGATGGCTTTTCTGCACAACATTCTTCATTTGAAAAATCATTCTTCCATAATCCTTCTGGCACGATCCGGATAATTCGTAATCACCGCATTTACCCCCATCGCTTTTAATCTGCGCATATCTTCCTCTGTGTTCACAGTCAGACATTCATTTACATTCTTTTCCCTGCACATCCGCATCTCATCCTGCAGAGTTGTACACAGCACAGATGGATTGACCGCATATACCTTATTCACTAAGTGCATACTCCGCCACATGAGACAGCTGTTCCATATACAAAAATGCAATCTTTGCATCCGGATCATATTCCCTTACCTTTAAAACCGAGCAATGATTGAACGAAGAGTACAGAATTCTATTCTGCCACCCCATCTCATGCACCAGCTCCACCACTTTCTTTTCGATTCCTGAATAAAAATTAACACCGTTTTTAATTCAATATTAATTGTCATCCCTGTATCCTGCAACAATTCAAGAACTTCCCGAAGCGTCGGAATTTTGCACACATCCATATTCGGATGTGTCTTATTAAAATTAAATTGTTTTAATTCTTCCAAAGTATAATCAACCACTCTTCCTGTGCCATCACTGACCCGGCTGATTTGTTCATCGTGTTACAACCAACTGACCATCTTTTGTAAGCTGGACATCCAATTCCACACCATCCGCCTTCATATCCACCGCAAGTGTAAACGCTTCCAACGTATTCTCCGGTGCATAGCCAGATGCACCTCCGGTGTGCCCACACCTTTACCTCAGGCCGGACACTGCGGTCTTCACCAGCGCCAAACCGTACAAATTCTAATCTGCGCTTTTCCGGTGTGACAACCAGCACATCCCACAAATCCTGTGTCACATCACCGAGCTTCCGCATATAACGCGTAGATCCTTCTGGTTTCTTATCCGGGAAATACTCTACCTTGCTGCAGCCAACAGAGATAATCGGAAAACTCCGCTTGTCATAAACATAATCCGCATGTGTATGTCCATGAATATATGCTAAGACTTCTCTTCCTTCCATTTCATGATATTTCTCCAAAATGTTCATTATACGCTCACCGTTGCGAATATCTTCTGCCCAATAGTCCAGTTCCGCAAGCGGCGCATCATGTCCAAATATCAGCACTTTATATCCATCCGGAGTTTCATCCAGCACTCTCTGAAGCCACTGCACTTCCTCTTCCGAAAAAAACCATATCTGATATTTTCATTATGATCAAACGAGGTCAAAAAAAATCATGCGGAGTTCTACATGATCATAGTCTGTATAATAATACCCCTTCATTCCCTGCCGCTTTACATAGCGGTCGTTAAACCTGCCATAAATGGCATATTGTTCTTCTTCCGTGAGCCATTCTGTGTTTCCCCTAAAATAGTTTGTATCATGATTGCCAATCGCCAAATATATCGGCTCGCATATTTTTCGCATGTCATTAATACAGGATGTGGCAATTCTGCTGCAGGTTCTTTTGTCCAGCATCCCATCTGACAGATCACCCAAGTGAATGATCCCGTCAAGTCCTACTCTTTCATGAACAGCAGCAATATTTGAAACCGTGTCATTCCATGTTCCATTAACCGTACAATGCGAATCCGCCAAAAGCGCAAACACCAGCGACTTTCCGTTCACCTGCTGTTCCATAACCTTATCAGCGGTTTTATATACCTCTTCTGTAAAAAATATACCGGTCTGTGAGAGACCTTCTCGTCAAAAAAGAGCGAAATGTTAATATATCACTTACCCTTGCAGCATCTTCCGGATTGCATCTGCTGCCATCCAACTTTTTCAGGCAAATGCGGAACCAACAGTCTTTATCAAACACGTACTCCTCATTGGAAAATGCCTCCCATGAAAAATCACCCGAATAACTGCTCCAGTTCTGTTCCTCCTGATACATATATGTATACATATATTCCTCCGGAATATTACATCCAAAGGTTGCAATACTAAGACCAAACGCCGGATCTTTTACTACTAAACGATCTCCTTTTTTTGGCATAATACAATGCCCTGGATGCCATGTGAAACGGTTGTTCCTGTATATATTTTCCTGTTCTTACATCAATCGCGCTGCCTGCACACACTTCAAAATATTTGCACATTTCCCTCTGCATTCCTATCTCTGATATACTGCTGTTACAGTCCTTCTCTCCGCTCCGCTTCACGTTTTGCCAGGAACTGTTCCATCACTCCCGCAATAGCAATGGACTCTTCCTCTGTAAACTTATAAGAGATCTCCCCTGATGTCCATGAATCATATACACAAAATCACTGATCTCATAGCGAAGCCCCTGTCCCAGGAATTTTGAAAAGTACCGGTCTTTCTTGGACGGATCCTCATATCGCACTTCAAAAAATACTGTGTCAGCCACCATGGCGATTCTGCCAGAATATACCCTTTCGTTCCGGAGATTAACAGCTGTCCTTCCGACTTTACACCCACTCCACTCTTAGAGAGTGCCATTCCATGATCGTACACAAAAGATGCCTTTGTGTACAGATCAATCCCGTTCTCATCTTTGATGCTGTCAAATCGGACTTCTTTGTAATTCGTTCCCATCAGCTTCATGATTGGCAGCAGCGTATGGCTTCCAAACTCGGTAAAGCCGCCTCCATAAGCTGTATCCGTTCTCTCCCGCAGTCCCGGATCTGTAAGTCTGGTAAAGCATGCTTCCACATCGCAGATCCGTCCGATCACACCACTCTTTTGCAATTCCCACGAGCTGTACAAGAACCCCGGACAGTATGCTGTCTTAATCGCCTCTAAAAGCACAACACCATGCTCTCGCAATTGCAAAAAGTTCTTCCGCCTCTGCGCGCTTAAATGCAAGTGGCTTCTCGCACAATACATGTTTTCCCTGTTCTAACGCCCGCTTTGCATATTCATAATGTGTTTGATGCGGGGAGGCGATGTAAATTGCATCCACCTCCTTCATAAATGCATTAAAATCATCTGTTGCCAGATCCAGTTCAAACTGATCTCCAAATTCCTTCGCGCTTTCAATCTTTGGATTATAAACACTGTTCACCATTACGCCACTGACATACTTTGCTTCCGGCACAAAGCGCACTGCGATACGTCCTGTTCCCACTACACCGATCCGGATAATTGGATGGCTTGCATTGCGCACCTGGGTGGACGAAATATTCTTCGTACGCTCCAGATAAACCACCTCGCAGAACTGCTTCATATGATCAAAAGCCCCTGTCCAATCTGAGCCAACCGTAAAAAATATCGATTCCATACTTCTGCACATCCTCCACCTTCTGTCCCGGATGGTCTTCCACAATAATCTCATCCGCAAACCCGGTCTGTCTTACACTTTCAATCCGCTTGTCCAGTGAATCTACGATATTAAGTTTGCCTCTGGATTCATCATACTGCGCTGTCGTCACTCCGACGATCAAATAATCTCCCAGTGCCTTTGCACGTTTCAGCAGATTATAATGTCCTTCATGAAACAAATCAAATGAACCATATGTGATTACTTTCTTCATGCTCCTGCGTCCTCACTCACGGTCAGTATTCTGCCGCTTCTCCTTCTTTTCCGCTCCGTTATCCAAATCCGATTCATCAAAATTAAGTCGTTTCTCCTCCACGACCAATGGTCTGTGAATGACCCGCGTATTGATATTCAAAAAATATATTCTCCCAAAAGTCCGATAAAAAACAACTGAATGGAGCCTATAAGAAAAATACCGATAACCATCGGTGCATTTCCGGCCTGGAATGTATACCAATGTGTCAGCTTATAAATAAGATAAAATAAAGCAATGCACATACTGATTGCCCCTGCACCGAATCCCAAAAAATGTTGCCAGGCGAAGTCCTACTTTTTTGTGTAAGAAGTAAAGCTCAGCATCGCTGCATCATACAGACTGTAAAAATTGTTATGCGTCTTGCCCGCACGCCGCTTCGGCTGCTCATATTCCACCTCAATACGGTTAAATCCATGTCCGTATTCTGCCACAATTCCACGAATAAATGGTACGGGATCATCCAACTGACGCAATAATTCAATAAAAGTCTTATCATAAAGGCCAAAGCCGGTAAACTGCTCAATCATTTCCGTCGTGGACATCGACTTGATCAGCTTATAATATACCGACCGCAGGAAATAGACCAGAGGGTTCTCCTTACTGCTGGTCTTGATGCCGCTGACAATCTTATGTCCATTCTCCCATTCCTTAACAAATCTCGGGATAAGTTCCACCGGATCCTGAAAATCACAGCACATACAGATCGTGCAGTCCCCGTGGACTGACACATCGCGTAAAACGGCGAATTAAACTGTCCAAAATTGGTCACATTAAAAATAGCTTTTATCTTTTTATTTTTTGCACACAGCTTCTCAAGCTCCGTTCTCGTCCCGTCCGTAGAACAGTTATCGATAAACAGAATCTCATAATCATACTGCGGCAGAGCTTCCTCCAATACATTTATCACTGCAAAGCTCATGAGTTCTACATTTTCGACCTCATTAAAGCATGGAATGACAATACTAATTTTTTTCATATTTAAAATCCGATCTATTCTCTATTAGTTTCTTACAAATCTATCTTATTGCACTATCTCCATTATAAACGCTATCTATAATTCCGTCAATCGTACGCCGGATTCCCTCCTCAAAATCTACTTCCGGCACAAAACCTGTATCATTCGTCAATTCGGTCAGATCCGCACCAAGGAACATTACCTGTCCTTTGGGATATGGGAGTTCACCAATCCCTACACTTCCTGCTTTCAAATACTTATTTTGTCCTTCCGGTACCCGTAATGTGTCCATCCGCTCACACACTGCCTCACGAATGCTATCAATATATTCTCGCAGCGGACGTACCTGTCCGCTTCCAAGCACATAGATTTTTCCACTTTTTCCATGCTCTGCAACCAGAAATAATGCCCGCGCTGCATCTTCGCTGTAAAGATAATCCCACTGCTGTTCTGCCGGCGTGAAAGCCGCATGCTCTCCGCAAAGCAGCTTGCGGAGCGTCGCTGAAACCATCGTATTCGGGCCATCAAAAGGTCCATATACACTCAAAATCCGTACCCAGACGTGTTTTATCCCCAGTTCCTGACACCGTATCCGGCTCATTTGACCGGCACATAATTTTGCCATACCGTATCCATTTTCCGGAAACACCGGCGTTTCTGGCGAGAGAAGCTGTTCTGTCCTTCCATATTCCGCCTGGGAACCGGCGCCAACAAACGTATTGCAGCCAAGTTTTGCTGCGAGTTCTGCTGCCTGCAAAGCAGATGCAATATTACGCGTCTGCAACGGCATGTCATTCCGTGCCGCCCCTGTTGTCCCCTCCCATGCAAAATGATAAAACACATCATATCTGCCTTCTATAACCTGCTCCAGCTGCCCCAATTCTGACAGTTCCGTCTCCAGTACCTTCACACGCGGATGCACAGGAATACTGCTTATTCTGGCTGACCCTCTGTGGCAGACAGCAAGCACTTCCCAGCCTTCCCGGATGCATTGTGTAATTAGCGCCATGCCGATTGCACCGGTAGGACCGGTAATCACCGCACGTTTCATATGCTTTACCTCTTCTCCCTTAAAAATGCCTCTATCTGTCTCTCCGTGCAGTCCCTGACATTTTTTCCCTGCACATATTCTGCATACCACTCTACTGTCCGTTCTACCGCCATTTTTGCTGTCCATGAGGGTGTCCAGTCAAAAGTGCGTTTCAGTCTTGTACAATCCAGTTTTAAAAAATTAGCCTCATGTGGCTGTTTTATATTTTCTTCTTTGCCCAGATCCATCCAATCCGCTTCTTTTTTCCTGTATGGTTCTTCCACGCTTTACAAAAATTCTGTTGTGATCCTGCCTGTCTCCCAGCAGTCAGCCTCATCCGGACCGACATTATAGCATCCTGCAAGTTCCGGCTGTTCCCACTGTCGTTTCAAGATCATCAGATATGCCGCTACCGGCTCCAGCACATGCTGGTACGGACGGACGGAATACGGATTGCGCACCCTTATCTTTTCTCCACTGCTGACTGCACGTACGCAGTCTGGAATGATACGGTCTGCCGCAAAATCACCCCCGCCAATCACATTTCCGGCACGTGCCGTCGTAATTGGCAAAACACGTAGTCCACTGTTCCCAAAAAAGAATTGCGGTAGCTGTCTGTAACAAGCTCCGAACAGGACTTGGAATTGAGTACGGGTCATATCCATTCAATTCCTCATTTTCCCGGTATCCCCATTCCCACTCACGATTTTTATATACCTTATCTGTTGTCACATTCAGAAAAGAATTCACGCTGTCTGTCTGGCGGATGCACTCCAACACATTTACCGTTCCCATTACGTTCGTCTCGTACGTTTCAACTGGATTCCGGTAACTCTCACGCACAATCGGCTGTGCTGCCATATGCACCACAAACTCTGGTTTCACACGGAGAAAAACGCTGCGGAGCGCATCCAGATCCCGGACATCCCCCCTCAATCGACTCCATCTCTGTTTTCAGACCACACAGTCCAAACATCGAAGGATCTGTCGGCGGCTGTTTCGCGTAGCCATAGACTTCCGCGCCTTCACGCAAAAAGAAGCTGGCTCATCCAGCTTCCTTTAAATCCGGTATGACCGGTGATCAATACTTTCTTTCCTCTGTAAAATGATAAATCCATCATACACCTCATTCAGGCATTTCCCGCCTGCTTTACTTTGCAACATACTTCCAGAACAACGTGTCGGTACTGCCGCTGAAATTACCACCAAAGTAAATCCGCTCTGGCTCAACAACATAATTTTCATACTGCACACGTGTATTAGAATAGCTCCTCTTAATCTCATGAAGCGGTGTTACCGCACCGATCACCAGAAGTCCGACCAGAAGATATGTTCTTATCTGCCCCCATTTCTGATCTATCACCTGAATGCACCAGAACATTACCCGAAGCAGCGCAGGTATTGAAGCCCGCATACAAAAAGTCGCAGGAGCTGCCTATAATTATCAGCGGAATGATATACAATAAAATCGAGGTCATCCAGAAGAGCTTATTTCGCTTTAATACAGGATACAGGCATATCAGATAAACTCCTGCTTCCAATACATAAAATACTGTCAGGTTCAGCCACCAGAAAAGCGGTGTCTGCCAATCGCAATACGCAAGATGACCGATCCGCATGACCACAAACACAATTCCACACATGCACACGCTGTATTTCAACACTTTGGGCCAATGCAGTGCAATGGCTGCCACACACCAGAATAATCCCAGCATTACCCCGATCAATAATATAATTGCCGCTAAAACCAGAAGTATTCCCAATGCATTATTCTTCAAAAAAGAAACACTTCCCAACAGTGCATCATTGCTCATAAAATACAGACCGCTGATCAATAAAATCGCAAAACCGGCAAGCATATTCTGCAGGCTTGCCCAGTGTTTCCAGCAATCCCGCATAATCTGTGCTGCTTTGGTGTAATCATTTCTCCAATGAACTCTGCTTATCATATAATAGATAACAAACGGCAGCATTCCCACAAATGGAAATGTTGAAGTCAGCATTACGAGCGACCACAAATAAATCATGTTTTTAGGCTTTTCGCAAAAAAACAACAATGCACATGCCAGCCATACCGGTATCGCCTGATTAAATACCCAAAACAGCTGCGTCGTCATGGACGAATACTGGAAATGTTCCGCCCACGCCTCCATATGCAAATCCGAAAAAATATGAATCTCCCAGGACTGGCTTATCAGCGCCCCAACCACATCCAGACCGCTGAAAAATACAATTACGAATAACGGCCAAACCATAACTTTTTTGCGCCAGAGGCAGATCAATGCATAAAAAACACAGATACCGAATACTGCCCACACATACTGTGCCACATATCCCGCCGCAATTCCGAAGAATTTACCGATTGCTGCAGCCGGCAGCCAGAAACCGATATAATAGACCATACCTCTTCCGTCAGTACCTGTATCCGACGTAAAGGTGGCAGTTACCGGCCACTTTTCCGTCACAAGCAGTTCGTAAATCTCATTGCGCCACCAATGATCCGAGTTCTGCCACATCAGACCACCTACTCCGGATAGTGCCACCCACATCATGATAAGAACGACAATTCCCACAACCTTCCATGCATCCTGTTTTCTGAACATAAGTTCCAGCTTTAACGGTCTATCCCAGTGTTCCTTTATACATAAGGCCATGCCGCCTGCCACAATTACTGCCACAGGAATCCCGATATACCACTTGTACACCAGCCCAGGCAGAATAATATCATTGGCAATGCCAAATAAAAATATCCTGCCACAATCACAATTCGGAATACTCTTTTTTGTCTGTTCTCTCATCATCTGAACTGCCCTTTTCTTTTTCTATTGCAGGATTCCTGTTGTCTCATCAAAATAATAATTCTGTCCGTCAATCTCTGCATTTCCCTTCGCCATTGCTCCGGTAATCAGGTCAAAGTAATATGTACCTGCATCTGTCCTCTGCCAGCCTTTTATCATATGCCCGTTGGCATCATAGCGCACCCACTTTCCAGTACCATCCGCGCGGTCCGCAGAAGCACCTGCCCAGGATTCCTGATAGACATCCTTGCTGGTTGCTTTTTTCCCACTGTCCACTGCATCCAGCCAGTACCATGCATCACTTGCCGGGTCATAGATTTCCTTGCCGCGTCCATCCAGTCCCCTGCCGTCTGCCGCCCTCATACCAGTAAGTAACACCATTCTCCTCATTCCACTGACAGTCAAGTCCGATTCCGGTCGACCAGCTGAATGCACACGGGACACCGTCAATCGTTGTATTTCCCTTTGCCATTGCACCGGTTGTCAGATCAAAATAATATACCCCAGCAGCTGTTGTCTGCCAGCCCTTGACCATCTCACCGTCTGCATCGTAGCGCACCCATTTGCCGGTGCCGTCCTCCCTGTCCGCATATTCCCCTGCATAGGATAACTGGTATACATCCTTGGATACTGCCATCGTTCCATCTGCATCAAACCAGCGCCATGCACCGTTCACATATGCTTCTTTCGATGTTGCCATCACGCCATTTTTCATAATAATAGTAATAGTCGCCAATCTTGTACAGACCGTTCAGAACTTCCGTCTCCGCCTGGGCTGTCGCCACGCTGCTGTCCCGTCTTGCATTGCACACAGCAACTGCCTGCACATTTTCCAGTGCTCCGGAAACCGTTCCCGTATACTTGACAGACTTTGTGGCTGCCGGTGATGGTGTCGTTCCATCCGTTGTATAGTAGATGACCGCTCCACTTGTTCCACAGGTAATCTCTGTCGTCTGTGCCGTTTTATTCACTGTAATCACCGGTGTATCCGTCACAGCAGTAATCGTCGGCAATGTCCCGGGAACAGATGCATCCGTTCCCTGCTCTGCATCCAATGTACAAAGCGGAAGATAATCTTCCCAGAAAGCTTCTTCCCGGTGATTTGAAGCACTGTAGGCACTCTCAGTATCGTAATACGTGTCATTTCTCTCAAAATAGGTATATGATGACGTATCATCATCCCACGTCACATCCACATTATACCAGGAATCTTCAATGCGCACCTTATTCCATTCATGAGATGTACTCGTGACTGCCATCGCATCCACTCCCGCACCGTTGCACAGCATTTCAAACGCAAAGAGCATATCCGGCGCAGACTGTCTGATCCGTACAGAACACACTGTAGCAGGACTGGGAATACTGCGTGTCTTCATCAAAATTCTTTTTCATCATAAATGGCTTCATTGTAGCTTACCTTTTTTTCTGCAATCAGGTCATGTATTTTCTGCACCTTCTCCGCAGTTGATCCGCAGGCGGCAACCATATTCTCCCAGTCTGTAACCTGTGCTTTTTACTGCCTCTGTTGCCGTCTTCCTTGCGCTTCCACCGGCAAATGCAGAATATACCCCATAGGCATAATACGTTTTTCCATTCTGTTCCATTCTAAAAACAGTATAGTTCAGGAAATAATACTGCGGATTTGAGTGACGGAACATCTCGACGATATTTCTCATTTCATCGTTGCCAAGCTCCTCGCTTGTCACCATATCGAGATAATTGTAGGTACCGTCTGTGTTAGCATCTGTTTCTGTGGTCAGATACTTCATGCACACCGCATCCAGCGCATCCCAGTAACTCTTCTCCGCATCCGACAACTGATTGTATACATAATAATTCTTGTACACATCCCACGATGAATCATATATCTGCGCATAATACAATGCCGTCTCGCTCAATAATTTCATCACTACTCTCATACAGTTCGGAATCATCTGCCTTAATGGCAATCTCTTCCACAGGAAGCAGACCGGTCGGCAGCTCCTCCGTCTGTACATCTGCCAGCACACTGAACGGTGTTACCATTACGGACAACACCATGCCTGTCATTGCCAAAAATAAACCTGTTTTTTCACGCTACCGTTCCTCCCGGGATTATTCCTCGTAACTTTGCGCCGCCTGTCGGACCGCGCGCTTTTTCTTTTTGTTAAAATATATCATATATCCGGCAAACAGAAGCACACCTGCGATACTGCAGGCAATCCCCTGTTTCAGCGGTGTATACACATAATCGAACCGGATCGTATTGTCACCGGCATCAATACGTACCGCCATCAGCCCGTTGATATTGATAACTTCCCTGCTCTCCCCGTTGACGGTCGCCCTCCAGCATTCATCATATGGTACACTGAAGAATGCATAGCGGTCTCCCGACGCATGAATCTCTGATATAAAATAATTCTTTTCCCTGCGTAAAGCTTTCGCTGCTTTCCTTACGGCGGGCACCAAGCACCTCTTCCAGCCGGTCCATGGTAATTCCACCGTATTCCTCATAGGTGTACTTCTTCAGGCAGGAACTTACCTGCTCCTCATCTGCATCATCTACAACCAATGTGGTCAGCATTGTAAGCGCCCGCAGCTGTGGATCAATCTGTTCAAACTGGCTCTTCGTCATGTATGTGTCATAGGCAAATCCAATCGGAAGTGCCCTCTCATTCTCATAATAATACATTTCCTGGCCGTTGTCATTCGTGAATGTGGAAATATAGGCCGCATCCGGCTGTTCGATGTCCGACACAATATAACGCGCAGACAGAAGTTCCTGCAGCCCATCGCCTCCGGCATTTGTCCATGTTCCCCGTCCAATCCCGACAGCATCATAGAACTCCATCACAGACGGATGGATCGTACTGATGAAAGAATTGATGGATGGAAGGGAGGCCGTCATCGCCAGATTGTAATAAGTATGCCCGATCCCCTCATCAAAATAATAACGGTATGGCAGTACATCCCTATCCAGTTCACCCGGAATCTCTGTCATATAGTTTACCACATTCTCAGCATAACTGTTCGGATAAGTTTTAAAATCCAGATTAGAATTATCTGTAGTAACCTGATATCCACGAATTGCAAGCAAAAAGTGTCCCTGCACTGAACAGCATCGTCATAGCAGTAAGTGCCTGCGTGCGGTATTTTTTTCCAAACCTTACAATAAAAAGTGCAATGAGTACACCTGCAATGGCAATCAAAAATGCCACGATAATACCACTCCGTCCTGTATACCACATGCTCCTCATTCCCGCTCCACTTTACCACATTGGTGAGCACATAAAACAGAAGCAGCGCTCCTGCCCAGATTCCCGTTGCCGCCGGAACCGGGTACTCTTCTGGCTGTTCCAGCACTTTTGCTGTAGCCAGTGCCAGAAGCAGAATAAACATGTAATACCATCTGCGGTATGTCTTCCACTCCGAAAAACATAAACATGTTATTTAACACTGGAACTACGGCAATGACGGCACAGATTTTTAAGATTCTGCCAAGCCAGTCCCTTTTTTGCGCATTGCATATGCCAGCGCAAAAACAATCCCCACGAGCGGCAGATATGCCGCATTGGTCATCCAGTCTGCCTGCACCACACTCGCAATCTGGTTCATCGGCTCTGCCGGCACAAGAAATCCCTTAAGCAGCCGCAGCCATTCCGAGGTTGACATGCCAAGCCATGCTTCCCCGGGCAGATGCTCGTTCACCCGGCTGTTCGCCAGTGTTCCATGAATGGAAGGAATCATCAGAATTCCTGCCGAAAAAAAAAAAGCCGATCGCTCCCTCTAAAAAGCAGCTCCCGATAGGCGCCAGATAATTCCTGACACCGCGCCTGCGCTCCCGAATATCCGGCACCAGATATTTGGCGATATAATAGATCACAAGAAAAATGACTTCTCCTACAAAGAAAATATAATTGCAGAAATGCATTCAAAACACACGCCAGTGCCAGCCGTCCTTTTTTGTTGTCTTCAATCAGGCACTCCAGTCCCAGCAGCATGAGCGGGAACAGTGCTACCGGGTCCTGAAAATGATAAAATACCACACTGCTGCACTGAAAACCGGAAAATGCATACAGAAGGGATGCCATCACAACCAGCCATCGCTCCTTCACATGCCGTTCAAGAAATGCTGCCGCACACGCTCCGGCTACTGCAAACTTCAGAATGACCATCCACCCCATAACCCGCGGTATTACCTTAGCCGGAAACAGCAGTGTAAACCACAGGAACACGCTTCCTACATTATAGAAGCTGAATGTCTCCAGAAAATTACTGCCAAGATCCAGCCCCCAATTCCATAACAGATTGCCAGACTTAATCGTATCATTCATAAATATATTAAAAGGCAATCTCCTGCGCCGTAAAATCATGGGACATGGCGAAATATCCATGATCGCGGATCAGAAACGGCACCACCGCGAGCATCGCCGCCAGCAGATTGACCAGAAATGCCAGCTGCCACACACGGAGTTTTGCAAATGCCTCAGTTATTTTCTTCATTTCCTTCGTTCTCCTTTGATATGATACATCTGATGACGCTATTCTAATATTATTAAAAAAAAACGCTTCTTTTCAACCCCCAAACCTTGAGTTTCATGGACAGTCTTTCCAATTTGTGGTACAATCTTCCTATATTATATAAAAAGGAGGATTATTATGATGAAGCGTTCCGTTTCACGCTTTCTTGGCATGGCGCTGACCGGCTGTCTTGCAGCGGCGGGCTTATCTCTTCTGTCTGCATCCGACGTATCTGCCGCCAGCTATCCGAGCGAAGTTCTGCTCGGTACCTTCTGGGAAAGTGACAACAATACCACAGACACAGTCTACTGGTCAACGGATGGTGTGAATTTCTATGAGCTCTCTGAAGCTTATACTGATGCAACGCCAAACGATCCAAGCACTTCATGGATTGTCGGTACACGCAATGTATCCACACTCCATGATCCGAGCATCATCTACAAGGATGGCTATTTCTACATGTTATCCGGCTTTTCACAGAACAACCGCATCATTCCGATGATCGGCAGTTCCAAAGATCTGGTACACTGGAGTTATCCAGGTTCTGGAAGCAGCGAGAACGTGGGGTTACGACTGCACCTGCCGGTTCGGAAAAAATACGGTTCCACCTGGGATATGGTTGCACCGGATTTCATGGTCGATGACGACGGTACCGTATGGATCGTTGTCTCCCCTTGGCTACTACGCAAGCTGGCACAATGATTCCAGCCAGAATGATATCATGCAGCCTTATCTGATCAAAGCAACCGGTCTGAAGCCCGGCGCCGATCCGGCAAGTAATCCGGGGGCACCGCCAATTGTTTCCTACTCGGATGCCGTACCGATCAATCTGCCGCAGTATGACTCTTCCCACACAGTTACAAACCGCATTGACGGTTCTCTGTACAAAGAGGGAAATTATTACTACTTCAGCGTGAAAAGGACGGTGTGACCAACGAAATCTGGCGCACCACGAATCTCTCGCTGGATGCAGTACAGAACACAAGCAACTGGGAACTGGTAACAGACGATGCCGTAACCGGATTCGAGGGGCCATCCTTAACAAAGTACAATGGTACCTATTACATGTATACGGACAAGCTTAAAGATTACCCACCGGAAAACGCGGACGGAAAAGCAGGGGTCTACGTCAGTGTTGCCTCCACCGCTACTACCGGAGCTCTGGATTCCTTTACCGGATGGCTGGAGCAGAACCAGTTCAAGATCATTGCACACTCTGCAAACGGCGGCACAAAGGAGTGTCGGCACGGTACTGTCATTACCGTCAAAGACAGTAATGCCATAAAGACGATCTGGGATCGCCGTGCACAGACAAGATACAACAATACTTCCGGCACCTCCAACACCCCGGCACTTGCTTCTACCGGCTGGTACAATAAAGAAAGCTTCAAGGCAAGCTACTACGGCGGTTTCCTCTGCAATTACTGGTATGAGGGCAATGTCCGTCAGGGTCTTACTGGACGCGGCAAGGAGATCTATGATCCAGCCAGCAATGCATGGTACTGGCTGGATTCCAACGCAGACGGCAAAATGGCTGTCAGCAAGGATGTCTACCAGCCATACACCATTCAGGGACAGGACGAGATCGGCAAATGGGTGCGCTATGATGAGTACGGTCATATGATCAAGGGTGAGGATCACCGCCACATTGAAGGCACTGCCGATGATGCCGAGTGGGGATACTGGTACTTTGACCAGACGACAGGCGCTATGCTCTATGGACTGCAGACCGTTACTACAATCAACGCCGGCACAGGAGAAAGCCAGACAAAGACGGTATACTATGACGATACAACCGGTCTTCTGTTAAAGGGCTATCACACCATCGGCGACACGCTCTATTTCTTCGATCCATATACCGGCGAAGTTATCAACGGCTGGTATGCAGATCCTGACACGGGTGTTCTCTACTGGTATGAGAACAGCGCACGTCAGGGATATAATGTCAATAACCCTGATTACCGTGGCAAGGAGATCTATGATCCTACCACAGATGCATGGTACTGGCTGGATAACGTACAGCAGGGTGCCGTTGCAAAGAGCAAAGATGTTTATCAGGAATCTTATGCCGGCCGGTTTGCCGACCGCGAGGATGGTACCGGAAAATGGGTACGCTACGACCAGTGGGGCAAGATGATCAAAGGCTGGGACTGGGGTGCTCTGGACAACAACGGAATTCATCAGTACTTCGACGAGACCACCGGTGCTATGGCAAAAGGTGATGTATGGATCGGTGATGAGCACTGGTCATTCGACTGGAATACCGGTTACGGTACACGACTCAACTAATCGCCAGTCTACAATGCAAACACTTTGTATTATTACAAAACAGGGCGTGTGTATGAAAATATCATACACACGCCCTGTTTCTTTATTGCTTTTCTGTTTTAGAAGAAATGTACCGTATAGTCCGCAATCACTGTTCCATCCTGTGTAATCGTAACTTCATAATTTTCTCCTGCCTGAATCGAAATGGAATCCGGTTTAAAAATAACGCATCCCTTCTGTCCATAACCACCGTTATCCACATTAAAATAACCATCAGAAGCTGCACTGGGAAAAAATTCCATGTTCTTTCTCTGCCAGTGGTCAGACACTGTAACTTTACATTGACATTACCGTTTAAGCTGCTTCCGTAAGAATAACTCCATGCCGATGAGCTCTCAAAATACCGCTTCGGCATCTCCGTTGCAGGCCATGCCACACCAGTTACATCCGTGTTATGATAATCATAATCAAATACATACACACTGGAATATGCGGCACCGCTATTGCTTACCGCATAGCCGAATCCGGTCTGCTGCATTGTAGGATTCAAAATCCATCTGCGGTGTCCCAGCCGGTCGATATTGGAAGAATCACTGTCATCCATCCACATCATCAAGGACTTTAACAGAGTAAGACCGCCAGCTTGTCATCGCAATGTTGGAACTGGATGTACCGGAATATCCCAGTTCATATAATTCATCACTCATGCCGGATGGTCTGGACGGATAGTGAGACAACTGATTGTTCGCCGCATTGAGCATGGATCCCGTCTGTGCCATCTGGGTATAAGTATCGTTTAATGTGACTCCAGCATCCAGACCGGCAATATAGCGAATCTGGTTGAGCATGGCAAGTGCCTGTCCAAGCGATTCATCCGATACTTTTCCGGCTGCATATGGTGCTGACAGAACAGGATCGGACGCCATCGTTGTCGTTCGGATATGAGCGCATCTGTAATTCCGCTGGACGCCATATACTGCTCAATGTCGCTCTGGCTGTGATATGTGACTCCCAGCCCATAGGTTTTCACTCCATAACCGCACAGTACGCCCGTCGTCTCATCAAACGCATATGCTGCGCCGTCAATCTCCACCGTTCCCTTTGCCATAGCGCCGGTCACAGGATCAAAATAATAGCGGTTTCCGTTCTGCTCATTCCAGCCTTTTTACCATATGTCCGTTCTCGTCATAGCGCACCCACTTGCCACCGCTGGACTCCTGATACACATCCTTACTGACTGCCATCTTACCCTGGTCTACTGAATCCAGCCAGTACCATGCATCACTTGCAGGATCATAGATCTCCTTGCCGCGTCCTTCCAGTCCCTGGCGTCTGCCGCCTTCGTACCAGTACTTCACACCGTCAATCTCTATCCATTGACAGTCTGCACCGATACCGGTTGTCTGGTCAAACGAACACGGAACACCATCGATCGTGGTATTGCCTTTTGCCATTGTCCCGTAGGTCATATCGAAATAATATGTTCCGGCATCATTCGTCTGCCAGCCCTTTACCATATGACCATCCGCGTCATAACGCACCCACTTGCCGATCCGCTCTCCGGCATCATTCGTGGCATCTCCCCCACTCGCCTGCCAGTGATTCCTGATAGACATCCTTGCCGACTGCCTTCCTGCCCCCGTCGACCGAATCCAGCCAGTACCAGGCGTCGCGCGCAGGATCATAGATCTCCTTACCGCGTCCCTCGGTTCCCCCTGCTTCACACCATTCTCATACCAATAGAGGTTACCGTCCTCCTCACGCCACTCACCTGCTTCGTCAGCAAGTGCAGTGAGAGGCGCCATGGTCATTACCATTGCCCCCGCAAGCATCATACCGGTCAGCTTTGCCAGAATTTCTCTTCTCTTCATAACTTTTCCCCCCTTCTTCTCTTACCGGCGGATACCAGTCACTTCATCGTAATAGTATCTATTTCCATTCGGAAGCGTCGTCCATCCATGTGCCATAATTCCTGTCACAGAATCATAATAGTACCAGTTTCCGTTTCTCTGATATTCACCATGTACCATCTTTTTCCTGTATAATCATCAAAATAGTACCAGTTTCCATCTATGCAGCTCTCTCCATGGTGCATCTGTCCAGTAATGGTATCATAATAAACCCATTTGCCATCCGGATTGCCCTGTTCCTGGATATTCGTAAATCCTTTATACATTTCACCTGTTGTGAGATCCAGCCAGTACCAGCCGCCATAACGGTAATCTTCACCCTTTACCATATATCCGTTCGCATCATAGCGTACCCATTTCCCTCTGTACGCTCTGCATTTGTCGGAATGAACACATCCTTATCGCGTGCCATCGTTCCATCCGCATCAAACCAGTGCCACTCATCCGAATCCGGATCATAGACTTCCTTATCACGTGCCATCACACCGTTGTCATACCAGTAATACTGTCCATTCTCCACTTTCCATCCTGTCTGTGCCGCCTCATCGAAGGAATGCTCCTCCGCTTTCACAAACTGAAAACGCTGCTGTGTAGCTCCGTTTCCTTCGTACAGCTTCAGATTGGTTCCGCTCTCCACACTTCCGTCTGCCGTTATGTACAGACCGCTGTTTGATACTATATTATAGGAACCATCTCCCGCATCCTTGATGTACCAGCGCTTGATTCAACGCGCCGTTATTCTCATACTGGATTACATTTGTTCCATTGGTTGTTCCACCGTTCTCCGCATCCAGATACTTGCCGGAATTTCTTGGGCTGATGGTATAGATACCGCCGCCAATATGCTTTACGGAAAACTTCTGGTTGGTTCCGCCGAGGTTCTCCCACAGCCCGATGTTTCCACCATTCGCCTCCGAAGCGCCGGAAACATCAAATACCGCATTGGTATTGGATTCTGCCTCAATCTTATACACACCATTTTCAATCGTCTGCGCATACTCCGTGTTGGAAAAGCGGAATTTCTGGCTGTCTTTTGCCTGGAACTGATTGATATAGATATTGGCACCATTGTATGCATTGCCGCCCTCTACCTCCAGACAGAGATTCTTGTCCGCCACAGAACGGATATAGTAATATCCGTTTCCGGCATCCTGAATATACCAATGCTGATTGCTTCCATTGAGCCAGTCATACTGGATCAGGTTCGCGCCTGCGGAAGTTTCCTCCCTCTGCATCGATGCTCTTGCCGGAACACATAGCCACAATCGCATACTCACCACCCGAGCGGTAAATGATCTTAAAATCCTGTGCGCTGCGCTTTGTCTTTTCATACAGACGGATATTGGCTCTGTTTGATCTTGAAGAATCTGTCACATCCAGCGTATATCCTGTATTTAACGCACTGTTGATGGTATAGATGCCATCCGATACCGTCTGTGTAAATCCATCTGTATCATCATACCAGAAATCACAGTCTACATTCCCCTCAATACCGCTGACATATCCATTGCTCCGGTACTGCCAGTAATCATAATCTCCGGCATAGGAAGTCTGTGACGTATAGTTCGCCAGCCAGATCTTTGCATTGATGCCGCTGGCATTCATATAGTTTTCAAGCATGGTCTTATTCGCATAAATCATGGGCGTATAGCCAGAGCAGCTGACCGTATAAGCAAATCCGTTCACTACTGTTGTTGCCGCATCTTTGCTGAGTCCCGCCTGATAAAGCCTGCCTCTTCCGCCTGAAATGAACTCAAAGTCCATAACAACCGGCATCGTAATGTTATACCCGGAAATCTTACTCAGAGCAAAACGTGCCTCCTCTGCCGCCTCATCTGCATTGACCGCCTGGGAAAACATATAAACCCCGACCTTTAAGCCCGCCGTAAGCGCTCCGTTAATATTAGCCGCTGCGTTCGGATCCTCCTTCAATGCTCCGTTGGAATATCCACGATATCCCACACGGACAAATACAAAGTCTATCCCGCTGTTCTTCACCGCATTCCAGTCAATGCTTCCCTGATAATAAGAAACATCTATTCCATTGCGCACTGTACGTCCGTTAAACTTTGCATTGTGCGTATACCCTGTCCCAGTTTGCTCCGCGAAGATGCCCCTCCACAGATAAGCCATCCGCCGTCTGTGCTTCCTGCTGCAGTTTTATGTATTCCGGATCATCCGGCAGCGGAGCCAGTTCTCCGACTGTTTCCAGTCCCTCATCATCCGCTTCTTCGGTCTCTTCCGTCTCTTCCGTCTCTTCGGTCTCACCGGCAGCTTCGGTCTCCTCCACAGTCGTTTCCGTCTCTTCGGCTGCTTCCGTCTCTTCCGTCTCACCGGCAGCTTCGGTCTCCTCCACAGTCGTTTCCGTCTCTTCGGCTGTTTCCGTCTCTTCGGCCGCTTCCGTCTCTTTGGTCTCACCGGCGGCTTCGGTCTCCTCCACAGTTGTTTCCGTCTCTTTCCCAGACTCCGTCTCAGCTTTCTTCATTTCCTGCGTCACGGTTTCTGCCGCTTCTGTCGGAATATTCTCCTGTGCATATACATGCGCCTGGCCGACCCCCAGGTCAAGCACCATTACCATGGCTAATACTGCTACCAATGTTCTTTTCATTTCAATCATCCTCTTTTTTTTTGTGTTCTGTCACTGATAATGTATCTTGGTCTGTGTTTTACTTCCATGTAGATCTTACCGATATACTCTCAAGCACACCGATGCAGATTAACTGCACGCCGCCGATAAAGCAGATAATGCTTGTCATGCTCGCCCAGCCTGCCACTGCGTGCCCGGTCACCTGCACAATGATTGACCAGATGACTGCGCAAAAGCTTAACAGTGCAATACCGCAGCCCATTCCTGTAATCATATGTAGCGGCTTGACACTAAGGCTTGTGATTCCGTCAAATGCAAGCGAGAGCATCTTTTTCAGCGGATAATGGCTTTCGCCGGCAATACGCTCATGCCTCTCGTAGTACACGCTGGTACTCTTGAAACCCACAAGCGGAATCATGCCACGCAGGAAAATATTTACCTCTTTAAAGTTGGCAAATTCCTGCAGCACACGGCTTGATACCAGGCGGTAGTCTGCATGATTGAACACTACCTCAGCTCCCATCCAGTTCATGAGCTTATAGAATCCCTCCGCGGTAAAACGTTTGAAAAAAAGTGTCCGTATCCCGCTTGCTGCGGACACCATAGACAATCTCGCATCCATCCGCATAGGCATCCACCATATCATTCATCGCGTTGATGTCATCCTGTCCGTCACAATCAATGGAAATCGTGATATCACATACATCCTTCGCTTCCATCAGCCCGGCAAGCACTGCATTCTGATGTCCCCGGTTACGGCTCTGACAGATTCCCTGATAATGCTTATCCTGCTGCGCCAGTTCGCAGATAATCTCCCATGTTCTATCCTTGCTGCCATCATTCACAAAAAAAGAATGCGGCTGTCATCACTGATTTTTTGTGCATCCACCAGTTCCCTGATCTTGTCCAGAAACATCCCGCTGGTTATCGGCAGAACTTTTTCTTCGTTATAACAGGGAATGATGATATAAAGTATCGGTAACATTTCGTTCCTCCTTACCTCCTGTTCCTTATTGCAGCTGGAAATTCAGGGTTCCCACATTGGTGTTATTCCCCACTGCACTGTTAAAGTAATCGCTGAAGTTCTCGACAGAAAACTGTTCGCAATCCATAATCACATTATCGATCAAGGTCGTTGCAGTAATCATCCTGTGCAATATAGATTCCCGAATAATGGTGCCCGGAAATGACATTCCGTGCGACGATATTCTCATAATCTGCCGTAAAGTCCAGACCTTTTACCGGCTCGTCCGGCTCACTTGCATGTCCAAGCTCCACGCCAAAACCATGGTAAGCTTCATTCTCTCCCGCGTTATTGTCGGTAATCAGATTGGAAAGTATCAGATTCCGGTAACCGGATCTTACCATCTTCACCCCACTTCCTGAATTTTCATTGATGTTATTATTATATACTATATTATACGCCGAGTTATCAATGGAAATTCCTGGGAGCTTTGCCGTGGAAGATCCGTCCGCGAGTCTTCCTGCGCCCAAAATGAAATCTGCCTCAAGATCTTCATCGGTCTGACGGTTTCTGTCACCGTTGCGCCGGATCGTATTGCCACTCACATAGGTTCCAAATGTTCCGTAATCGAGGCACATTCCTTCTTTTTTCATTGTCCTCAATACAGTTATCAATCACATAATTCATATATGCACCGTCAGAATAAAATCCCGAAGAATAGTTTCCCTGAATCAGGTTGTCCTTGACGACATTGTGGTTCGGTGTCTCTTTCAGATCATACAGATATTCATCCAGAAATTCATTGTATGCTGTATATTTGTCTTTGACAATCATGGAAGAAAAAACAATACCGGCTGTCAGGTTTCTGGTTCCACGGTTCTGATAAACTGTATTCCCCTGTATAATGCAGCCGGTTATCTCTCCGTTAAAAAAAGATCGCTCCGTTTCCATTGTCATGAACCGAATTATTAATCAGATTGATCTGCGTATTTGCATCCATCACACAGATACCCTTTAACGCAGCATTGGCAACCTCATTATCACGGATTAACACCTGGTTGGAATTGATAATATAGATGCCATAGTCAAAACCGCTTTTAAGCTGCATACCGCTCACTGCCGCATGCCCGGCATCCTCAATCAGAATTCCGTAAGTTACGTTGTCTTCTCCGTCTCCCGTCAGTGCTGTGTCTGTTCCGCTAAGCCATACATCAGACGGCACGTCAATCGTCTCATCCAGTGTCAGTTCTGCTGCCGTCACCTCCACGCGTACCTGACTTCTGCCTTCCAGAAAAAGCGTTCAGTTCCGATGCGGTCGTTCCGTTAAATTCCACTGTCTCGTCAAAATCCAGCGCATCCTTTACCGCCACGAGCGACTCATTATATATTGCTTTCCAGTTATATTCCGGTGTATAAAAATCTGTCTTGTCGATACCGAGCACTTCTATTTTCTTTAACACCTGCAGATCAGCCATTTTATCCGCCGCATCTTCCGCGCTCATGCGTTCAAGCTCCGGCATATCGTAACGTGAGAGAATGCTTAACTTATCCTCGGAGAGAACTTTCAGTTCGTCCGTCTCCACATACACATCCGACTGTCCCGCTTCTGCATATGCAAGCTGATTGTCCGTAATAGCAAAAACTCTTCTGTGCAATGGCAAGATCCAGTTTCGCTCTGTGTCTCTTCTGTGTCCGCCGTTACTGCCGCATCCTCTGTCTGGCTTTCCGGCTTGCCGAAGGCTCCTGCCGCAACCGCAACCGAAAGTCCCAGATATACCGCAATCCCTGCTCCAACAGCTATCTTCCTCTTCATAAATGCTCCTTAATTCAATCCCAAAAATCCGTTCCAGAATTCCAGCGTTCTGAGCTTTAAGCCTTCTGTGCGCCAAGCATTCTGTGCCTTCTTTAATTTAAATCTTACCGTAAATGTGAGTCTGAGCGCAGAAAACAGGCATCGCATCGATGTCTTAAATGATTTCTCCGTTACAAATCCCTTGCGGCTGGTCACGTCATACTGCAGTACTTTCTTTTTGCGGTAGAATAACGCCGGTCTCGCTGCCGCCATCGGCACCACATTGTTTCCTTTTGCACGCAGGAAAAGTCCGTTCAACGTCAAAAGCCTCTTGATTTTTGAGATCTTGCTGTCTACATATTTGTAACTTTTTCTCTCAAAGGTCGGATAGTCAAACGGAACATCCAGTGTATTTAATTCCTGTCCCCGGTAGCCCGCAGCCATCACGCTCTTGTGCAATGCCTCACCATCCTGCTCCATCAGCCAGCCCGGTCCTTTTAAGAAATCTTTGATTCCCTGCAGATACAGATCCACATTCTTATAGCGGTAGAATGTAACCTCCCGGAAGCAATGTCCAAGAATGGCACGATTCAGTTGTCTCGCCCCATACCACTGGCAATGGAACGAATTGTCAATCAACTGGTTTCTCATAATATAATACTCCAAGAACGAGGAATACTTGTTCTCAAACGGCTCATGCCATACGCAGATACCGTTCATGAGAATCAGTGTCTTCATATTGCGCAGACCGTATTCCAGATCATCTCCACGGATAAAGAGCGGCATCGGCAGATTTTCCGGTGTGACAATCTTCATCGGGAAACAGCAATACCACCACGCATTGAACTCTGTATATTCCTCGATCTCGTTATAGAGACAGTAGTCACACCTGCGCAGATCCAGATCATGTTTTAAGGATTTTAACCAGCCGCCGTTCCACGAAGCTCCTGACTCGACCTGAATTGCCTGCTTATCAAGACGCAGCATCGCTCCTCCAATAAAAGCATCTTCATACTCATCCTTCAGCAATGTGAGAATCTGGTAGGTCTTAACCAGTGCCTCCGGCTCAATCACAATATCATCATCCATCAGAAGAGCATGTGTGACACACAGTTCCTCGTTGTGTGTCATAATTTCAATCAGATCTCTGGTAAAACCACCTGCCCCACCTAGGTTGCGGTTCGGATTGATATGAATTTTATCACTGCTCAGACGCTCACGATCCAGCGACTGCCCATTATCTGCCACAAACACTTCCAAATGTCCATGCAGCGGAGAGGCAGGATTATTTAAAATAGTCTCATTTAAAATGCGGAGATTCTTCTCAATAAACGGTTCCCGTTTAAATGTACAGATGGCGATACCGATCTTGACCATCGCGCACTTTTCCCTCTGCCACAGCAGCATGATAACTTCCACCCGCAAAGATGCTCCCATCTTCCAGTGCCGTAAGCATAAATGTATACATGCCTTTCGCGTCTGCAAACGTATACGGAACTCTACCTCTGCTGCCTGCTCATTTTCCACGACCGTCTCGCTGACAACATGCGTCAGTACATCATCCTTGATCTTTTCCTTTGTCAAAAGAGTCACTCTGAACCTGCCGGACAATACCAGCTTTACGGACACATCGCCAATAACTGTATATTTCTTCCATTTTTCAATTGAAAAACCATTGAAATAAGTGTCAAACGTTACAACAGCACCTTTCTGCATCCGGATCTTCTTTTCCTCCGGCAGATATTCGATCTTTTTTTATTATTTTCAACCGCTGCCAGCGCTTTTTTTTTTCTCATTTTCAAAAAGTGTCTGCTCATCCGGAATATCTCCTGACACACTGCTGCATTCCTGTTCCGTCCTGAAATAAAGTTCCTTCTCAGTACATCTTCCTACTTCCGGGAATAAAATCTTCTGAATCTCCATATTACTCTCCTGCTTATTTCCACTCTGTCTCACACATTTTCGGTGTCTTTTTAGTTCAGCTCTGCCTCGCATATTTCCAGTGCTGCAGCAATTACCTTATCCATATCATAGTACTTGTATCCGCCCAGACGTCCACCGAAGATCACCTTGTTCTCCTTGTCTGCCAGCTCCTAGTACTTCTGATATAACTCATTGTTCTTGTCATTATTGACCGGGTAATACGGCTCATCTCCCTTTTCCCATTCCTTGGAATATTCGCGGGAAATTACTGTTGTTGGCTGCTTGCCGAACTCAAAATGCTTGTGTTCAATGATTCTGGTGTACGGTACCTCCCGATCCGTATAGTTGACAACTGCATTTCCCTGATAGTTCTCGCAATCCAGCTCCTCTGTCTCAAAACGAACCGTCCGGTACTCAAGCACGCCAAGCTTAAATCCGTAGAACTCATCAATCATTCCGGTAAATACTGTCTTTGGTGCAATATCGGCATGCTCCTGAACAAATGTAAAATAGTCGGTATCCAAAAGCACATCAATACCATCGAGCATCTTCTCCACGATTGCCGTGTAACCTCCGATTGGAATTCCCTGATAGCGATCATTAAAATAGTTGTTATCATAGATGAAACGAAGCGGCAGTCTCTTGATGATGAATGCCGGAAGATCTTTGCAGTCACGTCCCCACTGCTTTTCTGTATATCCCTTTATCAGCTTCTCATAAACATCTGTTCCGACGAGTGAGAGCGCCTGTTCCTCCAGTTTTTCGGCTCTGTAATATGAAGTTCTGCAATCTGCTCCGCAATCTTCTTCTGTGCTTCCTCCGGTGTGCGGATGCCCCACATCTTACTGAATGTATTCATATTAAACGGCAGATTGTAGAGTTCATCTTTGTATACAGCAACCGGTGAATTGATATAATTGTTGAACTCCGCAAACTGGTTTACATAATCCCAGATTTTTTTGTCCGATGTGTGAAAAATGTGTGCGCCATATTTGTGAACATTGATTCCATGTACATTCTCACAATATACATTTCCGGCAATATGGCTTCTCTTGTCAATCACCAGACAAGTCTTCCCCTTCTTCTTTGCCTCATATGCAAATACTGCACCATATAAACCTGCACCAACTACAAGATAATCATAATTTGCTTTCATAGTTACTCTCCTTTTTCTCTTAAATACTGATTCCAGAACTCCATGGACGTCATCTCCGGGAATGCACTCCGGTATGCACTCTGCACTGCTGCATATTCCTTCTTCAACCGGAAGCCCAGCCGTAGCCACTCCCCCAGCAGTATAAATAGCTGTCTGACTTCCTTACCTGTATAAAAACCCAGTTGTGTGTCCGGATCATAAATCCAGACTTTTTTCTTCCTATAATAGCAATGCGGACTTTCTCCCGCCATGACAGGCACCGGTTTTCCCCGCCTCGCCGGCAGGAACCATCCGTTCAGTGAAAGAAGCTTTTTTCTTATCAATATTGCTGGAATTACTTCGTCCGGCGAGAATATCGGCAAGCTGTGTATGTGCCCTGTCCGGAAGCTTCCCGCAAAACGTTTCCGAATAACGGTATCCTGCACGCATCAGTTCACCGTGAAGCTGCTCAGCATCCACATCCATCAGCCACTGCGGTCCCCGCAGATAATCCTCTACCGCCCTTGTCACAAGCCGGATATCCCGATAACGGTAGCGGAACAGATTCACCAATGTCCGTCTTATAACCATCGCAAACGCCTGACGGCTTGAGTACCCTGTAACATAAAGTCCATTGACAATCAACGCGTTGCGCACATCATAATATTCATTGACAGACGGTCGTTTCTGTTCAAATGCATCATGCCACACGCAGATTCCATTCATCCGTATGGGTTCTCTTCCGCTGCGCAGTCCGTACTCCACATCATCACAATGTAAAAACACCGGAAGTGGAAATCCCTTTTTCCCGGATCACCGGATATTGGGATACAACAATACCACCATGCATTGTAATCCGCACGCTCATCCTTCTCATTGCACCAGATATTCTCCGCTTCCCTCAGATCCAGACCTCTGTGAAGCGACCGGATCTTGCCATTCTGATAACTTCCCCCTGACTCCTGCTGTACAAATGTATAGTCGCTGCGAAGCATCGCACCGCCTACCATACGGTCTGTATGCTCTTCTTTTTTAGCAGCGAAAGCAATGTATAAGTTTTTTCAAGTGCCGACGGCTTGACCTCTACATCGTCATCCATCAACAGCACATGCGTAGCATGCCCCTCCCGCATCGTCTCGAGCATTCCTCTGGCAAAACCCGCGGCGCCGCCTGCATTTTTATTTGGACATATTTTTAAGCCATGGTTCGCAGCGTTCTTCTCCCAACGTCCTTCCATTATCCGCCACAACCACGCGGATTTTATGACAGAGTACCGAAGTACGGTTCTCCCATAGTTGTTCCTTTATGAGTTTTAAGTTTCCGCTCCAGATACTTTTCACGCCGATACGTGCAGATGGCAACTGTCAGCGAAATCTCCCGTAAAGGAGCCGCAGAAGTATCATAAGTACACTCCGAAATAACACATTGTCCGTCTTCTCCCGTCTCGATCTCCGCGTAGAACACACCACGCATCTGCGTTCCTTCTGTTTTATTCCAAAGTTCCAGTTCCACATTCTGTTCATCATCAGACTCTATTCTGCGCGCTGACAGAAGTTTTTTTTTTTCTCACAACCGCCATCCGGCAGTCCGCTTACGCCATACAACCGCAGGATGCCGCTTCCCCCGCATCCGTGCATGGAAACTCAGGTCCGGTATCGTCGTATAAAGCAGCCACTTTTCTATCGGGCATGCATTAAAATAGGTATCAAACCGGATCAGAGTATTCTCCCCTATCTGAATGCTCTGATCTGCGATCTGATACGCTCCCTTTAAACATCTGATATACAGTTTTTTTCTCTTGCACTTTCGCCCCCTGTGGAAGCTCCATTCTCTGTATCTGCATCCACTTAAACCCCCTTTTACGTACGCTTCCGTAACCTCCATGACTTCTCCGCTCTGTCTTAATTCTCCATGATCAATCCATGCTGCGTGCGTACACATTCTGCGGATATCCTCGATGGAATGTGATACCATAAGAAGTGTCGTTCCGCCGACAGCATCTGTGTCATACGCTCTTTGCACTTCTCCTGAAACTTGAAATCTCCTACCGCCAATATCTCATCCACGATCAGAATATCCGGGCGCACCATCGTCGCAATTGAAAAACCGATGCGGGCCTGCATACCGGAAGAATAATTTTTTTTAAGCGGCACATCCAGGAAATCCCACAATTCTGCGAAGTCCACAATCTCATCAAAATGTTCTTCCATGAACTTTCTGGAATGTCAAGCAGCGTTCCGTTAAAGAAAAATATTTTCCCGTGCAGTAAGTTCCATATCAAATCCGGCTCCCAGCTCAATCAGCGGCGCAATCGTTCCGGTTGACTGTGACCGTCCCCTTATATGGGGTCAGAATCCCGCTGATCAGTTTTAACATGGTGGATTTTCCTGCTCCGTTTGTTCCGACCAGTCCCCACGCCTCGCCCGGTCGTATCTGGAGTGTTATATTTTTAAGTGCAAGAAACTCTTCAAACATCAGCTGACGCTTGACCAGTTTCACAAAAATATTCTTTCAGATTATCGATCTTTTCGGTTGCCATATTAAACCGCACTGTAACATTCTCTAAATCGATGATATAATTTTCTTCCATACTGTTCCTCTTAAATATATAATATGAACTTATCCTGGCTCTTGCGGAATGTCAGAATTCCAAAAAGCAAGGAATAGCAGTGATATGATACAACCCCTGGAGACAAGTGTCATGGAAGGCACTGTCCGCTCCAGCACGATCACACGGAACTGCTCAATATAGTAATACAACGGATTCAGATGTGTCACAATCCACCGAATCTTGTCCGGCAGCATCGTGACTGGATAGAAAAATTGGTGTTGCATACATCCATGCCGTAAGGAATACATTGTAGATATAGCGGATATCCCGAAAAATACGGATGCCTGTGCCAGAAACATACCCATTCCCAAAGAAAACACATAAATCTGAATCGCCACATACGGCAGCAGAATCAGATAAACGGAAAACTGTGTCCCTGTAATGAGCATGACCAATACCATGGCCCCGAGCGAAAATAAAAAAAATCCACCAGATCACTCGTCACCTTTGACAATGGGAAAATGTACTTGGGAACATAAACCTTCTTTAACAATGCTCCATTATCCGTTACTGAATAAATGGCATGTACGGTTGCATTATTCACATAATTGTAGATCGTCTGTCCGATAATCAGATACACCGGATAATGATCTATATCAAAACGAAAGATGCTGGAAAAAACAATTACCATTACCAGCATGATCATGAGCGGATTCAAGATACTCCAGAGATATCCCAGAAAGCTTCTGCGGTATTTCAGCTTCACATCCCTTTGTTACCAGCTCGATCAGAAGATCACGGTATCCCATCCACCCCTGTTTTCTATATTTGTTCATCGTATATAAATAACCTTTCCATCCTATTCTGTATCCTGCCACATCACATTCAATATTATAGACTATTCGGGTTTTTCTTGACAACTTAATTTGCTATTTTTCATCCTGCCAGAGCGGAATCAGCATATTGTCTGCAAGTTCTTCTCTCGGCAAAAAAGGAGCCAGATCCTCAAGCGGCGGACTTACCAGTCTGCCGTCTGGCAGACGTCTTGTCGCGCTCTTCGGTTCAAACTTCTGTTCTGTTGAAACAAATATTTCACAAATAGCGCATCCCTCCTGTATGAGTGTCTCGCTCACAGCACGCATCATATCTGCATTTGTATGCGCACTCCGGTAAGGATAGCCAAAAAGCTGCCGCAATCTTTCCAAAATCAGGAAATGACAGATCACCACTCTCCGGTCCGATTCCTACCTTCTCTCTTTCTCCAAAACAAATTGTTCTGCGTCTGGCGAATTGGTGATAACCCTGATTATTAATCAAAAATATCTTTATCGGCAGCCGGTTGGTTAAAATCGTCTGCAGTTCCTGTAGATTCATCATGATGCTGCCATCGCCTTCCAGACATATCGTTGTCTTTCGGTTATAAGCAATACATGCACCTATAGCAGCCGGAAGTCCGTATCCCATGCTCGCCACCCGCTATTGATCAAAAAGCGGGGAATCTTTTTCCTATTATATAGTTATGGCTTCCTACGACGCAGGCGCTTCCATTCGATACAACTGTCATACTGCTTTCCGGCAGACTGCTGCTTAAATATCTGACAAAAGCATAGACATTTGCGTATCTTCCATCCTCTTTCCACTGTCTCTCTGTCGTCACAGGATACTTTTGTTTCCATTCCGCACACCGGCTGCGCCATGCCATTTGCTTCTTAAGTACTTTCTCCTGTTCCATTACTTTTTTTTTTTCTTCTTCACGACATAGCTCTGCCTCTTTCCGGTTCATTGCAGCAAGAAATTCACATGCGTCGGCACAGATCGGAAGTTCCACATGAAGCGTTGTCTTTTTCAATTCTGCCGGATCAATGTCCACCATGATAACATAAGCTTCTCTTGCCCAGCTCTTCCAGTTATAACCTACCTGACGGATCGACAGCCGGTTTCCAACCGCCAGAATCAGATCTGCATTCTGTACCGCGAAATTACCGGCACGATCACCCATGATACCGCCTCTTCCCACATAAAGCGGATGTGTATCCTCAATAAGGTCAATCGAATCCCAGCCTGTCACCACCGGCAGCTTCATCTGCTCCACAAATCTACGGAATTCTTCATAGCCTCCTGAAAGCCGAATTCCATTTCCTGCGTAAAAAAACCGGTCGTTTCGCATGCTTAATCCGTTCTAACACCTCTTCGATGGTGTATTCTTCTATTGGCGTTCTACGCTCTGCATTTTCCTCTGCCGGATGATATCCGCGAAGATGTTCCCGTCTCTATCACAAGTCCCTGAAAATCGACCGGAATGTCAACCCAGGAAGGTCCTCTTCTTCCTGTCGTGGCAAGATGATATGCTCTCTCCAGAATATACCGGATATCCTCCGGCTTCTCCAACATCACTGCATATTTACACATTGATGCTGCTGCCTTTGTAATATCAAACTCCTGATCGCCAACAGCCCGTATGGGCAGACCATTTGTAAACTGCTGCATATAACGCGCCGTCGTGTCATAACGCACCTGACCGGAAACAACAAGCATCGGTATAGAATCCAGCCAGCCGCCCAGCACCCCCGTAAGTGCGTTTGTCCCACCGGACCTGTTGTCACACACACTGCAGCAATTCTGTTATTAACACGCGCATATGCTTCTGCTGCCATAGCGCATGCCTGTTCATGATGATTATAAGTGCAGTGAAGTCCTTCCTTATGACCAAGGGCATCATTCAGATGCATTGCCCCACCGCCAACCACCATAAAACAGTCTGGTATTCCTTTTTTTTTTTTTACCAGAAAATCCGCTACATAATCCGCTAATCTCTGTCTCATATTCTTCTCCTGCCAGCCATCACCTCTCAGCTTCTTACTTTCTGACAGCCTCTGCAATAATCTCCGCCATATAATCAATCATCTCATCCGTCATTCCTGGATATACACCAACCCAAAAAGTATCTCTCATGATACGGTCTGTGGTTTTAAGTTCCCCCACAATGCGATAACCGCTCTTTGCTGCGCGCATCTGGTCAAAACAAGGATGCTTCGTCAGATTCCCGGCAAACAACATTCTCGTCTGAATGCCATGCTCCTCTATATACGGCACAACCTTTGTTCTCTCCACCCCTTCTCTGCAGGTAATCAAAAAACCAAACCAGCTTGGGTCTGCTCCCTCTGTGGCCTCAGGCAGAATAATCCTATCCTGACAGTCAAGCAGTCCTGCACGTAACCGTTCAAAATTGTGGCGCCTGCGTGCTGTAAAGCCATCCATCTTATGCGCAGTTGCGCGCATCCAATTGCAGCCTGCATATCCGTAGCTTTTAAGTTATAACCAAAATGTGAATAGACATACTTGTGATCATATCCCTTCGGCAGTTCCCCGTATTGCCCATCAAATCGGTGCCCACACAGATTGTCCTGTCCGGACGCACACACACAGTCACGTCCCCAGTCTCTGAAAGAGCGCACACAGCGGTGAAGCAGTGGATTGTTTGTATAAACAGCACCACCCTCACCCATTGTCATATGATGCGGCGGATAAAAAGATGATGTTCCAATATCCCCGATCGTACCCGTCATCTGCTCTTTTCCCTTGTAATAGTAGGTACTTCCAAGTGCGTCACAATTATCCTCTATCAGCCAGAGTTCATGCCTGTCACAAAAATCACGAACCGCTGACAGATCAAAAAGGATTACCGAGTGTATGTGCCGCCATGACCGCCTTTGTTTTATCAGAAAGCGCCTTCTCCAGCATACACACATCCATATTGTACTGTGGAATCGTCACATCAATAAACACCGGTACTGCCCCATATTGAATTGCCGGTGTCACGGTTGTCGGAAACCCTGCGGCCACTGTAATAATCTCATCTCCCGGCCTTATCTGCCGCTCCCCCAAGAAGCGGTGATGTAAGTGCCATAAATGCCAGCAGATTGGCAGATGAACCCGAATTAACCAACGAACAGTATTTAACCCCCACATATTCTGCAAATTCTTTTTCAAACTGCGTGGTATATCTCCCGGATGTCAGCCAGAATTCCAATGCACTGTCCACCAGGCTGCACATCTCCTCATGATCATACACGCGCGAAGCATATGGAATCCGTTCTCCCGGTGCAAATGCATTTTTCTTTCCATGATACTTATCGCAATATGCCTCTACCATATTAAGAATTTCTTTTCTGGCTTCTTCCTCTGTCTTATGTTCAAACATCTTTCTACCCTGCATCTTTCTTATTCTGATCAATGATTCTGCCAAACCATCCACGGAGCACGATTTGACGCAATCATGCTCTCAAGCTGATCCTTTTTCTCTCTTGGTATCCATACACTGCCAAAACCCGTCATGGCGGTAGGCATCCAATTCCCCATCGCTCACAAGCCGTGATATTGTCTCTTTTTCAAAAACAGTGTCATCTCCTTCGATATAATCAAAGATTTCCGGCTCCAATACCATATAGCCTGCATTGATTCTGGATCCGTCAACTTCTGTTTTTTCCCGGAAGGCTCGCACAGTCTCATCCGAGTGATCAATCTCAAGCACGCCAAAACGCTGCTCCACATGTACTGCTGTAAGCGTTGCAATCTTACCGTGCTTTTTATGGAACTCCAGTAATTCCGACATATTGATATCTGATACGCCGTCTCCGTACGTCATCATAAACGGCTCATCTCCCACATAAGGCTGAATCCGTTTGATGCGCCCTCCTGTCATGGTATTAAGTCCCGTATCAATTATCGTAACCGACCATGGCTCCGCAATATTATTATGCACAAAGTCAGTTTTCCATCATTCCGAAAGTCAATCGTGATGTCGCTGTTATAAAGATAATAGTCCGCAAACCATTCTTTAATAATATGCTGTTTATACCCTGCACAAATGATAAAATCATGAAATCCATAATAGGAATATTCTTTCATGATATGCCATAAAATAGGTTTGCCACCGATTTCAACCATTGGCTTTGGTTTTAAATGGCTTTCCTCGCTGATTCGTGTGCCGAATCCCCCTGCCAGAATTACTACCTTCATTCATGTTCCCCGCCTTTATCTGTTTTTAAAAATCTGATACACCATTGCTCCGATCGGAAGAATCCGATATCCGGTTTTTCTGAGCATCGTTATGCTTTTTTCTTTCTGGTTGCAGCATAGATTCCCGGATAATGTTCTTTTAATCCAAGATCCCATTCCCTTAATTCTCTCTGTATCTCTTTCTGCCGCCCCATGCTGATATAAATCTGAAACTGATTTTCCACAACCTGCGCAATGCAGCGTTCAATATAATAAAGCGTTCCCTCCGTCAGTCCTTCCAATCCATCATAAAAAGAAAGCAGACTATTGAGCACACGCATATGCTGCTCGCGGTTTTTCTGCATACTCTTAATATCCATACTCTGCCCGTTTCTTCCAAGGCGGTACATGTAGATGAACTTCGGATAGAAATAAACTGTTTTCACATAAGGAATCGGATAGGTAATATACTCACAATCCACATAATAACAATGCTCATCAATGACAATGTCATACTCTTGCAGAATCCTGGTTCGAATCGTAAGGGCATGCATTTTTATCACATCTGTCACACCGCCCGCTGTAAGATCCACGGTACATCCATATTGCTCCCCTGCTGGATGTGGCATGTTTTTCACTTAAAGTCTGCTCTGTTCCATCCTGAACACACAAAAAATCCGCTGCCACAACATCTGTGTCCACCTGTGCCAGCAATTCCACAAACGCCGGGAGTTCCTCTGTGTTCAGCCAGTCATCCCCGTCCACACACGACCTTAAAAATATTTTCCTCTCGCATAACGGATTCCGTAATTGATACCGGACCCGTGTCCCCCGTTTTCCTTATTATATAGGAAATACGAACCCGGATATTTGTCGCAATAACGCTGCGCAATCGCCGCAGTCTTATCCTTTGATCCGTCATTGATAACTAACACTTCGATCCGTTCTAAAATTTCTGCGACCTCAAACGATGCCAGACAGCGTTCCAGATACTTTTCAACATTGTATGCCGGAATAACAATACTTAATATCTTTTCCATGATCCCCTCTCATCGCCGGAGCATTCTCCGGTAAATGATTTTCCTCACAAAATTTGGCTGCAGGGTGACACCCATCGTTAAAAAAGCAACGCCGTCAGATACTCTCTGCCACAAAGCCACCCCATTTTTTTTTCTGCTCCCGCCGGAAAGAAGCATACTGTCTGAAATAATCCTTTCCTCCGCGCCGTTCATAGACACTGTTGTTGTTTCGCATATGTACCAGCACCTCAGGCAGATTATAAAACTCCATTCCACGCACCAGCATGCGGCTCCACAGATCATAATCCTCCAACAGGGGCATATGTCTGTAATTTCCCGCAGCAAGAACCGCCTGTTTCCGGAACATGACCGTCATGTGATTTACCGGATTACGGTATTTCCCATAGCGCCGTATTTCTTCATTGGACTGCGGCATCTGTTTGCGTCTGCTGTAAGTCCCCTCATCATTAAATTCCTGCATCCATCCGCCACAGACAGCCACCGTGGGATGTGCCGTCATGTAATCATGCTGATGTCTGAATCTGTCATACACGGCTATATCATCTGTGTCCATTCTTGCGATGAGCTCATGTGAGCATAATTCTACACCTTTGGCAAGTGCACGCCCGAGCTGCACATTCTCTTCAAAGGAATATGTCACAATCTGCGGATGCTTTTTCTTTAATTCAGAAATAGCCTGTTCCAGTCCTTCCGTCAGTGGTCCATCCTCCATCAGCACCACTTCATCCGGAACCAAGTGACTGGTTGAATACGCTCTCCATCGCCTCTTGCAGATACTCTGGTTTTTCTTTTTTATATACTGACATTAGTACCGAAAATCCCATTCCGCTCTTCCCATCTTCAAAATCTCTTTTTACTCCTTCAGTGCCGTCTGCTGCGTTTCATCCACGCCCTCGGTGTTCTCCTTCTGGAAGAGAATCTTGAACGTCAGCAGCATAATCTTGACGTCGAGCCACAGGAATAGTTCTCAATGTATGTGATGTCAAACTTCAGCTTGTCATACGGCGTGGTATTGTATTTTCCATATACCTGCGCGTATCCAGTGAGTCAGCAATTAATGAACA
>VOFJ01001093.1_pt1 | contig 35775 bp, 53 predicted proteins | sample 5384081 | NCBI WGS metagenome assembly VOFJ01 (sample SAMN12384729, study PRJNA508395) | human gut metagenome | isolation source: healthy gut I | host: Homo sapiens
AGTTTTGATCCAAGCTCCTCTCTGGTGGCAATACACATCGGAGCAAATCTTGGAAATGCCTGCACATCATCACTTATCGAAAGCTTATTTCTGCACCAATTCATCTTCTACATGATGTTCGTTGGAGCTGCCTCCTCAGCGATCTGCCTCTTGTTTTGCTTTCCGATAGCCTGAAAATCTGAATCCATCGTGCTCCTCCCTTCCGATAAAACTTATCAATTCTGTTGGGGCCAATGAGTTCTATTATAACCAGCCACCATGCTTCCTTCCTTTCAGGAAGCACTAAATTTCAAGCTGTAAGTGATTCAACGGTTTAGCCGACCATGGCATCGATACAATCCTGCGGAATACATATATAGTAACAAATATTATTTTCGGAACAAACCCGTGCAAAAGCCCGAGCGGTATTATCTGGCCGAAGCCACCACCATCACTTTATCACGTTCAAGTCATTGATCCGCACAAACCGCATAAGCCTCACATTCCTTGAAAAGCCCCTGTCTTCATCAGAGCCCCTTTCAGGCCAATACCCGTTAAAAAGTGATATGTCCGACAATCCCACTCCGCCGGCCAGCCCTTCACTTTGTATGTGACAGGCGCTCCGGGAACCGTCCAGTGTCCGACAAACAGGTAACCAATCGGAATATTTATACAATCCCGGAAGATTTTCTTTTCACCTCCAGTTGTTTTGCATAGTTGGCAAAAAATCTCCAAGCTGCGCCATCCTGATTCGGGCAATCCAACTCCCATTTTTCATCTGCGAACTTTGTCCCACAACATCGGGATTCAAGTACATAATCAGTCATTTTAGTGTCTTCACTTTTATTACTATTTACAACTTTAAAAAATAAGTTATTTCTAATAGCCGAAGTTGGGTATAAATACTACTTTTTGTTTATGTAACAGATTTACCGGACCGGCCTTTGCCGTTCTGACAGTTTTTCCTGCCATACCCTTCACCATTTTTATAAAAAAAACCGCCATTTTTACAAAAATAATCCGGAGAAAAAGCACTGGCATGCCATTTGATAAAAAATAAATGTGTTTGAATCAAAACCTCAGACACACCGAAAACGAATAATAGGTAAAAACGAATAGTAAGTAAGTAAATAAAATACATTAACATTATGGGAAAGATTATAGAATTGACTTAGGAACTACCAACTCATGCGTTGCTGTAATGGAAGGTAACGAACCGGTAGTAATACCAAACAGTGAAGGTCGGCGTACTACCCCTTCAATTGTAGCTTTTGTAGACAACGGCGAACGGAAAGTAGGTGATCCGGCCAAACGTCAGGCTATCACCAATCCGAAAAAAACGATATACTCGATCAAACGTTTCATGGGTGAAAGTTTCGATCAGGTACAGAACGAAATCAAACGAGTAGCTTATGAAGTGGTGAGAGGTGACAACAATACTCCCAGGGTAGTGATCGACAATCGTCAGTATTCCTTACAGGAAATTTCTGCCATGATTTTGCAGAAAATGAAGAAAAACGGCAGAAGATTATCTGGGTCAGGAAGTATCTGAAGCAGTCATCACCGTTCCGGCTTATTTCAACGATGCACAGCGCCAGGCAACGAAAGAAGCAGGAGAAATTGCAGGTTTGACTGTAAAACGTATCATCAATGAACCGACAGCTGCCGCTTTGGCATATGGTTTGGATAAAAAGTCCCAGGATCAGAAAATCGCAGTATTCGACCTCGGGGTGGAACATTCGATATCTCCATTCTGGAATTGGGTGACGGGGTATTCGAAGTAAAATCGACTAATGGAGATACCCATTTAGGTGGGGATGATTTCGACGATAAGATCATCAACTGGCTGGCTGACGAATTCCAGAAAGACGAAGGGGTAGACATCCGTAAAGACCCGATGGCTCACCAACGGTTGAAAGAAGCTGCTGAAAAGGCAAAAATCGAATTGTCCAGTTCAACTTCTACAGAAATCAATCTGCCGTACATATTCCCGGTCAACGGAATTCCAAAGCATCTGGGTACGTACGCTGACCCGTGCTCAGTTCGAACAATTATGCGACAGTCTGATCCAGGCAACGATCGAACCCCTGTCGGAAAGCCCTGCAAGATGCCAACATGAAAGCTTCCGATATCGACGAAGTGATTCTGGTTGGTGGTTCAACCCCGTATCCCTGCCGTTCAGCAGAAAGTACAGGAATTCTTCGGAAAAGCTCCTTCGAAAGGTGTTAACCCGGACGAAGTAGTAGCGGTGTAGGGGGCAGCTATCCAGGGAGGTGTACTGACCGGAGAGGTAAAAGACGTCTTGTTGCTGGACGTTACTCCGCTGTCATTGGGAATCGAAACACTGGGCGGGGGAATGACCACACTGATCGAAGCCAACACGACCATCCCGACTAAAAAATCGGAAGTATTCTCTACGGCAGCTGACAACCAGCCTTCTGTAGAAACCATATCTTACAGGGTGAACGTCCGATGGCCCGCGACAATAAAAACGATCGGCCGCTTCCATTTGGACAGCATTCCGCCAGCACCGCGTGGAGTACCTCAGATCGAAGTCACTTTCGATATCGACGCCAACGGTATCCTGAATGTTTCAGCCAAAGATAAAGCCACCGGTAAAGAGCAATCTATCCGGATCGAAGCTTCTTCCGGTCTGTCCGATGCCGAAATCAAACGGATGAAAGACGAAGCAGCTGCTAATGCAGCCTCCGACCAGCAAGAAAAAGAAAAGGTCGATACGATCAATAAAGCAGACTCTATGATCTTCCAGACCGAAAAACAACTGAAAGAGTTCGGAGACAAATTGCCGGCCGACAAGAAGGCGCCGATCGAATCTGCTCTGCAAGAACTGAAAGAAGCTCATAAAGCTCAGGATGTCGCCCGCATCAACAGCGCCATCGACAAACTGAACAGTGTCTTTTCAGGCTGCTTCACAGGAAATGTACAACGCTCAGGCTCAACAACAGCAGGGCGGTGCACAGCAAGGCCCTCAGGGTAACCCGAATGCCGGTCAGCCGAACAATGGCGGAAAAGACCAGGAAGTCACCGACGTAGACTTTGAGGAAGTGAAGTAAGATAGCAACTATCTGAAACGATAAATAAGAAAAGGAGTGTAAAATAATTGCACTCCTTTTTATTTTACTAATATTGCTCAATCTTTCGTTATTTACTGATTTTTAACGTATACCATGGGGAACGTCTACTAATTTGAGATATGAAATTCAGACAATCATGTTCCAGGAACCAGCGGAGTTGCAAGGCGCACTTAAATTTTATCTTGAGCAAGATTACATGTGTAAACTGTATTTAACTTTTTCCAAAAAAAGTGAGACGCTATCTCACTAGTTGACGTGAGCCATTACTTTGAATTACTCAAGTGTAATGATCCTATGGAGTTGCAGTTCTATATAAAGGAGGATATCAAAGAATGTTGGAAGGTCAAAGCACTGAAACGCCAGATCAACTCGTCACTATTCCAGAGACTTGCGCTCAGCACAGACAAAGAAGGTGTACTTGCTCCTGCCAATGAGGGGTATGAGGTACTAACTCCAGCCAACATTATTCATGCCCCGTACGTTCTTGAATTTGTAGAAATACCTCAACAGAAGCGTTACAAAGAGACGGAACTAGAAAAAGCTTTGAAGATCAACATGGAGCAATTCCTATTGGAATTAGGCAGATGCCTTTATTGGCGTACCAATTGGTGCCAGACATTTCAAAGTTAATTTAGTGTTCTATCACGCAATTCTAAAGTGCTATGTCTTGATTGATTTGAAACGTGCAAAAATTAAACATGGTCATATAGGTCAGATGAATCTCTACCTAAATTACTCTAAGAACGAAATCTGTCAACCAGACGATAATTCACCGGTTGGTATTGTTTTGGGGACGAAGAAAGATGAGCCATTGATGGAATATGCCCTTCAAGGTATAGACAACCAACTTTTGCGGCACGCTATCAGTAACGTCTTCCTAATCGAGAGGAACTTCAAGCTCAATTAAATTTACTTGATAATACAAAAGAAATAAATATATTCTCCAGAAATAAAATTAGAGAGTTGAGGGACGAACAAGGGTTGTTGCAACGTCAACAATCTGTAGTTTTAGAGATAAATACCCCAATGTTCAGTAAAATAGAGGCATGGTAATAGGCTTGCCAAACGTGAACAAGTAATAAAACTTGCAGAATTATTAGGATATAATAGTATTCAGTAATAAATCAGGCAACAGAACAGCAGTTTCCGGTTCGTCTTTCGGTGCATCCTTAGGCTTCCATGCCACGATGAACCGAACGGATGCAGATTTTACTTCATAGCCTCTTTTTGTTTCCATTCCGACAAGGTTTTCTGCATGTTTTTGTGACAACTTCGCCACCGGTTTATGGGTCAAAGTGTCGTACAAAATGGAATCTTTATACTTCAAAACATCTCCTCCCCTTAAGGTCAGTACCTCCTGCTTAAGTTCCTTAAAGAATCTCAGATTAACATCTTTATGAGAAAGTTGCAGCACTACTTCTTCTTCAGGCATAATATACTCTTCCGGGTCAATAAGATACTCATCTGCACTTACCTGATTAAAGTTGTCCCCATTCGTATGTACAAACAGCCGATTTTTTGCACGAGTCATCCCCACATAGTACCGACGCATCAACTGATCATCTTTCACATAATGGTCAGCAATGAGCATATACACATCGTCAAACTCTCTGCCTTTGGCCTTGTGAATAGTTGATACCACAACGTCTGCTCCCCGAAGTATCGCAGAAGTCTTCCACCGACGACTCAAATACAAATTCTTTGAAGTCACTGAAATATTTAGTCTTGTTGGTTTGTTCAAACTGCTCCACACAACGCTTTCACATACACGCCAGACTCTGGCTTCTATCGTAAGCGGAAAAGGTAGCATGTTTTGCATTTTCCCATAATTCTTCAGGGATCAGGGGTGTTTTCATCCGCTTGTTTATATACCTCAGGAAATATCTCATTTCAGCCATATTCCAAAAACGAGGCCGTCCATTGATTGTATCAGTTTACTGTTTATGCCATGTTTCCGTCAAAAGAGCCATCAGGATAACGGCCTCTTCATTTGTTTGGGTCAGTACACAAGAAGTTCCTTTATCCCGATATGTTGAAGCAAGTTTTCGACGAGTGGCTGATACATATATTCCGATTCATAGCGTATCACCTTCAACCCAACCCTTTTCTTTTCTCATGGAGATAATTGGTGTACTTTTCATTCTTTTTTACCCATATTTTTCAAAAATCCGTTGGCAAAATCCACCGGTTGGCGTGCACTGCGGTAATTTTCGGTCATTTCGACAAACGTGCTTCCGCTTTCTTGTGCCAGTCGGTACATATAACCGGAATCGGAACCGCGGAATTCATAGATGTTCTGGTCATCGTCTCCTACTGCTATCACACGCATCTCCTCATTATTAGTCATTAAAGCCTTTACAAGCGCATGCTCTTCAGCTCCCATATCCTGAGCCTCATCTATGACTAACACCGTCTTGCCAATCTTATTGGGTTCCACTTCTCCTTGACATATCATCTCGGCTGCCATTTGAAACGACATTTCTTGATTCCTCAAGATTTCCTATCCGTCCCAATAGGTCGAAACAATAGGAGTGGAATGTTTTTATTTCGACAAAATGTGCTGCATTGCCTATCAACTTCATAAGCCTTTTTTTAAATTCCGTAGCGGCTGCCCTTGAGAATGTCAGCATCAGGAGTTGTTCATGTTTCACATCTTCAAGTAGCAGAAGTGAGGCCAGTTTGTGAACCAATACACGTGTCTTTCCACTACCTGGGCCGGCTGCAACTACAATGCAACGTGAACACTTGTCAGAAATGATATCCATTTGCCGTTTGGACAATTGTCCGAACAATTGCTTATATTTTTGTGGCGTCAAGTTACGTTGTATCTCGCTTGCTCTGTCTCCTTTAAAATATTTTATGACAAACTTCTGTAGTCCATTTGGAAATAGTCCTGAACATATTGCAAGGCCGCATGATAATCTCTTACCATCAGATTGGCATATTCGCCCACAATATGCACTTGCTGGATTTTCAACTTGTAGAATTCGTTGAGCATCCGATAGTCGTCTTGCTTGTATCTCGACTTGTTATCCTTTATTCTTTGGATATTCATGGCATTATAAAGTACCAAAAATCCGCCTTCAAGTTTTAGTGAACCGATTTTTGACAAATACAAAAGCGCTTCTTCCACGTCTTCTAACTGAATGTCGTCAAGTCCTCCGAAAAGAGATTGAGAACTTGATTTTATTTGGTTCAAAAGTTCTACCACAGAAAACTGGATGGCTTTGCCGGGCACGTTTTCCTTTTCCGCATCAGAAGCTAATTGATACAGCCATTCCACGGTAAAGCGACTTATTTCCAATCTCTTCTCAAAGCGATTTTATAGTAGAGTCCAAGTCCGTCTGACGACTTATTTCTATATTATGAATCGCATCCTCTTTCTTACGCGTATATCCTTTGATGGTGAGGAAATAGAGTAGTGTCCGAATATCTTTTTCTTTGGATGTATTGATGCCATCGTTCACAGCATTTTCATTCAGTTGCTTGTATGATATTCGTAAAGCTCCATCGGGAATATGATTAAGGATGTATTGTTCAAGTTTTGCAAAGCGTTCGAGGAGAATTTGTGACTTTCGTTCCGAATCACCTGCATCCTGCAAATAAGCAGATATATCTTTACTGTCTGCCAATATACCTTCCTGCCGCATACGTTCCACTACGGATATAACTTCTCTTTTGCTCAGCCCCAAAATATCTGCCAGATAGTCAATCCTGGATTCTGCTTCCGAATCCTGAGCCTTAGCAATGTGCTTTTGGGATATCAATGACTTAATGATGCGGACTGACTTTTCTATTTCATCGCTACCAAATAACTGTGATTTGATATACGCACCCTCGCTTCATCCATGTTTTTACCGTAATTCCTGTGGCATATACATGAGGCACATTGTTTCCTCTTATCAAGTATCCACTTTTGTTCCAGAGTCTGCTAATGCGGTTCGTACACGGGTTTCTATGTCAGAGACTGAATCATCCCATCCTGCTTGTCGGGCAATTTCCAACGCAGAACAGTTGACTTTCATACGATGTTTGGTAAGGCATATTTGACGGCTTTCCATACCTGTTGTATTTCACTAATGCTAAGTTTGTTTGGTTTAGCAATATAAAATGTTTATCCAAGTCATTGTCACTATAAAGTACATAACAACGTGCGCTAAGACTTGGATCACGACCTGCCCTGCCAGCTTCTTGTACGTAGTTTTCCAGCGAATCGGAAATATCATAATGTATTACGAGACCTACGTCTTTCTTATCGACTCCCATACCAAATGCAGACGTAGCCACGATGATATGTACCTGATCATTCATAAAGGCATCTTGATTGGCGTTCTTCTCATCTGCATCCATTTTGCCATTGAATGGCAGTGCTTTATAACCGTCACGAGTCAATTTGTTAGCCAGTTCTTTCGTACGTCTGGTACGGGATACATAAACGATGGTCGAACAATCAGATTCTGCCACCAGTCCCCTTAGTTTTAAATATTTATCATCATCCGTTTCAGCATGGATGACAGAGTAATGCAGATTGATCCTTGAGGCCGTCGATGCAAACAACCGCAAATCCAAATTCAACGTTTGTTTGAAATAGTCACAAATGTCCTGCACTACTTTCTGTTTAGCCGTAGCAGTGAAACAGGATACCGGTATCGGATTTCTACTTCCTTTTCTTTTGCTGGTATTCCTGGATAAATTTTCCTATGTAGAGATAATCAACCCTGAAATCATGCCCCCATGAAGAAAAACAATGCGCTTCGTCTATTACAAATCTTACGACATGGCGAGCTATCAATATTCTCTCAATCGTTTTGGAACGAAGCATTTCAGGAGATATATACAGAAGTGAGGCTTCCCCATCCTGTACTCTTTGTATGACCAGTGCTCTGGTAATGGGGTCCAACAAACCGTTAATGGGTTTACCGCATCGGTAATACCTCTATCGGCAAGGTTATCTACTTGGTCCTTCATCAGCGACTGCAAAGGGGGAGATCACAACCGTAAGCCCATGCACAGCACTGCCGGCCATGAGTGCGGGCAGTTGGAAAGTAAGCGATTTTCCTCCACCAGTAGGAAATATCGCTAATAACGACATGCCTTTCACCGCTGCCTGAGCGGCTTGTTCCTGGAGTGGTTCTCCTTCATATGTCCGGAATTGTTCATACCCAAAGAATGCTTTTAAATTATAAAGCACGTTCAGTTGGGTATTACAGTAATCACAACCTTCCTTACAACTGGTATGACGCAGGAGTTTTAGCACAAATTCCACTTTAGGATAATGGTGAAGTACCCATCCGGGAGTAACGGAACGTTGGTCGGTCGTGTCGATCAGAGCCAATGCGTATGCCAATTCGCAAGGATATTCTTTGACCAGCATAACAAGGTCTGCATGCCCACAAATTTTCCCCTTGTAAAGGTCCCTTATTACTTCGGTCAATCCCTCATTGAGATACTCTGCCCCTACCATATTGAGAAATCCTTCAAATTCCTTCTTGCCCTTCAGCAGCGATGCAAATAGTCTGCATTTTCCCTCCGGAAACGACTTCCAGCGTGCTATTTCGTCCAACAGTAAATCTTTTGGCTTTTTTCGCAATCATTCACCGGATTATTTATCTGTTCGCTCATGAGTTTGTCGTCTTTCAACAGCCTATGGAATGGGCGTTCCGGGAATAATAGCGGTGAGATGTAAAGTGTATCGACTAAAAGCCAACGACATGTTTTATCCGTGAACAAATATTTAGCATCGTGATGAATAATATTGTGACCACAAATATAATCTACGTCACTAAAAAATTCAAAAAGTTCCTCTTTCGAAACTTTATGATATACTGCACCATCATAGCGAAGTGCCCCAATATCATGAATTTTGTAATCCTCCAAACCAATTTCAACATCTACTATGGCATAACGTAGGGCATTATATTGTACAGATATTTTCTTATTACTGATGGAATCCTCAGCATTTCTGAGTCCTATAAACCTGTTCCATATTGACATGTATTCTATATAATAAGTTGTTTTATGATATGGATTTATTATAAAACCAACATGTTTTTTTCTATTGTTGTCCGGATACAATAATCCAGTTTCACTTACAAAGTTAAGTGATAAAACAAAAAGAAAATTGTTAAAGTTGCCAATTTCTTTTTAGTTCATCATTAACTATCGAGAAAAAAATCTAATCTATAATCAGGAGCAATTTTTACGATAGTTTTCAGTTATGCGATAACAATGGTCCCGGGTAAAAATTTAAAATGCGGCATATTTACTGTTGAAACGGAAACCGATTCCCAACATCAGGAAATTGGGGTCGTGAAATTTCTGGAGGTTATAACCCACATGTAAAAAAGTATCCCGTGACATGGCTATTTTTCAAAGTCAACATTTGATAAAAAGCCCTCAGATCGCCTTTTCCGATAAAATTAGTACCCATACCGATCCCTACGGTAAAAAGGCATGACATACTCTACCCGCCCCGACATGCCCAGGGCAAATTGATTATAAAAAGAGCAGGCCGCCTGATTTGTGACTTATCGATGTCTCCATATACCTCATCGGAAAGATACAAATTTGCACTTCCATCATATACTCCATCCAAAGAAACACCTAGCCGAAGTTTATAGTCGACGTTATACATAGGGGCAAAATTAAATCCAAAAACCGGATAAGACTCGGGTAACGGATATTGCCCTTCCTGCATCCAGATTCCTTTCCGCCGCCATGAACCGAAAAATACAAAATCATAACTGACATGCCGCTGAAAAGGAGGAATATGATAAGAAGCGGCTGCATGTAAAGAGGTCAGATCTTCTTTCCGGTAAAAATTATATTCTACACCGAGTTTTCCCCCAAGGGTATTCACCCCTGCATTGGGGAAATTTGTATTTCCATTTGAAAAAATGGGTCAAAGTGACTTCTCGAAGTCAGACTTAAACGGGGAGAAAGTGCCCAACGCAGATAAAAATTAACATTGAGATAAGCATTGATCTTCGATCCCACCATCTTATTGTAAGAATTATACTGTTCATCATAGGGTTTCCAGCCGCCAGACAATCCGAAATTCCATTCGTAGTTAAACGACAACCACGGACAAATCCGGGCGATACGTGCTCCCTGAAACAGATAAAAGGCAACAGGATTACCGATTTGCCGGGATTCTCCAAACGAATAACAGCCCAATCCGATTCCCTGATAAACATTCCCATAAATCCGATCGTAAATACTTCCGGGCTGATAATGAAGCGCATATTTAAAATGAGTAGAAAAAGCTCCGCGAATCAGTTTCCGCTCCGGATTTTCTCCCCTCAAAAAAAGGATGAGTAGGAAAAACATATTCGGGTCTTGCTTCTACTCCCAGGCCATGAACGAACCGACGGGGCAGCCTATTAGCCAAACTATCCTCCGTCTGCCCGAAAACGGACGCAACCACCCCAACCATCACCATACCCGACAAAACGATAACTTTCTGAATCCGCCCAACCTTATTCATATATCAATCCTGATTTCATAGGTAAGTCTTCACTATTTTTTAATGCACGCAAATATAGTAATAGCAGTCCAATATAATCCCCCTGCACCATTAAATTTTGACAGTTATATACATATTTACACTTACAAACGTAGGTTTAATTTTTTTCTTTCTATTCCGATTCCGGGTTTTATCCCGTCAGACCGGTTCGTCTGGAACGGTCCGGTAAGGATTTCCTTCACTGACGAACGGGTGAGGAGTTCCGCCGGTCAGTGAAAAAAAGCCAGACGACCGACAGAAGCGACCGGGTCTCCAAACACGAACACCGGAGACGAATAAGTAACGAACCTACGTTTGTAAGTGTAAATATGTATATAATTGTCTAATAAAATTCAGAAAAAAGAGACACGTTAATTTGTGAAATATAAAAAAAAGAATTCATTTTTTCAAAAAAAAAAAACAGTATGTTTGCACATATTATAATATGTATATACATATATAATTTAAACTATCGGCTGAAAATAACAAAATATGAAAAAATAATCGGATTATTTCTCGTCGCCCTTATTCCGCTATATGTATCCGCCGGCCCCGACAATATCGCTCCTGCAGCAAAAGTAAAAAGCATCTTCTTCGGTACCCGGTTATGAATGCCAGCACGTTACAGACGGTATTATCTGCATTCAGGATCAGGGAGAATGGGCTTCCAACAGCAGCGTTTCATTTTACGGCTCGCTCGACTATCCCTGGATAGAACTCGAATGGGATACCCCACGGGTATCGATCGCATCCATTTGTATGACAGACCTTCACAACAAATTCATACAGCAGGTATTACCATTCATTTCGATGACGGTAACCGACTGCCTGTCAACACTATTCCCAATGACGGGACAGCTAAAGTCGTCGAATTCGCCCCCAAAACCACCAAACGCCTGAGATTCGAAGTCACCGACGGTGACGGACCTACCCTGGGACTTTCGGAAATAGAAGTCTTCCCTTCTCCTCAGGATTACCCGGATTATGTTTCTTATGTCGATCCCTATATCGAATCGGCCCGTGGACGCTATTTCTTTTTTTGTAACCGGCAGCAGGCCTTTCGGCATGTTAAGTGCGGCACCGATGACCCGGAATAAAAATCAATACGGAGGAGGTTATAATTACAATTCGACAGAAATCTTAGGATTCCCTCAGGTGCATTGCTGGATGCTTTCCGGTATCACTCTCATGCCTGCCACCGGTGATATCGATCCCACCAAGGGCGAACAAGGTTGGAAATCCCGATTCTCTCATAACGAAGAACTTGTACAACCGGGTTACCACCGTGTATTCCTGAACGATTACAAACTTTGGGTAGAACAAACCTGTACCGACCGGGTCGGTTTCTACCGGATGAAATATACCGAAGACTGCCTTTCGAATACACTCCTCAATCTGGGCGGATTTACTTACAGGTACTTCGACGATGACCGATGCCGAAGTCCGGCAGACGGGCCCGGCAGAACTGGAAGGTTCTGTCAGTACAGTCGGAAGATTATGGGGGTGGTCCTGAAGAAGTGAAGATCTACTTTGTCATGCATTTCGATAAACCTTTCGACCGGCTCGACAGTTGGGACGATTCTCTGACGACCAAAGCTGTCACCGGATTAAAGGTCAATTCCCAAGCCACACCACGAAATGCCGGGATGACCTATTATGACGCACCTACAGCAGGGATTCAAGCCCTCCATCGGCTCAAGAAAGGAGAAGAACTTCAAGTAAAGATCGCAATCTCATATACCAATATCGAAAATGCCCGTCACAATTTAGCACATGAATGTGCCCATTGGGATTTCGATGCCATACGCCGGGATGCCCGCCGTGAATGGGAAGAAACCTTATCCAGGATCCAGGTTCAGGGAGGCGATGCCCATCAGCGTATAAAATTCTATACCGATCTGTGGCATGTCCTGTTGGGACGCCATAAATTAGACGATGTTTCAGGAGATTATCCGGATCGTACAGGCCAGGAATTTATTATCCGTACCCTCCCTAAAAAAACACAACGGGAGAATCAAAATTTCATATGTACAACTCGGATGCTTTCTGGCTGACCCAATGGAACCTGAATATACTTTGGGGACTTGCCTGGCCTTCGGTATTGGATGATTTCGCCGCCTGTCTGATACAATATGCCGATAATGGCGGATTATTACCCCGGGGGGCCATGCGGAGGAGGTTATTCCCGGATTATGACGGGGTGTCCGGCAACCAACCTGATCGTATCGGCTTACATGAAAGGACTTTTTGAAGAAGACCGAAGCCCGGCACGCTTTCACTGTGATGAAACGTAACCATATGCCGGGAGGAATGCTCGGAATCGATGATTTCTATCTCGAAAACGGTTATTATGCCGACAATGCAGGTATCACTATCGAAGCAAATTTTCAGGATTGGGCTCTCTCGCAAATATGGCAGCAGCTGGGCTACCCAGAAGAAGCCACTTATTTTCTGAAACGCTCCCAAGGCTGGAAACAACTTTTCGACCCTGAAAAAAAACTGATCTTCCCCAAAGACCGTCAAGGTAACTGGAAGCACCGGAATCCGTTGAGCGGTGACGGCTGGGTCGAAAGCCAACGCCTGGCAAGCCACCTGGTCGGTATCACACGGCATCCCGGATCTGATCGAACTAATGGGAGGAAAAGACGTATTATGCGATAAATTGAATTATGCTTTCGAACAAGCTGCCGACGACGACTTTGTATACGGTTATTCGGGAGGCTACATCAGCTATGCCAACCAACCCGGAGTGTCCAACGCCCACGTATTCAGCTGGGCCGGTAAGCCTTGGCTGACACAATACTGGGTCAGAAGAGTCAGAGCACAAGCTTACGGAGCAGTCACTCCCGACAGAGGATACGGCGGGCATGACGAAGATCAGGGACAGATGGGAGGTATCAGCGCACTGATGGCTATCGGGCTATTTAGCCTGACAGGAAATGTGGATCAGAATCCCTCTTATGAAATCACTTCTCCGATTTTTCGACCGGATCGAAATCACACTCGACGATCGTTATTATGAAAAAGGAAAATTCGTCATTCAAACCTATCATAATTCGGCCGGCAACTGTTACATCCGACAAGCACGTCTCAACGGAAAACCGTTACACGACTTCCGTTTTTCCCATGCCGACTTTAGTAAAGGAGGACTATTGGAATTATGGATGGGGCCTGAACCGGCAAAAAAAAATGGGGAATTTTCCCCAAAAACGCAGTCCTCGACCAGTGAATCAAAGATAGGAACTTTTCAATTCTCACATAAAAAACAGATGTTTATTATTCTTAAATAGGGACATTCAGTAAATACTATAAAATCAGCCAACTAATTCATACATAAAATGTTGCGAATTAGTTGGCTTTTTTTTATCTTTAGGTATTCCCCCGCAAATAAGGTTTGGCAGCCAAAAACGGGGGAAATACCCTGACTAAGATATGGCTAAGATACAAAATATTTCAGAAATTCACCCTACTTTGGGGTTTACAGAATTTGATATTCTGGAAAGATACCGCAAAAGTTTTCATGAGAGTGAGCTTGGCAGGCTTCATTCGGTATTTCCATTTGAGCATATAGCAAAGACTGTGGGCTTATCGGACCAGCATCTGGGGCGCAGGAATATATTCAGTCCCTGCGCAAAGATTGCCCTTATGGTCCTGAAGGCATACACCGGATTCTCTGACAGGCAGCTGGTGGAACATCTGAACGGGAACATACACTACCAGATGTTCTGCGGGATTATGATAAATCCGTCCTTTCCCATAACCAACTACAAGATAGTCAGTGCCATCCGCAATGAGATAGCGTCCCGTCTTGATGTTGATTCCCTCCTGGAAGTGCTGGCTTCACACTGGAAACCCTATCTTGACAGCCTTCACGTCTGTATGACCGATGCCACATGCTATGAGAGCCATATGCGTTTTCCTACGGATATGAAACTCCTTTGGGAAAGTCTGGAATGGCTCTACAGGCAAATCTGCCTTCATTGCAGAGATTTGGGTATAAGGCGTCCGCGCAACAAGTATGCGGATGTGGCGAAGTCCTATCTGTCCTACTGCAAGAAAAAAGAAAAAGGAAGGCTTCAAAGGACAAGGATGCTCAAGCGTCGTATGATCAGACTCCTTGAAAAGCTCCTCATACAGAGGGATGAAATCCATAGAGAACATGGAACCTCACTCCGATATACCCAGGATTACCAGAAGCGTCTTTCCATCATCAGAAAGGTTCTTGTACAGGAAAAAGGAAATGTTTGTAGGGAAGAAGGTCAGGGACCGCATCGTCAGCATTGACCGTCATTATGTACGTCCCATTGTAAGAGGCAAGGAAACAAAGTCCGTCGAGTTCGGTGCGAAGGTCAACAACATACAGATAGACGGCATATCGTTCATCGAACACCTCTCGTTCAAGGCTTTCGAAAACGAAGGTATACGCCTGAAGGACTGTATCCGCATGCAGCAGAAGCTCATGAATGTGAGGGTAAGATGCGTGGCTGCCGATTCCATATATGCCAATAATGCCAACCGAAAGTTCTGTACAAAATATGGAATATCCACATCCTTTGTACGCAAGGGAAGGGCGGCCAGGGATGAATCCTTGAGAAAGGTTCTCAGAAGTGAACTCTCCAAAGAAAGGGCCACCAGGCTTGAAGGCAGCTTCGGCACTCAAAAGCAACATTACTCACTCTCAAGGATAAAGGCACGGAACAGGAAGACGGAAATCCTTTGGATTTTCTTTTTGGAATACATACGGCAAATGCCATACTGATGATAGATAAGGTCAGGAACAGAGCGCTGAAAGCAGCATGATATGATTTTAACGAAAAAATCAGAAGAGGTCGTCAGACTTCTTCCGGAACGTCATGTCCTGCCTATAAGAGTATATGGGAAAATACAGAAAAATGACAATAAAAATGACATATGATGAAGTGATTATACTGGGGCATCTTCATATGCCATTGTATTTTATAGGGACATTTACTGAATATTCTAAATATAGCACCGACAGATTTTATAAACTCAATATAAAACAGCTATCTGAACAGACAATTACAACAGAAATAACAAAACCGAATCTTTTTAACTTTTCACGCAAATACTTGAATCCCCGGTTCTTTTGGGTTTTTACCGTATTAATACTGATTCCGAGCAGATCGGCAATCTCATTTCCCGAATGTCCCTGAATACTCATCAAAAGTATTTTTTTTTTTTTCTTCGGGCAGATCTTCTATATAGACATAGAGTTGGCGGATCAATTCTTCCCGTACGGTTAAAGCGAATTGTTCGTCGGGTAATTCAACCTCCTCCGCTACCATCTTACGTAAAATATTCTGACGGGAAGCCTGGGTACGAAGATAGAACAGGGCATTGTTGTAGGTCGAGCGATATAAATACCAGGTCAATTCTTTGATATCCGGAAAGGTCCGGTCGGAATTCCAGATCCTGATCAAAGTATCCTGAACGATATCCTGAGCCGTATCGGAATCTTTTTACAATACCATCGGCATATGAACAAAAGGGCTGCATAATAAGAGGCATACAGCGTTTCCCACGCTTTTAAATCCTTTTGATTTACCCCTCTTAATATTTCCTGTTCATTTAGCGCCATCCACTTTCTTTCTGTTTGTTTCCGAAAACAAAAAATAAAGGATATTTATAAATATAATTAAAACAAGGGATTATTTTATAGAAAACATTTTTTCTGTCCCCCATTTTCGGCAGCCCAACCGGTTATTGGTGCTCTTTTTTCATTAATTCGTTAAAAAACAATGCCGGCATATCGGTTCATAATCGTGCTTTTCTCCCAGCATCACCAATTTATCATTATCCGACAGACGATGGGAATGATGGGCCAAATTCCCGCAACGGACACAGATCGCATGTACTTTCGTCACATATTCGGCCACAGCCATCAAATCAGGCATCGGCCCGAAAGGTTTACCGGTATAATCCATATCCAGCCCAGCGACTATTACGCGGATACCGTTATCTGCCAATGTTTTACATACCGACACTATATTAGAATCAAAAAATTGGGCTTCATCGATTCCGACGACATCGACATCTCCGGTCAATAACAAAATATTACCCGAATTTTCCACCGGCGTACAACGAATCGTATTCGCGTCATGCGATACCACATCTTCATCCGAATAACGCACATCGATTTTCGGTTTAAATATTTCCACCTTTTGCCGGGCAAACTGTGCCCGCTTCAACCGCCGGATCAACTCTTCCGTCTTACCGGAAAACATAGAACCGCAAACCACCTCTATCCAACCGGCCCGATTAGTACTCTCCAAAAACATCCCTGATTCATTTTTAGTCGTGCAAAAGTATAAAATTAAGGGATTCCGGGACGGTTCTTTCTGTCAAAAATTTACCGGCATCTGCTAAGTTGCCGGAATAGGGGAATTTATAAAGCCAATGGTTCCAACGGATGCTTTTTACGGTCGCTGAAACGAACGATCGGGAAGGACGGTTTAGCGAACAAAAGGGATTTAGAAGTTTCTGACTTTTCAGACGAAATAAAAAGTTACAAAGGTTACAAAGATGGCTCAACCTCTGCCCCCTCGTAACTCTTGTAACCTTTTAACTTTAATAACTGAAAAAGAACGATCAGCTTACAGCCATTTTACCAAAGCAAAGTCCTGGCGATGGGGCAGTAATTCGCTTTTCGGGTAGATACGGATGGCCAGCATCAGCAATCCCGGAGAGTCGGCAGTCACATCGATGCGGTATCTGGCCACACTACCCACTTGTTCAACAGGGATAAAATCGTGTTTTTCGCGGATAACCTGGCGTCCGTCTTTCTGTTCGGCAGCCACCAATTCAACTCCCACTTCATGCATACTGAGTTCGCCGATCTCGAGTTTCACCTCTCCGTAATAAGATTTCCCCAAAGCGATGATCTGTTTGGAAACGATTGGGCAGGTCCAATCCGACTAACTCGATATTATCCCATTCGCGGGAAATTTTCTTTTTCCATTCGGCAATTTCTGCCGCCATGGCGAAATCATTTTCGATCATCTTCTGATAGCGGGCAGACATCGGAACATAATATTGTTTTTCATAATCTTCCAGCATCCGGTTGGTCGTAAAAATTCGAAGCCACCCTGGCAATAGTATTTTTGATATAGCTGATCCATTTAGGTGATAATCCGTTAGCATCCCGTTCGTAGAACAGAGGAGCGATCTCATCGTCGATAATGTTATATATCATTTCAGAATCCAATTCATCCTGCATGGCCTGATTTTCGAAAGTTCTTTCCATCGGCAGCATCCATCCGGCATCTTTACGATATCCTTCGACCCACCAGCCGTCGAGCACGGAGAAATGCATAACACCGTTCATAGCAGCCTTTTTCGCCACTGGTACCCGAAGCTTCCTGAGGCCGGGTCGGCGTATTCATCCAGACATCAACCCCTTGTACCAATTTCTTGGCCAGATCCATATCATAGTTAGGCAGAAAGATGATCTTACCCAGGAATTGCGGATATTTGGATACCTCGACAATCCGTTTGATCAGGTCCTGTCCGGCTTTATCGGCAGGATGGGCTTTCCCGGCAAAGATAAACTGCACCGGATGTTTGGGGTTATTGACGATTTCATCCAGGCGTTCGAGGTTACGGAACAACAGGTGAGCCCCTCTTGTAGGTAGCGAAACGCCGGGCAAAACCTATGGTCAGAATATCGTCCCGCAAAGTTTCACGGATCTGAATCACCTGCCGGGGAGTGAAATAAGAAGCAGCCACCTCGTCTTTCAGCAATTCTTTTTACATGATCGATCAGGCGCTTACGCAATTTGGTACGCACCTCATATACGACAGCATCGGGAACGGTATAGATTTGTTCGAAACATTTCTTATCGTAATGATGATTCTTAAAATCTTCACCGAACAAAGATTCTTCTATTTTCTTTCCATTCGGGAGCCGCCCAAGTCGGATAATGTACCCCGTTGGTCACATAACTGATGTGCAACTCCTCGGCCATATATCCCGGCCACATGCCTTTGAAAATCTCTTTACTCACTTCGCCGTGCAACCAGCTAACCCCATTCATTTCCTGAGCCAGATTAGCCGCAAGGAAGCTCATAGAGAATTTCTCATTCGGATCGGCGACATTGATTTTTCCTAATCCCAACAGCTGTTCCCAGGAGATTTTCAGCCGATCGGCATAATGAGAGATGTAAGTACGCAGCATATTTTCCGAAAAGGCATCATGTCCTGCAGGTACAGGTGTATGAGTCGTAAACAAAGAAGATGCCCGCACCACTTCGATCGCTTCGGCAAAAGTCAGGCGTTCCTCGGTAATATATTCTTTCAATCTTTCCAGCCCGGTGAAAGCAGCATGTCCCTCATTGCAATGGTAAGTAGAAGCTTCGATACCCAGTTTTCGCAAGGCCTGAATACCTCCACACCCGAGCAAAAGTTCCTGTTTCAAGCGGTTTTCCCAATCTCCGCCATACAGATGGTGGGTGATACTCCGGTCTTCGGGCAAGTTATCTTCGAAATCGGTATCCAGCAGATAGAGCTCTATCCGGCCGACATCGACCCTCCAAATCCGGGCATATACATTCCGTCCCGGGAATACCAGACTGATGGTTTCCCAATTACCTTCCTTGTCACGTACCGGGGTTACGGCGATCTTCATAAAATCCTGAGCTTCGTATTCGGCTTCCTGATCACCCATAGCAGATAATTTCTGTGTGAAATAACCATAACGATACAATAAACCGACAGCCGTAATCTTCGTCCCTTTATCGCTGGCCTCTTTCAGGTAGTCACCGGCCAGGATTCCCAATCCTCCGGAATAGATCTTCAACGAAGTATGCAAACCATACTCCATACTGAAGTAAGCAACCCCATTCCCGGACATATGTTCTTTCGCTGCCATATAGGCTTTAAACTGAGCATATACTTCTTCAAGTTTATGCACGAAACCGGCATCATTTTCCAGTTCTTTATAACGAGCCAGGGAAATCGAATCCAACAACATGATCGGATTGTGACCGCAAGCCCTCCATTTATCGACATCGATCATCCGGAATAATTCACGAGCACCTTCATTCCAGGCCCACCAAAGGTTTTTGGATAATTCTTCCAGAGCGATCAGTTTTTCGGGAATAGAGCGATGGATCATCACACTGACCCAGCTGGGATTATTTACCGTGAGCTGTTTTTCGATATAAGATACCGATTCGTTCATATTGGCAGGCAGGTCTTTCAAGCGTTCGCTGACCTGGTTCAAAGCGATCGTATAAGCCTGTTTATAATAATTGATCAGATTATCCCAAAGTGCAATCCGGGAAACATCTTTGGCATTGTCCCGGTCTTTCTGCATTTCAGTTTCTCCGACCTGTGTATAATTTTTTACCCATTCGGCGATAGCCGTAGCCATCATTGGACGCATCACCGTCTTCGCGGTGAATAACTTCTATACCGGGATGATTCATATTATAATGTTCTTTCACCCACAGTCCGAATCCGGCCAAAGTGGTCGTAATGGTAGGCACTTTAAACGCCAGACTTTCGAGCGGAGTATATCCCCAAGGCTCGTAATAAGACGGGGAAAGCGGTCAGATCCATCCCCACCAGCAAATCATAGTAAGGCATATTGAATACCCCGTCATCTCCATTCAGATAACTGGGAACGAAGAAGATCTTCACTTTATCTTCCTCGGAATTACGCAATTTTTGTGCCCGGATACGGTTCATCACCGGATCGTTGGCACTATCGTTGAGATAATGTGTCAGATAAAGATCTGTAGAGGTAACGGCCTGGTAAGGTAATTCCAGGTTATGCAGCAATTCCTTGTTTGCACCGGCATGTCCGGCAGGTACCAAAATAAAGGCCAACACCTCTTTACCGAGTCCGTTGTTACGATTCAATTGTCCCATGGCATCGATAAAGACATCGATTCCTTTGTTTTTAAACTCGTACCGTCCACTGATACCCAGGATCAAGGCGTCTTCGGCTACGGGACGCCCCAAAATCGCCTGTGCCACCTGAAGAAATTTTTCTCTTCCGGCCTTTCGTTTGCCTTCCCATTCGGCTTCGGAAGGCGTAAAGACATTCTCAAATCCATTGGGAGTAACCAGGTCTACTTCTTTATCCAGGAAATGAGCACATTCGGTAGCCGTGATCTCACTGACCGTAGTGAAACAATCGGCTTGATGTGCTGCGGTCTTCTCGAGAGACTGTTTGGAAATGACATTGAAACGACGTGCCAGTTCTTCGGGTACATAATTTTTCATCTCACTGTACAGGGGTAGATTATTCCCGGCTACACAACGGCCCAACACGGTGGCATGAGTGGTAAATACACATCCCACCTGAGGCATCGCACTTTTCAAATACAATAATCCGGCTCCCGTCATCCATTCGTGAAATTGGGCGATAATCCGCTGCCGGATAGAAGAATTAAAGCGAACGAAGCTCTCGATCACTTGCCCTGCTGCATATCCGAACAGGGCCGGTTCGATGTAATCCCATTGACCACTAATCGAATCGAGTTTATATTTTTCCCAAAAAAGAAGCAAAAAAATTTCATCTTTCTGCGTAATGAACGTACTGAAATCAACCAGGATGACAATCGGTTTTCCAGCCACATTCCACCGTCCTACTTTAATACGCAAAAGCCTTCCTGGGCTGCTCTCTGCCGCCAGGACCTGAACAAACGGGGATCGTCGATAAATTCAGGATTCTGTTCGGTATAACGCCAGACATCGGGGCCGATTAAAATATGACTACTGCTGTATTCTTTTTTTTCCATATTGAGGGCTTTGGTCGAAATCACCGTATGAATTCCCCCACTTTATTACAAACTTCCCAACTTACTTCAAAAAAGGTAAGCGGGATTCTTCAATTTATTGTTATCCATATTATCTTTTGCGTGTGTTAAATGAGCCCCGAAAGGTACATATTTTTATCCAAAAGTTGATAATCAAAACCTAAAAAATCAAAAATTCAGGAAATTCATTGTTCCTGCAATGCCTTTCCTGAATCGTTTTAGTTCATGAGCGATCAAGTTTATTAAGTCCCCGGACCTTGCGGGCACTTTTCTCTACGGCCGACCCGACCCGAAAGTCCCATAAAGAAGACGTCCGCAGGTTCTACACACTTTATGAACTTGAAGCAACGAAGGAGTAACCTGAAGAACTTTACGGACTAATTATACCGATCTTTTTCCGGCTTAGCCCGAAAAGCTTATTTCTTTTGGTCGTCGTTCTTGCTTTTTTTCTTCTCACTCCCGGTCTTTGGAGTTTCTTCCTTCGAAGTTTCCGGGGCTTCGATTACTTTCCGGGTTTCTTTCGGTTCTTTTCTTCTTTCGGATGTCTTGTCTTCTTCCGGTCCGTTTCTTCTTCTACCCTCCGTATAAAATCGCTCAGCACATTCATATAATTTATAAAATGCCTCGTAAGGAGTGTCGTAGGGAGTAAAATATTGGTGTATCGCTCCATCAGAAAATAGCTTGGTGCACATATAATAGAAATGGTCGCTAGCCTGTAAGCAATCGAAATCATGGGTAAGCGCCGGATCTTTCAGTGCATTGACCTTATTTTTTTTCATTTTGTAGAGTTCCTCGAAAGCTTCATTCTGCAATTCATTTCCCAACCAGGCAGTGACATCCCGTTCTTCATCGGCCCATGAGATCGGGTAAAGGGACATGCAAAGGAGCTACCGGTTGATGTTTTGCGGCAGCCTCTTTAGGAGTCAGAAATTCAAAATTGGTAGAAGCAAAAAATCTGTGCCGGCAGAGCTGCTATAAAATCGAAAATCCCGGTATCGCCTCCCTGGTGTTCTCCCAAAGTTTCGTAGTCCATAAAAAGATTGACAATCTCTCCGTCGGCAGCATTCAGCCAGGGAAGCATATTTATCGGCAGTCAGCGGCCATTGATCCCAACCTTTATCGCGGAAAAACGGAAAGCGATATCGTCGCTTAGTCTGAAATTTTTTCAGCAACAGCTTCAATTTCGGATTAATCGAATTGGTATAGACATAATCCGGGCTCTTCCACCCCAGGATATGCCGTGCTCCTTCGGTCAGCATCGTTTTTATATCCCATCCGGGCAACCATCTCACCAATCTCGTCGGAATAGATCAGTTCGGTATTCCGGAAAGTCACCGGTTTCACCCCGAATAATTCTTTCATCAGATCAGCATGTTGTTTCACCTGTTTTTTAAATTCGCCTTCATCCACCAGCGAAGCCAAGGAATGGGAATAAGTTTCGGCCAATATTTCGACACATCCGGTAGCCACCAATTCTTTAAAACTATCGATAACCTCAGGGGCATATTCACGGAATTGTTCGATAACCATTCCGGAGATAGAAAAGCTCACTTTAAAATTCTTTCCGTATTTCCGAATCAGCTCCAGCATCGTCCGGTTGGCCGGTAAATAGCAACGGTCGGCCACTTTACGGGTAATCGTACGATTGGCAAAATCGTCGTAATAATCGCTATTCTTGCCTATATCGAAAAATGATATTTTCTTAAACGTATCGGTTGATGCACCTGGAAATACAAACACAACGTTTTCTTATCCATAGTAGTCATATTTTAATTGTTATTGTTTTTATCTTTTTAATTCTTCGTAAATCGTTTTTAAGAGATACGCTGCATTTTCCCATTTTAAAGTATTCACCTCATTCAAGCCGTATTTAGCTGCAAATTCAGCTAATGCCGGATACGCCAGCAAAGCATAGATAGCATCCGCCAAGGCATCGACATCCCAAAAATCAACCTTGATCGCATGTTTCAACACTTCGGCCACTCCCGATTGTTTAGGAGATAATCGTAGGTACCCCCGAGCGCATCGCTTCCAGCGGAGAAATCCCGAAAGGTTCGGATACCGAAGGCATCACGTAGACATCACTGTGGGCAAACATCTTTTGCACATCCTGGCCACGTAAAAAACCTGTAAAATGAAATTTCGTTGCAATCTTCAGTTTAGCCACCCTTCGGATCGAGCGGTTCATCATATCCCCGCTACCTGCCATAACAAAACGTACATTCGGATAACGTTTCAACACTTTATTCGCTGCCTCGATAAAATATTCGGGTCCTTTCTGATAAGTAATCCGTCCCAGGAAGGTCACGACCTTTTCTTTTACCCCTCTCTCGACTTCCATTTCGGAATACGACTGAAAATCAACGGCATTATGTACCGTCACCACTTTATCCGGATTGATCCCATAGCGGGTAATGACGATATTCCGGGTTAGATTACTGACGGTCACCACCCGATCGGCTTCCAGCATCCCCTGCCGTTCCAGGTTATAGACCGTTTGGTTCACATTCTCACCACTACGATCGAATTCAGTGGCATGTACGTACCACCAGAGGTTTACCGGACACTCTTTTTAGCAGCGATACCCGCAGCATAGGTCAACCAGTCGTGAGCATGGATCACATCGAACTGTTGTTGTCCTGCAATCGTAGCAGCAACCAGAGCATAACGAGCCACTTCTTCCATCAGATTAGCCCCGTATTTACCGGAAAATTGATATTTGTTCTTAAATTCAATCCGATTTTTTTCTTCGCTTCCTTCCAGAACACTCTTATTCACTTCCCGGGTAAATGTCTCGGGATCCATATACGGCATCAGATTAGAGCCTACCTCCATAAAATCGATATTTTTCCAATATTCCTCCACATCATGGTATTGGTACAAAGACTCCACATCACTGGCGTTAATAATTTTGGCAGCACTCTGATCTTCATCACCGCTCGCTTTCGGCATGACGAAGAGCACTTCAACACCTTGTTTAGCCAATCCCCGGGTCAATCCCAGACATGCAGCTCCCAATCCTCCGGCAATATGAGGTGGAAACTCCCAGCCAAACATCAATACTCTAGTCTTCATATAATTAAAATTAATTTTTTTTTTGCAATCGTGCGAAACCTTCGTTCCCCCTTATCGTGTTTCCCTATCCGAAGTTTTCCACTTCATTCCTCTCGTCTGCCTCTTCCCCATCTATCATCTGTCATCTATCATCTTTACAAAATTTCTCCAGCAAAGCCATACTTCTCAGAATCTCCCCACACTCCAGGCTTGCGATATACACCCATTCGAGTATAAGGAGGATTTCCGTCATAAATTTCCCCGATAGAACAAAACCCCATACACAGTCATATCTTCTTCGAAATTGGCCAATAATTCGCGGGCTGTTTTCGCAAATTTTTTTCCCATAAAGCCGGAAATTAGCTTCGATATAAGGTCCGAGCAGCCAAGGCCAAACCGTTCCCTGATGGTAAGCTCTGTCCCGGGTTGCCTGATCTCCTTCGTAGGTGCCTTCATAGGCCGGATTCTTAGGTGCCAGTGTCCGTAAGCCTTTCGGTGTCAGTAATTCGTTCTTCACGACATCGAGCACGCCATGTTTCATCTCGTCCGACAACGGACTATATTCGAGCGAACAGGCGATGACTTGGTTCGGACGTACAAAAAAACATTCTGTCCGCCTCCATTGACAAAATCGGCCAAATAGCCTTTTTCTTCATTCCAGAATACTTTCAGGAAGCTTTCTTTTTTACTTTGTCAGGCATATCTTTCCACTCTTTCACGAACTTATTATCTCCGGCCTGCCCGGCCAGTTTCAGGGTGTAGCAAATAGCATTATACCAAAGAGCATTGATTTCCACCTGATAGCCTCCGCGTGGAGTAACCGGTACGCCATTGACAATGGCATCCATCCAGGTCAGTGCTTTTCCCGGTTCGTCGGCCCAGATCAGACCGTTATCCACCATCTTCACATATTCGTTGATTCCATCCCGGTAAGCTTTCAAAACGGCCTTCATCTTCGCCCCGTAGCTCTTCCAGACAGCAGCATCGTCCTGAACGGCTTCTCCATACTCCTGAACGGCTTTAAAAAACCACATCGGAGCATCGACCGAATTGTAGGAAGCATTTTTTATCTTTACCGATATTCGGGAACAAACCGTTATTCAGCTGACGGATCATCGTGTCGAGAACTTCTTTACAAGTCCTGACATCATTCGCCGCAGCCAGGGTCACTCCCCGGCAAAGCAATAAAGGTATCCCTTCCCCATCTTCCGAACCAGGGGTATCCTGCCATGATTTCGGTTTCTTTTCCTCTTCTCACGATAAACTGGGAAGCCGAATATTTCAGACAACTCACAAAGCTATTACGGGGAGCCCTGTTATCCAACAATTTCTGGAATTTGGTTTTCAACCGTCCGGTAGACACCGCATCGACAGAAGCAGAAAAAATCACACTTGCCCCTTTCTTTATCGGAAATTGAAATACCCCGGTACGAACAAATCTTCCCTGAAATCATATCCCCGGTTTTGTTCTTCTATGTATTCGATGTTATAATACCAGTCGGGAGTAGCGATAAACTCGTTCTTCTTGCTGATTTGCATATTCAGGTATGGAAAACCATTATACAATTTGGAACGGATCCCGTTTTCAACTTCCTGATATTTGGTATTGACCATCATATTCGCTTTCGACAAGCAATGGATATTCCGGTAAGCCAGGAACGGTTTCAATCTCAACGTCGTATCGGAATGGGCATCCAGCAAAAGTATAACGGATCAGGACCTGAGGTTCGTTGTGTACCAGAATAATCTCTTTTTTGAGCTGTACGCCTTCCACCCGGTAAGTCAGGGTAAATACCGGTTCATACTCGAAATCGACAATATATTTATGTCCCCGGGGTTCATAATTACCCGGATACTTATGGATACCCAAATTAAACTCACGTCCATGCTGGATGACCGTCTCGTCCAGGTTCGACAACAACACATGATTCTCCCCATCGAATTCTTCTATAGGCAATATCAGTAATCCGTGGTACTTCCGGGTATTACATCCGATAATAGTAGAAGACATATATCCTCCTGCCCGGTTTGTCGCCAACACTTCCCGCTTCAGTGAATATTCCAGATTCACCAATTCATCCTTATTAAATTTCAAATAAGCCATAATAACGTCTTTATATCTATTTTATTTTTTTCATTTTAAGGTTTTCCTCCTGCAATTGCAGGACAACAGCCGTACGGGGAAGGAATATAGAGACTCAACCAGTTTCGTCCTTCCCGGTAAAAGGGTAAAAATGTTCCAGCCCGTCATCGATCCGGTTAAAACCGGAGAACAACTGATTGTCGGTATCCAATACCGGCAAATATTTTCCCGCTTCCACCTCGAACCGATAGTCGGAGAATGAACTTTGGGGATTAAAATTAAAAACAAACAGATAAGCGCCTCTCCGGAAAACCAATATCTGTCTCTCATTATCTCTTACGACAGGCAGTGGGATAGGTTTAAAAAAGCCGTCTTTCTTTGCTAAAGAAATCATCGCTTTATCGAATTCGTTCAGAAAACGGAAACGCAAATCCTTGTCGTCTACCAGACTCCACAGCCGGCGGGCATGTTCGTAGCTCAATTATTTCCTTCCCGGGGAAAATCGATCCATTCGGGATGGCCGAATTCATTCCCCATAAAATTCAGGTATCCGTCGCCGGCAGTGGCTATCGTCATCAGCCGGATCATTTTATGAAGTGCCATGCCCCGGTCGACCCGAAGGCTATGGTCGAAAACACTCATCGAAGTATAGATATCCTTGTCGACCAAACGGAAAAAGATGGTTTTATCCCCTACCATAGCCTGATCGTGACTTTCGGCATAACTGATGGTATGCTCTTCCGGACGTTTGTTGGTCAGTTCGTAAAACATATCCCCGACATGCCACTCCTCATCTTTTTTTATCTTCGATCAATTTGATCCAATAATCCGGTACTCCCATGCTCATACGAAAATCGAAACCTAATCCTCCCTCGCCGACAGGCATCGCTAAACCCGGCATACCGCTCATATCTTCGGCAATCGTGATCACTTCCGGATTCACCTCATGGATCAACTTATTGGCTAAAGTCAGATAGGTAATCGCATCTTCATCCTGATTACCGTCGTAATAAAATTTGTATTCCGTAAAATCACGCCCTAAACCATGATCCCAATACAGCATACTGGTGATCCCATCGAAACGGAAGCCATCGAAATGAAATTCTTCCAGCCAATATTTACAATTCGACAACAAAAAACCGATCACTTCATTTTTTTCCATAATCGAAGCAACGGGAATTCCACAATCGATGTTCACCCCCGTTCACCAGGATAAAAATACTGGTTATAATCTCCGGCAAAACAACTCAATCCTTCGGCTTCATTCTTGACTGCATGAGAATGCACAATATCCATGATCACACCGATACCGTATCCATGTGCCTCATCGATCAGACGTTTCAGGTCGTCGGGTGTTCCGAATCGGGGAACTGACCGCATAAAAATTCGATACCTGATAGCCGAAAGAACCATAATAGGGATGTTCCTGAATCCCCATCAGCTGAATCATATTGTACCCCAAATCTACAATCCGGGGCAATACATACATATAAGCCCGGAATTCATTAAACGTAGACACCCGGCGATTCTCCATGCTCATACCGATATGAGCTTCGTAAATCAAAGGATGCTCCCTTCTTCCTACACCGGAATAACGCCACCGGTAAACTTGTTCGGGTTGCCAGACCTGAGCTGAAAAAATTTTAGTCAGATCGTCCTGTACAACCCGGTTTACATACCCGGGAATCCGTTCACCTCCTCCTTCGGGCCACTCTACCCAGAACTTGTAATCCATCCCATGCCAGAGGGCTTCTTCGGGTAATTCCAATTCCCAAACCCCTCCCTCCAGCCGGTGGAAGCTAAAATTCTCCCTTCGTTGCCAGTCATTCGATTCTCCGATCAGATAAATCGCCGTAGCATGAGGAGCCCATTCCCGGAATACCCAACCTTTTCCAGGAAGCCGGTGCAAACCAAAATAAAGATGATTATTAAAAAAATATCGGCGAGTTTCTTTTTTCCGGTTGGTAAATTCCAGCTCTTTCAGCACACTGCGTTCATGGCGACGCCGGATAACAGGAAGAAAAGGTTCCAGCAAAGGATCGTTGACTGTGATATCAAATTTCATTTCATACCGTTTAAAATATTCCCCCGGTAAAATATTCACACCTATTCATCCATCACTTAATACTATCGCACCTCCACTCCACATTCTATTCATTAACTTCCTTTCACATCTCTGAAAATCTTGACGAAAGTTTACGATAAAATATTATTATTTCAGCTATTTTACCGGATACAAACAAACATTATACGCTCTATCAGCGGAAATGTTCCGGTTAACGGAGAAAAAAAAAAAGCAATTATTTTTTCCGGTTCCGAAAAGAAATCCTCGATCAGACGTAGCTATGTTCAGTTCAATTCAGCATTCGAAAGATAGCAAAGGAATCGCATATTCACAAATTTTTATCAATATTTTAACGACAAAAATTTGCAAATTACACACTTGTTACTTTTAGATGACAATTTTTTACACACTTCTGCTAAATTATTATTACGACAAATTGAGGGAAAAATATACCAAACAGAGAAGTCAAAAATATTTTACTATTTTTGCCTGTGCTCATTAAGCACATCTATTATGAATCCTTTTTTATTAACGACAGCTTATTTTCCACCGATAGCTTACTTCTCTTGTCTTAAAAAGCAGAAGTAACGTATATCGAGCAATATGAAAACTTCGGCAAACAGAGTTACCGTAACCGTTGTGAAATCATGCCCGCAAACGGCGTGATCGCATTGACCGTCCCGGTAGCCAAAGCCAACAGCAAAACCCTGATAAAAGACCTGAAAATCGTGTATCCGACTCCCTGGCAAAAATTACACTTCCGGGGTATCGAATCGGCTTACAAAAATTCTCCTTATTACGAATATTATATCGACGATTTAATGCCTTTTTTTTGAAAAGCAGGAGACTTATCTTTTCGACCATAACCTGGCCATCTTAACGACTATACTGGATTTTCTGAAACTGAAACGGGACATCCGGCTTACAACGGATTATATCGCGATCGGGGGATATCAATTACAGGGGATCTGCGTAATGCTATCCACCCCAAAGTTTCCCATAGACAACCCGGTTGTGATTATATCCCGAAACCTTATCGCCAGACTTTCAGCGACCGTTTTCCATTTACCCCGAATCTGAGTATTCTGGATCTGCTTTTTTGTTGCGGACCGGAAGCGGGAGAAATGATTTGAAAAAAAGAGTTGTAAGAGTTACAGAGTTAAAAAGAGTTACAGAGTTACAGAGTTACAGAGTTAAAAGAGTTACAGAGTTACAGAGTTAGAAGAGTTGTATGAGTTAAAAAGGGTTCGACTTTATGGTCTTTTTAATCGTTCAGGATTCGTTTGATGACTTTCAGGTTATGGGTATAACGTTTCAAGTCTTCGTTGAAAATTCCCTGATGGTCGATTTTGTCCACCCGTACCCTCCCGGAAGCATGGATGATCCGGTTTTGTTCCCAAATGATTCCGACATGAGTGATCGCTCCGGTCTCGTCTCCGAAGAAAGCCAGGTCACCGGGCATCGCTTCTTCGAGGAAAGAATAATTCTGTCCGAGCGTCACCTGCTGCGAAGCATCCCGCGGCAAATCGATTCCCGCCATCCGGTAAACAATCTGGGAAAGCCCCGAACAATCGATCCCATAGGGTGATCGTCCTCCCCAAAGATAAGGCGTATTGTAATACATCAAGGCATAACCGATAATCAGATCCCTCAGACTATCGATGCCGACATCTTTCATTTTACTGACCAAAGTATAGGTATCTCCTCCGATCTGCATCTTCTTGGTCGTGGCATCGAAAAAAAGGAAATACACTACCCGAAACCACCAATTTATTCCCGTAATCACCGTCTTTCACGACTATATTAAACACTTCCGTAGCCAATACAGATACCTCGGCTTTGTATTTACCGATAAATTCTTCGGTGACTTCAAGATACATTTTCCGATCGATCCACCCCTCGTAACGATCATGCAACATCCTGACATATACCCATTTCTCATCCACCTCCAGTATTTCAAATACCTCACCGAAAAGAATCTGAGAAACCATCTCACTCCGTTCCGATTTTTCACTCCGCATGGGAACTATACTCAAATCTGCTATACCGTAAGACATAGGAATACTGAATTAATATACGATTGTGCAAATTTACAAAATAAGTATCAATAACTGGGCTGTTAAAACGCGTAAAAACATCGTTAAAGGATAAACGGTAGCATATCCCACTGCCGGCATATCATTTCCGGCAACACCATTCGAATAAGCCAATGCTGGCGGATCGGTGGTACTCCCGGCAATCAATCCCATCAAAGTGAAGTAGTTTATCTTATAACACCAACGGGCAATACTGCCGACTATCATCAAAGGCACGAAGGTAATGATAAACCCATATCCGATCCATGCAAAACCACCTTGATTCACCACCGTATCCACAAATCCGACCCCTGCATCCAAACCGACACAGGCCAGAAACAAAGAGATACCGGATTTCGCGCAACATCAGGTTGGCACTCATCGTCGTATAAGTAACCAATTTATAATGGGGTCGAACTTACTGATCAAAATAGCGGTAATCAAAGGTCCTCCTGCCAATCCCAATTTCACCGGTTGCGGAATTCCCGGAAAAGTAAAAGGTATACTCCCTAACAAAATACCCAAAGCGATCCCCAGAAAAATAGGTACCAGATTGGGTTCCACCAACCTCCGGAGTGAATTACCCAATATTTTCTCTACACTTTTCACACTATCTTCCGTTCCGACAACCGTAACCCGGTCACCGATCTGCAATTCCAACCCCGGACTAGCCACCAAATCCACTCCGGCCCGGTTTACCCGGGTGATATTGACACCGAATCCTCCGCGTAAATGAAGTTGAGCCAGCATTTTTCCATTGATTTCCGAACGGGTAATCATGATACGTTTCGAAACCAATTTGGAATCCAGCTTCTCCCACTCAGAACGATGCATCTCTATTTTTTCACCGATAAAAAGCGATTATCGCATCCATATCTTGCTTGGCAGCAATGATAAATAATTTATCTCCGGCCTGTAGATGTGTGCGTGAATAAGCGATCTCAAATCATTATTCTCGTGCAACACCCTGAAATCACAAATTTCTTATCGATCAACGTAGCGACGGCCTCCACTTCTTTACCGAACAGAGCCGGATTTTTTCACCCGGACGGAAACATGGGTCGCCCGTGCTTCCTTTTCTTCCAGCTGACTTTGGGCAGATTCAGTCTCTTTATCGAAAGAAATCCGGAAAATATAACGAATCAGGATGAGTGCTGCGATAATCCCCACCACACCCAAAGGATAAGCCACTGCATAGCCCATAGCGATTTCGGTACCTTCCTTACCGGTCATATCGAAATAAGCCTGTTGCGCAGCCCCCAGGCCCGGCGTATTCGTCACCGCCCCGGAGAGAATACCCACCATCGTAGTGACGGGCAAACCGGTAACGACATATAAAACACAGGTAATTGCAACACCCAGTACAATCACCAATACCGCTAGTAAATTCAGGGTAAGCCCGCCTTTTTTAAAAAGAAGCGAAGAAACCGGGTCCTACCTGTAAACCAACTGAATAAACAAACAAAATCAGTCCGAATTCTTTCAGGAAGTGCAAAGCATGCGCATCCATCCGCATTCCCCAATGGCTGAAAATAATACCGACGAACAGAATCCAGGTAATTCCTAAAGAAACACCTGCTATTTTTTTTACTTTTCCCAGATATATCCCGATAAAGATAACGATAGCTACCAATAAAATCGAATGCCCGATTCCCGATCCGAAAATAAAGTATGTATCCACTCCATATACAAATCATCTTAAATTTCTAAGAGCCTACAAAAAATAGAAAATAATCTGCAAAATTTCTTCTTTGCAACTAAACACATCTTTTTTTCGTTTAATATTTTGCAATCGACAATGCTTAAAGTAATCGGTATGACAAACGACTTATTATATTTGCTTTTACGGGCTTCCATCAATGCCTCGCTCAGTGACCGGGATGCTTTTATCGAAAAGGTATCCAAAATTATCGAACAACAGACTCATAAAGATCCGGAAGCAGCCCGTCGGCTCAGTGATCATATAGCAGGAGCTATGGAAGGGCTGAACAGCACTTTATTATTGCGTCAGTTATTCACTCCCCGCCGGGATAAAAAGCTTACTCAAACCCTCGATCAACTCACAACAGCTGTAGAAAAGCTGAATGCTTTACTGGAAGATGCTTCGTTTTCCTCCCCAACCTTCTAAACCCGAAGAGCAATGAGAATTACAGATGTATACGTAGGGTATCTGAAGATCACCAGAATCATTCAAATCGGTAGTATTCTGGTCAAACACGGTTTTAAGGAAATGATTTCCCATACTTTTCTGGGGCGTCGTATCCGAAAGCGCCGTATCCGCCAACATAAACCAGTATATACCACCCAGGAACGGCTGCGGCTGACCATAGAGGATCTGGGACCAACTTATAATCAAATTCGGTCAGATCCTGGCCGACCGGCCGGATATACTCTCCGAACGGTTCAGAAAAGAATTGAAGAAATTACAGACCAATGCCCTCCCTTTCGACGACCATCTGGCGATCCGCCTGATTGAAGATGAATTAGGGGCCGAAATCAAGGATGTTTTTTCAGAATTCAATCCACATTGTATCGCTTCGGCTTCTATCGGCCAGGTGTATACCGGACGTCTGAAAAACGGGAAAGACGTCGTGATCAAAATCCGCCGCCCGAATATCGACCAGAAAATCAAACTAGACTTATACCTCATGCGCTATCTGGCCAAGAAATTAGCCCTGAATACCCCGAAATGGCTGCCATCAATATCGTAGGAGTCGTCGACGAGTTCGGCGAAAGCATATTCAAGGAATTGAATTATTATAACGAAGCCACGAACATCCTGCGTTTCCGGGATATATTCAAAGACAATCCCCGGATCTACATTCCCCATGTCGACATGAAACATACGACCCGCACCGGATGCTCATTATGGAACGGATCTTCGGTATGTCGCCGGACGATCCGCTTCAGCTGAAGGCTGCCGGACTCGATCCGGTACAAATAGCCCTCAACGGAGCGGAAGCCTTGCTGATCATGGTCTTCAAGGAAGGTTTTTTCCATGCCGACCCTCATGCGGGTAATTTATTCATCCTGCCGGGCAATCGGATCGCCTTTATCGACTTCGGGATGGTCGGAGCTCTCCGTCCCCGGGAAATGGATTTTCTGGCCAACCTTTTCCATCGGTTTTCGCCCGCCGGGATCCTATCGGCCTGGCCGACTCCATGATCCGGCTTTGTGATCAACGTTTTTCGACCAACGGGACGATTTGATTTTCAGCCTGCAACAAATGATTAAACGCTTCTCCCAACTCCCGATCGAGAAATTCAATTACGCCAAGATGATCCAGGATTGTATCGACCTGATCACCAAATACGGACTTTGTCTGCCTACCGGTATTTTTTTATGCTGGCCAAAAGCGTTGGCCACAATCCAGAAAGTGGCCGAACGTCTGGACCCGGACATCCCCTTTGCCAAGCTCATCATCCCTTACGCCAAAGAGGTTGTCATGACTCAATTTTCTCCGCGAAAGATGGCCGCCTCGCTTTTCCAAACCTTAAAAGGATATGCCACCCTCCTGCAAACCGCTCCGGGAGATATCAGCGAGATATTATACAAACTCAAACAAGGCGAAATCAAACACGAGTTACAAATCACGGATGTTCCTGAATTCCGGAAAATGCTCCGGAACGGAGCCTCACGGCTCGCTTATGCGATACTTCTGGTCGGCCTGTTTATCGGAGCGATCGGAATACTCGATAAACGCCCCGACCTGAAATACGGCCATTTTCTACTCTTTGTATCCTCTTTTTAATTTTCATCGTTATGCTAAAATGGATACTCCGAAAAAAAGGGATTAGAAGGGAAAGATTGGAGATTAGGGATTCATTTCATTATCTTTGAATCGTTTTATCTTTAATTTCTAATTTTTATCATGATTCGAGGTTTTGGAAGCGATAATTTTTCAGGCGTATTACCGGAAGTATTCAAAGCACTGGAAGAGGCAGCCTATGGGCATCAGCATTCTTACGAAGAAGATGTTTATTCTGAAAAAAGCCATACAGGATTTCAAAAATGTTTTTGGAGAAAATATCCGTGTATTTTTTTCGTCTATAACGGTACAGGGGCAAACATACTCAGCCTATCTGCTTTTCACCCATTCCTATAACGCCGTTATATGTGCCGAGACCGCCCATATCAATGTGGACGAATGCGGAGCGATCGAGAAACAATCGGGCTGTAAACTACTGACCGTCCCAACTTTCGACGGGAAACTGACAACCGGTCTTATCCAAAACCCATGCACGGTTTCGGAGAACAACATCACTCACAACCTAAAATGATTTCCCTGACTCAATGTACCGAATTAGGGACGGTTTATACTCCTGCCGAATTAAAAAGAAATTTGCGATTATGCCCATGCCCATCGGATGTATGTACACATGGACGGAGCACGTCTTTCGAATGCCGTCGCCTATCTGGGATGTGATCCCCGCGACATCACCTCCCGGGTCGGTATCGATGTATTGAGTTTCGGAGGTACTAAAAACGGGATGATGTTTGGAGAAGCTGTCGTCTTTTTTCAACCCGGAAGTCGCCAAAGAGGTACAATATATCCGTAAGCAACTGATGCAACTTCACTCGAAGACCCGTTTCATCGCCGCCCAATTTTCGGCAGTCCTGAAACACGACCTTTGGCTAAAGACCGCCGGACATGCCAACCGGATGGCCCGGATGTTAGCCAACGAAGCGGCTAAAATCCCGGGAATCCGCATCACTCAAGAGGTGCAAGGCAATGAAGTATTCGCTATCATCCCCCGCGATAAAATAACCAAATTACAGTCGGAATGCTTCTTTTTACATTTGGGATGAAAATGCCTCGGAAGTACGTTGGGTCTGCTCCTTCGACACGACAGAAAGTGATATTATCGAATTCGTCAATTTACTCAGAGCAGAAATCTGTTGAAAGGATGCCACATCAATTGATTCAAACAGAAGACGGTAGTATAACCTTATATGTTCCTGAACTGAATGAACATTATCATTCGGTACACGGAGCGATTCAGGAATCTATTCATATTTTTATCCGGGCCGGACTGGATTTTTATCTGACCTCCCGGAACATCGGCCGCCCACCGAAGTCCCGTTGTCTATTCTGGAAGCCGGTTTCGGAACCGGGCTGAATGCTTATTTAAGCT
>VOFJ01003218.1_pt1 | contig 35709 bp, 45 predicted proteins | sample 5384081 | NCBI WGS metagenome assembly VOFJ01 (sample SAMN12384729, study PRJNA508395) | human gut metagenome | isolation source: healthy gut I | host: Homo sapiens
AATAACCCTCACGGATAAGACCCCCTCGTATGATGCCTGTAATTGTAGCATTTACTGAACATATTCAGACAATTTATTGTCATAGCCTTTTATCCGGATATATTATCTCATCAACATTCCGATTTTTCTGACATCATAAATATATCCTGCTGCCGGAGCGTGTATCACACGCCTACTTGTGAAGCCTGCGATATTTCCCGGAACTCCCTGTGTTGGGCTGTGCCATGCCACGCAATGATGCGCGCCAGATTGTGCCCACGCATGACCACCAGATGCACGTCCTTGCCTGCCGTAAAGCCCACCTACTCCTATCACAAGCGGTGCCATATCGATTGGTGCCCAGATTTTTCTTTTGCTATTATGGCATCTACCACAACATCCGGTCTAAAAAGTGCAATTGATTCACTGGTTGGGTCTATGAGTAGCGGAACTCCTCTCTCTGGCCTCAAGCACAGCTTCGATAGCTGAGCTCTTCACTTTCTTTGCGATGCAATATGAGCTTGCGGGTGTCATTTATCCCGGAAATTGTCTCTGCATCATTCAAGGCAGGAAGCAGTCTGGCTGTCAGACCTTCTACAGTTGCGCTCCCATCATACACTGCCTCGCAAAGGGACACCTGACGCCGTATGGCTGCCGGATAGTCTGTCTCAAGCGCTATCACCTGATGTTCTGCACGGTGCAGTTTGTGGATGATGCTCAAGTCGCAAGATCGCCTCGCACCACGGCATATGATTAACAAATTTTTTTTTTTATTTGATTATTGCTCATATAATTAGTTACCCTGTTAACTTATTATTTCCATGTTTATCTGTAATATGTCGAAATCCGTCCCTTCAAACCCGCTGTCGCGAAGCTTTTGACATAGACCCGACGCAGCGTGTCTATAAATCGAGTCATCAACCACTAAGCATCCTCTGCCATTCCTAGCAGCAATACGTAACTGAACGTATGTATTGCTCCACAAATGGCGGAATTCCGTATTCAGTTTCACAAACTGCGCGAAAGCGGAACGTTCAGCAAACGTTTGTCCTCTTTGCTGAAAGACTGACCGAAAGCACGGTAAATCACTGAGGTCAGGTTACCGGCAGAGGTTACAGTCGATTGCCACCAAATCGGATTTTTAATACCGCGTGCGGAAGCATTATCATAGGTATAGGTATATTCCATAGCAGGAATAAACTGATCTTTCAAACTGATATATAATGCAGGATTGGCATCGGCAATTTCCCTGAACTCTTCTGATTGGTGTTGCAAGACGTTGAATGTCAGTTTGAAAGGTGTGATACTATGACGACTGGTACGCGTCGGCTGGAAATCATATGTCGCATTTCCACCGAATGACAACAATTTATAATATCTCGCACGGTTCAACTGATCGATATACAACCGGAAAGTTGTGGTTGCCGGAAAGTCAAATTCCATTTTCCCCCAACGCGGAAAACCACTCTAGGGAAAGTCAGAGAAGTAGATATTCCCATTTCCCAACTGTTCATCAACGAACTTTTCTCTCCGCCGACCGGTCTGCCATTCATAAGAGCCTTTCAGCTTCACGTTCCAGCCTTTCGCCACCTCCGAATACATTGTTCCGGTGACACCGAATGATGCTCCAAAATTCGGTTTGGTCGTTACTTTTTTGGTTACAACATTCAATTCCAGTTCGGCGTCCAGCGGCTTGGCAAATGTGCCTGCATGGTTACGTTCAGCGTATCACAAACAGCTGTCGTATCTTTCGGGGCATATTGCAAATCCAGATAACTGAAGATTCCCAACTGGCTAAGTTTCTCCTGCACCTGCTCCTGTCGATACTGACTGTAAAGACGGGTGCGATTGAAGCCCGCATCTGTGCATTCCGCACAAACTGTTGATAGTTCAACCAACGATAAAGCATATTGGGACGAACCTGCAACTTCTTATAATAGTGAATATTCAGATTCTTATACATCATGCTGTCATTGGGCGCCTCACCATTCTTGCCAAACAGATAAACAGAGGCATCTCCTACATAAGTAAGGACGTTGTGCCGCAGCGGGTAATCCCGGAACGGGAATCAGACGAAGGCTGATATGCCCACCGGGAACCAATGTGGTATCCGCCTGATAAGTCATATAGTCGGGACGGAAATAGAAGTATCCCCGGTTACGCAACAACGTACTGATACGTGTACGCTCTTCATCCAGATCGACCACGTTAAACTGCTCGCCGGGACTTATATAAGACATTCGACGTCCCCGTTCCATAATGCGCAACGTTTGAGGAGTGAAACGCTGATAATAAACCGTATCTATAAAATAAGGATTCTTCATGTCTACCGTATAAAGAATACTTGCTTTCAGGCTGTCTTTCTTATCGACCAATGTTTCATAAGTCACTTTCCCATTGAAGTAACCATAATCACGGAGTAAGTTTGTAGCCACCTTGATACGAATCTCCGGATTGACAGTAGAGATAAACACCGGAGGATTGGCAGCCAGGCGGTTGAACATCCACTTTCCAAATCCCTTTTTTTATATTTCACAAAGTCGTTATACATCCACATTTTAAAAGGAATAGGCAGAAGGCCTCCCTAACATCTTTGTACTGGGAGTTTTGTCAAGAGCCGCATCAATCTCTGTTAAAGCCGTCTCTCCTACCGGTGTTGCCGACTTATTCTCTACCACCGTTTTTCCTCCTGTATAAAGTACCTCCCCTTCAGGCAGGTGTTTTGTCACCGAACAGCCCGAAAAACAAAATGATACCAATCAGACAACTTGCTAATATGTTATTATATATCCCTTTCATACTTACTTCTTTTTTCTTAAAGATGAACAGTTCACTAAGTTTGTCTAGCTTCTTGCGAAGCACAATACCGACTCCGGTTTCCGTAATCTCACCTTCGAGCACACTCTCGTAGTTCTTGTCATAGAACAGGCGGATATACCGGGTTCCGGTTCTATCCAGACGATATTCCAGAGAAATATTGTCGATGAAGGATTCGGCGTCATTCGTCGCATTCTCACCTGTAGACACCTTGCCACCGATTACAATCTGGAAACGATTGTTAAACAAGCGTTGTGAATAACGGAAACTGTAATCCGTACGCTTACCACCCGTATCCGACAAATCGTGATCTTCGATACCGACAGAAACACTGGCATTTTTCAAATTTCCCATCAATGAGTTGATTTGGCTGCTTAATACGGAGTTCAGTGCGGAACCCATATTCAGTTTACCCAATCCACCACCTCCGCCACCAATCGGTCCGGTGCCAAGATAGGTTTTCATAACCATAATATAAGAGGGCTTGTTTACCTCTCTCTTCCGCCCCCATAGCGGTCAACTCGTTTTGTACGGTCGCATCTTCGGGAGCCGCAACATCGAATGCAAACGAAAGATTATCCAAGCGGTTCTTGACTACAACGGAAACATCGAAATTAACCATACGACTTCCGCCATTCTCTCCTTCGGAAACTGACGCACGGATACGGTCAGTCGCCTTAAAGTTCAACATCGGGTCCATCGGATTTCCCGTCCATTCCACGTAACTACCGTTATCAATGGCAAATTCCTTTGCTGCAATCACCGGCAAAGCATATTTCATCAAGCCGCCACTCAACGTATAACGTCCGGTCAAAGTCAGGTCGCCTTGCGGAGTGTATTTCATAGAAAGGTCACCCTCCGCCTTCCAGTTCGACACGGTTATCATTACTTGCATCCAGGTCAACTTTCACTCGGACGGACGGATCGATATGTACCATCATTACCATGTCCAATCCGCCTAAAGAGACAGTCGGCACTTCTTGCTGGACAACAGTTGTAGTATCGCTAAATGAAGTAAATGTTACCAAACTTCCCAAACGGTCCTGCACTGTCAATGGTGAATCGGTCAAGATATAGGAAACGTCTGTATTACCCAGCAGGCTCATGTTTCCCACGCATGTTCAATCCATCCAACGGTCCCTTTCACTGTTGCCCGGAAATCGGCAAAGACTTTTCCGTAGACCAGACTCTCACGAGTGCGTTTGGCATCCAGAAGCGTATAGTTCTGCGCCAGCAGATTCAGATTCGCCATCGGTCGGGACATATCCCTGAAATCAACATAACCGTCAATCGTGAATGGAGTTTTTCCTGTTGTATAGATAGCAAATTTATCAAATTCCAACCGATTGTTCTTTATTTGCACAGGACGGTTATCAAACATGAAACTCGCACCATATTGACGGGAAAGGACAGCAACGCTATCCAATACAAGTTCGCCATTTATCAAAGGTTGTTCAGTACTGCCCGTTATTTTCAGATTACCATCCAAATCGCCCGATAAAGTAACCATCTGATCGGGAACAAACACATTAGCTACCCGAAGCGGGAAATGCTCTAAAGTGGCGTTCACTTCCAAGCTATCCTTTCCTAATCCGGGTTGGGATCAACTTGCCATCCGCCACCATCACTTCCACCTTGTCATGATTCAGATAAGCATTCAGATATTGTCTTTCCCTGTTCGCCCGGCAACCACGTAGCCCCTAATGTCACATCACCAATTCGTTGACGTTCATAAGTCAGCTCGTCAATAGATGATTCAACCGAGAGTTGAAGGTCCTTTTCCGTCTGTACATAATGAGCTTCCGCAGAGAACAGTCCGGTTATCTCCGGGAAGTAAGGGAAGTACCTTACTCAATCTCGGCTAAACTGATTCTTCGGATTTCAACATCTATATTCTGCAGAGACACAGCGTATCGCCCGGTACGGAATGTACTGAATCCCATTCCTTCTTCATCCCACATATCCACGTTCGCGTAAACACGCATATTTTTATGCATAAATCCAATTGTGATTCTCATTAAAATGGAATTTCTGAAGGCAACAATCGGATTCTCCGGAATTAATGTGAAAGCTGATTCCGTTCCCCTTTACCATGTCCTTCGAACAGAGGGCGGGCATTTGACACCCCCAGCAATACGCCAGTTTCTCCTTTTCCATTCTTAAAGTCTACCAGCAATTCCGCATCCCGGTCGCGAATCTCTCCGGTCAGTGTAGCAAAAGAGAATTGCGGATTCTTCGGTCCGTTTATAACACCGGCACGCAATTTCATGAGTGTAGTGTCTTGTTTGACCGTAAAGAAGATTGTGTCTAGTTGCAATGTGTCCATCTTCAAAGCGTGCACCGCGGCTTTTCCATTGATTCCCCAATCAGGAGCCGTACCGAACTTCATGGAAACATCATGGTAGGATATGTTTTTAGTAGCCAGAAAATAAGCTAACGGATTCTCTTTTCCTGCGGAGAAAGATAAAATAGCTGTCGGCAACGCTTCACGCAGTTCGGCGTGATTCAATGCTTTCTCATCAATCTGCTTCATCAATACATCCATGAAGTGAGTAGACTGGCGAATTAAAGGATTAACACCGGAGCGTGCGCTCAAGTCGAGTTTCATATCACCGGAGATTAGATGTGTGAACACCCTGTTTTGACGGGCTTCGGCAGAAAGATTAAAAGGCAACGGACGCTTCATCGGCTGCGGCATAATTCCCAGTTCATTGCAAATCCAGTTGAGTAACATCAATCGTTATTTTCCGTCGGGGTAACGTGTGCCAGATTATATTCAGCATCTGTTATCATTTTCAATAAAGCATTATCGCTTGTCAGATTGCAGTGACCAATGCGCCTTTCAAAGTTCTCCCGTCAGATCAAGATCGGAAAGATGGTATTTGCATAATGTAGCTGATCTAGTGAAAGATTCAGTTTGGCTAAAGCACGATAAGACATGACGTCTAATCCACGGCCATTAGCTGCTGCCGAGAGAGAAAGTTCGTAGATAGAGTCTTTCGGAAGGAAATTATGGAGTTGTAGATTGTCTATTTTCAAGATCGCCTTATAGACTTCGGTAGTGGTATTTAAGTGCCGCATTCACGTCCATTGCTCCTTGTCCTTCTTTCAAACGGAGATTTGCTTTATATTCAGGACCTTTGATATCCACTTTCGCCACCAGATTCATACTGTCAGGAATAACAATAGTCCCATTGGGGGCTTCTCCCGTTAGAGCGGTCAGGAAGTTTAGGTTCTGAGTGGTCATTTTCAGACCGATGGTTCCCGGTGCGTGTGAGGCTGTCGGCGAGGTTTTCCAAAAGACCACCGCCCTTCCAATGCAAAAGCCCCTGGCAGGTCTACCGTAAAGCGCGAAATCTGCATCTCTTTCAGATTACCGTCCGTACCCGCACGAACAACAAGAGGACGGAAAGGATACGCTTCTTTGAAACTATGCTTTCAGGTAGACACCGGCAAATAGCATGACGTCTTCTTTGCCAATATAGGCATTGAGACGGGCAGATAAGCGGCCCGTAGTCGGGATGTTGACCAGTTCCCAATACGTATGTGCAGATAAATCAATTTCAGAATGAGGAGTGTTCAGTTTCAAACTGGGAACACAGATAACAGAATCATTGAAAAGGCTCTACCCGTCAGGGCAGTGACGCTCAATCCGGAGCGTTCGTTCATGGTAAATTCACGAATGACTGCGTTCATATCCCTCCCTTTTATACAGCAAGGAATCCAGAGCGATGCGAATATACCGAACGGCAATATGAGAAGCGTCGAAGCCCTCTGTCGGTTGAGCAGTTCCGGTATCATAGCTGGCGGAGGTTCCCGATAATAAGAACTTCTTCAAGTCGTAGTATTGATTCTTCAAATCTGCTTGAGCATTATTGATGGCCGCTTCTCCAATATGGCCGTCATACGCATGGAATCAGCAGGAAGTTGCATGCCGAACGATACATTTTTCAATTTCAACTGATGAAGAGCTACTTTCCAGTTGATCGGAGCAGAAGCTGTGGTATCTTTGGGCGTAGTTGTGGTATCATTCATCAGTAGCTGCATGTGAGTGTCGGATAGTTCGACCTGATTGATTACCGCTAGTTAATTAGACAGATCGACGCCATGACTTTGCAGGAAGAAACGTCCCAAAACGCCTTTAATCTTCATTCCCTCCATCAAATCGGCTGAATTAACGGCTACCCGGCTCAAAGTCACTTCAATCCACTTCAACTTTTTTCCTTTTATCAACGGCCATGCCTGTACACGGACATTGAGGCTTTTAAAGACAAAAAGGGTGTCCGGCTGTTGAATGACCTCCACGCCACGTACCAACAGATTAAGTGGGAAACGAAGGTCTATCCGCTCCACCTGAATCTGCATGCCGGTTACTTTAGAGGCGTATGCTGTCACCTCCCGACGCAAAAAGATTCTGAACGGGAGGAACATAAAGCAATATCATTAGTATTACAAAGAGCAATACAGGAGTGAGCAATATCCAACTCACCCTACTTATCCATTTTCGTTTCATGTAAAATGTGTCAGTGTAAATAAAAGGTGACACAAAGTAAACAAATTATTCTGAAAAAAGGTTGACGTTAGGAGCAAAATGTTCTGCAACAAAAGAAATATAAGTATTCTGTTTTTTCTGACTTCACCAAAAGCAGCGACTTATATTGCTTCATTTATATCATAATAAAAAGATGAAGTTACTTGTTAGTCATATTATTACCCAATGTATCCGATTGTCTAATAAGACAGATATTGGCTCTATTTACAGATATACAGAATTCCTTAAAAAATACTATCTTTGATAATAAAAGCAGCGTTCGCCACTAGCTTTAAATCCCCATTGATCAGAAAGCGCTTCAACAGCGATCAAATGAACACCTTCGCAGCACTCTTTAGGTAATTGTAGTCCCCAGATTTGAGGAGAAAATTGCCTTCTGAACGGATTTCTACGATTGAAACGAGTTGGATATATTTTTAGCTGATTCCAACTTCTCACCCCTTGCTACATTCACATCAAGTTCTTCTTTCTTCTCACATAATAACCATTCACCATTATCCAAACGACAACGTACTATTGTACTATCTGAAAGCTCCATAAACAGTTACAAGCATTTCTCCCTGGTGTTTGTTTCTCAATTCATCGATATAAACATCTGTCGAGTCAATACCTGCAATCCAAATATTCATCTGTCGGGAAGCATCCATCCCTATGCCCCTTATACCGGAAAGAATAGTCTTTCTCTGTAAAATCAAAAACAAAATAATTACGAGGAGTACCACATTGCATCAAAGCAGACGGAATACCTTCCCAATCCTTTTCTCCCACCCACCAGAAACCACAAGAAGCCCCTGTTACTAATTCATGTACACAAACATCCTGACCATGTAAAAAATTCCTCTCCACCTGATGCATGTGCCCAGTCAAAGCTAAAACATTCCCTCGTCCTTCTAATATTTCAATCAATGCGGATGAATTAGTAGTATGTACTAATGGAATATGCATACAAAGTACGATCTGAGCACTTTTAGGTACAAGTTTCAGATCATTTGAGACAAAGCGCAATTGACTATCAGAAATCTTCCCTACATAAGAACGTGTTCCTTTACCATAGACATTATTTAGAACAATAAAATGTACGTTTCCTTCGTTAAAGCATAAGTCGCTGATCCAAAAGCTGTATTATATGAAAAAGGTTTGATTAATCCTTATAGAATCAGCATCCCGATCGTGATTACCTATAACTGTCCATGATTGTACAGGCAATAGTTCCATCATCTGTTTGATAGCGGGAAATAAATTTAAATTGTTATTCACTAAATCAGCTAAAAATATATTGAACGAAGACGAATCTGCTTGCAAAAGTTCTGTGCCATAAAGAACGGGAAGCATAATCCAACTCCTGAGAATTACCGACTTGTACATCTCCTATTGCGTTTATTGAGAAATGCTTATTTACCTTTTTCTTATTCAATCAAAATTGATTTGTTGCGTCTCGGTATCCCCATGACTATTCCAATAATAAAATCCTGAATTTACTATTTGATTAGACAATAGTGTCCAATTATTCGGAAGAATCGGGGAAGATACTGTTTCCCTTAGAAAGTCTGATTCTGAAATGTCCCTGTTTATCTGCAAGTAGAACAGTATCTCCATTAGATATGGCTATTCCCGAAATACCTTTTTCTCCTTTGTCCTGAATCCCATTTTGATTACCATCTTCATAGACACAACCTTCTATCCAAGCAACATCTTGAGCCAAACATTTTGTGGAAACAAAACTGCCTAATAAGAAGAATATATATATAATCATGAACTTTTTCATTTTTTCATCTTATTAAGATAAAAACAAGGAAGGATATATTAAGATAAAAAACCATCTATACCCCTTCCTCGCATTTACATTATTTTATTAAAAAGCATAACGTTTACTTATCTGTATATTTAAAAACTATAGCATGGTTATTGTCATCTGTAAATGAAATATATCCAACTCCTGTGGAGGAGAAAGCTATATTCAAATTACTAGAAGCAATATCTGCTAATTTATGAGGATCTGACCATTGCTTAGTTTCATTATCCAAATAAATAACCTTTGGATAATCTTGATCTTGTTCATCTCTGTAGGCAACAAAGGAGTACCATCAGGAGCTATTGATATGGCACTGAAGTTGAAGTTGAGGTTTTAAAATCCAAAGGCAATGGATTTCCTCCTACTGTGGACCATTGTTTTGTTACCGGATCATATTTCTTTAGTCTCAAGTTATACACACCTGATGTCACTGCATCATCACTTGTTAAGATATAAAGTGTACCATTTTCTTCTGCTTCAATATCCAATCCAACAATACCAGTCTGAGTAGCATTTGGTTCTACATAGTTATTTAATAGAATACTCCATGTTCCATTTTTTTATATTCATATACTGAATGACCATAATTTACGCCTGCTACTGCCCCACGGTTAACCACCAACAGATAGGCAGCATGCTCTGTCTTAGCAAGATTACAATTATAGATTGGAGTCCCGGAAGCCAAAAGTGGTAATTCACTACTCGCCCAACTGTTCTGATAAATAGACATAACTAACACTCGCCTTGGAAAAGAAACTTTGTTGCTATTGTTCACTTGTGAAACAATAGTCTCTCCATTATCTAATACTCTTAAATGTAATTGCTGAGATTGAGCATTTACAAATCCTTGATTACCTACATAATTCCAGGTAGTCCCATTCCATTTCATTAAAGACGCAGCACCTGCAACTGTGGTAGCACTGTTATCAGAATAAACGACATAAGGAATTCCATCCTTGTCAATATCAAAATCATAATTTGACAAACTAACTTCTCCTCCAAAGCCTTCTAAAGAACCAACTGCTGTCCAAGTTGTACCATCAACAAGTTTTTATGACAGCCATTTTCTCTTCTTCTTTTTAGTTTAAAACCAAGATATGGAACTTGATCCACCGGGTTTATTTTTAAAACAGATCCACTGAAAACTGATGTCGCTGTAAAGTCCGGCATTCTTACCCAAGCCATATTAGAAGACTTAGCAACTGTTATCGTATACTTTACATTCTGTTTTCCATTACTAACAATGTAATCTACAGGAGCCTGTAAAATCATTGGCAGTAGCACCACTAACTTGTGTAACTCCATCTACCAAGACGATATTACCATCGTTCGTCGTAAAGCGAGCGACAAGTGCACTTTTATCTATAAATGCAGGCATAGTAACCTTAGCTGTTGTGGAAGATAGGGTAGCTATATAATCATCTGATAATATACTTGAATTATCTTCAGCATAAAAACCCAAAGGTTAACAAGCTTAGCTTCAACTCCTTCATCTGTCCCATCATTCTTGTCATCCGAACAAGATGAAAACGCAGCAAACAAAAAACAATTACTGCCATCCAAAAATAAATCTTTCATTCTATTCATACCATAAATATTTGTGGACCGGAGTCCTGTTATACAATCATATTATTACTAATTTTTAGGGTAAAGCACAGCCTTTTATCATGGGAGTAGTGCTCAATAAAGATTTTGCAAAAGAAGAAATATCTTTTGCTGTTATACTATTTACTGTTTGTGCATAATTATTCAGATATTTCCAATCCTCCTGTTGATTGAATATGGAATTGCGAATCCAAGAAGTCCAAAAAAGAGTTTTTTGTTTATCCAATTCAAAAATCTTTCAAAAGATTACGTTTAACATCCGTTAATATACCGTCAAATGATTCCGGATATTCATAAAGTCTTTGTAATTCTTCTTGTGTAGCATTAACCAAACTATCAACATCCTCTGGCAAGCAGACAAATCCAATCATCGTTCGTGATAAGAAAGAAGGATATAAACCCGCACTCGAAGCTACGCTTACACTATAGACTTTTCCCATTTCCTCACGCAAACGGTTAAGTAAACAAGTGCGCAACATCGCTTTCATTACATTCGATTTCAATGTGAATGAGCTAAACTCCTCTAACAAACTGTCTTTGCTGGAAAATCAATGAAACTGATGCTTTAGGAGAATCCCCCGTGTGACGTATCAATGAACAGGATTTATAAGGTATATTACGTTCTGTATAACACCAATCCGTATCATTCGATCCTTTAGGTAATCCACCAATATATGTAGTGATTAACGGCTTTTATATCCTGTATAGTACAGTCTCCCCAAAATAACAAATGTGTAATCTTTCGCTGCACCATAAAAAACGATTGAATAGAGGAAGCATATCCTCTTGCTTTTACATATCGTGTTATTAAAGAATCAGAAAGTATTGTATTTGTGTAATTTCGTCCGTTCAAAAGCCACATTAGTTCTTCCTGAAAAAACTCCGTCGGACTTTTTGCTTGACACGATAATTTTCTTTTGTCTTCTCTATTGTTTGTTTACAAATTGCTGTATCCAACTGAGGGTACATCCATTTGGTATAGAGTAGTTGAAACATTGTTTCCATATCCTTTACCTGCGATACTCCAGCTAGCCCAGTACGTGTCTTATCAACAAGTAGACGCATAGAAGCAGAGTTTCCTGCCAGAAAATAGTTCAATGCATCCCTTGAAAAATTTCCGGCTCCAGAAAGTGAAATAATACTGGGAGCGAATAGACCTGTATAATAATGTAAAGAATCTAAAGAATAAAGCCCTCCTTTCCGAAAACCAGTCAACAACACCTTCCCCTTATCGAGTTCTGAAGACTTAAATATAATGCGCGTGCCATTATTTAGCCAAAGAGACACAGCTCCTATCTCTGGTATATTTTCTTCTCTGACAATATGTCCCCCCGACGGTATTGGCATAATTCATCCGGTACAGAAAAATATTTATTATACCGTTTCGAAGATTGTTTTCTGGCTTCTTTTATAATTGACATCAAAAGTCGCATCTCCATTCACTTCCTTATTAGCTTTTTCATTTGCTCGCAATAGATAATGCATCTTTTTGGGGTGAATATACTTTTGCCAAATTCTAACCAAAGCAACAGAGTCTAGTTCTGGAAAATATCGTTGAACTAATCGATACTCTTCTTGTAATGAGGTAAATCTGTTTCCTACATAAAAATCGGCATAAATATCGTTCATTAATTCAACGGAAGCAGGATTTTGCTGATTTTGAAGTTTATTATCCAAGTTATTATAAATAACCTTTTTTTTGGCACGTTCTATTTCCGTCTCAGTAAACCCATAACGAAAGATTTGCTGTTGCTGTGCAATAAACTCCGAAATACCTTTTTCCATTTTCCCAGGTAGTAATTCTACCGAACATAGCAATACTCCAGTTGCATTCAGAAAACTTGAGTACTGAATACTGGCTTTCCTATAAGAAGGATTTTCAAAAGCCCAAGCATTCATTCGCATCTTAAAAAGGCGATTCAATAATGTTCGGGTCAAATAAGCCTTATAATCCTTTGCTGTCTGAACCGGTTTTGAAAGTGGCAGCAACTGAATCATATCCAATTCTATTGTTTTCAGCGATTCATTGGTAAGTATCTTTACCGCTTCCTTTTTTATAAACAGGAATGTGGCATTGCTTCCAAATAGGAGAGGCAAGAGACGATAGTTTCCCGAATTTCTCCTTTATAAGCGTCTCAACCTGTTCAGGATTTATATCACCTACAATCGGCCACAGCCATTAGTGAAGGATGATACCATGTTTGATAATAATCCAGAATATCCTCTCGTTTACAGTTTCTAATGACAGCCGTATCACCAATAGTCATTCGTTCGGAATAGTGCGAACTATTCAGAAGCCTCCAATAGAAAAGCTGTATCACTATCGCGTTTGGCATCTCTCTTCGACAACCATTCCGAAAGTATAACTCCACGTTCTTTTTCTACCTGCATTGAATCGATAGAAAGCCCGCCTGCCCAATCAGCTAAGATAGTTAATGTTGAATCTACCATTTGAGGATTGGATGAAGGCAACTGCAATTTATACACAGTCTCATTAAACGAGGTGTGCGCGTTTAAATCTTTTTCCCCGAATTTGGCTCCTTTTTCGACTCTAAGAAACGAACCATACCATCAGAGGGGAAATGATAACTACCATTAAATGCCATGTGTTCTAGGAAATGAGCCAATCCTCGTTGATTCTCCTTCTCCATGACGGAACCAGCCTTCACAAACAAACGATAAACGGCTTCCCCTTTGGGATTCGTATTCGGGTAAATATAATAGGTTAATCCATTATCCAGTTTTCTTTACAATCAGATTCCTCCTTATCATACTGTAAGAACTCCGATGATTGCCCGTATACAACAGGGCTTAGCAATAAGCCTATAAAAAATCAGCCATAAAAACTTTTTTCATTCTACTCCTTCATTAATTTGTTTCTCTATCACCAGTTCGCGCTGTAAACCGTCGGGACCTGGAAGCCCCATAGTCAGTCCTTGATTATTGCCAGTCAAACGAATGGTTATTGTATTGTCTTTGTTCTCATCTAAATGATTTGGCATCCATCGGATGCGTATGGGCATATCATAAATACCCGGTAGAAAAGTTAATGTACTACCCTTTGTTACCAGTTCAAAATCAACACCGGATTTCAGACCATCTCCTACTATGACTTGATAGTTCACTTCCAGATTCTCAGTCAGAGGTTTCGAACTCAGATACACACTATAAGTATTAATGTTATTCACATCCGACTTGACAATAACTTTAGATACACCTTTATCTGTCATAATATGAATAAAAAGGCGTATCATAAGGCTCTTTTCTCATCAGTAGTACATGCCCAAAGGCAGCTTTATTAGTAATATAAAAAGTATAGTGATCTCATAAATGATTTATTTTTAATTGTTTACTGTCGGATTGGGTTGCATATTTGTATTCGCATTCAATTCTACTTGCGGAATAGGCAATACAAAATAATCACTAGGATAAACGATCTTTTTCCACTGAAGAATTCGTATTTTCCTCACGTTTAAGATCCTGCTTCCAGCGTATAATGTCAAAGAAGTTATGTCCCTCAAAACAGAGTTCCTTTACACGTTCCTTCTCTATCAGTTGTATCAGTTTTGCGTCTGAATATTGACTAAGTGTATTGACTGCATAGTCTGTATCTACAGCACGCTCAAAATAGATTTAAGATATCCGGAAGCTTTGTATAATCTTTCAGATGCCAAAGCTGCTTCAGCAGCATTCATATACATTTCGGAAAGACGGAAAACAAATGGATCATCCCTATTCACTTGATTATCTGGCTGTTTTAGAGAATAATATTTGGAACAATAAGCTATTCCATCTTTATTTCTAAGTAAGCCAAGACGGATATCTCCTTCATCGAACAACGTAAATAATGTATCTGCAGGAACACAGGAAGCATCATAAAAAGCCTTTAATTTTCCTGATTGATCTATTCCATTCAATCGAAAGATAGCTTCTCCCGTAGTAGAAAGATCCTGGTACATATTTAAATAGGTATCTCCTTGAGACAGTTTCCCTGTCCCAATTGCCAGTTTTGCATACTTCAGGGCGTTATTCCAATCTTCCATATACAAATAGACTCTCGAATATAATGCGTTGACCGCTTGTAAAGAAGCATAATATATTCCACTTGATTCAATGCCCCTGAAACAATCGGCAAGGCTCGTTCCAAATCTGCTAAAATTTGTAAATATACTTTCTTAACACTCTCCCTGGAAACATTATCATCGGGACCTGGAGTTTTTAATAGAATAGGAACTCCCTAAATGTGAAGCATCTGACGTGTAATTATAAGGTTGTGCATATACCCTACATAAATCGAAATGGCACAATGCCCTCAAGAATAAAGCTTCTCCGAGAATACGTTGACACATATCCTTTGCATTCGGATAAAGTGCTGAAATCACCTGAGGCTGATATTGAATTACATTATTCACATTTGCCAAGGCTTCATATATTTTACGCCAAATATACCCTACAGGCTCCTGTCTCTTTTAAAGCATCAGAAGTAAAATTATACTGATCAAGCATATCTGCTCCTGCAGAGACATACTTCATTGACAACATATTTCCGGCAACATCCGGATATTTTGTAAACTCATTGTCATAATAAGCATACATCTTATTATATGCGCCAACCAGCCCTGCATTAAGTCCGTCAGGATCTGAAAGGAATGAAGGGATTGTTGTTTTTCCTTTTTCTTCAACTTCTAAAAAAATTGGTACAACTGCTAACCAATTGCATAATGATGCATAAAGCACCGACTAGTAGATATATTTTTTCTTTTTTTCATGTTATCTTAAACCTATTTAATTATAATCCTACATTTAGTGCTATCGAGAAATATCTTTCCATCGGATAACCACTCATACATGTTTTATAAGAATTATGATCCTTTCCCGAATAAGGGGTCCAGACCCATAAATTATCTCCAATTAAAGAAATAGAACAATCTTTTTAAGCCAGTCGAATGTAGAATTGTCCGGGGGAATTCGATAGGAAAATACTAGATTCTGCAAACGAACCTGAGTTTTTGTTATACAAATAACGGGTAGAGTTCATCACCGACTGAGTAGAGACACCCCATATTGGTTTAGGGTTCAGCACTAAATCGCCGGATTTTTGCCAACGATTCAACTGGTCAATAGACTGATTTTCCGTCATTATATTCAACCCATCCGAATTACTTGCCCTACCGAAAGATGTAAATCCGTAGCCTCCTATTGAATAATTGAACATAAAGCGCAAACTAAAATCTTTGTACGTTAAAGTATTTGTCAAGCCACCAGCTAGGACAGGAGTTGAACTCTTATACGGGACACGGTTATCCGTACTGTAAATCCGTGTTATATTCCCTTTTTGCATCATACCACAAAGGTGCTCCGTCACGAGGATCAACTCCAGCCCAGCGCACTAAGTTATATGTATGTATGTCATATCCTTCCCTCCAAACCATCTCACCCATATTTTTCTGAATGCCATTATATAGCTCTAAGAGTTTATTACTATTATGTGCTAGATTCAGATCAGTTAACCAACTGAAATCACCATCTTTCTTCGGCGGAAATTGTGACTAGTTATAGTCACTTCAATCCCTTTATTTAATATTGTTCCTACATTTCTATACACACGAGTATCACCTGTCGTTCGAGAAACATCTAAATTACTCAACAAATTAGTTGTCTTATTATGATACCCTTCAACTTCTATATCCAAACGATCGAACAAGCGTACACGAACACCTATATTTGTCATATAAGTAGTTTCCCAACTCAAACGGCTGTTTGGACAGCCCGACATAACACCACCTATTTCTCCTGCATAAGAATAACTTTCCCCATAAGAATATAAGCCAAGAGTCTTCCTGAGAACCTAAGCGGGAATTTCCATTTGCCCCATAACTAGCTTTTTATTTTCAAAATATTCATCCATGGAATATTGTAAAAAAAACTCTCATTCTGAACATTCCAAGAAACTCCTATAGAACCAAAAATTAGCCCAGCGTACATCTGACCCAAATTGTGAATTTCCGTCTCTACGTCCATTTAATGTCACATAATATCGATGATCGTAAGAATAACTAAAGCTGCCCCTAACATAGAAAGCTTTTTGCGTTTCGTCTTACTAGTATTAGTCCCTTTACGCTCTTTTTGCATAAGACACATCTTGAATATGATCATTAATGAAGCCTGACCCTGTAACTCCAAGTGTCACATAGTCCTGTGAACCAGCCTCAATCCCCAATAATCCACTTATATCATGTTTATCAAAAGACTGCTTATAATTAATGCGATGTACAGTAGTCCAGTTCATCATATTTAATGAGTTTCTAGTGGAATAACCTATCGGACCATCAGCGCTCGTCATTCCGGACCAATTAGTACGAGCATAATAAATTTCTTCCTTACCTGACTGATAATCAACACCAAATTGTCCTGTGTAAGATAGCCCTGAAAGAATATCATATCTCAACATTAAATTGGCATTCGTATATAAAGTCTTTTGATTATAAATATTCTCTTCCCTTTCCGCTACACTGTTCAAGAAACGGTTCTCCGACCATTTAGGGCTTCCATCCGTTTCTTTTCCGGATATAACCTTATTGTAAAGACGAAAAGTTCCATCTTCATTATATGGTTCGAATATCGGTAAGTACTCATAATAATCCCTTCCTGGATTAAACAAATCATTCACATTATAAGAAGTAGCAAGATCAACCGAGACCTTAAACTTTCGAAGAAAAAAGTAAAATCCAAATTAGAACGAATAGAAAAACGCTGTTGTTTATTCCCTTTCACCGTTGCTGTATTCTCTAAATAAGAAGCAGATAAATAATACGCTGTATTCCAAGCCCCTCCCATTAAAGATAAATTTGTTTGAAAAGTATTAGCGGTATCATAAAAACACATCTGTCCAATCTGTATTTGTAAGGCTGTATTTGTTCATTTCATTATCAGTATAGGGAAAGTATTTTTAAATCGTTCCCTGCATTTTGATAAAAGCTTCCTTAGCTAACATTAGATATTGATTGGCATTCAGAACTTTCGGACTAGTACTCTTATCAATCTTTGCAACTCCATATTGAGCCGTTAAATGAATACGCAAGTCACCTTCTTTTCCTTTTTTAGTTGTTATCAATATGACTCCGTTTGCACCATTCGCTCCGTAAATGGAAGTTGCCGTAGCATCCTTCAATACTGTTATTGACTCAATATCATCAGGATTGATAAAAGATAACGGACTGATAGTCGTACTCATTCCAGGAATCAAATTAGTATGTTCACCTGTATAAATAGGAGTCCCATCCACAACCCACAATGGCTCGTTCGAAGCAGATAGAGAAGCATCTCCACGAACCCTTACATTGTAACGTGCACGTGTATTATCCGGTGAATCTGTATTCGGATCAATTTTCACTCCCGGAATCAAGCCATCCAACATTTTATCCACTCGTAAAAAGCTGGTAATGCTTTTTAACTGGTCAGCATTCACTTGAAAAGCACTACCGACTTGGTCTAGCCTCTTTTTTGTGCTGTACCATACGCTCCTACAACCACGACATCATCAATAGAAATCGCATCCTGAACAAGTTTTTTACATTAAGTACTCTTCCCTTAACGGGTACTGTTTTCGTTTTCATCCCCACAAATGAAAAAGTTAAAAAAGCCTCTGCCTTACTAGACACTTGAATTGAATAGCGTCCATCCATATCCGTTATCGTAATATTACGAGTATCCTTTTGTTGTATAGTTACACCGACTAATGGTTCACCGGTATCATCCCTTTACTTCTCCTGTTACTAAGAATTTATCATCCCGCTGTAGTTCTTCTTTTTTATTAACAGTGATAATATTGCCAGACTTTTTAAAAAATAAAACCTGTTCCATTAAACAAACGATTCAAAACATCAAAAACTGATTCCTTTTCTGCCGTAACGGAAATCGGTGTTATAGTCTCCAATAATTCTGTATTATAAACAAAATCCAGTTTGGTCTGTTTTTGGATCTCATTAAACAATGTACTAACAGAAACACCACTCAAATGTAACGTTACCTTATAATTCTCTTGCATATAATCTTCACCAACGAACAAGAACGATTCCTCACTATAATTTTCATGAGAAATGGCATACAGGTAATTAGGGACTAATGTTGTACATAGCAACATTATAATAATTAGAATTCTCATAATCACTTATATATTATTATTTATTCTTCCGATCAATTTTAATACGAAGTCCGGAAATCTTAAAGTCAACATTTACTGTCTCTTCGATAGCATTCAAAATGACAGCTATATCGTCATATCGATATAAACTGCCTGTGAAATGAAGTTCTTTCAATGATTTATCTAAGAAATCAACATCTACATTATACCACAATGCAAGTTCTTCCATCAGACTTCCCAGACTCTCATCATAAAAAAATAAAACGATTAGAATGCCAAGCGGTATTTAATAACAAATCTTTATTTTCAACTGATAAAAGATCCGTAGAAGCATCCCATATGGCTAGCTGTCCTGGTGATAGTTTATGCAACTTTTTGAGATTGAGTATAAATTCCAATGCTACCCTGCACTAAAGCAACTTCAACTTTTCCTTTCACACGAGACTTCACATTAAACGCCGTCCCAAACTGCTGTATCAAAATTCCTTGAGTTTCTACTTTAAATGGATGTAATGAATCTTTCGCTATTTCAAAAAAAGGCCTCCCCTTTCAATTCTACAGTTCGTTCATTCATACCTTTAAAACTAACCGGATATTTCAACTCTGATAAAGAATTCAAATGTACCCTTGTTCCATCTGATAAAGTTAATCGAAATTCTCCTCCACGAGGAACAGACAAAGTATTCTGTTGACTTATTTCCACTTTTTGATGTTTCTGGGATATGATAAACAATCATCCCATCATACTCTCTTGCAATAGGTGTATCACCTATATAAATCCAATGTTCTTGCCCTGATTTTTTTCAATTGTTTAGCACTACCATCTTCTAAAGTCAATATTGCTTTTTGACTCTCCAGGAGTTATTCGTGATGCCTCATAGTAAAAAAAAATAGAGTCCTCCCCTACAGAAAATAGCAATATCAGTAGAGCACAAGCAATCTTCAACCAACGACGAGAAAAAAAAGCCTATTTTTTTCTTTGCGTTGATATCCTTCTAGTTCCCTTTATGTAAAGAGGTCCATACTTTACGGAAAGCCTCATCCGATTTAGCATCAAAACGATGATATTGACGATAATCCTCAACAGCAGTCTTATCCAAGTTGATTTTCTGAAAAAAAACGCAGATGAGATTCATCCTCTTGCAACCATTTTTTAGAATTTGGTCTTCTTCTTTTTAGATAAACACCCGACCAAGTATTTAACAATTAGTTTTTCAATCTCCATACTATCTAATTATCATTTGTATTACACAAACGATTATAGATATAAATCGAGGTACAAGAAAAGAATAAAAAATGAGGTATCTGGATATTTTTTTTTGCAATTTCTCTTTCAGATTGTTCCGAAGAGTTTTCATTGCACGTTTCTTTTTTGAGTTTTAACAGTTTCTATTGACAACGATAATTTTTTTAGCAATAGCATCATTATCATAACCTTCCAGATGTAACAAGAATATTTCCCGACAACGTTCCGGAAGTAAATCAATCTGTTTAAATAGTAAGCGAAAAACTTCTTCTTTCTGAAAAGAATCATCCGACAAGAAACGATTTGCAGTCAAAAAGCTTCTTCAATATAACGACTTTCTACATTTTGATGTCGCAAATAATCAAAAGCCGCATTTCTTATCGAAATATAAAGAAATGAACGAAAATTCGCTTGCGAAGGAAATATACGATTTTCTTCCCACAAAGATGCAAATACATCTTGTACGATATCTTCAGCTATATCTTCACGTTTCGTATATTTTTGAGCATAACATACTAATATCCCGTAATAATCACTGAACAATCTTTCAAATATATCTTTCCGATTAATAGAAAAACCAGGCTCACGTATCATTTAGCAAGTTTTAGACAGCAAAATATAGAAATAAACGATAGAAAAAAACAATAAATAAACATTAAATCATATTTCAGAATTAAGAATATTCGAACACTCTACACCGTTTACCTCTTTCAGGATTTTCTGAATTTTTGAAGAATGCTCTCAACCTTTTCATTTATTTCCGTAGAAAAGTCCTCCCCACGCCTTGCCTCCAACCAACTCAGTAGAATTACAGCATTCCCAGCTCCAATCAATGTAAAAAAGAGGAAGAAGTTTGTGAGCTATTGGCAGCTATTTCATCCACCTCCTTAGCATTTAATGCCTGCACCATCCGGTCAGCACTCTTTTGTGTTTCCTCTATAAATGTTTGGATAATGGAATGTGTAGCTTCAGGATCATCCTCCGAAAAAGAAGTGAGGGCATTTACATTTAGTTGCATATCTTCTGTTATATGCGCTTCATCGGCCGAAAGTTGACCTTCATTTACTGTTAGCAACAATTCCTTTACTGTAAACGGTTTATGCAAACAACCGGCAAAACCATGTTCATGTAAAGCGGCTTTATCCATTTCACTACGGGCAGTCACAGCAATAACAGGGATTGTTTTTGCTTGTGGTATATTAGAAGCCCGTAATAGTTTTTACCAGATCAAACCCGTTAATGGCAGGCATTTGTATATCTGTCAGCAATACATCGAAGACGGAAGAGCGAAGTTGTTCAATCAGCTGTTCCAGCCTGTTCACAGCACACTGCATCAATACCATGCTGTTTCAACATGGCGGCAGATCTCAGATTCAGGCCTGAATCTTATCGTCATCAATCAAAAGCACACGAATGACTTTCATGGGAGGAATGGCAGCCGACTGTTTGAGAGCGTATGGACTTTCATTCTCCGAAGATTCACTTTCCGGAGATTCGCTCTCTGCAAGGAATTTACCTACCGGATAAAGAGGTAAAAGTTACAGTAAAAAACAGCTCCCTTTTCCTAATGTGCTTTGCACGTCAATGGTTCCTTCAAGCAAAGTTACCAATTTCTTCACAATAGAGAGTCCGAGTCCGAAACCTTCTTCCCCCCTGCGCACCGGAAAGACGTGTAAATTCTTGGAAGATACGTTCACGATCTTCTGATGCCATTCCTTTTCCTGTATCGGCAATGGCGATGGTTAACTTAGAAGAATCATAACTGGCTGTCAGGCTAATTTCTCCTTTTTTGAGTAAACTTTACGGCATTGGACAAAAGGTTGTTCACAATTTGCCGGAGTCGCAAAGGATCACTGATATATCTTCCATTCAGTTCCGGGACGACGTGACATTGCAAAAGGCTAAACCTTTGGCAGCGGTCAAAGGTTCGAAACTGACATAAATTTCGTCGAATAGCTGGGAAGGGTTAAAGGTTACGCGATTCACTTCCGCTTTATTGAGATCAAGCCGGTGGAAGTCGAGCAAGTCGCTGACCAATTTCAAAAGATGTTCCGAAGAACTTTTCATATTGTCAAGGTAGAATCGTTGCCGTTCATCTTCTGTCAATCGGGACAGGAGTTCGGTATATCCCATAATTGAGCCTAACGGACTTTAAAATCATGGGTAATGGCAAGCATTAATTTTTCACGGGCGATCAGCAAATCTTCCGCCCGTTTATTCGCCACCTCCAATTGCTGGCGGTAACGGTTGCTACGGGAAATATCCCGCATAATCAATATCAGGAAAAAAGCCGATAATAGTACGGCACCAACCGCGATACCGCTGATGATACATGCCGACCGCATCCTCACTTCCTGCTGAAGTTCACGGCCGGCATCCTGACGGGCACGCAAGGTCATTTCTTCCTCATACTGTTTAATCAAGCTATCCATCCGTGCCGTCAACTGCGTATTCATCCGCTGGTACTTTGTACTGGTCCGCGGATTGTTTTTCGCCGCTGCAACCGTTTTTCCTCTGTAGCCATACGAATCTTTCTGCTGAAGGGAATCTTTAGAAGTGGTCGGTTGGAGAATGGTATCAGTGGCTACTTCCAACGATGTATTTACTAATACGGCACTGTCTTGTTTAGAAGGGGAAAACACTTCGGCGAGTCGTTTGAAGAATCCCTTCTTTTTAGGAGTAGTGATTAACGAGTCACGTTTGGTTATGACACGATGTTGTACCCGTTGCTGAGTAATGACAGAATCTTGTTCGGAAATGATTTCTTCGATTTCCGAAGCAGAGAAGGCTGTCGTTTGCCTCACTTAGCACCCGCAACATCTGAATCGTGTTTTGATCTTTCTCATGGAGAAGGGTCAATAAACTGTCTGTTCTTAAATTCGGTTGATCGTCGGCGGCCGACAATGCTTCCATCTCACGATGTACAAACACCAACGAGAAAAGGAGGATCGCCAGCAACAAAAAGTGTAACCGGCGGTTATTTTCAACTTTGTAAAACGGAAGGAAGCCATTGGGGTTAAGTATTAAGTTTTTAATTATCAAGTATTTAGCATCAGGTTTTGGGGGTGAGGTTCGGGGAGTTTCGTCATGTAGTGAAAACGCCACCAAAGCATCAATCCTGCGCTCGTCAAACCAAAAGGAAATGCCATCCAGACACCTACCACCCCCCAGCCCATTACGAAGCCGCAGAAACAACCTACAGGAAGAGAAATAATGAAATAGGCGACAAAGGCGATAATCATCATTAGTTTTACATCTGAAATTCCACGCAAAGCATTGGCGAAAGTAATCCGCAGTCCGTCGCCAAACTGGTAAACGAGGAAAGGAAAGATTAGAGAGGTCACCATAGCAGCCACTTCCTGACTGTCGGTAAACCAGCCTCCCAAGTAATTCCGGCAAAGGAAGACAATCAAAGAAAGCACAACGCCCAATGTCATCATCAGATGAAAACCGGCATAGGCCGAACGACGAACGTTAATGATATCGTTCTGACCTTTGAAGTTGCTGACACGAACAGCTACGGCAGCTCCCATGCCATAATACATCATAAATGTAAACTGCGAAATAGCCAGCATAACCTGATGAGAAGCCAGAGCGATAGTACCCAGCCAACCGATCATGATGGCACTCAGACTAAAAGGAAGCTGTTTCCATTCCCATTTGAAAAGCAACCGGCCATCCGAGACCATTCAAATGCCCAAATACAGCCTCGTGACCATCCCAAACGGAAAAAGCCAATCTTATAGCGGACAAAACGCGGACTACGCATAAAGATGATGATAAATATAATCACCATCACGATACGCGAGAACAGCGTGCTGATACCGGCTCCCAACAATCCCAACTCGGGCAAACCTAACTTTTCCGTAAATCAAAAGATAATTTCCTATGATATTCAATACATTTCCTCCCAAGAGTATCCACATGGCCGTCTTGGTATCCGTGATTCCATCCGTAAACTGCTTGAATCCATTGAAAAGCATAACAAACACTAGTGAAGCGAGCAAAAACAAGGTAATACGGTTTAATCAGGGGAATCAATTCTTCCGGCTGTCCGAGACGTTCTATATTTAGATAAAGAACAGTCATACAGACAGTCAGCAGCAATGCAACCATCAGGTTTGCCAGCAAACTGTTGCGTAAAGCCTGTCCCGCAGGGGCATACTGGCGGGTTCCATACAAACCTCCCACAATGGGAGTCAGCCCATACGAAAAACCCGTACTGAAAATAATCGCCAGATTGAACACATTATTGACGAAGGAAGCTGCTCCCCAAGCTCAATCGTACTATGATGCCCGATCATTAACGTATCCGCAAATCCAAGAACGATTACTCCTATTTGACCGATCACAATCGGCAGTCCGTGAAAAATTAGTGCTTTATAATGCTCTTTATATGTACTATAAATATGTCTCATTTACTTTTCCGTTACCTAAACGTATCTCCATTTTCAGGCAAAGGGACTTTCCCTTTCACTGATAGATTATAAAAAGGGAGAATTTAATTTTGTTGTTTCTTATAATATAGTATTACTCCGTTCTCCTTACGGAAAGCAGATTGAGCTACCGCCCGCAATTGTTCAGCCGTGACAGACCGATAACGATCGACCTCTTTTTCCATGTCCTCCGCCCTTGGCCAAGCAATTCGTACCAAGCCAGGTTGGTTGCCACATTCAAATAATTTGATGTTGCCGAATATCTGGGTGGACTCAAATTTGTTCTTCACTTTTTTCCAGTTCCTGTTCGTCAACCAATTCTTGCTGCAACAGTTCCAGTTCTTCCGCGCACTGCCGCTTCCGCCTGTTCCAGGCTGACACCTGCCGAAGGTTTTCCACAATATGGAATAAACCCGCATCTACACTGCCGGAAATATAAGCATCTATACTCGAAAATAATTGTTTCTGTTGTACCAAACGCTGGTTCAACCGGCTGGAACGTCCGTTGCTCAACACATCCGACAAAATATCAAATGCATAATAATCCGGATGGCAATGGGCAGGCATGTGGTATGCCATAAATAAAGAATCGAGAGGAACATTTCTCTCTACCGTCAGCCGCCGTTCTTCCGTCTGTTCCTGCTCCTGTGGCAGATTCCGTTGAGGAACTTCCCGACGAGGAATAGAGCCGAACCATTTCTCCGTCAATTCCACTGCTTCCTCAAAAGAGATATTACCGGTCACAGCTAATATGGCATTATTAGGAGCATAAAAACGGAAAAAGAATACCTTCACTTCTTCCAGCGTAGCATTGGCAATATGCGACAACTCTTTTCCGATAGTAGGCCATTGATAAGGATGTTTCTGATAAGCCAACGGGCGCAAAAGATGTCCCATATCCCCATAAGGCTGGTTCAGACAGCGTTGCTTGAATTCTTCCATTACTACTCCCCTTGCTGTACTTCCAGACTCCGTTCGCTGAAATCAAGGCTCAACATACGGTCGGACTCCAACCAGAAGCCGGTTTCTACATTCTGACGGGGCACAGTGAGGTAGTAATTGGTTATATCATTGTTCGTCCAGGCATTATTCTCTCCACCCGCTAGCTGAAGCGGCATATCATAATCGGGGAATATTTACCGACCCTCCGAACATCAGGTGTTCGAACAGATGCGCGAAGCCGGTATGTTCGGGATCCTCATCACGAGCTCCCACATTATATAATATATTTAAGAGCCACCATCTGTGTACTTTCGTCCCGCGAATGTACCAGCCGCAACCCGTTGTCAAGAATGTGCCTATTGATTTTCATATCATTTAGTCAAGTATAGTCGCTTTTTTATCTTCACATCTTCTTCGGGACGGTCGCTACGGTCCGTCTTCACCTTCTGGATTTTATCTACGACGTCCATACCCTCCACTACTTCGCCGAACACTGTATATTCGCCATCCAGATGCGGGTTCCTCCCACCGTTGTATAGGCTTCAATCTGTTCCGGAGTGAAATGAAATTCCGGTTGTTTGGCTGCCATTTCCTGTGCCTGCGCAAACAGTTTTTTTCCTGCAAGTCATAAAGCCCGTTTTCGTCATTCGCCTTACGCATCTTATAGATTTCTTTCATGTGCTTCTGCGCCAAGTTATTGAAAATGACATTGATCTTATTTTCATTCATCTGGCTCTCCATACCCAGCAAGCGTAGAGTCGTTGTACACTTTACCCGTTACTATATAGAACTGGCAACCGGAAGATTCTTTTTTCGGATTCACGTTGTCTCCCTGACGGGCTGCAGACAACGCTCCTTTCTTATGGAAATACTTAGGATATACAAATTCTGCCGGTACGGTGTAGCCGACATCACCGGCACCCAGCATCTTTCCTTTCGGCGCATTCTTTGAATCCGGGTCACCAGCTTGAATCATAAAATCTTTGATGACACGATGAAACAGTGTACCTTCATATACTCCGTCTTTCACCAGTTTGATAAAATTATCACGATGCTTCGGTGTCTCATTGTATAACTTCACCTCAATGTCTCCTAAAGTTGTTTCAATCTTTACCAACGTCTCTTTATCCATGTCTCCTCCTTTTTTTGTTCCGGTTTTGCAGGCAGTAAGTCCGCAAAACGATATGGTTAATATGATCAATAGAATCTTTTTCATAACACTTTTATTTAATTTAAGTTTGCAAATATACCACTTTCGCCTAAATCCTCTTACCTTTGTGACTTAAAAGAATCAAAACCTGACACAATCCCTCCATATTAATCGTCGAAGATGATATCACTTTTGGAATGATGCTAAAAACCTGGCTAGGCAAAAAAGGGCTTTGAAGTATCATCAGTGAGTAATATTGCCCGCGCCCGAAAACATATCGAAAGCCAAACTGTTGACTTGATATTATCCGATTTACGATTACCCGATTATCGAAGGCATTGATTTGCTGAAATGGATGAATGACCAGGGACTGGATATTCCCCTGATTATTATGACCGGTTATGCGGATATTCAATCAGCGGTACTGGCCATGAAACTTGGTGCACGGGATTATATCGCAAAACCTGTCAACCCGGAAGAATTATTAAAGAAAATATCAGAAGCTCTACAAACAGAGAGAACGCCAACAGCTCATTCCGCAGCCAAATTTCTTCGAAAAATCTCTCCTACTTCATCCAAAGAGACAACAGAAACTCGTCGTGCCTATCTGGAAGGAGAAAGTGACGCCGCCAAGCAACTTTACAATTATGTAGGCCTAGTAGCTCCTACTAATATGTCCGTTCTTATCAATGGTTCTAGCGGAACAGGATAAGGAATATGTGGCACACCGTATTCATCAACTTAGCAAGCGTAGCGACAAACCGTTCATTGCCGTAGATTGTGGATCTATCCCCAAAGAACTGGCTGCCTCCGAATTCTTTGGGCATGTAAAAGGCTCATTTACGGGTGCTCTGACGGATAAAACGGGAGCTTTCGTTGCAGCCAACGGTGGCACTATCTTTCTGGATGAAATCGGAAATCTCAGCTATGAAGTGCAGATACAACTGCTTCGTGCCCTGCAAGAGAGAAAAATACGTCCGGTCGGTTCTACACAAGAAATATCGGTAGATATTCGTCTGGTGTCTGCCACCAATGAGAATCTGGAACAGGGTATTGAGAAAGGCACTTTCCGTGAAGACCTTTATCATCGTATCAATGAGTTTACTCTGCGGATGCCTGATTTGAAAGAGCGGAAAGAGGACATTCTACTCTTTTGCCAATTTCTTCCTCGATCAGGCAAACAAAGAGCTGGATAAACATCTGATCGGTTTTGATACAAAAGCATCGCAAGCTTTAATGAATTATCATTGGCGGGAAATTTGCGCCAAATGAAGAACATAGTCAAAAGAGCGACTTTATTGGCACAAAAGCAGTTTCATCACTTTATTGGAATTGGGAACCGAGCTCTTAGAAACTCCTGCATCCAGCAATACGAGCATTGCATTACGCAATGAAGAGACTGAAAAAAGAGCATATTTTGGAGGCGCTACGCCAAACAGGAAACAATAAGAGTAAAGCAGCGCAATTACTGAATATTGATCGAAAGACTTTATATAATAAATTGAAATTATACAATATTGATTTGTAACAAGTTACGTTCTTGCATTTTCTCAAGTGTTCTCATGCCTATGAGAAAATTTTCTCAATGCGATGAGAAAAAAAGTTCTCATTACTATGAGTATTTATTCTCATCACGGTGAGAAATGATTCCTTTTTTTGTAGGGCTCGAACTTATCTTTAACCGAATCTATCGCATTACCAGATATTATTAATTTTAATGCATATTCCATAGAATAAAATGACCCCCATGAATAAAAAAACATTATTACCCCCTTGTATTTGTGCCACTCGCAGCAACCAATCTGCAAGCACAAAGCAATATGCAAATAGAACACGCGGACAAACGCCCAAATATCATCCTCTTTATGGTAGATGATATGGGTTGGCAGGATACTTCCCTTCCTTTCTGGACACAGAAGACACACTATAACGAATTGTACGAGACTCCCAATATGGAGCGGTTAGCCAAACAGGGAATGATGTTCACTCAAGCGTATGCCAGTAGCATCAGTTCTCCCACCCGATGCAGCCTCATCACCGGAACCAACGCCGCACGTCACCGAGTAACTAACTGGACGCTGCAAAAAGAATACAATGACAGACCGTAAAGATAGCATTCTGGCAGTCCCTAACTGGAATTACAATGGAGTAAGTCAAGTGTCCGGCACTAATCATACTTTCGTAGGAACCTCCTTCGTGCAACTGCTAAAGAACAGCGGTTATCATACTATACATTGTGGAAAAGCCCATTTCGGAGCGATAGATACTCCAGGGGAAGATCCGCATCATTGGGGATTCGAGGTCAATATAGCCGGGCATGCCGCCGGGTGGACTTGCCAGTTACCTGGGAGAAGAGAACTACGGACATACCAAAGATGGGAAAACGGTATCACTGATGTCTGTCCCCGGATTAGAGAAATATTGGGGGAACGGAAACCTTTGTAACTGAAGCATTGACGTTGGAAGCCATTAAAGCACTGGATAAAGCGAAAAAGTACAATCAACCTTTTTATCTATATATGGCACATTATGCCATCCACGTTCCTGTTGACAAAGATATGCGCTTCTATGAGAAGTACAAGAAAAAAGGAATGACAGACCATGAAGCTGCTTATGCCACACTGATTGAAGGAATGGATAAAAGCCTTTAGGTGATTTAATGAACTGGCTGGAAAAGAATGGAGAAGCCAACAAACACAATTATCATTTTTATGAGTGATAACGGAGGACTTGCAGCCGAATCCTAATGGCGTGACGGCAAGCTGCATACACAGAATTATCCATTGAACAGTGGTAAAGGTTCTACTTATGAAGGCGGTATCCGCGAACCGATGATTGATTGTCAGTTGGCCGGGAGTAGTGAAGCCGGGAAGCAAATGCAACAACTACTTGTTGATAGAAGACTTCTACCCTAGCATCCTCGAAATGGCAGGAATCAAGAAGTATAAAACAGTCCAGCCGATAGACGGGGATCAGTTTTATTCCCCTATTGAAGCAAACGGGAAATCCTTCTAAAGGACGCAGTCTTTTCTGGAATATGCCTAATAACTGGGGGAATGACGGTCCCGGAATCAACTTTAATTGTGCCGTTCGCAATGGCGACTGGAAATTGATTTATTATTACGGAACCGGTAAGAAAGAGTTATTCAATATCCCTAATGATATAGGTGAAAGCAACGACTTAAGTGCACAGCATCCTGACATCGTGAAAAGGCTTTCTAAAGAATTGGGAAACTTTCTGCGAAAAGTAGATGCACAACGACCAACTTTCAAAGCGACAGGTAAACCTTGTCCCTGGCCGGATGAAAAGAAATAGTCGTTGAAAAGAAAAAGAATTTGTGGCGGGGAGTGTGGAATTATTCCACACTCCCCCGCCACAGTTTCCACACACCCCACACACAATTCCCCACTAGTTCAGCTTGTCTTATTATTCGCAACCATTTATTTTTCAACCACTTATCACATCCTTTGCATTTCTGGCACACGCTTTGAACTTTAATTAGACGTTAATGCAAAAGCAACAACCGATTCCTTAACACAAAAGAGAATTGAAAACATATGTCTAATAATCATTAAAGCAAACGATTATGAAAAAATTAGTATTAGTAGTAGCAATGTTTATGTTTGTTTGTGGTGGTTCATTCCTTGTAAAGGCTCAGAGTTCTGCAGAAGCTGTGACAGCCCCGACAGAAATCAATGCAACAGTTGTCAATGATACAGTAGTAAAAGATACTGTAACTAAAAAGAAGACGCGCCCGCAAAGGCATCACTGGTTGCACAACCGCTTTTTGTCAATGATACGGTTGTCACAGACACTACATCAAAAGACAAACCGGCTGAGCCTGTCAAGGAATAACCTTGCCAACAACATGCAGGACATAGTCTGCCGAAGAATAGTAAGCAAAAAAAAAAGCCATCCCTACTTTCGTCTATTCCGGGGATGGCTTTTTTATTATCCTATCTTCTTACTATTATTCTGTAGGAGTACTTGTTTCCAATATCGGATCTGTTTTCCAACTTGAAACAATATTTGCCGCCTCTGCTTCGAAGCTCTTTTCCTGCCAAGGACACAAATGTCTTGGTATTACCATTTCCATTATTGAATAACCAATTAGCTACCATTCCATCCTTATCCTCACTCAACAACTTGCCGCTCTGCTCGGAGATCTGTTGCTCCGACAAGGCTTTTTGTCCAAATACGGGCATAACTGATAGCCCGTTCAACCGGCGTTTACCATCAGACTGGCCGATGTAGAAATCAGAAGTAAGATTGATCTCTTTCAAATCATCCGGCGTACCGTTTGATAATTGAAGCGTTTCTCTGACACCATTTACATACAATGCAATCCGCTCGCTTCCGCTCTTACTATTATCCAATACCACAGCCACATCATACCATTTATTGGTTTCTATCTTAGTAGAGCCCTCATAGCGAATACTACCTTTATCATCTGCAGCAAGCTGAAGGAAACGTTCCTCATCATTGCTTCCTCCCTTATGCACGTCGACACGCAGCAGGAATTTCTTCTCTATACCCATCACCGTATTAATCCGGGCATTTCCATTGTCATTGCCATTCAACGACTCAATGTTGAAACGAGCCTCAAATGTGAGCGTACTCAAATTCTTTAGCGATTCATCTACCGTACCATTATATTCAAACGGTACTTTAAAGTAATTACCGCTACCCAGGTTCGCTACTTTATCTGCCTGCACCACCGTAACAGTGAGACTTAATTCCTGTTCCGCTTCGTCTCTGACAAACACGGTAGTGATACCCGCTTTCTTACCTATTAAATTGAAACGAGTGTCATCCACCTGCTGAATAGCTACAATCTCTTCATTCTCTGCTGTCAGACTATAACCTCCGTTTCCTTTTTCTACCGTAATCATGATCTTATTGTTGACTCCCACTCTCGGTGTCAGATTGGAGACATCGATAGAAATCGGATTTACCGTCACCTGAACCACCGCCTGTTTTCCTTTATGGTCTGTAAAAGTCACTGTTGTATGTCCGTTCTTCAAACCTGTCAAAGTACAGAAAGGACGGAACTGATCTGTATTAACCATGCTGACAACCGTTTCATCCTCCACCTCATAAGACAATTCATCATTGCTGGAAAAGTTTCCCATGCTAACAATCAGTTGCTTTTCACCGGCAACTTCCAAGATCACCTCCGGTTCATTCACTTCCAATTCAAATACACCTACATTCACAGAAATATTGGCAACTACTCCTTCTCCATCCATTACCTCAATGGTAGTGGCCCCATTCTGCGAACCACTTTTCACAGTTATCAATTCGCCGGAAACGGTAGCCGTTGCAATGGCAGTGTTGAAACTTCTCACGGTATAGTTTCCGTTTCCAACCACTACATTCACTTTGGCTTCCTCATTCTGCCCGATACGTATTACCGGTTTGTTCACAATCAACTCTATCAAGTCTTGAGCCACCTCGTTGTCATCATCGTCATCACAACCTGTAACGGCAAACGATAATACCGACAAAAGCAACAGACACATATATGTATAGATTCGTTTCATCTGATTTTCTTTTTAAAGTTATACATTCCTACCGGTTTACCATCCGGGATTTTGTTCAATGGTCGGTGTCTTCTGCAACTCACTCTGGCGAATCGGGAACAGATAATGCTGAATAGAGAAGGTACGCTCTTCCACGCAGAAACGTTCCATTCTATATTTCACACCGTCAACCGTAATGGCTCCATTCTCATCCTGCACCGGACGCATCCCGTTAATCATTCGCTGGCAACGGGGCAACGCACCGTTATTGGCAGCCCAATATTTTTGTGTACGTTTTGAGTTGTCGCTTCCGCTGGATTTCCAAAAGGCTTTCTTTTGCCAACTCTTCCTTGCTTGTTGGTTCAAGATACAAACGGCATGTCCACGGACGTTTTCCTTCGTAAAAAGTTCCACGCGACGTTCACGTTGAATATATTCACGCATCAACTGTTGATTAGTCTTTAATTCCGGCGGCATCGGTTTCATAAATGAACGTTCGCGAACCGTATTCACCAATTTATAAGCCTTCATCGATATCCTCTCCCAATTCATTACAAGCCTCTGCATAGATATAGATAAACTCAGGAAGACGCCAGATGGCAGGTGCGTTAATGCTGAAGTTACCGGATTTATTCCAGGATTCCTGTTGAAATTTACGTAAATAATAACCGGTAGTAGTTGCATTGGTAGCACCAATCTTATCGGAACCACTCGCCGTATTGATCGTTTTCGACTCGTTCTTATTATTACGGTAAGGAGCTCCGTGATAAATTACATCACGATAGAAACGCGGGTCACGAGTACCTTTCACATACGGATTAGTATCATCATAGCCACCTTTGCGGGCTTCTGCCGAATATACCGGATAGCCATAATCACCTACGATATATTCGTATTCATCCACTTGTTCCTGCACCGGTTGCTGGCGCGAACTTCCCTCACGGCTGGGCGGATAAATATCACCCTGCCATGCCTGATCCTTGCTCTTCGTCATAAAGAACACATACTCATTGGCAAAGGCATCCATATCATAAAACATATCCCACAAACGAGCATATACACGGCTGTCATTCAGATTACCGTCAGCCGGATCCTTGAAATCATTTGCACCATGTTTCGTATAGAGAGAATAACGCTTGGTTCCGCCGACTTCGAAATCCAGAACGGCTTTAGCCGCTTCTTTGGCTTTTCTCCAACGAGTAGCATCATAAGCGTACTCATTTTCGAATACACGGCGCAGGTTGTATCCGTATTGAGAAGCACCATTCCACAACGGAGTAGCCGCCACCCAGCGCGGACAAAAGAGATCAGTCCCAAACAAGCTCCCTTGTCTACACGTCCAAAGTTTTCGGAGGTCTTCACATACTTATTAGGAACCATGCCATAAGCTGTCTGCGCATCCGTTACTATCTTCTCTACCATCGAGTGAACAGATTCTTTCTTAAAGTCCATATTATCTCCGGCATTAATCACACGGTCAATATAAGGGAGCCTTCACCATACATACGCAATAACAGCATGTGGAAATAACCACGCATGAAATACATTTCACCGATACGGTTGCGAAGATCACCATCCTGCTGTGGGTTGTCGGGCGTGTTATACTTCTGTACATTTTCTATGATCAGGTTCGCTTTACGGATTCCTTCATAAAAGAGCTTTTCCCAATATTGCCCTACACTACCGGGCAAAGAATTCGGATTCCAGGCACCGTTATTAAAGTTATTCGTAATGTTTCCTTCTACATTAGTTCCTTCACACTCATCCGTAATAGCACTGTTGCTGAAGTGCTCGAAGAACACCAGCGGACGGTCTGCTTTCTTTTGCAGCCGCGTATACGTCGGAAACCAGTCCGTTCACTTTTTCGTAACGGGCAAAAACGTCCGCTTCCGTAATATTATCATCATCGTCCCGATCCAGGTAATCGCTACATGAAGTAAAGACCAACGGCAGGACCAATGAAAGCAATTGCTGAAAATCTATATAACTTTTTCATATTTCTATCTTATTTAGAATGTTATATCAATACCAAAATTGAATACCTTTTGAATAGGATACCAGGAAGCTCCGTCTCCTGACTTCGTCTCCGGATCTATATCCACATCACCCAGTTTATCAAAAGTCAACAGATTCAGACCTTGTACATAGATACGTGCCTGTTGCACATGGATTTTACGTAATAATTGGGGCGATACATTGTAACCAATTTCCACATTCTTAAGACGCAGGTAGGAAGCATCATACAAAAACAAACTGCTGTTTCCATTCTTGTTGTTATCATGTGTTCCATAATGCAATGCCGGATATTTGGCAGTGGCAGCCGTCTCCGGTGTCCATCGGTCGAGATGCATTTTCTTCACACGTCCGATCTTATCTTGTTCAAATTGCGGGAAGTCAAATACAGCAGCCCCATTCAACAGAATAGATGATTTTGTCGCACCTTGCAATAATACACTAAAATCAAAGTTCTTATACTGAAACCGAAAGGAATACCGAACATCAGTTCCGGACTACGCGGATTTCCCATTGCTGTACGGTCTTCATCATCAATCACCCGTTACGATCCAAATCCTTATAAACAACATCTCCCGGAATCAATTGTCCCCAAGGCTGATAACCGATCTTGTTCAGACGATCGGCTTCTTCCTGATCGGCTGCAAAATGGTCGAACACATAGACGAAGTTTTCGTATAGACGTTTACCGGTTTCTTCTTGCGCCAAGAATTCTTGCGGGCAACTTCCGCTTTATATTCCAGACGGTTACGGGAGAAAGTCAGGTTCGGACGAATATAGTAACGGAAATCCTTTCCAATCTTATCATTCCAGCTCAATTCGATATCCACACCGCGGTTGCTTACTTCACCCAGATTCTGTAAAAAGCTGCATCTTTACCTACAATATCCGGATATCCCATGATACCGTCACTATTCATATCTGTAATAATGTCAAAACGATATTCATAAAATGCATCTATCGTCAATGCCAAACGTTGGTTCAGGGTAGTAAAGTCGATACCGACATTCAGTTTACGGGCTTTCTCCCAAGTCAGATTCGCATTAGCCAGATTACCTTCGGAAGTACCGCCTACATTCGTACCAAAGTTATTACCGAAATCATAACCGCTACCACCACCGTAGAAAGCCAGATAAGGGAAACGGCTACTGACATTGTCACTACCTACCAAACCATAGGAAGCTCTTACTTTCAGGAAGTCAATCCAGGAAGCCTTTTTCATAAATTCCTCTTCAGAGACTACCCAACCGATTGAACCAGCTGGGGAAGAACCCGTAACACGTTTGCCCGGGCGAAGTTTTCGGAACCATTGTAACCGAAGTTAAATTCCATCAGATACTTCTGATTATAATAATAAGCAAAACGTCCGGTAATGCCCTGACTATGATAGGCCAGTTCATTGTTGACAGTACGGTTGCCACGGTTTGCCAATAACATGGCTGTCAGTTCGTGACGGTCGTTGAACAAACGGTTGTAATCCAAACGTGCCTGTATATAAGTACGTCCGTCAG
>VOFJ01002877.1_pt1 | contig 35701 bp, 44 predicted proteins | sample 5384081 | NCBI WGS metagenome assembly VOFJ01 (sample SAMN12384729, study PRJNA508395) | human gut metagenome | isolation source: healthy gut I | host: Homo sapiens
GAATCTTGTCGACTACACTCTGACGGTCTTCGGGATAAGTCACACCGAACCACTTGCTGGTTGTATCAAGCACTTCGCAGGTAGCAGTGCCATCGTTAATCAGCTTATCCACCATCAGCGGGATGAAGAATTCGCTCTTCAGGTTCTCCATGTTCTTCGGGTCGCTCAAGAAACTCTTGAAAAACTCTGCACTGTAAGCAAAGTAATCGGGAGTAAAGCCCCAGAAGTTCATGCTGACCGGAGTCGTCTCGGGAGTGGCAGTCCATTCACCGTTATCATCGATGTACTTCACCTCGCCGTCCATACGCTGAATCTTGGTACGCTCTACTACAGAAGTCAACAAGTTGTTTGCATCCGTTCCGCACAAACCACGGGATACGGTACCGCTCTCGCTCAACGTATTGCCGATGCGGAAGCCTACCATGGAATATACGTTTTTGGAGCCTTCGGGAAGGGCTGCAAGGAATTTGCCCATTACCTGGAAGGAATCACGACCGTAGAAATCGTCGCAGTTGATAACAGCAAACGGTTCCTTTATTACATCGGCACCCATCATTACAGCATGGTTGGTTCCCCAAGGTTTGGTACGGCCTTCGGGGCAGGTGAAGCCGGGGGAAGGTCATCTATGGACTGGAATACCAGTTCGCAGGGAATATGGCCTTCGTATTTGGAAATAATCTTGTCGCGGAAGTCCTGTTCAAAATCTTTACGGATTACGAAAACGAGCTTGCCAAAACCGGCATTGATGGCATCGTAAATAGAATAATCCATGATAGTTTCGCCATTCGGTCCCAATCCGTCCAATTGTTTCAAGCCACCATAACGGCTGCCCATACCGGCTGCCAATAAGAATAAAGTTGGTTTCATATTAGTTATTATTTAAAAAGGTTAGTATATCATAGTTGATAACGGTTGCAAATGTACAAAAATTTATGTCTGACAAAAGGGAGTTTTAGTTCATTCTTTACCACTATCCGTTCAAAAACGTACATTTAGAACGGATAACCGATGGCAAAATGCAGTGCCATACTATCCTTGAACTTAGGAATATTGTAATATCCCGACTTTCCGGTATCATACGGGTCGTGAAGCCCGATACCCAAATCCAGACGGAAAACAAGGAAGTCCAGGTCATAGCGTAAGCCGAATCCCGTACCCAAAGCAATCTGTTTCGGGAAATTCTTCAAGGTGAACTCACCGTTCGGGCGATTTTCGTCCTTACGCATCAGCCATACATTGCCGGCATCCAGAAACACCGCTCCATGCAAGTCGGCAATCATACGGAAGCGATACTCGATATTGGCTTCTATGCGAATATCACCCACGTGGTTGATATAGGTATATTTCCTATCCGTCTCGGGAGGATAGCCGCCCGGACCTATACTGCGTGCAGAAAAGGCGCGCACACTATTGGCACCGCCGATATAGAACTGTTCCGTATAAGGTGCAGTCGTAGCGTTGCCATACGACCATATCACCCCTCCGGCAATACGCGAGGCTATCATTTGGTTCTTGTCTATCCGGTAATGGTACCTGAATTCCGAGTTCAGCTTCAGGAACTGTGCAAAAGGTACCCCGAAAAGCTTCTTTCCTTCCTCACTGAACGGCTTGCCGAAAATACGGTAGACGGCAGAAGTCAGGTTACCGGCCGACGCAACGGTGGTCTGCCACCAGATGGGGTTACGCTTGCCGCGCACGGAAGCGTTGTCATAAGTATAGGTGTACTCCATGGCAGGAATGAACTGGTCGCGCAAACTAACGTAGAGTGCCGGATTCTCGGCACGCAACGTATCGAAAGCGGCAGTAGGATTGCGCAGTACATTGAATGTCAACCGGAAAGGAGTTATACTGTGCCTGGAAGTCGATTTGGGCTGGAAGTCATAAGTGACATTACCGCCAAAAGCCAACAGCTTATAATACTTGGCACGGTTCATCTGGTCGGCATACAAACGGAAAGTCGTTGTAGCCGGGAAGTCATACTCACGGTCGCCCATCCTAGGAAACACCACGCGCGGAAAGATAAGCGAAGTGGAGATACCCAGTTCATAACTGTTCATCAAGGAAGAACTTGCCTTGCCCGTCTGCCATTCGTACGAACCGTTCAACTTCACATTCCAGCTTTCACCGCCACCGAAGACATTGTTCTTCGTCACCGTAAAAGCGGCACCCGGTCCCGTCTGGTTATTGCTCTTCATGGTGACATTAAAATCCAACTCCGCATCGTAGGGTTTATCGAGCGCGGCAATGACCCTCACATCCAATGTATCAGACACAAACGCCGTATCACGCGGTATATACTGCATCTCCGCATAACGGAAAATACCGACGCTTGCCAGACGCTCCTGAATACGGGTCTGACGGTACAAACTATACAAACTCTGCATAGAACGCTGGCGGGCAATACCTGCGCTGTCCTGTATCTGACGTTTCCGCCGATAACCTTGATAGTTCAACCAACGGTAAAGCATGTTGGGACGTACCGGAGGTTTGTTGTAGTATGTAATGTATGGTCAAGCCTTTGTAATCCATGCTGTCATTGGGTTCCTGCCCCTGCTTTCCAAGAAGATAGACGGATTTACGCCCCACACGGAACTGCTTCTCGGCTACCTTTGGCATACCGGGAACGGGAATCAAGCGCATCTGGACATGCCCATTGGGAACCATCATGGTATCGGCCTGATAGGTTCAGGTAGTCGGGACGGAAATAATAACAGCCCACATTACGCAGCAGGGTACTGATACGGGTACGCTCCCCATCCAAATCAGCCACATTGAATTGTTCTCCCGAACTGATAAAGGGAACGTCGGCGTCCCAGCTCCATAATGCGAGTGGTACGCTCGCTGAAACCACGATAATATACCGTATCTATAAAGTAGGGGTTACGCATGTTCACCGTATATTGCAACTTTGCCTTCAGCGAGTCCTTCGGGTCGATAAATGTCTTGTAGCTGACGCTTCCGTTGAAATAGCCATAATCGCGCAGCAAGTTAACCGCCGCCTTCTGGCGTATATCGGGATTCACCGTAGACATAAGCACCGGAGTGGCGGCAAATTTATTGAATATCCACTTTCCGAATCCCTTCTCATACTTCTGGAAACCATTGTAAATCCACAGTCCGAAAGGAAAGGGATAGCGGATAGTAGAGCTTCCCAGCAACGAATTGTTCGGTGCCGTAGCAAGGGCGGCTTCCACCTCTTCCATAGCAATCTCACCAACAGACGTTTCACTGCGGTTCAATACAATCATCGGCTTTTGGCCGGTATAGAGTATCTCCCCCTCGGGCAAGTGCTTCGTGGTGGAGCAACCTGCCAGAAATATCAATCCTGCAATATATAATATCAGTCGTTTCATATCACATTCCTACTTTTTCATATCGCTATTTTCAGCCTCCGGTTTTATCTTTTTCTTCCTGAAGATGAAGAGTTCACTCAATCGGTCCATCTTCCGGCGCAGCACAAGGCCGACACCCGTTTCGGTTATCTCACCGTCGAGTATGCTTTCGTAGTTTTTATTATGGAATACACGGACATATCGAGTACCCGACGCATCAAGACGGTATTCCAGCGATATATTGTCAATGAATGATTCCGCATCGTTCGTGGCATTGGCCCCGGTGGACACTTTTCCACCGATGACTATCTGTACGCGGTCGTTGAAGAAACGCTGGGAATAACGAAAACTGAAGTCTTTCTGCGTGTCACCCGTTTCAGTAGAGGTACGGTCTTCCACACCTACACTGATATTGGCCCCTTTTATACCTCCCGCCAAGGAGTTTATCTGGCTCTGAAGCACTGAGTTCAAGGCGGCTCCCATTGACAAACCTCCTCCTTTGGCACCACTGTTCACTGGTAAATACCCGTGGTGGCAAGCATGGCAATGGCCTGCTTGCTACGCTCTTTCTGCACCCATTGCCTGCAGCTCATTCTCTACTGCGGCATCTTCGGGCGCCGAAATATCGAATATCAAATCGGGAGCGTCAAGCCTGTTCTTGATGGGAATGGAAACATCGAAGTTCACCATGCGCGAACCGTCCCCGTCACCATCGGCCACAGAAGCACGCATACGTTCCGTAGCCTTCAGACTCAGCGTAGGATTCATAATATTCCCCCGCCAATCCACATAACTGCCGGGATTGAACTGGAACTCCTTCAACGGGATGATAGGCAGCGAATATTTCATGACGCCACCCGAAAGGGTATAGCGTCCGGTAAGGCTCATATCCCCTTGGGGAGTATACTGCATATTCAAATCACCGCCACCTTCCAGTTCGATGTATTTGCTGCGGTCGGGACTCAAGTCAGCACGAAGACGGACAGCATCGTCAATATGGACGGACATATACATTTCCAATCCTCCCAAAGACATGGCAGGAACCTCATCTGCTTTTACCGACGTCGTATCGGTGAACGAGGTAAAAGGTAACCAGCCCACTGAGACGGTCTTCCACCGTTAAAGGGGAATCGGTCAACACGTAGGTTACGTTGGTATTGCCCAGCAAATTTCATGTTTCCACGCATCGTGAGCCCGTCAAGCGGCCCCTTCACCGTGGCATGCAAGTCGACGAACACCTTTCCATACACCAGACTTTCGCGGGTACGCGGTGCATCCAGCAACGTATAGTTCTCTGCCAGCAGATTGAGGTTGGCAGTAGGACGCTCCATATTCCGGAAATCAACCTTACCGTCAATCGTAAACGGATTCTTGCTGGTGGTATAAATGGCAAACTTATCAAATATCAACTGATTGTCCTTTATCTGTACCGGACGGTTGTCGAACCAGTAACGTGCTCCCGCCTGGCGTGCATAGAACAGACACACTGTCCAAAACAATATCACCATGCATTTGAGGCTTGTCCAGCGAACCATAAATATAAAGCCCTCCATCAATATCTCCGGTAAAGGCCACCGTTTGGTCGAGGGGATGAATGCATTGGCCATCTTCAATGGAAAATGCTCGAAACGGGTGGACACTTCCAGGGTATCCTTTCCGTTCTTCTGCGTCAAGATACCGTCGGCGGTCATCACTTCTTCATTATCATATGTAAAATAGGTATTCAGATAGTGCGTATTCTTGTCGCCCGGCAACCAGGTAGCCCCCAGGCCGATGTCTCCAACCGGTTGGCGTTCGTAGGTCAGTTTCTCTACATTGGCTTCGGCGGACACCTGCAGGGAAGTGGCAGTCTGTATATAATTTGCTTCGGCGGAGAACAATCCCGTAAGCCGGGGCATATAAGGAAGTACCTCCGTAAGTTCATCCAAGCGCAATCGGCTCAGTTCTACGTTTATATTCTGCAAGGAAAGGGTATCATTCTTGTCGGATTGCATACGGAAACACAGACCATCGTCGCTGTCCATATCAATATTGGCATAGACGCGCATATTCTTATGCAGATAAATCCAGTTACTATTGTCCGCAAAGTGGAATTTACGGAAAGCGATAATCGGCTCGGCAGGAATAAGGTTCAGCAGCACACCATTACCGCGACCGTGTCCTTCGGTCAACGGACGGGCATTAATACCGAATAGAACACCGGTCTGCCCTTTTCCATTCACATAATCCACAGTCAGTTCCGCATCTTCATTACGGACTTCACCCGTCAGTGTGCTACGGAACACAAACTGCGGGTTCTTGGGACCGTTTATGACACCACCTTGCAACTTCATGCGGGCAGTATCCTGCTTCACTGTAAAAAATATCGTATCGAGCTGCAAGGAGTCCATGCGCAATCCGTGAACAGCTGTACGTCCATTGATGCCGACTTGCGGAGTAAATCGAAGCTCAGTTTGAAATCATTATAGGAAATACCCTTTGCAGCCAGGAAATAGCTGACGGGATTCTGGTTACCGGCTTCCAGATGCATGCCCGCTGAAGGAAGGACTTGGCGCAAAGCGGCATGGTCCAAAAGCCGTTCATCAATCTGCTTTGTCAGGATAGAGACAAATTTATCCGACTGTTCCATCAACTTCTTCAACGTGCTGTGAGCGCGGAAACGCAGATTCAAGAAGTCACCGGCATCAAGCCTCAACTTGAGAGAATCATGACGTGCCTCCGCTCCCATTGTAAAGGCAAACGGGTGTTGCAATGGTCGGGGCACCAAACCCAGCTTATGCAGATTCACCTCTTCCACATTTAAATCCAAAGCGCCATCCAGATAGCTGCGGTCAAGACGCATATCCGCATTTCCCTGCATCTTGAGAAGGACATTATCGCTGGCAAGACGGACGGTAGCAACGGATGACTTGAGTCCGGCATGCACATCTACACCGGAAATGTCCCAATGGCCATACTGTAGTTTTTCCAAGGAGGCATTCAAAGCGGCCACAGTTTTTTCGTGATGCCACATCCACCCCTTGCCCCTTAGCGGACATCTTTGCCGTAAGAGTATAGATAGAGTCCTTGGGCAGGAAGTGATGCACCTGCAAGTTGTTGATGGCAAGGTCGGCATGGTAGGCTTCCGTAGCAAGATTATAGGCGGCGTCCAAATTCAAGGCGCCTTCCTTCTCCTTCAGTTTCAGGGCGGCAGTGCACTGCGCCCCCTCCATACCGAGACGTGCCGCAAGGTGCATACTGTCCGGCACAATGATTGAGCCATCGGGAGCAATGTCAGCTAGTCCGGTCAGGAAGTTCAAGTTCTGCGTATGCATTTCGAAGTCCATGCTTCCATTACGTTTCACACTGTCGGTCAAGCTCCAGAATTCTCCTCCCCCACTCAACGAAAAGGCTCCGGGCAGCTCAGCCGTAAAACGGGAAATCTGCATCTGCTTCAGGTTTCCTTCCGTACCGGCATGAATCACCAACGGACGGAACGGATAGGCTTCCTTGAAAGCTTCCGGCAAGCCACCGGCAAAAAGCAGTACATCCTGTTTGCCGATACGGGCATTGAAACGGGCTGTCAGACGGCCGGTGGTAGGTATATTTATCAGTTCCCAGTAAGTCTGTGCCGTAAGGTTCATCTCACTATGAGGTGTCAGCAACTTCAAAGAAGGGATACGGATAACGGTAGAATCGGCAAACAACCGCCCGGTCAGGGAAGTTACACTCAAACCGGAACGCTCATACATGGAAAATTCCCGGATAACGGCATTCATATCTCTGCCGTAGTACATCACAGAATCAATGCCCAGGCGAATGTCGCGAAGAGCAATGTGCGAGGGGTCGAAGCCTATCGCACTCCCCGGGCCACCGGTATCATAATTGACAGAAGTTCCAGTCAGCAGGAATTTTCTCCAGCCATAGAACTGGTGTTTCAGGTCGGCAGCAGCGTCCGCAATCTCAGCATCTCCTATATGGGCTTTCAGCCCCATGGAGTCCAATGGCATCTGTAAATCGACCGAGACGTTCTTCAACTTCAGAGTATGGAGTGTGACTTTCCAGTTTAACGCAGTGTCAGTAGTGTCCTTGGGAGTCTCAGTGGTATCTGCAAGCATCACCTGCACATGGGTATCGCTCAATTCTATATTATTGAGGATGGCATCTTCTTTTGTAAGGTCTATGCCATGGCTTTCGAAAAAGAAATGCCCCAGTACTCCTTTGATGCACATACCTTCCATTAAATTGGAGGAGTTGACAGCAACTTGTTTCAAGGTAATGTCATCCACCTCCACTTTCCCTTTGAGTAAAGGCCATGCCTGTACCCGTACGTTCAAACTTCCAAGATTCAGCAAGGTATCGGGATGCTGCACATCAACAGCACTGTCGGCAGGCTGTACCACCAATACACCGCGGACCAACAAATTCAAAGGAAAGCGAAGGTCAATCCGCTCCACGGATATGTCCATACCCGTAGCTTTTGATGCAATTGCCGTAGCCTGCTTCCGTATCAAATTCTGTACGGGAGGCACATAAAGCAATATCATCAATATTATAAACAGTATAATAGGAGTAAGCAACACCCACAGTGCTGTTCTCAACCATTTTCTTCTCATCGGAACGTCAATCTTTCATCGTATTTAAAAGTCCTACAAAGTAAACAATTTCTTTCGACATTTGGTCCCCGACAGAGAGAAAAATCACGTATTCTTCTCTGTTCCCCCATTACGGAAAAGCTGTTGCCTGAGTAATGACATCCTCTATCAAAACGAGGGCGGCAAGGGCGTGTTCTTTCAACTCTCCGGTAAAAGGCACTCCATGAGAAGTTTCCAACAGTTTCAGCAATGCAACCAGTTCCGCTGCTCCAATTAAAGTAAAGAGGGGAATCATTTTGTGGGAGACAGCAGCCATCTCGTCCACATCCTCATTCTCCACAGCCTTCTGCAAACGCTCCGCATTGAGGCGGGTTTCAGCCACAAAACTTTCCAGAATGGACTTTGCCGCCTCGGGGTCATCGACCGAAAAAGCAGTGAGCGAAGAGAATTTATACCCCGGGCAAGCCGAAGTTTCCGAAACTTCCATAACCTCCATCCCTTTGTCCTCCATATTCAATTCATGTAGCAATTCACTGACGGTAAACGGCTTATGCAGGCATCCGGCAAATCCATGCACCGTAAATTCCTCACGCTGCATGTCACTGCGGGCAGTGACAGCAATCACCGGAACAGACTGTGCCTGCGGTATGTTCGAAGCACGAAGCAGTTTCAGTAAATCAAAACCATTAATAGCAGGCATCTGCACATCAGTAAGCAGAACATCAAAGGTTGCAGTGCGCAAGGCATCCAGCAGTTCATCCAGTTGTAAACAAGAGACAGAATTTATACCACTCTGCTGAAGCATGGCGGCAGTAAGGGTAAGCTGAATACGGTCATCATCGATAAGGAGGACATTCTTCAGTGAAGAATGAGGAACGGGGAATGAAGAATTGCCATTCGGCGTGGCAGCACATCCCGATTCTTCATCCTTCATTCTCCGTCCTTCACTCCTTACGGGATAGATAGGAATATATATGGTGAAAGTGCTTCCTTTGCCTGGCACACTGTCTACATCAATCGTGCCTTCAAGCAACTGTACCAGCATACGGACAATGGAAAGTCCAAGTCCAAACCCCTCTTTACCACGAGCACCCGGTAAGCGGGTAAACTCCTGGAAGATACGTTCCCGGTCGGCAGGTTCCATACCTTTACCGGTATCAGCAATGGCAACTACCAGTCGACGGTCCTCGTAACGGGCAGTCATGGTAACACTGCCTTGGTCCGTAAACTTCACGGCATTGGACAGCAAATTGTTGATAATCTGGCGCAGACGCAAGGGGTCGCAAATATAGGTACCGCCCAGCTCCGGGGCAATGTCGCAATGAAGCGCCAGTCCTTTGGCAGCCGTAAGTGGTTCAAAACTGACGTGTATCTCTTCAAGCAGGCGGGAAGGATGAAAGGTGACCCGGTTGGTTTCGGCCTTGTTCAAATCAAGACGATGGAAGTCGAGCAAATCAACGACCAGCTTCAGCAGATGTTCCGATGAGGTTTTCATATTGTCCAGATAGAACCGCTGACGCTCATCCACCGTCAGACGGGAAAGCAAGTCGGCATAGCCCATAATAGAACCGAGCGGGGCTTTGAAATCATGGGTAATGGCAAGCATCAGTTTTTCACGGACAGCGAGTAAATCCTCGGCACGACGACGGGCCTCTTCCAACTCACGACGGTAACGGTTGCTTCGGGTTATGTCGCGGCCGATGATAATAAAAAAAAGCGGAAAGCAACACCGCACCTACGGCAATGCCACTGATAATCTTGGCCGAACGGCGTCGGACCGCTTGTTGATACTCGGCTTCCGTCCGTGCACGCAGCAGAGTTTCCGTCTCGTAATCTTTCAGCAAGCTGTCAATACGAGCGGTCAGCATATGGGTCCAAGCGTTGCAGATAGCGTTTACGTCGCTGTATAACAGTGTTTACAGCTTTTTTCTGCTGGGCCACGGCACGCAGTTTCTCATGCAAAGAATCGGCCGGATTATAGGGTTCAATCACCGTATCCGTTGCAAATTCAAGGGAGGTCTTTACCTGGATAGCCGTATCTTTCTTTGGGGGGACAAACACTTCACCCAAACGACGGAAAAACCCCTTCTTCCGAGGGGCGTGTCACGACGGTATCCCGATGTGTAATGATACGGTGCTGCACACGCTGCTGGGTCACTACCGAGTCCTGCTGGGCAATTATCTGCTCAATGTCACTGGTGGATACCATGCTGTCATTCGCCTCACTCAGCGTGCGCAGCATTTTTTTATCGTATTGGTATCCTTCTCGCGTATCAAAGCAAGCACGCTGTCTGTCCATTGTACATCGCGGCCATCAGTAAGAATAAGGTTCTCCATTTCCCGGTGTACGAAAAACAAGGAAAAAAACAATACCGCCAGCAACAAAGTGTAGCCTACGGCAATCTTTACTTTGGAGACATTATTCATACTATCAAATCCTTTCCCTGGTCTGTTTACGGAACCTCAACCACAGCATCACTCCCGCACTGGTCAGTCCGAACGGGAAAGCCATCCAGACTCCCGTCAGCCCCCAACCGAAAACGAAACCGCAAAGGTACCCTACGGGCAAAGATATAATAAAATAGGATATAAATGCAATAATCATCATCGGTTTCACATCCGAGATGCCGCGCAGGGCATTGGCAAAGTTAATCTGCAACCCATCGCCGAACTGGTAAATCAAGAACGGGAAGAAGAGAGCGGCAACCATGCCGGACACTTCCGCATTGTCCGTAAACCATCCCCCTACCTGACCGCGAAGCGCAAAGACGATACCCAGCAACACCACCTCCATACACAGGATGATGTGAAGGCCGGCATACGCCGAGCGGCGCACATTCTGCCCGTCTCCCTGCCCCTTGAAGTTGCTGACACGCACGGCAACCGCAGCGCCCATGCCATAATACATCATGAAGGTGAACTGAGAGATAGTAAGCATTATCTGATGCGATGCTAGGGCAAGTGTCCCCAGCCAGCCCACCATGACGACGCTCAGACTGAAGGAAGCGGTCTCCATACCCATCTGCATACCCACGGGCCAGCCCAGTGCATTGAGCTTCCTGAACATCGGCATCGACCACCCCAGCCGCATGAAGCCGAGCCTGTAACGGATAAACCGGCGGCCGCGAAGCACAATCGCCGCAAAGACCACCACCATCACAATGCGGGAGAACAAAGTGCTGATACCCGCACCAAGCAGTCCCATCTCCGGAAAGCCCAGCTTTCCATTGATAAGTATATAGTTTCCTACGATGTTAAGCGCATTCCCTCCGAGCAGAATCCACATGGCCGTCTTGGTATCGGTGATGCCGTCCGTAAACTGTTTGAAACCGTTGAACAGCATGACAAAGACCAGTGAAGCAAGCAACACCAGATAGTAAGGCTTGATTAGAGGCAACAATTCTCCGGGCTGTCCCAGCCGCTCCACATTGAAATAGAGAACAGCCATGACAAGAGTCAGCAACAAAGCCACCAGCACATTGGCAACCAGGCTACACCGCAACGCCTGCCCTGCCTCGGCAAAGCGGCGGTTACCGTAGAAGCCCCCTACAACCGGTGTCAGCCCGTAGCTGAAGCCCGTACTGAAAATAATGCAAAGAGTAAACAGATTGTTTACGAAAGAAGCGGCACCCAGTTCCTCCGTGCTGTGATGCCCAATCATCAGCGTATCGGCAAAACCAAGCACAATGACTCCCAACTGCCCCACCACAATGGGTAGCCCCAGGAGAAGCAATGCTTTATAGTGCTGCTTATACGTATCAAATAATTTTTTCATACTAAAGGTTTTCTTTTTGGTAATAAAGCACAATCCCGTTTTCATCGCGGAAGGTCTGTTGGGCGACCCTATGAAGCTGTTCTGCCGTCACAGAGCGGTAATTGTCCACTTCACGGTCTATGTCTTCCGCCTGCCCGGTCAGTTCAAACCAGGCAAGATTCGTGGCAACATTCAGATAATTGATGTTGCCGAATATCTGTGTAGACTCAAACTTGTTCTTTACTTTCTCCAATTCTTGTTCTCCAACAAACCCGGATTTCAACTCTTCCAACTCTTTCCGGACAGCAGCCTCGGCTTGTTCCAAAGATACGCCTGCAGATGGTTTTCCACTGATATGCAGCAGGCCGGCATCCCGTGTACCGGAGATATAGGCATCGAGACTGGAAAAGAACTTCTGCTCCTGCACCAGCCTGCGGGTCAAGCGACTGGAACGTCCATTGCTCAGAATATCCGACAGAATATCGAAGGCATAATAATCGGCATCCTCACGGCTGCACATGTGATAAGCCATGAACAAAGCATCCAGAGGAACATTCCGTTCCACCGTCTGCCGGCGTTCTGCCGTCTGTACAACTTCTTGCGGTAATTGCCTTACGGGCACATTCCTACGGGGAATGGGAGCAAACCATTTTTCTGTCAGCCTAACCGTTTCTTCCCACGAAATATTTCCGGTAACGGCCAGCACTGCATTATTAGGTGCATAAAAACGAAAAAAGAATTCCTTTACCTCGTCCAGCGTGGCATTGGCAATGTGAGAGAGGTCTTTCCCGATAGTAGGCCAGCGATAAGGATGCGTTTGATAAGCCAAAGGACGAAGCAGATGTCCCACATCACCATACGGCTGGTTCAAGCAACGTTGTTTAAATTCCTCCATCACTACCGCACGCTGCACTTCAAGACTTTGTTCACTGAATGCCAGTTCCAGCATGCGGTCGGACTCAGCCAGAAGCCGATTTCCACATTCGATTTTGGAACCGTCAGGTAGTAATTGGTAATATCATTATTGGTCCATGCATTATTCTCTCCGCCTGCCAATTGCAAAGGAGCGTCATAATCAGGGAATATGCACCGAACCTCCGAACATCAGATGCTCGAACAGATGGGCAAAGCCCGTATGCTCGGGATGTTCGTCACGGGCACCCACGTCATAAACAATATTCAAGGCAACCATCTGCGTGCTGGTGTCCTCATTGTGCACCAACCGCAGACCGTTGTCAAATATCTTTTTGTTTATTTTCATAAAATGGAATGACAGAATCTATCATCAATCTATCACTGTCACTTTTTAATAACCACATCCTCTTCGGGATTCGGTCGTTACGGTCAGTCTTGACCTTCTGTATTTTATCAACAATATCTATACCTTCCAGCACTTCACCGAACACGGTATATGCACCGTCCAAATGTGGAGTACCGCCCACGGTAGTATAAGCCTTCACCTGCTCGGGGGTAAACTTGAACTCCGGTTCCTTGGCAACCTGAGCCTCTGCCTGCGCAATCAAAGGAATCTTGCAAATCCATCAGACCGTCCTGGTCATTATTCTTGCGCATCTTGTAGATTTCCTTCATGTGTTTATGCGCCAACGCGTTGAAAGCATTGTTCAAGCGCATCTGATTCATCTGCTGTTCCATCCCCAGCAAGGTAGAGTCATTATACACTTTTCCGGTCACAATGTAGAACTGGCAGCGGATGATGCCTTGTCGGGTTCACCTCATCACCCTGGCGTGCAGCCGACAAAGCACCTTTTTTTGTGAAAATACTTCGGATAAACAAATTCGGCAGGAACGGTATAACCCACGTCGCCTGCCCCCCAGCATCTTGCCTTTCGGAGCCTTCTTCGATTCCGGGTCACCTGCTTGTATCATAAAGTCCTTGATGACACGGTGGAACAGCGTACCTTCATACGTGCCGTCTTCCACCAGCTTGATAAAGTTATCACGATGTTTCGGGGTTTCATTATACAGTTTCACGGTGATGTCACCCGCACTTGTTTCAATCTTCAGCTTCGTTTCTTTTTCCATATCTTCCTCTTTCTTTTGTCCCGGCTTGCAAGCAGTCAGACCGCAAACCAGTATAGTTAATAATACAATAAGATTTCTTTTCATTTTGTTTTTTATTTAATTTAAGTTTGCAAATATACTAAAATCAGACAAAAGCACTTACCTTTGCCTACATAAAAGAGATAAAAGGCTAAAGCAATGACATCCATATTAATTGTAGAAGATGATATTACTTACGGCATGATGCTAAAAACATGGCTCGGCAAAAAAGGTTTCCAAGTAACCTCCGCCAGCAGCATTGCCCGTGCTCAAAAACATATTGAGTCGGAAACCGTAGACTTGATATTGTCTGACCTGCGCCTGCCCGACAAGGATGGCATTGACTTATTGAAATGGCTGGGCGAACACGGCCTGCAAATACCGCTTATCATCATGACGGGATACGCTGACATACAGTCGGCCGTCCAAGCCATGAAACTGGGAGCCTGCGATTACATTGCCAAGCCTGTGAACCCGGACGAATTACTGAAAAAAATAGGCGAAGCCTTGAATGCATCATCCTCCGCTTTGAAACAGATGATGCATTCGTCCCGAACAGATGATGCGTTTACCCCAAACAGACCATCCGTTTCACCCAAACAGACGATGCATTCCGACAAGATGAAAAATCAGCCTCTGAAGGGTGCAGAAGGCTCATTGTCCTCCTCCGACTTCCTTGAGGGAGAGAGCGACGCAGCCAAACAACTCTACAATTATGTGAAACTGGTTTCACCTACCAATATGTCTGTACTCATCAATGGTGCCAGCGGAACGGGCAAAGAATACGTAGCCCACCGCATCCACCAGCTCAGCAAGCGTGCCGACCGGCCGTTTGTAGCCATCGATTGCGGTTCTATTCCCAAAGAATTGGCCGCTTCGGAGTTCTTCGGGCACATAAAGGGTGCCTTTACCGGCGCACTGACCGACAAAACGGGCGCTTTCGTCGAAGCCAACGGCGGTACCATCTTCCTGGATGAGATAGGCAATCTGAGCTATGAAGTGCAAATACAGTTGCTGCGTGCTTTGCAAGAGCGCAAGATACGTCCGGTAGGTTCAAACAAAGAGATAAGCGTGGATGTACGTCTGGTATCCGCCACCAACGAAAATCTGGAGCAAGCCATTGAAAAAGGGGCGTTCCGTGAAGATTTATATCACCGTATCAATGAATTCACCCTACGCATGCCGCAACTCAAAGACCGCCGTGAAGACATCCTGCTCTTTGCCAATTTCTTTCTGGACCAGGCCAACCGCGAAATGGACAAGCAACTGACCGGCTTTGATGACAAGGCATCCCGCGCCCTATTGGAATATCCCTGGCCCGGCAATCTACGCCAAATGAAGAATATGGTACGCCGTGCAACCTTGCTGGCACAAGGCAAATTCATTACTATCAACGAACTGAATGAACTGAAAGGACCCGCACCGGCCATCATCGGTATCCCTCTCCGCAATGAGGAGGCAGAGAAGCATCAAATCATCGAAGCCTTGCGGCAGACGGGGAAACAACAAGAGCCGCGCTGCACAACTGTTGGGCATTGACCGCAAAACGCTGTACAACAAGTTGAAGCTTTATAACATATCCGACTAAAGGGTGTGGAATTATTCCACACTCCCTCCACACATTCCACATTTTTCCACACTATGCCACACTTTGCATAGAAACATATATCACTAGCTATCAGAATATTATCCAACACACACATTCTTTCTGGCACACCATTTGAACTATATTAGACGTAAGCAACAAGCGCTACAACAAGCAAAAGCACTTAGACTTAACAATAAGATATACCAACCTAAAAGCAAATGAATTATGAAAAAATTAGTATTAGTAGCAGCCCTGTTTATGTTTGTTTGTGGTGGAACGTTCTTGGCTCAAGCTAAGGCTCCGGTAGAACAGCCGAGTAAGACAACAACCTTGTCTAACAACACTGTGGTAACGGATACTTTGCAGAAAGCCGAGAACGTCCAAGACACAGCAAAAGTGGCCCAATAACAGTAAGCACACTACAACAAAAAGCCGTTTCCTCCTTGTCTATTCTGGGAAACGGCTTTTTTTATTATCAATTGTTAATTAAAACATCACCAATGTCTTTCCGGATAAAGGTCATTCCACCATGCCGGACTATCCTGCAGCCAGCGGGCAAACCAAGCCATAATTGAATTGTGCCACAATTCACGTTTTGCATAATCAAGTACAAAATGGTTTTCACCATCTACGGTAATAAATTCCACCGGCTTACCCAATATCTTCAGCGCATTATACAACTGGATACTTTCACCGATAGGCACGTTTGTATCTACCGTGCCATGCAGCAACAACAGAGGGGTATTAATCTTGTCCGCATTGAACAATGCTCCATGCTTCGTAAACAAATCGGGATTATTCCAAGGATAGCTATCGGCTGCCGCAACAGAGTTATAGGAATATCCCCAATAACCCTCGCCCCAATAGCTCGTTACATTGCTGATGCCAGCATGCGAGGCAGCGGCAGCAAACATATCCGTCTTAGTCTGCAGATACATCGTCATGAATCCTCCATAAGAGGCACCCAGGCATCCGATACGTTTATCGTTGACAAACGGATGGGCTGCACAGAATTTCTTCGTACCTTCAATGATCTCATCGGCCGTACGCTCACCCCATGCATTGACATGGCGTGCAGAGAACTCCTGGCCGTACCCGATGGCACCACTGGGCTGGATAACATAAACCACATAGTCACGTGACGCAAACAACTGTGCACAGTACGGGGGAAGTTATACCGCGGGTTGTAGGAGTCGTTCCTCCATAATAGTATACGATAAGCGGATACTTCTTGTTCGGGTCAAAAGACGGCGGAAGACAAACCATTCCCTTTATCTCCGTACCGTCCGAAGCTGTAAAGTTCCACTCTTCCATCTGTCCCAGCTCAATCTTATCGAGGATGGGCTTCATGGGATTGGCAAGCAGGGTAGAAACTTTTTTCTTCGTGTCGTACGTATAGGCTACGCCCGTACTGGTGTTTCCTCCACCCACATAGGCAGCCACAACCGGATTGTCATTGGCCAGCGTGAAGGAAGTAATCACATCTTCTTCAAGCGGAAGCATTTCAAAGCCGCCCGTCTTCGGAACATAACGGTAGATATGCCTGCAATCCCCATCAGTCGTATCGAAATAGATACATCCGTCCACACGGTTCCACTGCACGGGAGACACCGTAGGATTGAAATCGCGCGTGATAGCCTGCACTTTCTTTGTAGCCAAATCCATAATGAATGCTTGGGTATCAAAGTCATTGGCTATGGGATGTTCACCGCAATTCTTGCCAATGCCTCCGAAAGCAGACGGACTGCCCGTCACCAGAAGCTGCTTCCCGTCCGGAGAGTAAGAAGCACTTCCCAGATAAGCATCCCAGGCGACCAGCGTATCTGCCTGCAAGGTGGTCAAATCAATCTCGAAAAGAGAAGAGAGGGAGAAAGGGCATCGAGTGATGTCCGGCTTGGAAGTGCTGCACAACAGTTTCTTGCCATCCGGGGAAATATCATTCAGATAGATGTTGTGACTACCGTAGGTCGAGGCGCTCGGAAAGTCCCGTCGCCACATCGTATTTCATGAGATAATAGCGGTCACGAGAATTGGGGATACGGTCGTCCGGATGCAAGAGACGTTTCAACGGGCCACTCACCTTTTCTCCCTCGTCCGTGAGCATATAGATAAGATAGTCTTCTGTAGGAGACCAGCTGAAATATCCTTCGGGAACATTCTTCAGCAAAGCACTTCCTCACGCATCGTGGCGGGATCGAACACAACCAGGTCATTCTGCTCCTCGCCCATAACCGTATAATAGAGCTTGTTGCTGTTGGGCATCCAGTTCATCTTTTCATTGGCATTGGGCAATATCACCCGGCCGGTCTTTACCTCGGTCAGCTCACAACGGGTCCTGGAGCGCTTCACGTCGTAATTGTCCGAATAGCGGGTCAGCAGATACTTGCCGTTGGGCGAAAGAGAAACCCTGCTCGCTCGGGAGCCGAAATTGGTGTTGAACAAAGAGAAACGTCTCTTCATGTCCGGTGCCATCCGGCAGGCTACATCGGCAAAGTCCTTTTCCTTTTCAAATTCGCATTTCAGCATCGGCTGCATCTTGTCGTCCGCGCTTGAAAGCAACTTGATGACAATCTCATAATCCGCTTCGGGGTCCATACGCAAACTGACAGCCGTAGGACGGACCTGCGACAAGCTGTCCTCCGCTGTCTCCTTGACTTGCTTGGATTCACCGTTTACAAACACCTCAAAACGGGCAGGAGAATATACATTCAGCTTGCCCTTCATGAAACGCTCCGCACGCAGATTGGTAGCAAACAGATAGAACAGATTGTCCTTGTCCGCCTTTGCCACAGTTACATATCCAGCCGTATCAGCAACCATACGTTCGTACCGACCTCCGTCGAAGTCGAGACTGACCTTCGTCTTCAGAAGATTGCCGGTAGTAAACTTGTCTCCCTTGAAGTTGATACTATCGCCCTGGAGGGGAGTGCGCACCGTAACGGCAGGACGCACATTATACTCAGCAACTCTTTCCCTGAGCTTGGGCAGCCAATCCCGCAAGGAGCAGCAAACCCGACAAAACTGTGATTTTCTTCATTACTGTAAGATTAAATCGTTTCAAAACCATTCCATAAATTTCCAGGAGGGACGGAGCCTCCACTTCTATCGGTTCTTTGGACACCGGATGCACAAAACGGATATACCGCGCATGCAGACAGATGCTGTGCCGTCGGGATTGGGCGGGGCGAACCATACTTCAAATCTCCCTTGATGGGACAGCCCATCTTTGCCAACTGACAACGTATCTGGTGATGGCGTCCGGTTTTCAAATCTATTTCCAACAGATAATAGTTCTGCGACCGCCCGATGAGCCGGTAATGCAAAATCGCTTTCTTGCTGCCCGGCACCTCCTTGTCGTATGCATAACTCTTGTTCTGTTTCTCATTTCGCACCAGATAGTTCACCAATTCCCCCTCTTCCTCGCGGGGTAAGTTCTTCACTACTGCCCAGTAAGTCTTCTTCACCTCGCTATTCTTGAACATCTCGTTCAGACGCGACAGTGCCTTACTGGTCTTGGCAAAAACAACAAGACCGCTCACGGGGCGGTCCAGCCGGTGGGCGACACCGATAAAGACATTTCCAGGCTTGCTGTACTTCTCTTTCAGGTACTGCTTTACAGTTTCCGAAAGCGGTGTATCACCCGTTTTGTCTCCCTGAACTATCTCGGAAGCGGTCTTGTTGACTATAATGATATGATTGTCTTCGTATACGACAGTCATCGGTTGTTAATGTTTAATGATTAGTGATTAATGATTAATGACTAACACCCAACTTCTCATTAATCATTAATCACTAATCATTAATCATTAAATTACATATTCATCCCACCATCTACCTGAATAACCTGACCGGATACATAAGAAGACATATCAGAAGCCAGGAAAGTAGCGATATTTGCCACGTCTTCGGGTGTGCCGCCACGACGCAAAGGAATCTTCTTGCACCATTCAGCCTTCACCTCTTCAGACAAGGCGTCGGTCATGGCTGTCATGATGAAGCCCGGAGCAATGGCATTGGCACGGATTCCACGAGAACCCAGCTCCTGAGCGATAGACTTGGCCAAAGCAATCATACCGGCTTTGGAAGCAGAATAGTTGGCCTGGCCGGCATTGCCGTGAACACCTACCACAGATGCCATATTGATAATGCTACCCGCCTTCTGGCGCATCATGATGGGTGTGCAGGCATGGATAAAGTTAAATGCCGATTTCAGGTTGACATTGATAACCATATCCCATTGCTGTTCGCTCATACGCATCATCAGACCGTCACGTGTGATACCGGCATTGTTTACCAGAATATCAATACGTCCAAAGTCCTTATGGATTTCTGCCACTACATTGGCAGTGTCTTCAAAGTTTGCTGCATTGGAGGCATAAGCTTTTGCCTTTACTCCCAAAGCTTCCAATTCTTTTGCCGTAGCCTCGGCATTTTCATCAATCACTAAGTCAGTGAATGCAATATTTGCTCCTTCTTGAGCGAACTTCAAAGCGATAGCCTTGCCGATGCCGCGTGCAGCACCTGTCACAATGGCTGTTTTTCCATCTAATAATCCCATATTATTTTAAAATTATTTATAAAACGTATTCTTACTTCTTTCCCAATGCACCAAGTACCAGACGGGTCACGTAAGTATCGCGTACCGCATCGTCCAGATTGGGCCCCCTATATGGCCGCGGATATAAGGTGTTTCAATACCTTTGACACTGTAATGCACAATCTCGGCAGTCATATCCAAGTCATCTATCTGGAAAACACCCTTCTCCATACCTTCACGCAGAACCTCCTTGAAAAGCTGGGTCTCTGTAGCATCGAAACGTTTGCGCACTTTCTCCACTCTCCAAATATCCCGAAAGAAATTGGCACGAAGAGTACCATTCCGAAAGACAACCTCTTTTACCGCATCCAGATGAGCGTAAATCATTTCCATCAGTTTCTCGTCCGGCTGAATATCTTTCTCTACCACGTGCTTCATCATATCCGAAAGAATATCCAGCTCCGACTCGACAACAGCCAAGTAGATATCTTCCTTGCTCTTAAAATAGGTATAGAGCGTTCTCCTACCTTTCTTCGAAGCGAGGGCAATATCATTCATCGTGGTATTCTCAACGCCCATCTTTGCAAACAGCTGACGGGCAACGTCCACTAATTTAGCTTTTGTCTTCGATACGGTCATAGATTAATTGCACATTGCTTTATTATTTGAGCAAAAGTAAGACATTTCCGCATATCTTACAAGAAAACATTCATTTTATTAATGAACAGCCCTAAAAAGGAAGAAAAAAAGTAGGCTTATTATCGTTCTATTTATCAACATATTACTCATTAAAATCCACTTAACCTCAAAAATATCATGCATTTTATTTGCATATTAAATAAAAAGCCGTACCTTTGCACCCACAAAACGATAACATCGCGGAGTGGAGCAGTTGGTAGCTCGTTGGGCTCATAACCCAAAGGTCATTCGTTCGAGTCGGATCTCCGCAACTACAATGAGGATAAAAGGTTTAAAGGCCGTTTATCCTCATTTTTTTTAATTCCCATCAAGGACAGAAAAAAATGTTTGCGCAAATAATGTTTGTGCAAATTGCTTCCACACTTCCACCTCCTCTCCACATCCCTTTATTCATCGGCATTACAGATGCGGTGGAAGCAACTCAAAAGTGTGGAAGCAAAATTTGCTTCCACACCGTTTCACAAACAGAAATACTGACACACAAGAAGATAACATGGAGTAACACAAGTTATTAATTTCTTGTATCACATCTTATTTATATCGTACCTGCACGAAATCAATATCCTGCAAACACGGTATTAATTCCATCTCCTCCCCCTTCAAATGCAATCAGAACAAATGCGTACAGCCACACAAAGCCAAGACTTCAATACTGTTTTCCTCTGTGCTTTATTCAGAGAATGAAGGTATTTATTACGTCGGACATAAGGAATCAACAGTATGCAACGGCCATGATGCAATCGCCTAACGGCCATCAACAACCCGCTTAACAGCCGTCAGCAGATCACCGCACGACCATTAGGCGCTGATAAGGCAATGAGTAAAAAGGGAACACTCCCCCTATACACAAACAAACAAAGCCCTATATACAACGGATTGAAAGCAGCGGTTTCCCTTAGAATATCCTGATGAAAAGCAACCCCAGCCCGATGGCAACGCCAGTCGAAACAAGTCCGGGAAGCATGAACGAGTGGTTCAGCACATACTTGCCGATACGGGTAGTTCCGGTACGGTCGAAATTAATGGCTGCTACTACGGTGGGATAGTTGGGAATAAAGAAGTAACCGTTTACGGCCGGGAACAGAGCAACCAGTATCATAGGCGAAATGCCCAAAGCGATGCCCAAAGGCATCAGTGCGCGCACAGTGGCGGCCTGGCTATAAAGCAGAATCGACATGGCAAACAAGGCTATCCCGAACAGCCACGGCATTTGCCTCACCACTCCCTCGACGGACTGGGTCAACTGAAGCATGTTTCCCTGAAGAAAAGTATCTCCCATCCAGGCAATGCCGAATATGGCAATCACCGCCTGCATGCCTGCCGGGAAGACGGAGCCTTGCGTTGCCTTCATGCCGTCGGTGCGAGTCAGCAGCAAGATGAGGGCGGCGGCAGAGAGAGGCATCACGATTTCGATAATGGCGGACATGCCGAGTCTCACCGTCTCGCCGTCTATCACGAAGGCAGGACGCAAACTGTCGAACGAACCAAAGAACACGATAAAAACAGTGGCAAGGATAAAGATAAGCACAGACAAGACGGCATGCCGTTTATTGTGTATATCCTTTATCTCCACCTTCTTGACATCAAGATAGCCTTCGGTCAACCTCTTTCTGTACTCCGGGTCGTCTGCCAACTCCTTGCCCACCTTCATGGAGAACAAGGCGCCCACAAGTACCCCCGATAATGGTAGCAGGAATCGTTATTTTCAGAATATCAAACAAGGTGACATCAAATCCGCCAGCAGCAAGCAATGCGACGGTGGCAGCGAAATGGGACTTGCCGTGGCAGCCTGCTGCGAAAATCACCGCAATGCCCAGTGAAAGCACTCTCGGGACAGATCTTGGTCTCCGGCGTGGCAACCTCGGCAATCACGGAAGCACCGAATATGCCCATGTCCGTGCCGGCAACAAAAAGTAAACAAATAGGTCACAATAGGGCTCAAGATGGTGACCTGCGAAGGATTCTTCCGCAACAACCGTTCTGCCAGCTTTTACCATATAATCCAGTCCGCCAGCCGCCTGCATGCAGGATGCGGCAGAAATGACGGCGGCTATCATCAACATAACGTCAATGGGAGGTGATGTAGGCTGCAATCCGAAACCAAACGTCAGGAATTGCCAGACCTATCCCTCCCATTACACCCAGTCAATGCCGCCCAAGCGGGCGCCTATAATGATAGTCTACCAATACGAATGCCAATTGCAAGGCCATATACTCTACACTTTTTTGATTCATGTGCAAAAAGATAAGTCATTTCGTATTATGGCTACTCACCTACTTCTATTTTAACTGCTTGTTTAACTCCACACTCTCAAAGAGGCATCATCCTTTAACGGTGTCCAGAACACCCGGCGGCATTCATTCTTCTGCAAAAGACAACGATGATAGCGACTGCCGGACAGATGCTCCGTATCGATATGGAAGGAACCGGTATTGACATCCCAGTCGGCTATCTCGTCCAGATTCAGATAAAGGTTGCGCACTGTGCCGCTGTTGAAATGCAAGCTCTGCGCCTGCGCCGCAAGCGCAGTGACATGGCAATCTTCCAGCCGGGCAAGGTCTCGCGTGCGGAAAGAGAGCGTATCGCAACGGAGTCCGTAGAAATTGGTTTCCATATCCTCCACATCTACCACAACCGCTTGTACCTCCGCAGGCAACCGCAATTCCATCCCTTCTGAACGAACCCTTATCCAAATGTCATTCTGAAGATGCTGTACCAGCTTATCCTCCGGAAAGTCAAAGGTGACGAGCAGGGTATCGCCAACGGAAGTCATCGACATAAAAGCCTCCATATCCCCTGCATAGGGAGAAACTGCCCTGCTGCAAAGAGTCGGCAGTTACCTCCAACGGCACTTCCCCGAACGAGAACATACGCTCTGCCTCCACAATACCTTCTTTTTTCTGTTTCCACACCACCGGAGGCTGTGTCAGCTTCAACACCCTGCACGAGGGCAGCTGCACCGTTTTCCGTTCTCCGCCGATTTCCATAAAATTATCTTTTCTGAGTGACATTGCGGTCCACCACATAGAACATGAGTCCGCATACCATTGCCACACCGGTAACCAACATTCCCTATCATTATATAAGTCGTTCGTTTCATAACTGTCTTCTTTTTTATTTTTTGTTTCTTGATAAACTCTGATACATCCCGGACAACTCCTCGGCAGAGATGCCCAGCGTGAAAATCTGCTTGAAGAAATAATCCACTTCCTCCTTCAGAAAATACTCTTTCCTCAACGAAAGAATCAGCTTACGTGCACCTACCGACACAAAATAGCCGATATACCGCTTGTTATAAATCACTCCTTGCGTCTGCAAGTAGTCGTACGAACGCATCACCGTATTGGCGTTGACCTCTACCACAGCCGCATATTCCCGTACCGAAGAATACGTTCTTCCTCGATATTGCCGAGAAGTACCTCGTCGCAAATGCGGTCTGCTATTTGCAGGTAGATGGCTTTGCTTTCCTTAAAGTTCATAGTTACCAGCGATTAATGATTTCGGACTCCTTGAAACGGAAATAGGCAAGCACCCAGTTGAAAAGGGCGAAAAACGAAGTTATAAAAATCAGCCAGTCACTCGATGCTTCCCTGTTGATATAAGGCTCGGTCATAAAAAAAAATTATTGGGTAGAATGGTTTCCAGACACAATACAGCTATCGGGATATATGAAACGAAGATGCAGACACCGGCCGCAAAAGTCTTGATAAGTGCATTTTTTGGGCCAGACCGTACTGCCCAGCAGGAAGAAAGACTGTAGGAAAAAGTAGCAGCTCAGGAATATACCCACCACAGCCGGTCCGCTTCCTATCGTCTCAGAAACGGTTCGTGTTACAGCAGAATTCCCACAACGGAAAGGGAGTGAACGACATGCAGCTCCGGGTAGGCCAGAAGATAGAAGACGACTCTTGTCAAGTCCGCCAGCTTGAAAGCTATCAGAAAGACCAAGATAAAGCCGCAGGTAGCCACCAGCCAGCGGGCAAAGAATTTCTCGAACATGGTGGCAGGTGTCATGAGCACAACGGTACGACTCGTCTTGCTTTTCATCCTTTCCATGGTAAACGAGGCGCTAATGCATCCCCAAATGACAAGTCCCCAAAGAAAGAATCTGGACTCAAACTCCCAGATAGGGTCCATGCCCACAGCTCCCGCTTCCAGATTGTGATACTGATAGTATCCATTCCAGACAAAGACTATGACCAACATTCCGTAGACCATCACCGAGCGGGTATATAGGTCTTCAATTCTCCACCATCTCTTTGCGGCATACGTTCACAAAAGCGATGCAAACTAAAAAAGGTATCGCGTATCATTATTCATTTGTTTTAGTGTGAAACATTTCCGCTATCTTCCCAGGCTCTGCAAGTACGGCGCCAAACAGCAGTTCAAGATTAATCTCCGATTCCTCACCTTCCGTATTGGGCAGCATCAAGAAATTGCCTTGTACGGAGGGAAGCGTGTACAAGGCAGTCGCAGCCAACTCCCGGTCGTCACTCTCCAAGAAGAACAGCTTACTGCAAATGCTGGCAGTGGATTCGTCCAGCAATACGCGGCTGTTGTCCATAATCAGCACATGGTCCAGTACTTTGTCAATGTCACGCACCTGATGGGTGGAAATGACAATCGTCTTGTCGTCCGACATACCCGAAGCCAGAAATTTGCGGAACTGGCTCTTTCCCGGAATATCCAGTCCATTGGTAGGCTCATCCATCAGCAGCAGGGAAGTATTGGTGGCCAGCGCAAAACTCATGAAGATTTTCTTTTTCTGCCCCATGGACAAGGCTCCCAAATCAGCATCCATATCCATCTCGAAGAAATGTAGGTACTTCACCATGTCTTCCTTGCTGAAACGGGGATAGAACTTACTGTTCAGTTCAATATAGCTGACCAAGGAAATAGGAGGCAGCTCGAACTCCTCGGGTACCAGAAACATGTCCTGCAACGTGACGGGCAACCGGCGGCGCATGTCGGTATCATGATACATCACTCTCCCACGTTTGGGAGCCAACAAACCGCTCATCAGATAGAGCAACGTAGACTTGCCGGCTCCGTTCTTACCCAACAGACCGTAAACCCGGCCGGCTTCCAGCGAAAGTGAAAAATCGCTCAGGACTTCTTTCCGCCCCTTGCGATAACTAAATGAAATGTTTTCTACTTGTAACATACGCTTGGATGAATTAAATATCTTATTGTTTATGTGTATTAGTATAATAGTACACCGCAAAAGTAGACATTCTTTTCAATACGACAAGCGTTTCAAGAAAAAAAATGCTCAGAAAAAGGAACAATTCTATTCTTTGGTTCGAAATTAGCCTCACACGCAAGAAGATTAGGACACTTCTGTATCCATTTAGGACTCTATATTTCCTGCCACTTGCTTTACATTTGCAAAGGAGCTAAAGACATGAATATGAAAAACGAAGAAAAGATTTACCAACTTAACACATACAATATAGCAGAATATACAAGTACGGACTATACCGACAACGATATTGCTATACTTGGAGATTTCAAGAACTTGCTTTTCAACAAGTATTTCAAGTTGAATGCAAACATCTATGTGGTCTGTGTAAAAGGAAGACTGCAGATAAACATCAATACCCAAAAATATGCTATCTACCCCGGTGAGATGCTGATTTGTATGCCCAATATGATTCTGAGCAATTGCACAACCAGTTCCGACTTCAAGGGCGCCATGTTCTGTCTGTCGACCCAGATTACACAGAAGTACCTTCATAAAAGTAGTGACATATGGAACAAGGCTTTCTATATCAGCCAGAATCCGGTAGTACGCATTGACAAGGACAGAGTGCAACTGTTCGATTTATACTATAAGGTGATACGTGCCCGAATGAAACAAGCGGAGCAGCCCCTACTACAAAGAAGTCATCAGGTCGCTGATACGCACCATGCTGTATGAGCTGCTGGCAGATTTAAACCAGTTGAGCACCCCTCCCGAAAGCCAAATGGTGGAGCGGAGCAACATTCTATTCAAGAGATTCCTCGACCTACTGGCCTGCACCGAGGTGAAAAAACGTTCTATTTCCTATTATGCGGGTAAGCTGTGTGTTACTCCCAAATATCTTTCCACCGTCTGCAAAAAAGGTCAGCGGAAAGACAGCCTTCGAGTGGATAAACGATTATGTGGTCGAAGACATCAAATATTTTCTGAAGTATTCCAATAAGTCTATCAAGGAGATTTCCGAGCATCAGGATTTCCCCAACATCTCTCTTTTTCGGGAAGTATGTGAAGACACACTTAGGCACTTCACCCACGGACTACCGCAAGCAATCACTGCCTCCAAGGGGGACCCTGCAACAAAAAAAGGAGGAGCTAAGAATCACTCTCCACTCCTCCCGACACGACAAACAACTAAAATTATTGCTATTTGATGCCGTCCAATGCCTTGTTTGCTGTGGCATTGGTGGGGTCGATAGCCAGAATTTTATTCCAGTACTCTTTCGAAGTAGCATAGTCACTCTTCAACAGATAGTAGTAGCCCAGATAACTGTAACACTCTATCAATGCAGAGTTGTACCTCTCGGTTCGTTTTTGGCAAGCAGTACGTCCACCACCTTCTCGTAATAAGGTTTCGCCAATCCCTCTGTAGTTTCGAAGGGGTCCATGGCAGAGTGTGTGCGGGCGCGCCACATATCTCCCAAATAACTGTCGGGAGCTTGTTCGGCAACAAGTGCGAACACAGAGTCGGCAGCCTGCAATGCCGCCATGCGGTCGGCAGACTGAACGGAGAGAGTGTCCGAGGACGTACCCGCTCCGTAGTACAGACGCCCTAACTGGAATAAGTTTTCGGACGTCTTTTTACCTTGTGCCAGCGAGTCATAGTACTTTTTATAAGCAGCAATGGCTTGGGTATAGTCGTTTTTCAATTCATAAGCATCGGCAATCTCACGCCACACAAATCCCTGACTCTCATCCTTCTCCAATGCCTTACCATATTCCTCAATGGCCTGGTCATATTTCTTCAGAGCACTCAACAGAGCACCGTGATAGCGGTAATCCAAGCATGAATAATCGGCATTATCCGAAGCATTGAAGAAAGCATCGGCAGCCTTCTCTGCCTCGTCATAACGCTTGAGGTCGACATTGTTGTACATCACAAGCCGGTTGAATGCGGCATGGCGGGCATTCTTCTGCAAACCTTTCTGCGCCACCGCCAAGGATTTCTCGAAGTCGTGGTTCAGGAATAGTGCAAAAGCATATTTAAGGATGTCATCTTCCGTAGCCACGGGAGTATCGATGAACTTGGCATAGGTGTCGGCAGCCTTGCCAAAACGGTTGGTGGCGTAATACACTCTCCGCCAGCTCCTTGTCTGCTTCCAGGCAATCCCGGAGCTATGGCCTTCAGCTGGTTCAGCTTCTCTATGGCCTGCGAAGGACTGGCAGACTTGTATGCCTGCGCATATTTCAGATACGCATCCTTATAATTCGAATCAAAATAGATGGCTTGCTCATAAAGCTGGCATGCCTTTCCGATATCTTTCCGGGCAAAAGCGATGTCACCCCTCGAGTACAGAAACTGCCGGAGCCTTGTTGTCGGCCTTTCTTGCCATCTCCAGATAGGTTTCCGCCTCTTTCAGCTGTCCTGCATCCAGATAGGCACGGGCCACGGAAGTCACAAGCTCCACATTTTCTTTGTTCTTGCCCTTCAGCAGTTCTCGGCTGCGTCGGAAGCCTGCTCGGATTCGTCTTTATCAGACTTTTTACTTTATCCACCCCCCGCCTGCCATTCGGGCACCGGCGTTTGTGCGGCGAGCGTACCTGCAAACAGCATCGCTCCCAAACAAAATACAAATCTACGTTTCATGTTAGCATTCATTTTTAGTTATTCATCCTTGACGTTCACCACGCGCACCGGTTGGGTGGCGGGGACCAATCCCGACTTCAATATAATCCGCTGTCCCCCGGTCGGAAGCGAGGAAAGAGGCAAATCCCCACGGAAGTGCGCTCCGCGGATCATTCAACAAGGCATAGATGCTGCGTGCCAACGGATAATCACCGTAATACAAATACGCGATAGGGTTTTGCGGCTGTTGTCCGGCATGGCCTTGTCAGCAGCACTGACGGACATCAGCCGCACCTCTTTTTACTGAAAGAGCGCCCCGTACTGTCATTCCGGTCGCTCAGCCAGTTCACGCCGATAATACCGATGGCATCAGGCGTGCGGGCCACGTAGTCAATCACCTCCCTATTGGTTTTCAACGCTTTCAACTGACTGGAAAGCGGTACACCCTTACAGATGGAATCGACAGCAAAACGTACGGTACTGGAGTTCTTGTTGTCAAACACAAGACTGATATCCCCCAGACGGGAAGCCGGATAGATATCTTTCCACTGCTTCGCATCACCCGTCAGGATGCGGCAGATGTCCTTCACACTAATCAATGAATCCGGATTGCCAAGATGGGTTATCAATGCCAGCCCGTCCGTAGCAATCTTTATCTCCTGCGGAAAAAACTTCCGGCTATTGAAGGAATTCATCTCTTCGGGAGTCAGTCTGCGACTGGTTATTGCCAACCGCAGACTGTCCTTGAGCAAGAGGTTGACGGCATCGACTTCCGTCACATAACGGGGCACAATTCCTGCCAAGGGGAACAGTCCTTCGAACACGTCAATTTCTTCCTGCACAATAGGCTGGAAACTTTCGTCCGCAGCAATTGCAATCACACCGGAGGTATACGTATCCGTTTGTCCGTCCTTGGGCTTGCTTTGGCAGGCAGACAGCAGAGTCAGCAGCACCAGCAAGCCTGAAAGCTGAAGTTGTTTCACCGTTTTTCATAACACACACACTTATTGTAATCTAAACATCACCGGTATCGTATATTTCACCGATACGGCCTTACCATTCTGCTTGCCGGGGAATCCATTTGGGCATGGACATAATCACACGGACAGCTTCTTTATCCAGATAGGGGTCTACACCTCTCAGCACTTTCACATCACGCACCTTGCCGTCGGCACCTACCACAAACTGGCAGGTTACACGCCCTTGCGTACCGTTTTCCTGGGCAATGGTCGGATACTTCATATTCTTGCTGATGAACTGCATCATCTCGGCCTGACCACCGGGGAACTGGGGTATCTGCTCTACCATATCGAAAACCTTTTCAGGTTCCGGTTCGGCCTGCGTCACCACTTGTTTCAAGTCGGCGATGTCCTTGCCGTGTTCCTCGTCATTACCTTTCACGTCGGCAATGGAGATGGCAACTTTCGTTTCCGTCAGTTCTGTCTGGCTTTTTATTTCATCCTCGTCCCTCACTTCCTCATCCTTTTTGATGACGGGAGCGGTAAACTTAATGGAGCTTTTCAATGCAGGCGGCGGTGGGGCCACGGGCTCTATCCGCTTCATCTCTTCCTGCTTCACTTCCGGTTCTTCCAGCTGCGAAAGGGTAGTCACTTCGGTCATCACCTCTTTCTGTTTGGGGTAGCCATCTTTATCAGCGTAGGGATACTGAAAACCTATCAATGCAATTACAATTACCAGTATCACGGCAATGTTGTGCCGTCTGGGAGAGGTCTCACGCATCTTATAGGCTCCATATGCTTTGTTCTTACCACTGAACACGAGGTCACACCATGCTTGGGAGCTTAAATCTACTTTAGCCATATTCTTTCCTTTCTTTGGGTGTTACACATCATTCAGCAATGTTCTGGGACAATTCGCCCTTGCTTTCGTAGTTCTTCATCAAAAACTCGTCGGCTTCGGCAATATCCGTTATCACATACTTACCTATATTACATATCTGCATTTCATCGAGAGCATCAATCAGATTCTTGTACGAAGACTTGTCGGTAGCCTTGATGATGACTGTCGGCGTATCCTTTCCGCTTTTTATCTCGGAAAGCTGTTTCCGGTAGTCATCCTCTGATATCTTAAGATCCAGTTTCTGCTGCTTCAGTCTGTTCACCTCGTTCACAGCAACTCTATTACGTTGCAGAAGCATTGCCCGCAGACCGTCCGCCTGATAGGTGGTTTCCTTCAGTGAGGTATAGTCCTTGTAGTTGGGTTCCCCTTCGTAATAATACAACTTGTTGTCATCGCCCAGCAACAGCGTAATGGCTTGGGAAGACTTAACTTTGGTCTGCTGCTCCTCGGTGATGGTCTTGTCATTGCTCGGCACGCTTATCTCCATGGTCTGAGGTTTGCTCAGTGAGGTACAAAGCATAAAGAAGGTAATCAGCAACATGTTCATGTCCACCATAAGTGTAAAGTCCACCCTGACAGTCATTTTCTTCTGCTTGCTTTTTCCACCTTTCTTGTTGCCGCTTTCTTGTATTTCAGCCATAATGTTTCCTTTCTTGTTCTACTTGTAACTCGTAGCTTGTCACTCCTTCACTTGTGGTCTTCAGAGAAGTAATCAGGTTGTACCGGTTCTCTCTGAGGTCCTGAAGTGAGTTCATCACATTTTTTATTACGGAATAAGGAGTATTGGCATCTGCCTTGATGGCAATGCGCAAATCACTGTTCACTGCACGGGCGTTGCGTACCCAGGCCTTGAACTGATTGTCAATACTGTCTGTCGGTATCCCCTCATTCTTCAATACAGCATCTTGCTGGTCTTGCGGCAAGTCGAGGTATTTCTTCATACTCTTCATCGGCACACCAAAGGTAGACGCCAGCATGAATTTTTTAGTTTCCTCCGGAGTGAAAGTCACTCCATACTCCTGCCCCATAGCTTCCAGCACTTCGCGCAAGTCGGACTGCTTGTCCAGACTCATAAATACTTTTCCGCTCGGATCGACCAATATCTAGAGTACATTTGTCTCCGGAATCTTAATCTCGGATACAGAGGCGGGAGTCGTTACTTGTACCGGCTCTTTCTTCACGAACGTAGAAGTCAGCATGAAGAAGGTCAGCAGCAGTACAGTTACGTCACTCATCGCCGTCATATCGAATGAACGTACTTTTCTTTTTTTTATTTTCGCTCTGCCCATAATCGTTTCATTGAAAATTATATAATCGGCAAAAACGAAATGCGAGCGGTATAAAAAACGAAATGTGAAAATCAGGGTATAAAACGAAATGTGAAAAAATATATCGCACACGATATAAAAGGCTTTCAAACGTCATTTTGAATGGTGTTTTGAAAGCCTTTAAATTTTATAGCATTTTCACACAAAAAACACGTTCTAATATTTGTGCAATCCATTAGAAATGACTACCCTTATACAGTATTTAGGAGGCATCTGTTGTGTCGGCATCGCTGTTATCTTTGTAATCAAACAAAGTTCGCTGCGGGTGTTCTTCATAATTGCATACCATCCATTCCTCCTGCTTTCTTCGGCTCGTCTTTGATGCGCTGATGGTTCTTTCTACCCGGTGGATTATCCATCCGTTTTTGTTTTGCGTATTCCTCTATCATTGGCAGGGGAAACATTGTCAGCATGAACTTACCTTTCACCTGCCCCAAAAGCAGCAGGAGTTTCTCCATGCAATATTCATCAAACGTACCCTCGTAATGGCCGCAATCGCTATTGATATAGGGAGGATCCACAAAATGAAACGTATCGGGCGAGTCATAAGTGGAGATGACATCCAGCGCATCCCGGTTCTCTATGGTCACGTTATCAAGCCGGGAGCATAGCCATTCGGTAAACTCATCCTTTGCGTTACGCAGTTTTTCGGCATTCCGCCGCCAAAGTCATAACCGAACGAACCGTCCATCATGCTGGCAAAGGACATTTTACACAACGCCCAAACAGCCCACGCCCGCTGCACCGGTTGGAAGAATTGAGGATACTGCAGGATATGTCCGGCATGGGCGTGCATATCCCGGCTGTGCAAAGTCTTCTCAATCTCCTGTTTCAGGTCACGATAATAGACTTTAGCCATCCAATAAAGTTCGTTATATCCATGCTGATATCGTTTATAACTTCGCCATCAGCCGGACGCTTGGCAAACAATACTGCAGCACCGCCGCAGAAAGCCTCTGTATAAAGTTTATGATTTGGGATCAGAGGCAGAATATGTTTCAGGAGGGGTTTTGCTTGCCTCCGTAGTAAGAAATAGGTGTTTTCATTGCTGTTATTCCTTTAAATATTACTATCTTTGCGACATCTCACTCACATAACATACAAATGCGACCAACCGCAGCAGAGGGTATTTAGCCCCCGGCTGTGCGGTTGGTCGCATCTTTGTAAGTATGTGGGTGAGATAACTACTTACAGGCCGGGGGCTTTTTCTTGCCTGCCCCCGACAGGCATTTATCCGTTTATAAGCGCATTGGCTTGTTCCTTGCATTGTTCCCGGTAAGACTGGAAATCATCCCACTCGGAAATAAATTCAGCAGCCCGTTCATGCTCCGGATTGACAAAGGCTATCATACGGTTTGACTGGATTGCCTCACCCGGCTGGCCGAGTACCTCGTGCGGGATCAACCCGGAAACAAATTCGTCATAAGTAGCCTCTCTCGCTTCAATCAGAGTACCTCCGTCCGCCATACTTCCTGTATAGGCATATCCCAATATGGGGAGCGGACACCGGTTCAGTCACCTCACCCGAACGGGCATCCGGTTCAGGAGATCCTCACGCTGCTCGTTCAGATAGCACAAATAATGTTCGTTATCAAACTTTGAAAAGTCTTTTTTTTCTGCATAAATCCCTTTGTACATAATCACCGATATTTTAATCGGGATCGGTTATCTTATAAAAAGCATTTACCCCGGCCACCGATTGGTTGTTTAATAATCTTTGCCGAACAGGGTTCATCCAACACCACATCTTTCAACTGTTTGATAAGAGCCTCCGGAACCGGTGAAAGTGATATGCTCCACCCAATCCATTTTTTGGAGAACCGTCATCATCAGCGAGCAAAGCTCCGGTCTTGTCCTTTACCTGCTCGTAGATGTCATACTGGATGATCAGGCATTCACCCTTGTACTTGGAGGGCTTTTATCTCGAAGCCTTTCAGGTGGATTTCCCTGTTCAAAATGTCATCAATGTGGTACTTATCTCCCGTGAGATTACCACTGCTGTTTGTTACTTCACTGAATGTTTTCATATTGAGAGTTTTTAATAAATAAATGCTATTGCAATGCTGCATGAACCCCAACCGGCTGGATGCCTTTTATCCGGATCTCCTCATCGCTCAGCCCACGTTTTCGTAATTTTGCCACCTCCCGGCAGAGGTTTTTCTTGTTCTGCTTGCGGGCAAGGCAATAATCATGGAACGTCACGTATCCCACGTAATTGACACCCCTGCTCTCTACCGGGAAAAACCTGATAATTAGGTTTTTATACTCAAAGCACGTTCATTATTCAGGTAGTGGTTGATAAACACAAGGGGTTCCGTGGAGTTTCCTTTATCCCCATCCAGCAGGACAATATCATCCGCAAAACGATAATAGTACCGGATATCCATTTCTTCTTTAATGACATGATTCTAGCTCGGACAAATAGAGGTTGGCAAAGAATTGGGAGAGATAGTTCCCGATGGGCACCCCGTTCTCCGCCGAGTCCACGATACCGTCAAGCAAGGCGAGCAATCGGGCATCTTTCAGTTTCCGGCGGATCACTTGTTTCATGATCTCATGGTCAATACTCGGATAAAACTTGCGCACATCGATTTTCAGGCAGTACCGGGTTCCCTCCGGATCCGCTTTCAAATCACGGCGAAGCTTGTATAAAAGAGGATGAATACCACGCCCACGGATGCAAGAGTATGTATCACGGGTAAAATTGGAGAGCCATATCGGTTCAATCACCTGCATTATCGCCCAATGAACGACACGATCACGGAATGGCAGTTTGAATATCTTCCGCTCTTTGGGTTCGTAAATGGTAAAGTCTTGTACTCGGAGGTGCGGTAAGTACCGGTGGTAAGTTCACGCTGGAGCTGTAATAGTTCGCCTCCAAACGGGAGCCGTACTCTATTACTTCGCTTCGGCGGGTTTTGTGACGGCGGCGTTGTGAAACGCCTCTTCGAGATTGCCGTATTCGACAACTCGTTCAAACAAGTTTCCATACCTTTTTCATGGCCTGTGTCTGCGGTTCTGAGTGTCTGAGTGTCTGCTTTGCCTTACTCGGAAGCGTTCGAACCGTTAGCGGCCTACCAGCGTCCTTCCAGAGCGTTCGTCATCTTTTGCCAAGTGGCAAGGCCTTTCACCCATCTAACCGTTTCCTAACTGCAAAGTATAGGGGAGCGGACACATTCGCATTCGAATTCGAGGCTGCATTGTTCGTATTCGTAGCAAACGCCCCTGCATTCGTGCCATTGTTAGCGTTAGCACCGGAGAGGCGGACACGAAGCCTGCGTCACACTAAGGGTAAAACAACCTGTTAAACTTGGTTTAACGATGCAAAGATAAGCCTTTTAACGCCATTTACACCATACTTATTCAAAAATCACAAAAATCGACTCGCCTTACGGCGAGTTTTGAAAACAGCTGAACCGCTTTTACAAAACTCTCAATACAAAATTTCAAAGAACGCTCTTTTCTCGCTTCCCGTTTCCGTTTTTTCGTTCTCGCTTTAAGCTGACATGACCGGATCCGCATCAAAGAAGCAGAGGGGAGCGGACAACATTCGCACCGAATCCGAGGCCGCACCGTACGTATACGTAGCAAACGCCCCCGCAAGCGTGCCACTGTCAGCGCCAGCACCGGAGAGGCGGACACGAAGCCCTTTGGATGATGCTGAATTCTCCCAAAAAAATAGTCACAGAAATAAGTCGAGGCGGTCGCTCCGATTTCGGTCGGCATGGCGCAAAGCAAGTAGTAACTTTTCTGCTTGATATAACCGGAGGTTCTCGGAACCTCGCAAACCTTGATAAGGCCGGAAATCGAATTGTCATCATAACCGGCATAAAGGGACGGGGCAACGTAAAACCTCGGATTTTTCCTCTCCCACGTTATCAACAAGCCCACGGACAATCTTTCCCAAATATGACCGAAAGGATGTTTCAGGCCGAAGAACACCGGAACCTTTGCTGCATAATGCAACGAGCCGTCCCTCCTTAGCACGTTGGGGTGGCTTCACCGCAACCGTCACCAAGCTCGATACCGGCAGAGGTCGGAACAACCGGGTAATAACCCCACTGATCCCCTAATTCGGCATATTGGTGGTGCCGGATCCGAGGCCACCCCTGATACAAAACCGTTGCTGTCCTTTTTCCGCAATCACGGTCTCCCTGCATGT